>Ga0326511_10000074_pt1 | contig 70899 bp, 61 predicted proteins | sample 0_2496_0518_D_FD_203701 | JGI IMG/M metagenome (GOLD analysis project Ga0326511, IMG submission 203701) | Bovine rumen microbial communities from UC Davis, California, United States - 0_2496_0518 | ecosystem: Host-associated > Mammals > Digestive system > Stomach > Rumen | place: USA...
CGTCCACAGATTGCATTCCTTGATTGTTGAGCATGGCAACAACAGCTTCAGGCATTCCTCCGCATATCATGTAACGGCGATACTCCAATTTCAGTTTGTTCAATATAATCTCAGGAAGATGGGTGGGCGATTCTATTCCTTCCACATATTCAAATGTCTGTTCATCACTGACGCGCAGAAATTCCCGGAACGAGACAGGATACATTCTCATGACCCGAACCTTGCCTACGGGAACAGTCATCCTGCGCCTTTTGACAGCCACCCCAAGCAATGAACCCGCAGCAATGATATGATATTGCGGGGCTTCCTCACAGAAATATTTGAGACTATTCAGAGCCTCCTCACACTCCTGAATCTCGTCAAAAATAAGCAATGTCTTCCCTGCTATCAATGGAACATCACAATACAGGGCCAGTTCCTTGATAATGCGCTCAGGACTTTTTGAAACTTGAAAGACAGATTTCAGTTCTGGCTGTCGGTCGAAATCGAATCTGGCATATTGTTCAAAGCACTCCTTGCCGAATGCTTCCATCACCCAGGTTTTCCCTATCTGACGAGCACCTTGTAACAGAATAGGCTTACGCTGTGGACTATTCTTCCACTGTTTAAAGTCTGCAATAATGTCTCTTCTTATATCCATACAAACACTTTTTACTGCCGATTTGTGTACGTTTGTAACACTTTTCGGCACTTATCGCTGCAAATATACGAATTATATAAGAATATGCAAATAAAAAAGCGAAAAAATTAAAGGATAGGTTTTGCACTTCAAAAGGGCACCTTTCACTCATCAAAAGGGCACCTTTTGCCGACCAAAAGGATAGCTTTTGTTTTTTGATTTCAGTTTCGTGACTTTTGTGCCACAACATGTACCTTGTACCTAAAACGTCTGGAATCCCAATGTATAAAGGGCTTCCCATTAGGTACATGTTGTCCATACATGTACCTAAGTTGTACCAAAGTTGTACCTTTTTGGAATAAGTGTAAAATAACACACAAAAAATTTGTTTTATTCATATTTTTTTTGTATCTTTGCATCGCCTTTTTATGGGATAAGGCCTTCAATGAGGTGTAACCGTATAGACTTGATACTATGGAAGACACAGGATATCACTTTGTTGACTAGCGAAACAATTTATTCCCAACACAAACTTATTTATTAACCATTAAATGCTTTATGCTATGGAGAAAAAAATTACAAATGAGAAGGCACATAGTGCCAAGATGATGGGAGCACTCTGCGTAGAGTCGTTCCTGAATGAGAACTATCATTTCCGCCGTAACGTGCTGAACGGAAAGCGGGAGATTGAAGAACTGAAAGTCGCCCCAGGCGTCTTCCGACCGCTGACCCAGGAGGTGCTGAACAGCATCATCCTCAAGGCCAAGCGCGAAGACGTCTGCGAGGACGGATCGCCCAAGCAGGACATCGAGCTATATGTCCATTCTGAAGAGGTGCCCGTCTATGACCCCATCAACGACTATCTCAGCCGTCTGCCCAAATGGGACGGACAGAACCACGTGGCCACCTTATTTAATAGGTTGCCAGGAATGGATTCTGAGAAGGCCAACTTCCTGGCCATCTGGTTCAGGAGTACCGTTGCCCATTGGATGCCTGGAACGGACACCCTTCACGGCAACGAGTGCGTGCCTGTTCTGATTGGTGCACAGGGATGCGGCAAGACGACATTCTTCCGTCGGCTGCTGCCGCCAGAATTGCGCGAGTACTATCTCGACCACATCAACCTGTCGAACAAGTTCGACAAGGAGATGGCCCTGACCAACAACCTGATTGTGAACCTCGACGAGCTGGACGCCATCCGTCCCACCCAGCACGCTTCGCTGAAGCAGACGCTCTCGAAGAACAAGGTGAACGGCCGACCCATCTACGGAGCCGTCCAGGAAGACCGTCATCGCTACGCATCGTTCGTGGCGACGACCAACAATCCTCATCCGTTGACTGATGTGACGGGTAGCCGTCGCTATATCTGCATCACCATTCCTGAAGGGCAGTATATCGACAACGCCGGCGACATCGACTACCAGCAGCTCTATGCCCAGTTGCTCTACGAAATCAACGAGGCGAAGGCTCCCTATTGGTTCAACAATGATGAGGTGGCCCGTCTGCAGGAAATGAACCAGAACTACACCCAGCAGAAGGACCTCACCAAGATCGTGGAAGCATGCTTCAGGAAGCCGGCAGACAACGAGGTTGTCAAGGCGATGAACAGCGGTGAGCTTCTGGAGATTATCCGTCAGGAATATCCCAGCGTTCCCACCACCCACAGCACTCGTGTGCAGCTGGGATTGGCGATGAAGGAACTGGGGTATGAACACATCCATCGAGGACATGTTCCATACTACCAGGTCTTGCCTCGCAAAGCATCCTGATGAATGATGAGAGAGGTACATGTTAAGGTACATGTTAGGTACAACTCAGGTACAACTTAGGTACATGTTCAAGCAACATGTACCTCTCCATATCCCCTGTGTTTATCAGCATTCCAGACGGTTTTAGGTACAAGGTACATGTTTTTACGAGTCAACCTATATAAGTTTTAATGTTTAAGCGAGTCAACTAATCTTAGGGTTTAGACATACTGACAGTCAACCCAAATTAGGAAACGTCAAAATCTAAACACAGGAATTTACAGGTAATCCTTATTTGCAAAAAGGAACAAAATGGAACGATGGTTATTCGCTATTTTCCTGTAATTTTGCCACAAAATGAAAAAAAATCAGCTCATAATGGAACAAATTTCAAAAACTTTTCTTAAATTTGTGCCGTCACCTTGAGAAAAGGGGTGGCAACATTGAGGAGAGCGATGAAGCTTTGACCCGTCTGAGAATCTGCAAAATTCAAGTGAATAGGGAAAAAGTCTGAAAGCTGTTTCTCCTGCAGTAGCATATATACTGCTCACTCCATCTATGGAGTTAGCTCACATATATACCTGCAGGTGTGAGCTGATTTCATTCTTATATTCACGGGTATTGCAGAACCTTCAGACTAAGGAATGTCAAGAAGGCTCACACTCTTTGTGTATAAATATAATACCTAAATAATATTATTATGACAGAATCAACTTTATTATCATGTTTCACTGCTGTTATGAGTCTAACAGCGGCCGTAGCATCTGTAATTGCTGCACTAAGAAACAAAAAAATTGAAGACCTCCAAATTAAGTTGAAAAAAGAGCAATCAATGGTTCATTCACTCAAAAATGAATTATACAGAGTGTACATTAATGTTTCTGAATTATTGGAAATAGAAAAAGAACTCGCAAGTGAGCTGGATATCGATAAACCAACGACAAGAAAGGGACGTATGACAGATCGATATATTCAGCCTAAACGTGTACAAACGAGAATTCTGGAACTATCAAATGAACAATAACAACTTTAAAAACAATTACACTATGAAACAATTTAAACTTACCCTCCTCCTAACCGTACTCATGAGTATGCTGGGACTACAGGCGTTTGCCGACTGGGACAGATCTACTAAAATTCATGAGGGTGATTTATACTATTATCTGGATAAAGACAACCTTCAGGCTCAGGTAACGTCTATGCCCTCTGGAAAATACACGGGCGACATTATGATTCCCTCTACATTTACTTACAATGAAACCAACTACAGCGTGACGAGTATTGGTGATTATGCTTTCTCTGGTTGCTCTGGCCTTACCTCCGTCACTATCCCCAACAGCGTGACGAGTATAGGCAATAATGCTTTCCATAGTTGCTCCGGTCTTACCTCCGTCAATATCCCCAACAGCGTGACAAGTATTGGCTATTATGCTTTCTATCGTTGCTCAGCCCTTACCTCCATCACCATTCCCAACAGCGTGACGAGTATTGGCTATTTAGCTTTCCATAGTTGCTCTGGCCTTACCTCTATCACCATCCCCAACAGCGTGACGAGTATTGGCGATTGGGCTTTCATTGGTTGCTCTGGCCTTACGTCTATAATAGTAGCATCAGGGAATACTAAGTATGATTCAAGAAACAATTGTAATGCCATTATTGAAACTGCAAGTAATACGTTGCTATATGGTTGTAAGAACACCACCATCCCCAACAGCGTAATGAGTATTGGCAATATGGCTTTCGAGGATTGCTCTGGCCTTACCTCCGTCACCATCCCCAACAGCGTGACGAATATTGGCAAGGATGCTTTCAATCGTTGCTCTGGCCTTACCTCCGTCACTATCGGCAACAGCGTGACGAGTATTGGCAATTCTGCTTTCGAGGATTGCCCTAATCTTGCTTCTATAGTAGTAGAATCAGGGAATCCCAATTATGATTCAAGAAACGATTGTAATGCCATCATCGAAACTGCAAGTAATACGTTGCTATATGGTTGTAAGAACACCACCATCCCTAACAGCGTGACGAGTATTGGTGATTATGCTTTCAGATATTGCACAGGCCTTACCTCCATTACCATTCCAAACAGCGTGACGAGTATTGGCAATTCTGCTTTCGAAAGTTGCTCAAAACTTTCTTCCGTTACCATCCCCAACAGCGTGACGAGTATTGGTGGTTATGCTTTCTCTTGGTGCTCTGGCCTTACCTCTGTCACCATCCCCAACAGCGTGACAAGTATTGGCATTTATGCTTTCTATGGTTGCTCTGGCCTTACCTCCGTAACAGCATTAAATCCGACTCCGGTTGCTATTACGGAAGATGTATTCACTAATCGACGGAATGCAACATTGTATGTACCCAAGGGGAGCAAGACCGCTTATCAGGCTGCTGACTATTGGAAGGAGTTCAAGGAGATTGTTGGGGCGGGGTATATCAATATCGCATTTGCCGATGCAAATGTAAAGGCAATCTGTGTAGCACACTGGGATACGAATAGTGACGGTGAACTCAGTTATGATGAGGCTGCAGCCGTAACAGATTTGGGCGAAGTGTTTAAAAATTATTCCACCATTACTTCGTTTAATGAGTTGCGTTATTTTACAGGACTAACGAGCATTGGTGATTATGCTTTCAGGGGTTGCTCTGGCCTTACCTCCGTCACCATTCCCAACAGCGTGAATAGTATTGGCTATGCTGCTTTCAATAATTGCTCTGGCCTTACCTCTGTCACCATCCCCAACAGCGTGACGAGTATTGGTGATTATGCTTTCCAGAATTGCTCTGGCCTTACTTCCGTCACTATTCCTAACAGCGTGACCAGTATTGGCAATTATGCTTTCTATGGTTGCTCCGGCCTTACTTCCGTCACCATCGGCAACAGCGTGAAGAGTATTGGTGATTGGGCTTTCTCTGGTTGCTCTGGCCTTACCTCCGTCACCATCCCCAACAGCGTGACGAGTATTGGCAATTTTGCTTTCAATAATTGCTCTGGCCTTACCTCTGTCACCATCCCCAACAGCGTGACGAGCATTGGTAATTCTGCTTTCGATTATTGCTCTGGCCTTACCTCCATTGCCATCCCCAACAGTGTGACGAGTATTGGCATTTCTGCTTTCAGGGGTTGCTCTGGCCTTACCTCCGTCACTATCGGCAACAGCGTGACGAGTATTGGCAATTCAGCTTTCTATGGTTGCTCAAAACTTACTTCCGTCACCATCCCCAATAGCGTGACGAGTATTGGCGATAATGCTTTCTCTGGTTGCTCTGGCCTTACGTCTATAATAGTAGCATTAGGAAATACTAAGTATGATTCAAGAAACAATTGTAATGCCATTATTGAAACTGCAAGTAATACACTGTTAGCTGGTTGTAAGAAGACCACCATCCCCAACAGCGTGACGGGTATTGGCAATTCAGCTTTCTATGGTTGCTCTGGTCTTACTTCCGTCACTATCCCCAACAGCGTGACGAGTATTGGCGATCGTGCATTCTCGGATTGCCCTAGTCTTACCTCTATGGTAGTAGAATCGGGAAATCCCAAGTATGATTCAAGAAACAATTGTAATGCCATTATCGAAACAGCAAGTAACACGTTGGTGGCAGGTTGTAAAGCTACCACCATCCCCAACAGCGTAATGTGTATTGGCAATTCAGCTTTCTATAATTGCTCTGGCCTTACTTCCGTCACCATCGGCAACAGCGTGACGAGTATTGGCAATCAGGCTTTCAGGGGTTGCTCCGGCCTTACTTCCATCACCATCCCCAATAGCGTCACGAGTATTGGCAGTTCTGCTTTCTCTGATTGCTCAGGCCTTACCTCTGTCATCATTCCCAACAGCGTGACGGATATTGGCAATTATGCTTTCGATGGTTGCTCTAAACTTACCTCCGTCACAGCCTTAAATCCAACTCCGGTTGCTATCACTTATGATGTATTCACTAATCGACGGAATGCAACATTGTCTGTGCCCAAGGGGAGCAAGACCGCTTATCAGGCTGCTTTCTATTGGAAGGAGTTCAAGGAAATCGTTGAAATAGAGGTAACAGGAATCGACCAGATTAACTTCCAGAAAAATGGCGAGCAGGGCATCGACGAAGAGGGAGCCGTTTGGTACACCATCGACGGCAAGCGAGTGGATAAGCCCAAGAAGGGTATCAACATCATCCGTATGAAGAACGGAACAACAAAGAAAGTCGTTGTGAAATAACGACAAAAGAGAACGATCCGAAATAATCCTCTCATCATATTTATACATGTCAGCAGGCTACCCGATGTGGGATAGCCTGCTGATTTTAAATTCTTTGCCTTTGCATCCACAGTTTAAATATAGAGTCATCAAATGATACAGTTTGCTCATCAATATCTATAATTCCTTTCTTAAGGAGCGATTTTTTGACAGACTGGACATTGGCAGAAGACTCTAACCTATACTTTTTGATAATTTCTTTCCTGCTAAATCCACTACTGACACCATTGGCCAGTGCTTTCAGGAAATTCAATTGAAATTCTGAAAGTTGTTCAACCTCACGTTGGAAAAACACTTTGTTCTGTTCCAACAAATCGCTAACAGCGTCATCTATATCCTTGTTTCTGACTACTTTATCTGACTTATACCACACAATCCAAGCCAAATGTTGCACATAGGATGAAAGATTTTCAGTCAGTCCACATATCTTTGCTACCTGCTCTTCTGAGATGGTCTTACCCGTCTCTCGGAATTTATCGCAGACAAATGGAACCCATTCCTCTGTCGGAATCTTCTTGAGGAACATCATGTCGCCAAACTTATAGAAAGGCATACTCTTCTCATTGAAGATGTTCTCCATCAAGTGTTTCTTGCTACCAAACATGCAGTAGGTCACTTCTTGCTGGTGTTGCCAGACAGAACGCAGTTTCTTTTGGAATGTTATGGAGTCGGAAAAATCTGCTATCTGCTGGAACTCGTCAAGACACACGATGAGACGTATATTTTTCTTCTGAGCGATCTTCTGTGGCAGTTGAAGAATTTCCTTTTCTGTATTGTCTTTCGGACTCCATTCGAACGAAAGAGAAAAGTCATTCATCGGGTCTGTTCCGAAAGAAAACTTGGGTGAGATATTGGATAGAAATGTTTTGGCAGTCTCCACCCACTCATCAATCTTTGAAGAAGTCTGTTTGACAATCTCATTGGCAAATGAATGGTAAAAGTCGTACTCTGACTTGCAGTCAAAAATATCAATGAAGACAAACCTGATATCAGGACGGTTAGTCTCGTTGATGACCTTCTTCACAAGCGATGTCTTTCCCCAACGACGTGGAGAAATAAGAATTGTATGAATACCATGAGTGAGATTAGCAGACAGACGTCTCGCATCTTCAATCCTATCAGTGAAGTAGGCTCCCTCGGCAGCTCGGCCAAATACAAAAGGATTTTCCATTATCATAATCTATAGCATTTGTTTGATGCTGCAAAGTTATGTAATCTTTTTATTAGTAACAAACTTATTACTAATTATTTTGTTATTTTCTGAATCAATGTCCGCCGTTTAATAATGTATATGATAAGTGAGCGTTCCACCTCTTTGATTTTTTTTAAACGAAACTACACCTTATTTATACATGTCAGCAGGCTACCCGATGTGGGATAGCCTGCTGATTTTTGTTATACCGTTCAATATTTCTATTTTCTTTGTTTCGTTGGAATCATAAAATGGTTGTAAATGGCAAAGATTTGAGAATTTTGTTTGGTAGATTTGAGAATTCTGTGTATCTTTGTACTGCAAAAATGGTCGAATAGTGCAACTGAATTTGCAGTAAGAAACGACATCTGCTATGATTATTCAAAGCACGTATATCATTCATTTAAGCTTCGGCAAGCATATTATTTAACCAAAGAATGAACATGAAAAGAAAATATATTTGGGCAGGGGGCATCATACTTGTCATCTTTTTAGTTTTTCTGTGCAGTAATAACATCAGTGGGGGGTACGTATCAGAGAAAAACGCCAATCCGATTGTGAAAAAGACATACAAGGAGATTGACTACCCTACTCCGAATATTGACCCAGACAGTGTGAATAAGGTGGAGGGCGTTATCCTCCACCACACTGCTGAACCAACGGTGGAACGTTCATTGGAAGTGCTGACATCACTCCAGAAAAAAGTTGGAACGCATGTCGTCATTGACAAAGACGGTACGCGATATATCATGTGCTCACCTGAGACGGTCACCTATCATGCCGGTCGTTCTATCCTGAACGGAAAAGAGGGATGCAACTATTTCACCATCGGAATAGAATTCCAGGGAAACACATTGGAGGCACCGCTGACACAAGACCAGATCAACAGTGCAATTGAATACCTGAAGCCCATCATCGCCAAATACCATATTCCTATCTCGAATATTGTCACACACGAGATGGTGCGACAAGCCTACAAACGGAAATATCCTGAAAAGCGTTGCTATGGTAAGGTGGATATTACCCAGAAGGAATATGCCAGATTCATGAAAGCGCTGAAAGCCGAACTTCAGAATTGACGGCAACTGTCACAAGAGGAGTATCTCGGCGCAAAACTATGTTCTAAAGATACGGTTTGCCAAAGAGAGGCCAGCGAAGGTCAGGAGGCCGTTGACCATCAGTAGCTCGTAGCCGAACTGATAGTTGAAGAGGTAACGGGTAGCGGTATCGAGTGCGAAACACAATAAAGGTGAGGCTACGGCGATATACGGCACCAGTCGGTCGGAATGGATGTCCATCTTTCGGTCGGTATGCTTCTTTTGCATCCACAAGGCATAGGCGAAAAGACCTAATAAAGGACCGTAGGTATAGGAACACATCACATAGATGGCGTCGATGATGCTGGTGGAGTTGAGCCATTCAAACAACAGGATGAACACAGCAAAGACGGCTGCCATCATCAGATGCATGCGTTTGCGCAACCGCTCATCATCAGGACGCTCGCAGATATCGACACAGAAACTCGTGGTCATCGCCGTCAAAGCTGAATCGGCACTGGAGAACGAGGCGGCAACAATACCAAGGACGAAGATAAAGCCTACCCCCACCCCCTCCCAAAGGGAGGGGCTTTTAGATACAAAGTTAGGAAGTAACTGGTCGGAGGATGCTGGAAGGGCGATGCCCTGTTGCTGGTAGAACAACACCAGCAGTACGCCTAACGACAGAAAAAGCAGGTTTGCGGGCAGGAAAGCGAACCCATAGGTGCACATATCCTTCTGTGCATCGCGCAGACTTTTACACGTCAGATTCTTCTGCATCATATCCTGATCCAATCCCGTCATCACCACCACGATGAAAATACCACTGAGGAACTGTTTCCAGAAATTCTGCTTCGATACCCAGTCGTCGAACACGAAGATGCGGCTATGACTGTCGGCAAAGACGGCACGGACAGCCTCGCCCACGTTCATATCCATCTGCGTCTTCACCATATAGATAATCAGGAGAAGGGCCGTGAACATACAGATGGTCTGAAAGGTATCGGTCCATACCAGCGAGCCGATACCCCCTCGACGCGTATAAAGCCAGATCAGCAACACCATACCGATGACAGTTATGAAGAAGGGCACTCCCAAATCGTTGAACACGAAGGTCTGCAGGATGACACACGCCAGATAGAACCGTACGGAAGCTCCTGCCATCTTCGACAACAAAAAAAACGAGGCACCCGTCTTGTAGGAATACTTGCCCAAACGTTGCTGCAGGAAGGTATAGATGGTTGTGAGGTTCAGGCGATAATAGATGGGCAACAAGAGATAGGCCACCAGGAAATACCCAAACACAAATCCCATGCATGTCTGCAGATAGGTCATATCAGACTGCATGATCATTCCTGGCACACTGACGAAAGTGACTCCAGAGATGCTTGCGCCCACCATTCCAAATGCGACCATATACCAGGGAGCCTGACGACGGGCACGGAAGAAGGTGCCGTTGTCGCCCTTTCCGCCTGCGATTCGGCTAATGACGGAAAGCAGCACGAAGTATATCAGGATGACGAGGAGGATGAGCATGTTTTTTAGAATGTTGATTTGACGATGGTACGCACATTCTCGGCCTTTCCCATTGTGTAATAATGGATGGCAGGCACACCGTGACGCAACAAATCCCTACTTTGTTCCACACACCATTCGATACCAATCTGATAGGCTGCATCAGACGAAACAGCCTTCTTCATCTCGCCCACCAAATCCTGCGGAATATCAATATGGAAGGCGCGAGGCAGCAGGTCGATCTGCCGTTGCGACGAGAGAGGTTTCAATCCTGGAATGATGGGAACGTTGATGCCGGCTTTTCGACATTGTGCTTCAAACTGATAGAACCGTTCGTTGTTGAAGAACATCTGCGTGATGATATAATCAGCACCTGCATCCACCTTCTTTTTCAGGTATTGGATATCGGTATCGAGGTTGGCTGCTTCGAAATGCTTTTCTGGATAAGCCGCAACACCCACACAGAAGTTGGTTGACAGCCCGTTCTTCACCGTCGGATCAAGATACACACCTTCATTCAAATGACGAATCATACCCACCAGTTCCGCTGAGTGTACAAAGCCGTCTGGTTCAGGAATGAAATAACGCTGACCAGGAATCGCATCACCTCGAAGGGCCACCACATTCTCGATACCCAAGAAATGCAAATCCAACAACTCGCTCTCGATGGTTGTTTTCGAGGCTCCTCCGCAAATCACGTGGGGAACAATTTCAACAGGGAACCTGCGCATGATAGCCGCTACGATAGCGATGGTGCCAGGACGCTTGGCTAACGTCAGTTTGGTATAGGTGCCATCACCATTGGGATGATATTCTATCTCGTCGCGATGACAGGTCACATTCAGGAAAGGAGGCGCCAACTCCATCAGCGGTTCTATGCTTTGATAGAGTTTTGACACATCGCTGCCCTTCAATGGCGGCACCAATTCAAAAGAGGCGAAAGGAGCCTGTCGGCTGTTGATAATATCGATTACTTTACTCATAATGTTGTTGGTGGAATTACATATTTATCTAATAAGCTGCGGCCTTCTTCGAAGGTGATACCGCGGCGACGGCAATAATCGACCAACTGTTGTTCGTCAATGCGCCCAATGGTAAAATAGCGTGCTTCAGGATGGGCAATGAACAAGCCACAAACAGTGGTTGACGGTTGAATAGAATACTGTGGTGTCAGTCGGACGCCCAGTCGTTCCTCTGCATGGAGCTGCTGGAACAGAATCTGTTTCAGCGAATGGTCAGGACAAACTGGATAACCGAAAGCCGGACGGATCACCCGTTTGGAATGCAGGTCATAGACCTGATGCTGTATCCAGCTGACACAAGCCTCTGCCAACCGAGCACGCAGGGCGTGGTTCATCAAACTGTCATACGATTTTTTATCGGCATACTCTTCCGTTGTATCAGCAACCACACAAAACAGTCCGACAGGACTGTCGGCATCACTGTCGAGGAAGTCGGCCAACGATAGGAAGGCTCCTGCCTTACGCTGACTGCGGAGCATCGGCATCACCGTACCATCGGAAAAGCATATATCATTCCCTTGTCGGCGGGCGTTTTCGAAATGCAACAACACCTGTAAGCGAAGAATCCCTTCACGCTTTGCTTTTTCGAGCCACTCCCTACCCTCTCGAAGCGTTTTTTCTGCTTCAGGGTTGACCAACAACTGTTGGAGCGACTCACCACGATAGCCCCAGAACAGCAGGAACATACGCCAGTCGATGTCTTTTTCCACATCGGCTATCGACGGCTGTAAGGATTCGTATGGTTGCAAGTCCTCCAATCGCACATAGCCCGATGCCGGCGGCAGCTGTTGTGCCTGACGGTTGGCATCTTCGTAGGGCACCACCTCATAATGGCGCGTCTCGTAAGCCGTTCGTATTTCCTGTTGGGTGGTCTTGATTTCCTGGATGGTCTTCTCACTGTTCGCCAGCAGTTTCTTTGCCAACACGGAGGTATATGAAGCATCGCCACCATAAGCTACAACATAGTCGTAGAGCGGAGCCAGTTTCACCGCTGTGTGAACGGCAGAAGTGGTCGCTCCGCCTACCAGCAACGGAACCTGTAAATGATGCTGCTGGAACAACCGGCAGAGGTTCTCCATCTCCTTCAAAGACGGCGTAATCAGTCCGCTCACACCCACCATACAGGGTTTTAAGCGCAACGTTTCTGCCAGAATGGTCTCGTTGCTGACCATCACACCCAAATCGTGTACGTCGAAATGATTACAAGCCAAGACGATTCCAACAATATTTTTACCAATATCATGCACATCTCCGTTGGCCGTTGCCAGAATGACCAATGGTTTCTTGGCTTGCTCGCCAGTCTCTGTCGCATGCTGGTCGATATACGGCTGCAGAATGGTTACGGCCTCCTTCATCACCTGTGCTGACTTGACGACCTGGGGCAGAAACATCTTGCCTTCTGCAAAGAGGCTTCCTACCCGTTCCATCGCCCGCATCAGCGGCTTTTCAATAACCTCAACAGGGTTGTCGCCATACGCATGGAGCAATTCCACGATATCCTGCGACAAGAATTCCATCTGCCCTTTACACAAGGCGAGGGTCACTCGTTCCTCAACGGGTTTGCTGCGCCAGTCGAGCTGTGCTTTTTCTGCAGATATGACGGTTCCAGAACTGGTCTGTTTCAATTCCTCTGCCAACGCTATCAGCACCTCTGTTGCCTGAGGATGACGGTTCAATATCACATCTTCCACAGCGTTCAGAAGGCGAGGTTCTATCTCGTCATAAACCTGTAGCATTGTCGGATTGACAATACCCATATCAAGTCCGGCTCTGACAGCATGATAGAGGAAAGCGGAATGCATGGCTTCGCGCACCACATTGTTTCCTCGAAAAGCAAACGACAGGTTGCTCACACCACCACTGGTCTTGGCGTAAGGAAGGTTCTCTTTTATCCACGTCACAGCCCTGATGAAATCGATACCATAATGTGCATGTTTTGCTATTCCTGTGCCAACCGATAGGATATTCACATCAAAGATGATATCCTGCGGAGGGAATCCGATGGCTGTCAGCGAACGATAGGCACGTTCGGCAATAGCAATCTTCCGAGCGTAGGTCGTCGCTTGTCCTTCTTCATCGAAGGCCATCACAACGACGGCAGCACCCAGCCGCAACAGTTCACGTGCCTTCTCTATGAATAGCTGTTCGCCTTCTTTCAGACTAATCGAATTGACGATGCACTTTCCCTGTGCGTTCTTCAAGCCCTCAATCACTGTTGGCCAGTCTGATGAGTCGATCATCAGCGCAGCACCAGCAGCAGCAGGATCGTTGGAGAGGTATCGCACAAAGTTGCGCATCTCCTGCCGGCTATCCAACATGGCGTCATCCATATTGATATCGATAATAGAGGCGCCGCCCTCAATCTGATGGCGGGCTATCTGTGTGGCTTCCTCGTATTTCTTTTCGGCAATAAGACGGGCAAACTTTCGTGAACCAGCCACATTGGTACGTTCACCGACATTGGTGAAGGCTCCCTCCAACCTCCCCCCTAATGGGGACGCTAAGGTTACACGGTGGGGTTCCAAGCCAGAAACCCATAGGTCGCTGCTATCGCGAGTGGGAACAGTTCTTGGTTTGAGGCCACGAAGTGCATCAGAGATAGCGCGGATGTGTTTGTCTGTTGTTCCGCAACAGCCTCCTGCAATATTCAGCAGTCCTGCCTCAGCCATCGTCTTGAGATGATGAGCTGTAAAGGCCGGCAACTCGTCGTATTCACCCATCTCATTGGGTAGCCCTGCATTGGGATGAATGCTGATAAAAGCAGGAACCACACAAGACAACTGCTCTATAAACGGACGTAACTCGGTAACGCCAAACGAACAATTCAGTCCAAACGACAGAATCGGATAATGAGCAATACTGATATAGAATGCCTCCAGTGTCTGTCCTGTCAGTGTTCGACCGCTCCTGTCATTGATGGTTGCCGAAACCATCACAGGAATGACAACACTCAGTTTCTCATTGAGTTGCTCAATGGCATAAAGAGCGGCTTTGGCGTTCAGCGCATCGAAACACGTTTCCAGCAACAGCAGGTCAACACCTCCAGCCCATAGTGCCTCAGCCTGTTCGCGATAGGCAGCTGCTAACTGGTCGAAATCGACAGAACGGTCAGTAGGATTGCCCATATCAGCAGCCAGCGACAAGGTTTTTGAGGTAGGTCCCATACTTCCTGCCACCCATATCTTACGTGTGGTACAGGCATCGGCCTCCTTACGGGCTAACTGTGCGCCAGCATAAGCCATCTCCCAAACAACATCCTCACAGGCATATTCTTTTTGTGAAATCCGATTCGAAGAGAACGTATTGGTTGTGATGATATCAGCACCAGCCTCAATGTACTTGCGATGAATTGTACTGATAACCTGTGGGGAAGTCAAATTCAGGATATCATGATTACCCACAAGAGAAACAGAAGCATTCGCAAAACGATTACCATAAAACGCAGCCGAAGGCAAAGCCTGCGACTGGATAAGCGTTCCCATCGCCCCGTCAAGAATCAATATTTTTTCTTTCAGTACTTCCTTTATCTGCATAATTGGCTGCAAAGGTAAAAATAAATACGTAGAAACTGACACGTTTTAAGAAATAATTGTTACCTTTGCCGCCAAATTAACGACAAAAAGTAACTATAAAATAACTATTATGAGCAAACAGAAGAAATTTATTCTCCAAGAGAATGAAATCCCAACACAATGGTACAACATTCAGGCTGACATGAAAACGAAGCCGCTGCCTCCTATCCATCCAGTCACTAAACAACCGCTGGGCGTTGACGATTTGGCACACATCTTCCCACGCGAATGCTGCGTACAGGAACTCGATACAGAACATGCCTGGATAGATATCCCAGAGGAAGTGCTCGACAAATACAAATTCTACCGTTCTACTCCTTTGGTGAGAGCCTATGCTTTAGAAGAGGCGTTGGGTACACCTGCTCATATCTATTTCAAGAATGAATCAACCAACCCGCTCGGCTCACATAAGATCAACTCTGCCCTGCCCCAGTGCTACTATGCCAAGCAGGAAGGAACAACCAATGTGACCACAGAAACTGGTGCCGGTCAATGGGGTATGGCACTCTCGTATGCCGCCAAACTGTTTGGACTTGACGCAGCTGTCTATCAGGTGAAGATTACCATGCAGCAAAAGCCCTATCGTTCCAGCGTGATGCGTACTTTCGGTGCTGCCGTTACTGGGTCACCGTCTATGTCCACCCGTGCCGGTAAGGATATCATCACCAGAGATCCGATGCACCCAGGATCATTGGGTACAGCCATCTCGGAGGCAGTAGAACTGGCAACCACCACACCTAATTGTAAATATACATTAGGTTCTGTGCTCAACCATGTAGGACTCCATCAGACCATCATCGGACTGGAAGCAGAGAAACAGATGGAGATGGCTGGCGAATACCCTGATATGGTTATCGCTTGCTTTGGTGGAGGCAGTAACTTTGGTGGTCTCGCCTTCCCATTCATGCGTCATAACATTCTTGAAGGCAAAACAACAGAGTTCATCGCTGCAGAACCTGAAAGCTGTCCGAAACTGACACGTGGCGAGTTCCGTTATGACTTCGGTGACGAGGCTGGCTATACACCACTGCTGCCGATGTACACCATCGGTCACGACTTTAAGCCTGCCAACATCCATGCTGGTGGTCTGCGCTATCACGGTGCCGGCATGATCGTAAGTCAGCTCATCAAAGACGGTCTGATGCATGGTGTCGATATTCCGCAACTTGAAACCTTCGAAGCAGGACTCCTTTTTGCACAAACCGAAGGTATCATCCCAGCTCCTGAGAGCACCCATGCTATTGCTGCCACCATCCGCGAGGCCAAGAAATGCAAGGAAACAGGTGAAGAAAAAGTCATCCTCTTCAACCTCAGTGGTCATGGACTCATCGATATGCCAAGCTACGAGTCTTATCTCAATGGCGACCTGCGCAACTACGAGGTTCCCGATGAGGAAATCCAAAAGTATCTGACGAACGTGCCGAAGATGTAAGGCGATGCAGGAAACAGTAAAGCTGAAGAAATAAACAACGTTAGCTTATATTTATAGGAGCATCTAATATTCAGGTGCTCCTATTTTTTGTAATCACATTTCAATATTAATAAAAAGGACTGTCCATTCTGCAAATAATTTCGCAGAGATAGTAAATAAAAAAATGAGTTTTATTTGTTCATTTCAAAAATATTGACTATATTTGCACCATCTTACGCTGTAGTTGCACTCTCGTAGTGTATCGAATGAGTGGGATGACATACATATTAAAGGCGTGTGCTAAACGCTTTGGTTTTGACGATGTAAGAACTTCGCAACCTCTAACGATTAGTCAAAAACAAAGCAACTGCAGATGTCTCATAGGATGGTTATATATATAATTATGTATATAAACTATTCAACGTGGGGCTTTTGTGTTGCTCGTTTCGACTAATCGGGCAATGCGAAGGCCTTTACATCGTGGAACGAGTGTCAGCATCGGCTCCACGTTCTTTTTAGTCTGTCTGAAAACCTAAATAATCTTTGTGGCAAAAGAGCCATGCCATATATAATAGCGGAATGTATATTCCGCATTCAAAACAATATCGTATATGGAACAGAGACGTATTCCTTTGGTTTATTTTAATTCGCGTGACAAACTAATACGTTTAGATATTAGTAAGATTGTGTATTTTGAAGCTGATGGTAATTACACTTACATAGTGACGTCGAACAAGCACAAGACATGTCTTACCATGAATTTATCGCATACCGAAGAGGCTCTGGCTAAGCAATTAGAAAATATTGCCAACCAATTTATGCGAATTGGAAAGCGATTTGTTGTAAACATGAACTATATCTATCAAGTAGATATCCAGAAACAAGTGTTGCTTTTATCTGACTGGGACAGTTTTATATTTCAAGTGCCCATATCCAAAGAAGCATTGAAACGGGTTAAAGAACTCATTATACAAATCAAAATATAATATTAACATGGAAGTAATTATTGGAAGAGACCAGCATTCACGTCGACTGACCGTGATAAGGGATGGAAAAACACAAATGACAGGACAGCCAAACAGCGTTCCTATGGACGTGAGCCGCCAACATGCTTCGTTCCGATTACTCAATAAGAGCACATGGGAGATTACGAATCTCAATCCACGTAACATGACCTTTGTAAATGGTATGCAGGTAGAAAAAAAGGTCATCTATGAAACAGACAAAGTGGAATTGGGAGCATCCCACTATCTTGTTGACTGGAATGTCGTTCGTGGACCAAAAGTAGATTATGTAGATATCCGACCACTTAAAAGTGTTTGGGAGGAGTTTAATCAAGCAAATATTGATATTCGCAAGCGTCAGAAAAATAATGGATTGTTGGCGAGCGTGCCGATGGGCTTTACTATGTTGGGTGGGGTGATTGGTATTATCCCGGATTTAAATCCAATGATAAAGCAAGGAGCTGGATTTCTCGCTGTTATTGCATTCCTTATCTTAATATATGGTTTATATAAACGCTTTACTGACAATAGTATCGAAGAACAGGAAGAAATAAAAAAATGGTTTCAACAATCATACACCTGTCCTAAATGTAAGCATTTCATGGGCAACGAGCCATACGATGTTCTCATACAGAATGAAGGATGCAGATATTGCAAGGCTAAGTTTATCAAATAGGTAAGTTCGGGCGATAGAAAAACATCTTTTGAAATCGTTAAACTTAAAACAGTCGTCAATATGAAAAGTCAAGCATTATTATTATCAGCCCCTGCTAATAAGCCTTTGTGCACAAAGTCGTAGTGAACAAGCTGGCAATAAGGCAATAGTGGATTTTTTAATGTAAAAGATAGTGGCGTAATAGTGAAGACTTCTGACGAGACAAATACTATCTTACCATATGCCGTAGGAATTGCAGCTCGTTTTAATTTAAAACCTGTTGACGTGGAAAAGAATGTTTCCGTGAAAGCAGGAAAAGGGGATTTACCTATTTTTAATCTCTATGGGCCTGTTAAATCTTGTATTTATGAGAATGGAGACAGACAAATATGGCAATTGGACAAGGCGAAAAGACAACGACGGCCGTGTTTCAATACAGACAATTACCTATTATGAGTGAAAGGAGTTGAAGAAATATATTTTCAAACATAAATCAATATCACATGAAAATAAAAAGTTTATATCTGTGTGGCGACTTTGCTGATTTGGGGCAAATGGATTCAAGTGAGGCGAAGTTTACCTATCAGCAACAGTGTGGTAAGTGCAGCAATAGTGACAGATGAATTAGTAAACATTGTCGAGTCTTGCAATTTGTGAACACAAAAGTCCTATAGACAAGTCATTTCACACAGGAAACGAGGTATTTCACACAGGATGAAGCAAAAAGATTGTTTTTACTTTTATGACATCATATCTTTGCAGCAGAAAACATTAAAAACCTATAAAGCATTACAACTATGATGAATGAAGAAACCATCTTTGAGAACAAATCTCAGATGAATGAGAGTACAATTCTTGGTGTTAACGAAAACATCAATGTAGCTAACAATCATGCAGAAAAATGTACCCAACCAAGCAGCAAGAAAAAGAACGGTGGCAACACGTGGATTGGCGTAACATTGGGTGGTGTATCTGGAATATTGATGGGAGCCGCTGGCTTAATGTATGCCCAGAAACTTAATGGCGAAGAAGGTTCTTCTGAAGTTAATGGGAGCGAAAAAGGACATGTTGATGAAGCCCCTGTCGAGATATCGAAAACGGAAACGTCCCCAGAAGATCAAGAACATCAAGCAGTAGTACATCACATACACCATATTGACCATCCTGCACCCGTAGCAGAAGTGGGGTCTGATCTTCCTTTTGGAGAGGCATTTGATATTGCACGTGCTGAAGTAGGACCAGGCGGTGTTTTCTGCTGGAATGGGGGTGTATATAGTACTTTTACTGCAGAGGAGTGGGATGCGATGACACCTGAAGAGCGTGCCGACTTTGCACAACATGTACCCGTTGCCGTTCCTGCCACAAGTATCACTACCCCACCAACAGACACTGACCCTGATATAGTATGGGAAGATCCCTATACTGATACTCCAACAAGTAATCCGACAAAAGAAACTGATGACAATGATTTTGTCGAAGTTGATGAACAAACAAGAGAGAACTTTGATTTAGGTGATGATGTTCATGTCGTTGGTTTTGCAAAGCAAGACGGACATCTTGTTGCCGCTTATGATCATAATGATGATGGTGAAGCTGACTTCGCTATCATAGATATTGATAATGATCACCAAATCAGTGGCTCAGATATCATTATGTATAATGACGGAAATTATACAACAGTATCAGAACTGTCAAACTCCATTCCTTCTGATGAAGAAAGTCCCAACATCGACGAACAGGAGATAGAAGAAAACGCTGAAGAAGATGGACAGGATCTCAACGATAATAACTTGCAATATACTTCTAACGAAGATGACGTTTATAATGACATGCCTGACAATGACGTGCAAGACCTTTAAACAACAAATATGCCATGCAGATAAAAAGGATTAAATGCCCAAAGTGTAATGTTGTCTTAGACGTCAAGAACTCTAAAGAACGACCAGAACTGCTTCTTAACTGTCCTCGCTGCAGAACAGAACTGTTGGTTAAATTTCCTCCGAGGGAGGAACCCATTGAGGCTCCCACCTTTTGTGATGCCAAGCCGAAGACAAATCAGTCACATCAGTCCGTTGGTAGTGAGAACTTTTCTTTTGAAACACAACTCGGCGACACCCCTTTTCAATCAACATCAAGAGAGCGATCTAAAGCTAAGCTTCCGAAACTTATCTGTAACGGCGAAACTTATGTGTTGTCAGAAGGGGAAAATGTTATTGGACGACGTGCAAACACATCACTGGCAACCATACAGATTGCTTGCACAGATAGGTTTATGAGCCGACAACATTGTATTATAACTATTACTGATAAACAAGATGGGACGTACAAGGCTGTACTGAGCAACTATCAGAACAAGAATGACACTTCCATAAACGGATACAAGATAGACAGTGGAGATGCTATTGTTCTTAATGATGGCAACACAATTACGATGGGGCATACCAATGTAATATATCACACATAAATTATTTTGAAAACGTAACGATAACAATATGAAAATAGAAATCTTTCAACCGCTAAGTATTAACGAACTGGGTAAGCGTGAAAATCAGGAAGATGCGTTATGGCGCAAGGACGCTACAACAGAAGACCGACTCTTTATCGTCTGTGACGGTATGGGAGGACACGAAAAAGGTGAAGTAGCAAGCCAAACCTTTAGTGAATCACTGGGTAAATGGTTTGATGAGAATGTCATACCAAGTACTGTTCTCACAGATGAGCAGTTACAGGCTGCCATTGAATATGCCTACGAAGAGTTAGACAAAAAAGACGATGTGGATAGTCCCAAGAAGATGGGTACTACGCTTACCTTATTATATATACACGCACGAGGTATCACAGCTGCTCATATTGGCGATAGCCGTATCTATCATTTCCGTCCTTCCGAGGGCATACTATACCAATCACGTGATCACTCCCTTGTCTTTGAACTTTATCAATCCGGAGAAATCAGCTTTGAAGAGATGGCAACGCATCCTCAAAAGAATGTCATAACAAAAGCAGTTACACCTGGTGAAGACAATCGCACACGCCCTGACATTATCCATATTACAGATATCCAGCCTGATGATTATTTCTATATGTGTTCAGATGGTATGCTGGAACAAATGGACAATGATGCATTGATGAATCTGTTTGCTTCTACTGATTCTGATGAGAAAAAGCGCCTTCAATTAATTGCTGCCACTGCGGACAATGCCGATAATCACACAGCATGGATTATTCATATAAAATCTGTGACAAGGGAAGTTGACGATGCATCAGATATGGAAAACGAGGAAAAGACAGCTCGTTGTAATGCCATAAACATACGTAAGAAAGTTCAACCCATAGAGGTGCATGTGGCTGAAGCCGACGATGTAGTTGTAGTGGCAAACCCTACTACACGGCATAGACAGGAAGACGCTATGCCGGAAAATATGAATAGCCAAAAGCCTTACAAAAAGAGAAACAGACGAATACTGTGGCTCGTTCTTTCTATCATAATGGTCTTAGCAATAGCTGTTGTTTCATACATCTCTTTTTTCCCAAAAAAGAAAGAAAAAGCGCTGACTACAGAAGTGAATTCTATTGCTATCTCTTTTGGGGAAAAGCTAAAAACTATGATAGATAGCCTAGAGAATGCAAGCCCTTCCTCTTATACCCCCCCAAGAACACCACCAGAAACAACCTCAGGGTCATCCCCCAAAAATGTGAATAACGGGGCTAAAACAGCCCTCAAAAATGCTGAAGATGCTAATAAAACAGAAAAAGGCAAGCAAAAAGGCAAAAAGGAAGAAGACGAATTAACTAAAGCAAAAAGAGTCGTAAAAGAACAAGTGCAGATGGGTAGTCAACCAAAAAAAACTGATGACAATAATCAAAATAATGGAGGGAAACAAAGATGACTGAATCTTCAATGTTACGTGTTGGTACCGTCTTGCGTGGAATCTACCGCATAGATAAATACCTGTCATCTGGTGGGTTTGGAAATACGTATGTTGGTTACAATATGCAGTTTGATGAGCGCATAGCCATCAAAGAATTTTTCATGAAGGGCATTACGGCACGAGATGACAATCAAACCTCTGTAAGTATCAGCAATCAAGACAACAGCCAAAGCTTTGCTCAGCAGAATGAAAAATTCAAGAAAGAAGCAAAACGTTTGCGAAAGCTGAAAAATCCGCATATCGTTGGTGTACACGACTTGTTTGAAGAGAACGGAACCGCATATTACGTGATGGACTTTATTGATGGTGAAAACCTTGCAGAAAAGTTAAAGCGTACAGGAAAGCCTTTGACTGAAGACGAGGTATGGGAATTGCTGCCACAGCTACTTGATGCCTTGAAATGTGTTCACAATGCTGATCTGTGGCATCTTGATCTGAAACCTGGCAATATCATGGTTGACAAACAAGGTAATGCCAAACTGATTGACTTCGGAGCTTCCAAACAACTTGACGCACAGAAAGGCGGTGCAACAGCAAGTACAGCTGCTGTAAGCTATACGAATGGCTTTGCACCACGTGAACAGATGGAACAGAACTACGAGAAGTTTGGACCATGGACAGACATATACGCACTCGGAGCGACATTATATAATCTGCTGACAAATAAGTACCCTCCCCTGCCGTCAGACCTTGACGATGATGACAGTGGAGACAAGCATGAAACGCTCTCCTTTCCGATACCAATCAGCGATAATATGCACCAACTGATACTGTGGATGATGAATACACATAGGAGTAAACGTCCACAGTCAATAGAAGAAATAACGGACTATTGCAATAAACTGGCAAAGGAAGACAAAACGGAATCGACCGTTTTGAATGTTCCTTCTAATGAAACTACAGAAGGAACGATAATGTCGCCTTTGGCAGATAAAAAGAAACAAGAGACTTCAGAGCCTCCAATACGAAATGATGAAAATACACGATTAGTTCATACAGAAAGTGACCAACATGGCAAAACAAAAAAATATGCCCTGATTGGTTGTATTGTAGCATGTGTTATATTAATAGGTGGATACGTTATTTTCAGGCAAATGGGTACGCATGACAATGTAACAACAGAGATTCAGACTGACTCGAATGAAGTAGCAGGGAATGTTTCTGTTGCAGTGGTGGTATTGAAGTCGGCTGACAAGCAAGACTACTATGCTTTGGCGGATAATGGCAATGGACAATATAAAGTTGTGAAGTCAGAACTGAACTATGCGCCTTCTGACAAGCAAATAGATGTAGCTGTATCCACTAATAATTCAATGAATCAGTTGAACAAGATTGATGCATTGTTGGAGTCTATCCACTCAACGTATGCATCTGCCAAAGTCATCTTTATTGCTCAAAAAAATCTGGCTGCAGATCCATCTATGCAGGCTATTGACAAGAAACTGTCTGGGATGGGAATATCTATCTCCTATTACAATCCTTCGAAGTATTCTGGCAACGAAACATCAATGGTTGAGGAATATGTAAGTCAGCATGGAATTAACTGATATTTAATCTTTTAACAAATAACCCATAAAAAACATTACCTATGAAAAAGAATTTATTTATGTTTTGTGTAAGTGCATTATTTGTATTCGCACTGAGTAGTTGTAACTCCAAAAAGGCTGAACAATCTTCAGCAACGGAAAAGGACAGCGTGGAGGTAGAGTCGTTCAGCTATACACCAGCAGAGCCTGTCAATGGCAAGAAAAAAGCTATTGTGGAATTAGGAGCCTCAGGTTTTAACCAGTTTATCATCGAAGTTGATCAAGACAAGAACTGGAAAGTACTGAAGAAGGAATTTGGTTCAAGTCTTGTTGCCGAGGGTATGACAGACGCCGCAACCATCAAAGCTAAGTTACAAGACTATATTCAGTCCATTCTCAACTTTGGTGTAGAAGGAAAAAATATCCACTTTGTAGTAAGCTCTGGAGCAAAAAAAGAGAAATTGACTGACGATATCATTGCCTCACTAAAAGAAATCGGATATGTAGTTAATACCGTTTCGCCAGAGCAAGAAGCTAAATGCGCTTTCCGCAATGCACTGCCAAAGGGATATGAAGACAAAGCTTTTGTCGTAGATTTAGGTTCGGGCAACACAAAGGTGTCGTATATGAAAGACGGACAGATTCAGACAATGGAGACCTTTGGGGCAAAGTACTTTGAAAAAGACACAGATGACAAGACAGCGTACGAGGATGTAAAAAAACAACTTTCAGCGATTCCAACTGCCAACTGTGAGACTCTGTTCCTTATCGGTGGTGTTCCTTTCAAGATGGCAAAGTCACAAAAGAAAGGAGATGAGCGCTTCACTATTTTGAGTACTACTATTTCTGATTATGACGCTTTGGTAAAAGAAGAAGGTGACAAGATGAGATGTGGCATGAATATCTACAAGGCTATTCTCGACGCTACAGATGTGAAACAGGTGGTATTCGACTGGGATGCCAACTTTGCCATCGGTGTTTTACTTGATATGCCATACTGATAATTAGATTTTACACATAGAACAACCAAAATATAGATTATTTATGAACGAGTCATCAATGATGAAGGTGGGATCTGTCTTGCGCGGAATATATCGCATTGAGACACACTTGGCATCTGGAGGCTTTGGTAATACGTACAAAGCTGTAAACACAGAGTTCGGTGAAGAGGTTGCCATCAAAGAATTTTTCTTAAAAGGTGTGACAGAGCGTGACGCGACAACTAATACGGTCAGTGTAAGTAATGTCGCAAACTATGACACCTTCATACAGCAACGTGAGAAATTCAAGAAGGAAGCCCGTCGTCTGCGCAGGTTCCAGAACCCACACATCGTTGGTGTACATGATTTATTCGAGGAAAACGGCACAGCATACTATGTGATGGACTTTATTGACGGTGAGAGTCTGTCTGAAAGACTGAAACGTACAGGTCATTCTCTTACTGAGAGAGAAGTTCGGAAGTTGTTACCACAGATTCTCAACGCCCTAAAAGCTGTTCATGATGCAGGTTTGTGGCATCTTGATATTAAGCCTGGTAATATCATGGTGGATAAACTGGGAAATTATACACTGATTGATTTCGGTGCTTCTAAACAACTTGATGCTCAACGGGGTGGTGCAACTGCAAAAACGGCTGTGACATTCACCACTGGTTATGCTCCGAGGGAGCAAGTAGAACAAAACTATAGTAAGTTCGGTCCTTGGACTGACATCTATTCCCTTGGAGCAACTCTCTATGCTTTATTGAGTTACAAGCGTCCACCAGTGCCATCTGAGATCGACGATGACGAAAGTGAGGACAAGCATGAATCATTACCATTGCCAGAAGGAATTAGTAATGATTTACGCAGAGCCATTATATGGATGATGGCAACCAAAAGGAATAAACGCCCACAAAGCGTGGAGGAAGTCATTCAATATTTTGCAATCGACAATACAGATGAAGAGCCAGCAAATGATAAAGTGAATGAAGAAATAACGGACAAGAATTATACCGAAGAGACTGTTTCCCTTTATACTGATGACACAACACAACTTGTCACAAATAACTACATAAACGAGGAAGAAACATTCTTGAATAACACCTCATCAATTCGTGAAAGTAAGAAGGATACAGAAAAAGAGATTAAAGAAGATATTATAAATAAAAAAACGGAAGTAACACAGGAAAAAGGGACGGGTAATTTATTTAGAATAATTGCAATAGGTATCATTTGCATTTTTATAGGTTTCTTGGGATTCCGAGCCTGTGGTGTTAGCAATGAAACAAAAAATATTGATGGGAATAATATAGAAACACAGATGGAAGATACTATTGTTAGTGGTACTTTTACTATTGGTAATCTTGGACAATGTTCCTACGATGGAGATATTGATACGGACGGGAAGCCACATGGTCATGGTGTTGCAAAGTTCACTGATGGCAGGACATACGATGGTAACTTCTATCATGGAGAATTGACAGCGCACGTAAAGGGAAAATTCCAATATCCCAACCGGGATACATTTGTAGGTACATTTTATAACAATCGGTTCTATAAGGGCAGATATACTGTTGCTGATGATGCTTCCTATTTTGAAGGAGACTTCGATGATAATGGAAAACCATTAAAAGGAAATTGGTATGACAAGACAGGGAAAATACTTGAACGTATAGGAAATTAATCATCAATATAGCTATGAAAAGATTATTATCAATCATCATTTTGTTTTCTTGTACTATAATCTCATTTGCACAAGTGAGTGGTGGCATGTTACAAAGACCGAAGGTTCAGTCTTCTGTAAAATCATCGAGCACTACAACAAAAAAGAAACCTGCAACATCTGCAAGAAGTGTCAAGTCAAAACAACAAGGAAGCAAAGGTAAAAGAAAAAAAAGCACAAAGAATGAAGAGTTGCCAGAATTGACCTCTGAAGACTTCTACCAGTGGGGAGAGGAGGAGTTCGATGCAAAAAACTATAGTGAAGCAAAGGAGTGGTATGAAATGGCAGCCATAGATGACCATGCAGAGGCTTTGTATTCTTTGGGATACATGTATTACAATGGTCTCGGTGTAGCACAAGATAAATATAAAGCAGCCCAGTGGTATTTTAAAGCAGCGAATAATGGACATTATGTGGCAACATGCTTGTTGGCTAACATGTTCTATTTCGGAGATGGTATAGAGGAACGACACGATGCTGCATTTGAGTTGTTTAAAATTATCGCCGATGGTGGTGATAAAGAAGCAAAATTTCTTGTGGCTATGATGTATGATAATGGTGATGGAACTGAACAAAACATAGCAATGGCAAAGAAGTATTATGATGAGATTTACGACTATTTGTACCAAAATGGAAGAGAGGCAATGGCACAACAAGATGGTGAAAATGCAGAATACTATTTCAATGGCGTACTTCAGGCAAAGCGTACAGATAACACATATAATTTAAAGGGATTAAGGGCTGCATGTTGCTTGGGCTATATATATTTCCATGGAATGGGTGACGTCAAGGAAGATAAGACAAAAGCATTTGACTTGTTTAAATTAGCGAGCGATGGGGGCATAAAAGAAGCAACTTATTATCTGGGCGTTTATTATCTGATGGGCTATGGGATAGTTTCTGTTAAGAATAAAACATCAAAAAATTTTTTTAAAGAATCGAAGTATAATAATAAATCTGACGTTGACAAAGTAATCTTATCATCTGCCTATGATTAAATTGAGTTCATGAAAATAGTAACTAATAACCTAATGAGATATGAAAAAGATACTGACGACGATAGTTTTTTTACTCTGTGTAATCATTTCTTACGCACAAACCAGTGGAGGAGAGATAAAGCGGAAAACGAAATCCAGTAGCACAACCGTACAAAAGTCTCAAGGAGGACAGCGCAAGAATGTCAGCACCGCCCCACATCGCAATACCAATAAAACAAAGTACTTACGTGTGGATGGATATAGTAACGACATCTATTATAATGTGCCTGCCAATGCGGAGAAATTCGTATATGAAGTGGAGTGCAGTTCGGACTATAGCGTCTCAATGTTGCCCACATGGTGTAAGTTAGAGGAAAAGACATCCTCATATTTCGTTATAAACCAGGAGGCAAATCCTGAATCTACAGAGCGTCAGGATTGGTTCAGAGTAACGGCCACACACGGCAAGCAAATTGACATTTATTTGAATCAGCGAGCAGGTAGTACGCCCAATGGTGGCAACTCAGGCATCAGTGGTTATAGTTATACAGGTACAACACGCACATATACTGATGTCGCAACAGCCTTACCATCATTGACCAAAAGTATAAACGATTGGGGTGAATGCAAGACGGGGGCAATAACCGAGAATGGTGCAGGAGTCGTCATATATGGTTCTAATGGCTATTCTTATACAGGAATACCCACAGACCTGGCAAATAAGATCAAGGAACTCAACAACAAGAAGATTGTCATCAAAGATGTTGCATTGTCAGGCTCCACATGGTGGATAATTGTTTATGATAAAAACTCATGGTATGGTGTTCTTCCAAGCAATATGAAGAGTGCTCTGGACAAATATACAGGACAAGGCGAAGAAATATGGTCTGTAAGCATCAATTCCGAAGGACATTATACTATTGTTACCGACAAACACTTTGATGCGTCACACTCTATGGATCTTGGGAACTTGAAAACAGCTTCAAGTAAGTATGGATTGGTATATTCTGCTTGCTCAACTTCGAAAGGTCTTGTGATATGCTGCCAGAAAGGTTGCTACTATAGCAATATCCCTACAATAGTTGAAGAAAAGATAAAGAGCGTGTCATTTGTGCCAAAGGTTGTAAAATTCACTGATAGTGGCACAGTATTAATAACAGATGGAGAGAAACGTCACGCATTTCACATGTAGTCACTATTGAAACCTTGTTCCGTGAATTCAGATATGGATTTCATTTACCCACATTAAAAACAATCCATTAACAAATACAACAACTATTATGAAAACAATTAAAACTTTTTATTTTCTGCTGTTATTGACAGTATGCATGACTTTTTCTTCTTGTAAAGACAACCAGATTGCAAAAGATATACAGGGAACATGGTCAAGGGATTTTATAGACGACGATGGTATTAAGATGAGGACTAAGGAAACGATTACGTTTGCTTATGTGGAAGAGGAACTAATTGGAGGAACTTTTGACGAACGCAAGGATGGAATATTCGATACGGAAATGGAAGATATTGAAGATTCTTATATAAGAATATCCTTATATTCTACTATAAAAGGCACTTACGAAATCCTTGATGGCGACCTGTATCTTAAATACGATGTTAATTCCCTGAAACTGAACCTCTCGCCTGATGATATAGAATTAGATATTAAAGATGAAGATTTTTTGAAAGAAATGAAACAAACAGAGATGAGTATAGATGAGTTGAAAGTTGTACTGGCAGAAGAGTGGAAGGAAACCTTTTTAGAAGAACTGCGCAAAGGATATCTTGACAATCATCCAGATGGTGCATATCCAGATGTCAAGATAGAAGGAAAGCAATTGTCCTTTACGACAGCGGATCAAGGAGTTTTAACATACATTAGACAATAAATATATCAACTTACATAAGACAATCACACAAATATGACACATACATACAAACAAAACAATAGCATTATTGAAATGCACTATGTGCCTCATAAGCTAAATCTGTTCCAGAGAATTCTACAAATGGATTTTTTTATTCCGAAATCATGGAGGCTTCGGGAATTGAAGGTCAAGGATGGTATGATATATATATCTGTAATGAACGGAAAAGAATTTTTTGCTCCTATTTATCAATGTATTGTCAAGTATCATGACGATATGTATGACAGGATGGAAGTAAGTATGACGTATGGGAATCAGAAAATCCATTTCAAGGAAATCCCATGGACACTGAAAAAAGAAGAATGGGAAGCAATACGTTTATTTATACAAGAAGAATGCAATTCTGAATTTTCTTTTTTTATCCGTCTCTGATAAGTCCCAAAAGAATATACTGTACTGCCATTATAAGTTGGTACTACACTTCTAATAAATAATCAAAAGAATACAACAAATATTATGAAAAAAATAATTATATTTTTCATGCTATTTATACCTTTAGTAGCAAACGCGCAATATGATTGGCTTGGTAAAATTAAGGATGTTGAACTTCTGAGAATAGTACAGTATCCTTCTCATAGAATTCTGAAAGCTAAATTTTCCATATGGCGTAAATATACCAATAATGATGTTGAATGCATAGGAGTAATCAGTGACAAACCTATCAAGAACATTGAATCTGCTGAGGAACTTTCTTTTTTATTACCTGTAGTCTGCTATGGTCATAACGTTCGGAGTGGATACAAACAATCAGAACAAGAAACTGTTTTCGTTGAGATACCACTATCAAATTCATTATGGGATAAAATTGAAAAACAACCTATGTATTTCTGTGGCTATCTATTGAAAGAACAATATATAACAGAGTTTTTGCACGAAAAACAGAAGACGATACTATGTAACAAAACAAATGTTATTCAAGTTGACATTCGATCATTGAATATGATAGAAGGTGATGAGACTACTGACCGATTTTATGAGAATTTCTCAAAAGCACTGGTTGAAGATATTGCAAGTGGAACAGAAGGAGGAACCACCTGTAATCGGTGTAAAGGTAATGGTACAGTAAGAGGATCTTTAGGCGGTGCTATAGAATGTACAAAATGCCATGGTTACGGAAAGGTATATGATGCGACAGATGCTTTTATCAAAGGCTTGAGAAGAAATCTACTTTCACAACCGGCGACAACAAAAGTACAATCAAAAGCTTCTTCTAATAGTAACAGGATATTACTAAATGGCCATCACACCAAAAACTATGAAAACGGCGATAAGTATATAGGTGATTTTAAGTATGGTGCGTGTACAGGAAAAGGTACGTATATCTGGAGTGATGGAGGGAAATATGTCGGAGAAGTCAGAAATAATCAGATGCATGGTCGTGGTGTCCTTGTAAAAGCAAACGGCGATAAATATGATGGAGAATTCTATAATGATACTCCTGATGGCAATATGACAGTTTCCTATGCCAATGGAGCAAAATATATAGGTGAGTTCTTTAATGATCATCCAGAAGGGAAGGGAACAATGTATTATACCAATGGAGATAAATTCGAAGGAGTATTTGAATATGGTGGTTATATACAAGGAAAATACACATGGGCATCTGGAGAAACCTATGAAGGTAGCTATTTTCGTGGTTCATTAAGGAACGGACAGGGAACATATACATGGCCTGATGGGACGAAATATGAAGGAGAGTTCAAACAAAATGAAATCGAGGGAACTGGCAAATTCACATATCCTAATGGTGAAGTCTATGAAGGACAGTTACGAAAAGGATTGTATGACGGAAAGGGGAAAAAGAAATTTGCAAACGGCGAGACATACGAAGGAGATTTCTACAATGGAACTATTTGTGGATATGGGAAATATACATGGAGCAATGGTGATACATATGAAGGCAATTTTTCTTCAAAAGGTGTACCTAACATAAGAGGATATTATAAATGGGTAAATGGAAACAGGTATGAAGGAGAAAATAAAAATGGAATCATTGATGGATATGGAACGATGTATTACAAAGAAGGTAATGTGTACAAGTTCGGTAAATGGGTAGAAGGCGAATTAATAAATATTATGGAAGAAGGAACGTGGGAGGATGGAAATGAAATGCACTTTAATGGTGAAGTGATGCCTGGAATCACAAAACATAAATTAGATGACGGCACAAAGAAAAAGAAAGAAAAGAAAAATAAGTTATAAAGATTTTAGTGAATAACATCAATTTAAATCACTATGCAGCACATAAAATTAGGTACGACTCTTCAAAGAGGTAAATACAGAGTAGAAGCCATAATAGGCGAAGGTGGCTTTGGCAACACCTATATGGCTACTAATTGTGAAACTGGCGAAAGGATTGCCATCAAGGAATTCTTTTGGCGAGGAGTAACAGAGCGTGATGACATGACGGGCAGTATTTCTGTAAGTGACATCTCCCTTTATGAGGTTTTTAAACAGCAGAAAGAGAAGTTTCGCAAGGAAGCAGCCCGACTGCAACAATTCAACAATCCGCATATTGTACGTGTCTATGACCAGTTTGAAGAGAACGGGACAGCATACTATGTAATGGATTTCATTGACGGTGAGAGCCTGTCTGAAAAGATGAAACGTACCGGTCTGCCTCTTACCGAACAAGAGGTCAGGGAATTATTACCTCAGATGCTTGATGCATTAAAATGTGTTCATGATGCAGGACTGTTGCATCTTGACCTGAAGCCTGGGAATCTCATGGTAGATAAACTGGGAAATGTAAAACTGATTGATTTCGGCGCATCCAAACAGCTTGATACTCAGAGAGGCGGGGCTACGGCGAAAACCCGCCAGACCTATACGAATGGATATGCACCCCGTGAGCAGATGGACGAGAACTTCAGCAAGTATGGTCCCTGGACGGATCTCTATGCACTCGGTGCCACACTCTATTGTCTGCTCACAAAACGGCGTCCACCGATGCCATTGGACTTAGACGATGATGAAAGTGACGATAAGCATATTGCATTGCCATTCCCTGAGAATATCAGCGAAGACACCAAAAGTCTCATTCGCTGGATGATGAATACAAATCGTAGTAGGCGACCACAAAGTGTTAGCGAGATGATGGGATTTGCCAATACCACCTCTCAGCAATCAAGTCATCATTATTCAAATTATTCGGATACAACATTCTTCTCAGGACAGGTGGGAAATGAAAGAACGCAGGTTACTCATCATCAAAACAATGAGGAGACACGCTTCTCACAGTCGCAATCCATCAATGAACAGACTATTGCTTCGCAGCAGAATGGGTATAACAGCTACAACCAAAATGCTTACAACAATACTATCGAAGAAAATCATTATTACAGAAATCAGAAGCCTTCATCTAATAATGGTATGGTAGTATTTTTTATCTTATTTGGTATTATTCTTACTCTGGGAATCATTGTATATACTTCAAATAATTCTATTCCTTCACAGGTTGACCCAATAGATATAGCGGATACCTCAATTGTAGATGACTATGCATTAAGCGATACAGCGTCTGTAGATTCTATGGTTGATAATGGAATTGAAGAAGATTACACTGGAGATAATTCTCGCATTCCTGTTATGCAAAAATATTCAGGTTTTGTTCTAGGAGAGGAAGATTTGCCTATAACCATGTATCTACAAACAAATAATGACGGAACCATTACGGGCTATTATTATTACAACAGTAAAGGATCGAATAGTCGTTTGTCACTATCTGGTTTCACAACTAGAAATGGGGATATTGTGATAAATGAATATTCTGATAAGGGAAAAACAGGACAGTTTTTCTTTTGTTATGAAAATATAGTTGGAAATGAAATGACAGGTGAACTAGAAATCTATAAACCTGATGGTGCATATACTTACGGTGCTGTTTTGTGGAAGAAATAAAGTTATCAAACGACCTATGCTAACATTCTCAATACAGAAGCAAATTTTATCCTTCCATCCTGCACCTAAGCTGGTTATCAGGTTATTACAATTCATTACCAACTCTCTATCCTGCACCCTATCATACTTTTTATCCTGCACCTTAACTAACGATAACCCATTGTAGCACATGCGAGTTGTAAACGGTTATCTTTTGTTATTAACCAAATTACCAGAATAAGCTCTCAAATCTGGTAATAGTGTTACCAAGGCTTGGTAATCACGTTACCAAGGCTTGGTAATCACGTTACCAAAGCCTGGTAATGACGCTACCAATGTACTTTAACGATTTTAGTTGAGTCCTATAAGTTGTACTTCGTTTGTTAGTTTTGGTGCAGGATACAATGCTCTTTGGCAGGATAGAGTGCAGGATAAATCATCATAAGTCGTTGATAATTAATATTAGGTGCAGGATGGAAGGATAAATTTAGTGCTTTTCCTTTGGTTACTCTTCTTCATTGTATAATACTTCCTCTGGATCAAGACCTTTCATGGCACATTCGTAAAGTGGAGTAAGGTCTTCAAGAAAATACTTTTTCTCTTCTTTATCGTACTTGGTGCCGCTGATAATCTTTTTCCCGATATTGTATGCCCATTTAGCGTGTTGCTTGTCATGTTGTTTTGCATAGCCATAGAGCGCATAGCGAACAGCAATCACGTATGCCATTGCCAGATTGTTACTGGCATCCCATGCGTCTTTTGCTGAAGGCTGTTGCATGGCTTTCAAGTCATAGACGCTTTCCAGATTATGTTGTATAACTGGTAGCATATCATACTCCTCTTCAGAATATTTGTACGATAAGCCTTCATGGTACAAGTATTCGTTCCAAGGTGCATCATCAATACTATTCTGTATCGCGAAATAGATGGGTCTGCCTGTTTTTTCTTTAATAAATCGAATGACAGAATGTATGGTGTCAAGATATTCTTCTCGTGACTCATAGGTTTCCGGAAAATGAAAAATTTCTGTTATTCCTAAGTCATCGCAAATTTTTGATAAGCCTTCCTCATAACTCAACTTGTCAAAATTGATGAGGCTTATGCCAGTAAACTCGTTGTTGCCATAACTTAGTAGCCATTTGGGTATGATGTTTATATCGGCATTACCTATATATATAGCATTTGAGGGTATGGCACGTAGTTCATTTCTCGTAAAGTCAAGGACGTATTGTGAGTAAATACCACTGTTAAAATATTCTGTAGCGAGAGCTTGTAATTGGGGACAGTTCTTATGAGTGGCACAGAAAGAAACCATTACATCAAAATCGAAGAAATCTTTTTCCTTTGGTAGCATCTCTAAAGCCTTATATGCATAACTATTGGCAATCTCTTCTGGTATATCCCACTTGTGTATTAGTTGTCTGAATTTACAATAGTTGTATGTATAGGTATCCTTGATATGCAACTCCATGTCGTTCACTATAGAGTCAACGAGGAGTGTGTCTTCAATATTTGTTTGCGCCATGTAGAAAGCTGACATGAAATAATACTTCCATGCTTGTTCACTTGAAGGGTCCTTTCTGGTTTCTGATGCCCAAGCCTGTGCCTGTTCAGAATACCATTCATACTCATGAGGTTCGGGAACTATACCGCGGAATTGCTGTGGTTTTACCTTTTTCCCGGCAGCACCAATGGTGCCAATGCACATTACTGCAAAAGTGATAATAATAAAAATCTTTTTCATAACTGTTTAGGTGTTTGTTACATTATTCTGGCACAAAGGTAATACTAAAAAGGACTATTAAAATAGGAATAACATAATCTTATTATGAAATATCATGTTATTTGTATGAAATCCCTATCTTATGTTGATTTACTTCATAATGACCTTTCTTATTTCTCAGATCGCTTGTAACACGTTCACGGCTTCTTCCACCGTAGGTACGTTGGCGACAACCATGCTGCGTCGTTCGCGTACCTCTTTCAGATTACAACGGCGAGGATTCGACATGAGGAAATCGAGAACGCGGTCGAAGGCTTCACTTTGATAGAATGGACTTTGTGGCTGACTGACGAACTGCATCTGCATGCGTCCTTGCTTAAGAATCAGTTTCTCACACCCCAACGCTTTTCCCAAACGGCGCAAACGAACAACCTGCATCAATTCCTCACCCTCATGAGGAACAGGGCCGAACCGGTCTTCAAGACGCTTACGGTAGGCTTCCAACTCACGGTCGTCCTCGATATTGTCCAGTTCACGATAGAGCAACATACGCTCGCTACTTCCAGGAACATAGGTTTCAGGGAAATACATCTCCAAATCAGACTCCAAGGCGCAGTCAGAAACATAAAGCCCACCCCCATCCCCCATCCCGAACAGAGTTCGCCCCCCCGTTGCCTTCCCCAAAGGGAGGGGGGAAAAGCCACTTCGTGGGTTAGTATTTTCTATCGAATTCACTTTCTTTGAGCTACTTTCCCCTGCCCCTCCCGAAGGGAGGCATGACTCCCCTCCCTTTGGGGAAGGCAACGGGGGGGCGAACTCTGTTCGGGATGGGGGTTGGGGGTGGGCTTCTGGGTAGGCTTCGTTCCTCAGTTCCGCCATTGCCTCCTTAAGTATTTTCAGGTAGGTTTCGTAGCCGAGGTCTTCCATGAAGCCGCTCTGTTCGGCGCCCAACAGGTTGCCTGCACCACGAATATCCAGATCCTGCATGGCCAGATTGAAACCACTACCCAGTTCCGAGAAGTTTTCCAGTGCCTCTAACCTTCTTCGTGCTTCCGTATTCAGTCCTGCCAATGGTGGAGCAATCAAATAGCAGAATGCTTTACGGTTGCCGCGTCCAACACGTCCACGCATCTGGTGCAAGTCAGAAAGTCCAAAGCGATGGGCATCATTGATGATGATGGTATTGGCATTGGGAATATCGATACCATTCTCAACAATCGTTGTCGAGAGCAGCACATCATAGTCATAATTGATAAATCCCATGATGATTTCCTCCAAGTGCTCCGGCTTCATCTGTCCGTGTCCGATAGCGATGCGGACGTCAGGCACATATTTTCGGATAACCTCTGCTATATGATCAAGACTTTTGATACGGTCGCTGACGAAAAACACTTGTCCGTTACGACTCATCTCAAAATTAATGGCATCGGCAATCATTTCACCACTGAACGTACAGATTTCCGTCTGGATAGGATAGCGGTTAGGCGGTGGTGTACGGATGATACTCATATCACGGGCACCCATCAGCGAGAACTGCAATGTACGCGGAATAGGTGTTGCCGACATCGTGAGTGTATCGACATTGGTTTTCAATTGGCGCAGTTTCTCCTTTGTTGACACGCCAAACTTCTGTTCCTCGTCAATAATGAGCAGACCGAGATCTTTCCATTCTACCTGTTTACTGATGAGTTTATGGGTACCAATGAGGATATCAATCTTTCCCTCTTTCAAATCTTCAAGCACCGTACGGGTCTGTTTGGTAGAGCGAGCACGAGAGAGGTAGTCCACTCGCACAGGCATACTCCTCAAACGATCACGGAAGGTTTGATAATGCTGAAATGCCAATACGGTCGTAGGCACAAGGACCGCCACTTGTTTGGAATCGGTAGCTGCCTTGAAAGCTGCACGCACCGCGACCTCGGTTTTTCCGAATCCAACATCACCGCAAACCAATCGGTCCATCGGCTGAGCACGCTCCATATCAGCTTTCACATCCGTAGTAGCCTTCAACTGATCGGGCGTGTCCTCATACAGGAACGAGGCCTCTAATTCTTGTTGCAAATACGTATCTGGACTATACGAGAAACCTTTCTCTGTACGACGTTTCGCATAGAGTCGGATCAGGTCGCGAGCAATATCCTTGATACGTTTCTTGGTGCGTTCCTTCATACGCTCCCACGCCCCTGTTCCCAATGTTGACAAACGGGGTTCATGTTCACCATCGGAACGGCGGAATTTTGAAATCTTATACAGCGAATGGATGCTCACATCCACGATGTCGCCACGCTGATAGACCAGTCGAATTACTTCCTGATAACCCTGCTTCCCTTCGCGTGTCATCACAGGAACCCTTACCAATCCTGCGAACTTGCCTATTCCGAAATCGACATGTACGATGAAGTCGCCTGGTTCCATCTCCTGGAGTTCCTTCATCGTGAGAGCCATCTTCCCTGCGCGTGCCGTATCAGACTTCAGACTATACTTATGGAAACGATCGAAGATCTGATGATCTGTCAGGAAACATAGCTTTCGGTCGTTATCTACGAATCCCTCATGTAGCGTTTTGTTCACGGGGATAAACCATTGGTTATCATCGCTATCCACCAAAAGGGTTGCATCATCGGGATCTCTTTCCGTCAGGATATCACGCAGACGTGCCTGCTGTTTGGCACTGTCAGCTAATATATATAAGGTATAGCCTTGTTGCCGGTAGTCAGTAAGCGTTTGTTTCAACAGCGCAAAGTTCTTATGGAACAACGGCTGGTGAGTTATGTTGAAGGTGAGGGTTGAAGGTTGAAGGTTGAGGGTTGAGGGTTGAAGGTTGAAGGACTGCGACTTTAGAATCACTTGACGGAAACGAGCGGCATCTTTTGCAAACTGAGTTCCCGTTATCAACTGGCAGTCGCGTTGCATTTCACGACGAATCTCTTCCTGTTCTGCTTCCGTAGCATCTTCCAAACGCTCTATCATCGTTTGTTTAGAGAAACCCGTCTCATAAATCCGTGCAATAGCATCGCGAAGAAAATCCATGCTACGCGTCACAAGGACCGTATCATCAGGAAAAGACTGCAGCACAGGAACCTTTGAAGTCACCTGACCAGAAAATTCAGGAACGATTGTCACTGTTTCCTTGCGCTCATGAGAGAGTTGTGAATCTACCTCGAAAGTCCTGATAGTATCGATGTCATCACCAAAAAAGTCAATACGGAACGGCAATTCGCCACTGAAAGAATAAACATCAAGGATGCTGCCACGAACAGCAAACTGACCAGGCTCATACACATAGTCTGTTTCTGTGAACCCATAGTCGCGTAATGTCTTCTCAACCTCCATCAAATCGACTGTCTGCCCTACCGTGAGCTGCAAGGTACGCTCCTCTAATTGCTGCTGGGAAACTACGCGTTCGGCAATAGCCTCTGGACAGGTGACGATGAAGAGGGTTGAAGGTTGAGGGTTGAGGGTTGAAGGTTGAGGGCTGAGTCTTGTCAGCACCTCTGTACGTAGGATTTCATTGGCTGCATCGCGCTGGCCGTATTTCACAGCACGCCGATAACTCGATGGGAAGAACAACACCTGTTCCGTTCCCATCAGTTGTGTGAGGTCATGATAGAAATAGCCTGCTTCATCAGCATCGTTCAATATAAAAAGGAAGCACCCCCTACTTTTCATCCGCTGGCTGACACCTGCAAAAAACAACGGAGCAGATGAAGCCACAAGACCTTCGAGGAAAATGGTCTTCACCGACTTTTTCCTCAACTGGTCTATCAAAGCCCCAGCCTGTGGTATGGAGCCATATAGCTTTTGTATTTCCTTTATCTCCATAGCTGATGATCAGCAAATCAGAAGGTCAGTATAAGAGCCTACTCAACAATCTTCGGATATTTTCTGAACCAGCCGTCCCAACGAAGGCGCATCACACCGAAGAAGGCTTCACCGAAGATACCGCCACTCATCTTGCTGACTCCTTCACGACGGTTGACGAATACCACCGGAACCTCCTTGATTTTGAAACCTATCTTATGGGCGGTATATTTCATTTCTATCTGGAAGCCGTAACCTTTGAAGCGAATCTTATCCAACTCGATCGTTTTTAGCACACGACGCTTATAGCACTTGAAACCGGCTGTTGTATCATGTACTTGGAAACCTGTAACTATACGTACATATTTCGATGCAAAATAGCTCATCAAAACGCGACCGATGGGCCAGTTCACCACATTCACACCAGAGATATAGCGTGATCCGATGGCAACATCATATCCTTCGTCGGCACAAGCACTATACAAGCGTGGCAGGTCGTTGGGATCATGACTGAAGTCGGCATCCATCTCAAAGATATAGCCGTAGTCACGCTCCAATGCCCACTTAAAACCTGCAATATAAGCAGTACCCAATCCCAGTTTTCCACTCCGTTCCATGATGAACAGTCGATCGGAAAACTCTTTTTGCATCAGTCCTTTCACGATGTCGGCAGTGCCGTCAGGACTACCGTCGTCTATCACCAGAATATGGAAACACTTTTCAAGTCCGAAGACGGCCCTGATAATTTTCTCAATGTTTTCCTTCTCATTATAAGTAGGAATGATTACGATGCTGTCACTCTGATTCATATGCTTATATTTAAATGGGAGTTAAAATGGGAGTTAAAATGGGAGTTAAACTAATGGGTGGCCTGATACCATCCTGTTTTCTGTAGTCCCCGTATGGCCACTACGTGATTGCTGGGATCTGAAATGGAAATGCCAGAGAACTTTTTAACTGGATAATGAGTAAGATAACCAGGCAGGTTCGTCGGCAGTTCGTTGGTTGTATAATAATAAGGTACCAGTCGTTTCATTTCCTGGCGGTATTCTGTCAGAAGCGCCTCATCGGTCACCAGATGATTCACATAGTCTTCAAAATCAAAGAAGATTGTTTCTTTCCCTATTTGGCTGTATCCGTCGAGAGCCTGCAAATTTTTGCGTTGCGATGCATCGAAATGATATGTCTGATTAATACGTTTCATCAGAGAAACCATCTGGTCAACTTCCGAACAGTTGATCGTCACAAGACAACCATACGGAAAGGAATAGTTTCTGTAAAATTCATAGAAAGACTCGCATGCACCATCAAAGTTGATATTACCCGTAAGGTACTTCCACATGGACCGATACGGCATTCCGTATGACATAATCTCGCTGGGTGAGGCAATGATATAATCAGTTTCATTACGAAGCGTGTATGCCGTTTCAATATTGCCCATATAACAGATATCGAACAAAATATACCGCAGATGGATTCCTGCACGACGAATCTCATCAGCGAGCATCTCTACATCTATTTCATACTTCTTGGTAGTGGAACTACCCAAAAAACGTGTCGATGCGTCACCACCTGCTGTATGACTGAATCGTGTGACTGGGTTTCTATTCTTATCGGTGAACATACGCATCCTGGCATTATACGGGTAATTGTTCCAATCGTTCACATACGTCCATCCACAACCGTGAGCACCCAGCATCAAAGCATACTCATTGGCGGGCGCAAAACTCTGTACGTCACTGAGCACACGGCTGATGATACCCTGTTCTGCACAATTGACATCAGGGTATTCTTTCAGCGTTTTAAGGGAAGCAACACCATTTTGGAAAACTATTTCATACAAAGTTGCTGTTGATTTTGTTGTTTGCAAATACACAAGTACACGCTCCCGATTCAGCCCCTTTTGATCTTCAATGGCATATTCGACTTCATTGATGTTTTCTTTGAAATAGTAGAACAACCCCACATCTGATGTCTCGTCACCCGTCCAAGGGAACAACATGATATAGGTACGCATTGTACGATTGTCGTCCTCATTGTCATCGCTACACGAAACGAAGAGGAAGCCAATGCTTACCAAAGCCAAACACAAATATATAAATCTTTTCTTCATATTCTTTTACTCCTTTACTCCTTACTCCTTCTCTCCTCCCCTCCCCCTTCAGGGGGAGCCGGAGGGGGCCTTACTGATCCGGATTCTCCCGATATCCCTGATATTCAGGTACCAATCCAGACATCACACTTTGATAACTCTTATCTACTACCTCATCAACATACTCCTTACCGTGTCCTGTTGGCTCGATAGGTTCATGGATGGTTAGACGAAGCGGATGCCATAATACCCATTTAAAATCACGCATACGGGGCATCACGTTGAACGATCCATTGATGGTCAGCGGACAAACAGGCAACTGCAGTTCGTCAGCCAGCATGAATGCACCACGTCGGAACTTTCCCATGTGACCCGTAAAGGTGCGCGAGCCTTCCGGAAATACCACCAACGACATTCCCTCGCGGAGAATCTCACGTGCCTTGTCGTAGGTATCACGGATCTTATGTGGTCCACTCTTATCAACAAAGATATGATGGGCTGCTTCACATGCCACACCCACCAATGGCATTTTGCGTAATTGTCGCTTCATCATCCATTTGAAATTCCTACCCAGGAAACCATAGATAATAAAGATATCGAAGGCACCCTGATGATTGCTGACAAAGACATACGATTGTTTGTCTTTCAGGTGCTCACGGCCTTCTACTTTGATGGGAAGCAACAGTACATGAACTATCAGACGTGCCCATAGTCTGCCTGGATGATATCCCCAAAAATGTCCGTTACCCAACAAGCACCCTACCGTCGTTGTCAACGAGGTAAGGATAGATGCTACCAAGATGATTGGTAACGCGATCAGCAGTTGGTATATGCGATATAGATATTTCACGATTTAACAAGTTTACAAGTTTACTTTTTTTTCAACGTAATCACAACGATTTCGCCCGACATTCCCAAGCGGAAAGGTATCAGTGCGCCCAGTCCCGATGTTACATCTAACGCACGAGAACCTTCATACGTGGTTCCATACCATTCATCATAGAATAATGAGGCTGGCGACCATCCGAAAAGACTGAATTGTCCGCCATGCGTATGTCCACTCAGCGTAAGTTGAGCCTGACTTTCCGGCAGAATCTTATGACGCCAAGCCGTAGGATCATGCTGCAGCATCAGGATGAAAGGATGGCCCGTAACACCTGCCAACGTCTTCTTCACATCTCCCCTACGCGGCATACGTTTCACCACACCCCAGTTTTCCATTCCTGCAACAACGATAGAATCGCTATCACGACGGATCACACGATGCTCGTTCATCAGCAGCTTCCATCCAAGGCTTCGCTCAAACTTCTGAACAGCTTCCTCGTTGGCGGTTTTCTGCTCGTCGCTCAATGGGAGATAGATGGCATAGTCGTGATTACCCAACACACTATAGACACCATCACGGGCACGCAGTCTCTTCAGTTCCTTCTCATGAAGCAACAACTCTGCAGGCTCCAGATTCTGGAGGTCGCCGACAAAAACAATCATATCGGCTTTCTTTGCCAGCATACTATCGACGGCAGCATGCAAGAAAGATGAACGAAAACCGCTTATCGAACCGACATGCGCATCAGAGAAACAGACAATACGATAGCCGTCAAAAGACGCAGGCAGATCGTTGCTGACATAATTCACCTGACGCACTTCTATATGTGTGTAGCCGAAAAGGGTTCCATATCCCACCAATAAGATAACGACTGCCGCCAGGGTTGCACCCACCTTCCGTCCATAGCGCCTCGGCATCAGCCAACGACACAGGAAGAACAGGATGAGTGGAATAACAACCAGTCCCATCGTGTAAAAAAACAGGATAGCATAACGTGCAATCATAGGCTCATCGGTTGAAAGGTGATTGCTTTTCCGCGACATGTCGCATCGAAAACACCCTTATTATATATATGCTGACCGTTGCAGAAGGTGTGTTCCACCATCCAATGGTACTCATGTCCCATCATAGGACTCCATTTACATTTACTCTGAATGACATTCTCTGTGACCGTCCAAGGTTCACTGCGGCGGACGATGGCGATATCGGCTTGATAACCTTTACGAATATAACCTCGTTGTGCAATACTGAACAGTCTTGCCGGATTGTGACACATCAGTTCCACCAATCGTTCCATCGACAATACGCCGGCATCAACAAGTTCCAGCATCGTCACCAATGAGAACTGCACCATCGGCATACCGCTGGCAGCCTTTACGCAACCACCTTGCTTCTGAGACAGCAGGTGAGGTGCATGGTCTGTGCCAACCGTTGTAATATGTCCGTCATTCAGTGCCTTTCTCAATGCATCGCGGTCGTCGGCTGTTTTCACAGCCGGATTACACTTGATGAGTGCTCCCTTCGTCAGATAGTCGTCGCTGGAGAACCAAAGGTGAGCAATGCAGGCCTCAGCAGTAATCGTTGGCAAGGTAGGATGGTCTTGATTATCTGGAAGCTCTAGTTTTTCTAGTTTTTCTAGATTTTCTAGATTTTCTAGGTTCTTTGGAAACAGCTCCAGCTCTTTCGCAGTAGAAACATGTGCGATGTGCAGACGGGTACCAAATGTCTGGGCTAGGTGAACAGCCAATGCAGAGGACTCGTAACACGCCTCCTCGCTGCGGATGACAGGATGAAGCATCACGGCAGGATCATCACCGTATGCTTTCTTCATCTGTTCCATATTGTGGTTGATGGTATCGGTATCTTCACAATGTGCCATAATCACGATACCAAGTTCTGCTGCCGTCTTGAAGATTTTCAGTAGCGAACCGTATTGATCTACGAGCATATTTCCCGTTGAGGAACCCATAAACAACTTGACACCTGGAATACGCGTCTTGTCAAGTTTCTCAAAAGTATCATAATTGTCATTCGTTGCCCCATAGAAAAAGCTATAGTTCACATAACTCTTCTCCTTCGCCAACGCAAACTTCTCATTCAGTGCTTCCAGCGTAGTGGTCTGCGGAATGGTATTCGGCATCTCGAAATAAGAGGTTACTCCACCATAGGCAGCTGCACGACTCTCGCTTTGGATATCAGCCTTATCCGTCAAACCTGGTTCACGGAAATGAACATGGTCATCGATGATTCCTGGTAAAACAAAACAACCCGTTGCATCTATGATTTCATCATAGTGTTCACGGGGTGTTTCTATTCCTTCTATGATTTGCTCAATACAGTCATGTTCTATGACGACGCAACCATCAAACATGCGTCCTTCGTTCACGATTGTACCGCCTGCAATGAGTGTTTTCATAGGAGCTATCTCTTCGTAGTATCACCAGCCAGTTCTGCAGGAGTCTTGGGTGCCTCGGCAGCATCACTTGTTGTACCTGGTGCCGGAGCTGTTGGTTCAGCATTGACTGGTGTTTCCGTTCCGTTCATAATATTCTGGTTCTTCAGTGCAGCCTCGTAGTAGTCGCGGATAATTGGATCGTTCTTGAATTTTTCTGTCGCCTTGCTCATGATAAACTCAATCCAGTCGTCGAGCATAGGATATTGGTACCTGATGGCATAAAGACTGAACGCCCACGGACCCAATACATTGTCGAAATTATCTTCCACAAACTGGGTGAGCAGCTTCTCATATTCCGCATCCAATGCCGCCATCTTCTTATTGATGCTGGAATATACCTCATCCATATCCTTATTGTTGGCATATCCCTCGTACTCTTCCTGTCCTAATTCGCGCAACTGGCTTTGAATCTTATTACTCTCGTTGAGGAAAGTCGTCATACGCTCGTTCAACGGGGTTCCCTTCACGTCATAGGAAGTATAGTCGATATGCATAGTGATATCACCCTGCTCCAACACAATGGGGCGCACCTGGATATCATTCATAAAGAGACTGGCAATACGTACAGTGTCGATGGGACCCGTGAACACAAATTGTCCATGAACCACATCGCATGAATCTATATTCTTCACATCCGCGTCCTGCATAACCTTCAGATACAGCTTTTCGCCATCGAGGTTAGCAATACTGGACGAGCCTTGAATATTATAAGAACTTGCACAAGACGTGCACACCAAAATGGTGAATAATGCGTATAGCGCTTTCTTCATATTGTACGTATTTGTTCGTAGGAGACAAAAATACAACGGATTCCTGACGTAAAAAAACTTTTTTATGCTATTTAAAACAATCGACCACACTTTTAGCGTTTTTTCAGTCTTCTTTGGATAGTTCGTTGGAAATACGATGCATCGTGTACATTTCTAATATGGCAGCAACGAGCAATACTACTACCCAATTGTTATGGATATAACGCATGTATGTTTCATAGCCGTCAAGGGTTGTTGCCATGTGGGGAAACAGCCATTGCCACGCATGTTCCACCATCAGCAGGCCTGCGACAACAAACAAGACGTCTGCTATCAACATGATACGGCGCAAACGACGGATAACGATGCTCTTTCCCTCATAGCGCTGAAGGGCTTGCATACCGGCAAACATCAAAGTACCTGCAAGAAACACCAGTGACATGATCTTCGTGAAGACATCAAACACACAACAGCCGACACCAACCACCATGAAGGCACCGCCTACGATAAACACAAAATTCTCGAATTTATTTAGCTGTCTCATGATCCTGAACGGTTGGAAGCAACGACTCGTCGTCGCTCAACACAAAAATATCTTCATCATCCGTTTTCATGAAATAACGCTCACGGGCAATCTTGGAAATGACTTTCGGGTCTTTCCCCAAATCCTTCAAACGCTTGGAATCGGCCTCATAACGAGCTTTATATTCGCTAATTTCCTCCTTCAGCGACTCGATATGATATTCGTATTCCATACGACGTACGAAACTATTCTCATCGACAAATCCAACGATGAGAACGCCCACAACAATCACGATGTGGTATTTGAAATGACTCAGGAAACTCCAGACTTTATTTGCTATCTTACTCACGTTATTCGTATTTTGCGAGCAAAGTTAACAAAACCAGCCGAATCACCCAAATAAAAAAAACAAAAATATTGCAACAACCAGATTTTTATGCTAAATTTGCAAGCAAAAATCAAGAATAAACCAAAAAGCAAATGGAATATATCGTATCAGCACGTAAATACCGGCCGATGACATTCGACTCGGTTGTGGGGCAAGCAGCGCTGACTACTACCTTAAAGAATGCCGTGAAAAGCGGAAAACTGGCACATGCCTATCTGTTCTGCGGTCCGCGAGGTGTAGGAAAGACAACATGTGCTCGAATTTTTGCCAAAGCCATCAACTGTATGCACCCAACTGAAGACGGTGAGGCATGCAACGAATGTGAGAGTTGTCAGGCATTCAACGAACAGCGTTCATACAACATTTTCGAACTGGATGCTGCCTCCAACAACTCTGTTGAAAACATCAAGTCGCTGATGGACCAGACGCGTATCCCACCACAGGTTGGCCGTTACAAAGTGTTTATCATCGACGAGGTACACATGCTCTCTACGGCTGCTTTCAACGCTTTTCTGAAAACGCTGGAGGAACCGCCTGCACACGTCATATTCATCTTGGCAACGACAGAGAAACACAAGATTCTGCCCACCATCCTGAGCCGTTGTCAGATTTATGACTTCGAACGCATGACTGTTGCCAATACGGTCAACCATCTGAAGATGGTGGCAGAGAAAGAAGGCATCCAATACGAAGAAGAAGCCCTTGCGGTGATTGCCGAGAAAGCCGATGGCGGAATGCGCGATGCGTTGAGCATCTTCGACCAGACGGCAAGCTTTGCACAAGGCAATATCACCTATCAGAAGGTAATTGAAGACTTGAATGTGCTTGATGCAGAGAACTACTTCAACATCATCAACTTGGCATTGGAAAACAAGGTGCCCGACATCATGGTGCTGCTGAACAACGTCATCAACAAAGGTTTTGACGGTGGACTGCTCATCAACGGACTGGCTTCGCATGTACGCAATGTCCTCATGGCGAAAGATCCACAGACGCTGCCTCTTCTGGAAGTTAGCGAGCAGCAACGCCAACGCTACCAACAGCAGGCACAGAACTGTCCTACACCTTTCTTATATAAGGCGCTGAAACTGATGAACCAGTGTGATGTAGAATATCGACAGTCGTCCAACAAACGGCTACTGGTGGAACTCACCCTCATCCAAGTAGCACAAATTACGCAACCCGACGATGATGGGGTAAGCGCGGGGCGTAGCCCTAAGCGATTAAAATCCCTGTTCAGAAAACTTTTCCAGACCGTTAAGCCAGAACCAGCAGCACAGGTGGCTGGGGCTAAACGTGTATCTGGAAAAACCGACGAGAATACGCCTCTTCCTAACCACAGTTCTCAAGCCAAAAGTCCCAACGAACCAAAGGTGGTTAAGTCCGCTCAACCGAAGATTACTCTCGGAAGCCTTAGCATGTCATTCAGCAATATACTCAATAACGGCAAAGGCACCCGTACGGAGACCCAAGAGTTAGAGATAAAGAACAAAGAAGAAAAGAAACCTTTCACCGAGGACGATCTGTTGTTCCAGTGGCATGCAATGTGTAAACGCATGCAGAGTATCGACAAACTCAAGGGACTGGCTACTCGTATGCGGAATATCATACCTTCCATCACCACTTATCCCCATGTGGAGATTGTAGCAGAGAACGATATTCTGCAACGAGAAATCGAGGACATAAAGAAGCGCATACGCATCACCCTTGCCAACGAGTTACACAATGCCGATATCACCATTAGCATTCGACTTGCCAAACAAGAGGAAATCAAACCGCTATTGCGACCAAACGAACTGTTCGATAAAATAAAAAAGGAGAATCCTGCTATTGCAAAACTCTCCGAAGTTCTTTTATTGGATCTTGCCTAACACGCTCCCCTATAGGGAAAGACGGGATGCGATTATATCAACATCATCCCTGCCTTTTCGCACGCTTCACGCATATCATCAGGCCAAATGCTGGCTTGGATTTCTCCAATGTGCGCTTTATGCAACAAGACCATACAAAGGCGGCTCTGTCCGATACCACCACCGATACTTAATGGCAACTTGTCGTTAATCAATTGTTGGTGGAAGAACAACTCTATACGATCTTCCTTACCTTCCAGTTTCAACTGGCGCAACAGCGACTCCTTATCCACACGGATACCCATTGAAGACAACTCAAAAGAACGCTCCAGCACGGGATACCAGATGAGGATATCGCCGTTCAGTCCTTTCTTTCCATTCTCTGCGACCGTTGACCAGTCATCATAGTCTGGTGCACGTCCGTCATGCTTTTCACCATTCGCCAATTTACCACCAATGCCGATGATAAACACAGCACCATACTCCTTGCAGATAGCATCCTCACGCTCTTTCGGTGTCTTGTCAGGATACATCTTCAACAAGTCCTCACTATGGATAAAATGAATTTTTTCTGGTAAGAACGGTTTTATCTGCGGATAAGTCTCACACGTCAGGTACTCTGTTCTGCGGATTGCCGAATAGATTCGCTCAACAATGTTTTTCAGAAACTCCAGCGTGCGCTGGTCCTTGGTAACCACAGCCTCCCAGTCCCACTGGTCCACATAAAGCGAGTGTAGGTTATCCAATTCTTCATCTGCGCGTATCGCATTCATATCCGTATAGATACCATAGCCAGGCTCCACCTCGTATTCTGCCAAAGTCAGACGTTTCCACTTTGCCAGCGAGTGAACCACCTCGGCCTTTGCATCATTCAAATCCTTGATGGGGAAAGTTACTGGGCGTTCCACACCGTTCAGGTCATCGTTGATACCCAAACCTTGCAACACAAACAAAGGAGCAGTCACACGACGAAGCCGAAGCTCTGTCGAGAGATTAATCTGAAAAAACTCTTTAATTTGTTTGATACCCTGTTCTGTCTGGCGTATATCCATCAGTGCCTTATACCCCTCAGGCTTAATCAATTTGCTCATTATTCTTACCTGTTAATTACAATTTGCGCCTGCAAAGGTATAAAGAATAAATTGATATGCAAGCAAAATCGCCGATTTTTTCTGCACTTTGATAGCAAATCGATACATTTAACGTCATTTTGTCTTCTCCCTTCAACGTTTAACAAATCAAAATTTTCAATCCACCATTCTCAATTCTCAATTTAATATATTACCTTTGCACCCGCTTAGGTCCCGTAGCTTAGCTGAATAGAGCGTCAGATTCCGGTTCTGAAGGTCAAGGGTTTGAATCCCTTCGGGATCACATTCAAATAAAAAGGCTGCGACGAAAACTTGTTTTCAGTTGTAGTCCTTTTTGTTTGAATGTAAGAGCTGCCCGTGGCAGGGCTTGGGATATTTAATCCCTTTGGGATGAGTAATGGAAATGAAAGCTTGCTTTGGTAGAGATCGAGGTAATCGCGGAAGTGTGACATTGCATAAATATCCATCATATTCATGCGTTTTTCTCTAAATTCTACAAACGAAACGTAGTTTTTGGTTACTTTTTGCAATTCTCAATCCATTTTTCGCCCTTTTTAGCGCTCATTTTGCCAGTTTTAAGCCGATTTTCACCCCTTTTTGGGGGTCATTTTATCAAATCTTGATTACACTTGTAAACATTTGGCAATCAAATGGATAACTCTCGTTTTCAGACTCATATCTATCTCAAAACAATTCCTTTTTGCAAAAATGAAATTCTCTAGAGAATTTTGTGTAAGAGGATAGCTATCGCAACAAATTCTCTAGAGAATTTTGTGTAAAAGCATACCTTTTACCCTCCAAGACCTGTCAGTCTCCTGTCAGTCTCTGTCAGTCTTAAAAGACTGCAACTCACTGATACACAGCATTCCTGTCAGTCTGACAGTCTATTTTTCATTTTTTTGCTGTATAGTAACAATAAATATTCCACTTTTCTGAATAATTATACACTCAACTTTCGGGAGTTAAAATGGAAGTAAAAATCGGAGTTAAAATGGGAGTTAAAATGGACAATAGATTTTGTAACATGCGAAACTTTCGTCCTGCGCGTAGCGCATAACTCCCATTTTACCTCCATAGGCCAAAGGCCTATAACTACCTATTTAACTTAGGACATTTAGGGTTTCCTGTCAAAGGGACGAGACAGTCCTGCGACATATCTGTTTCTCTATCTTTTATCAGCAAAACTGATAAGGATATTTTGGGAAAAGCAATAACTTTGCAACAGATTTCAAAAACCATTAAAAAATCATCCGTATGAAAACAATTTATGAATGTTCGCAAAGTAAGGGAATAAAGTGGTTCACGGCCATTTTCATATTGGTGATGCTTATCGCCATCTTGTTTCTGGTGTATGATGTGTCCAAGGGTGGTAACACAACAGCGGCAATGATTGGCATAGCCATCCTGCTAGCTGCTTGCATTTCATGTTTCCTGGTATTTCCTATTTATATTATCGGTGACGACGAGGGAATAGGCATCCGGACGCTTGTCAGGACCAAGCGGATACTGTTTAAGGACATCGACCATATTGAGCGTATTGACGAGCAAAAGCGGTTGTTTGGTGCCACCAACACGATACGTTTGTGTGGTATAGGTGGTGTGTTCGGCTATATAGGGTGGTTCCGCACGTCAGGCGTCGGCACATTCCTTTCGTATGTTACCGATTCAAAAAAAGTGTTCCTAATCTACCGTACAAAAGGATTGCCTATTGCCATCAGCGTGAACGAGCCAGACGAGTTTATGCCTTATTACCTGAAAGGAGGTACGAAATGAATACGCTATATGATTTCTCTTCCGCACTTTTGCAGGCACGACAGCGTAAGGGTGTCACACAAGAACAGATAGCTTTTGCCTTAGACATCTCGCAGGCAACATACAATGCTTGGGAATGTGGTCATCGTTTTTGTCCTTACAAGCACATCGTCGCCCTGATCAGCTATTTTGATGATGATCAGTTTACTCGCAGAATGCTTCGTATCTTGCTGACTCTGCAGCATAACATGGCTGGATTGAACAGAAAATCGCCAGCAGAGCTAAAGACATACTACACGAAACTTATAGCCTTGCTTGCCGATGAATGTGCCGAATGGCTTAGGACAAATAAATCTTAACTGATGCTCCTTTCCTTCGATTTCCTTGATGAGACCGTATATCATTGGGATAGATAAAGTTGAAGGTCGAAAGTTAAAGGCTGATAGCGGTGAGAAAATCAAATAAAGGGTGCTTTTCGGCACCCTTTATTTGTTCTTACCACAATAGCCCTATCCGAGCTTTGTTCGGAATCACACCTCAAAGAAACCAACTTGGGAGATGGCTGTCAGCATACGCTCGACATAGTCCCAGGCGGTTTTACGGCCATCCAGTGTGTACCAGTTTTCACTCTCTTCGCCCTTTGATAAGTTTATACTACAATAGTACAAACTCATTTTTTAAAATTTTCGGATAAAAATGAAAGCTTTTACAGACAAAAATAGGTAAATTACATTATGCAATTTACTCATAATCATCCACCACAGCATTGATAAAATCCATCATGGGTTTGGCGGCCTTGAACATCTGTACAGCCTCATCAAGCCACTTTTCTCCCTGGAAGAAATCATCGGGCACCTGATGCCAACAACAATAGTCCTTCATGCGCAGATACTCGATGTGTTCCCAATCGCGAGGGAATCCTGACGGACAAGTCTTCAGTTTTTCCAATCCGAATCCACTCGGCTGATCCCAGGACGACACATGTGTTGGCGCATTGAAACTACTTGACATATCGCTACCAAAAAAATTCAGAAACTCCTTGTTTTCCACACATCGTAGCCACTCATCGGTATTACCCATAATTTCATTGCGGCACGAAGTCAGCACATTCGTTGGCAACCAGTAATTACCGCAAGCAATCATACAATGTTCTGGCTCTAAATGGATATAGTAACCACCGTGCATTGCCTTCTTTCCATGAGCCGCGATATAGCCTCCAAGATGCGTTTTATAAGGAGATTTATCAGGAGAAAACCGTGTGTCACGATTGAACCTATAGGTACAGTCTTTCACGCTCAGATGAGCAATTGATGGGTCGAATTCAGCGATTCGTCCGATAGCCAGTCTTACACCTTTTTCGAAGTCTGCCCTGATTGTGTCATACTCCTTTTTGTTTGCCCAATACCATTCGCGGTTGTTATTCGCCATCAACCGTTTCAGATAGTTCAATATTCTTTTTGCATCCATGATTTTATTTTACCATTTCACTATTACCTTCTCCTTAATCCTTCCTCTTTTGCTCCTTACCCCTCTCTTGGAAAGGGCGGAGTGGGGTCACCTCACCGAATCTTTGGCCGCTTGTTTGGCGGCAGCAGCTTGAGCTTGCTTGTTGGCTTCCAACGCGTTGGTCTGGCGATGGAATGAAATTGTTTGCTGAGGGAAGCGTAGCACAAGGGAATCTTCCTGCATGAAGACAAATTCAGCCGTGTCACGCCTTACTTTCTGGTCAGGCAAGCGTTTGCGCTTTGCATCAAGTGTGTCACCCACAAGAATCAGTTTGCCATTATGCGTGTACCAGCTTGTGAATGTCGGAACAGCAGGATATTCCACGAGACTCTCGTCTTGCAGGTCGTTGCCTTTATAGACAAAGCCTACGGTAGCTGCCTGATGATGACGTTTTAGGGAGAATCCATATTCGCGAGGCACAAATAGTATTTCACGCATCGAATCCGTAAGTTCAGCCTCAATCTGTTCCTCACTCTTCGTTGCCATTTGTTTCAGCTTAGGCAACACCTGATAGGTCCATGTTCCTTTTAGTTGGTCCAGATCAACAACCATTGTTGCTTCTTTGGGATTGTCAGGATTCATCATCACGCCCACCCAGTCTCCAATCTCAGGATGTCCGAACACCTGTTTGTTGTGCATAGCCTCAACGATATTGAGTGAAATAGGGTCAGGATAGGAAAGACTGTCGCCCAAATTGAAAGGCATAAACACGATAACAGAGTCGGAACAACCGTCGCAGGCCAGTCCGTAAATCATTTTGTCAGCATCAGCAGATTTTTTCACTTCATCAGCCGATGGGGCATCTTTCGTTCCACAGGCGGCAAAAAGGAGTATGCCTGCGAGTATGAGAATGGTCGTTATTTTCTTCATAACAATGAAATTTGATTGCAAAGATAGTTATTTAATTCATAATTCACAATGCATCATGCATAATTTTGAGTTGTTTAGACGTTAAAGAATATAAAGAAGTAAGAGATGTGGTTTAAAAATAGTACCTTTGCACCCTGAAATAAGAACGATATGAAAAAGAAAATACAATTTAGTCTCGTTTATCGAGATATGTGGCAGAGTTCTGGTAAGTTCCAGCCACGCAAAGACCAGTTGGAGCGTATTGCTCCTGTAATTATTGAGATGGGCTGTTTTGCCCGTGTAGAAACTAATGGTGGTGCTTTCGAGCAGGTAAACCTGTTAGCAGGTGAGAACCCGAATGATGCTGTTCGTGCTTTTTGTAAACCTTTTAATGAGGTTGGCATTAAGACGCACATGCTGGACCGCGGTTTGAATGCGCTGCGTATGTATCCTGTGCCCGATGATGTTCGTGCACTGATGTATAAGGTGAAGCATGCGCAGGGTGTGGATATCCCTCGTATTTTCGATGGTCTGAATGATGTACGCAACATCATCCCCAGCATCAAGTGGGCAAAGGAAGCTGGTATGACTCCACAGGCTACGCTTTGCATTACCACATCACCCGTTCACACGTTAGCATACTATATGAACATTGCCGACCAGGTGATTGAAGCTGGTGCAGAGGAAATCTGTTTGAAGGATATGGCTGGTATCGGTCAGCCTGCTTTCTTAGGCAAGTTGACGAAGATGATCAAGGAAAAATATCCTCAGATTATCATCCAGTATCACGGTCATTCAGGTCCGGGTCTGTCTATGGCCAGCATTCTGGAAGTTTGTGAAAACGGTGCCGACATCATCGATACAGCCATCGAACCATTGTCTTGGGGTAAGGTACATCCCGACGTTATCTCTGTACAGTCGATGTTGAGAAACGAAGGTTTCGATGTTCCTGACATCAACATGAATGCCTATATGAAGGCCCGTTCGTTGACGCAGGAGTTCATTGATGAGTGGTTAGGCTATTTCATCAATCCTGGTAACAAGCAGATGTCTTCTCTGTTGTTGGGATGCGGTCTGCCTGGTGGTATGATGGGATCGATGATGGCCGACTTAGGTGGCATTATGAGTACCATCAACAACATCCGCAAGAAGCGTGGCGATGAGGAATTGTCAACCGACGATATGCTCGTAAAACTATTCAACGAAGTAGAATATGTATGGCCGCGCGTTGGTTATCCCCCATTGGTAACGCCTTTTAGTCAGTATGTTAAGAACATTGCACTGATGAACCTCCTGACGATGGAACAAGGAAAGGGTCGCTTTGTGATGATGGACGACTCCATGTGGGGTATGATTCTCGGCAAGAGTGGTAAGATTCCAGGAGAGATCGCTCCAGAACTCGTTGAACTTGCCAAGAAACAAGGACGTGAGTTCACCGATACCGATCCGCACACCCTCTATCCCGATGCCCTCGATGATTTCCGCAAGGAGATGGACGAGAACGGCTGGGAATACGGTCAGGACGATGAAGAACTGTGGGAGTTAGCCATGCACCCAGAGCAGTATCGCAACTACAAGAGTGGACAGGCTAAGAAAAACTTCCTTGCCGACCTTCAGAAAGCCAAGGATGAGAAGCTCGGAACCCAGTTGTCGGTTGAGGAATTGTCTGCCTTCAAGCATGCGAAAGCTGATGCCATTGTTGCTCCTATCAAAGGACAAGTATTCTGGGAGTTTGGAGGCGACGGTGAAGCTGTAGCTGCTGTCGAGCCATACATCGGCAAGGAATACCAGGAAGGCGATGCCTTCTGCTATATCCAGGCCACCTGGGGCGAGTTTGTCACCATTCCTGCCGCTTTGGGCGGTAAGCTGGTTGAAATCGCCGCGAAACAGGGCAGCAAGGTCAACAAGGGAGACGTGCTGGCTTGGATAGAAAGGGGGTGATGGAAGAAAGGAATGCAAGCATAGCATGGATTATCAGAAAATCATAGACCGATATTATCCTGAAGATAATGCGCTCAAGCATATTCTTCTCGTGCATAGTCAATCTGTAGTGCAACGAGCGCTACAGATTGTTTCGCATCATCCTAATTTGCATTTAGACCGTCGGTTTATTGAGGAAGCAGCTATGTTGCACGACATAGGTATCTGTCGTTGTTATGCCCCCTCCATTGCGTGTTTCGGAACAGCAGACTATATCCTTCATGGTCGTTTGGGAGCAGAAATCTTACGGCAAGAAGGCTATCCCCGTCATGCCCGTGTTTGTGAACGCCATACAGGAGCCGGTTTGACACGTGAAGCTATTGAGCGCCAGCATTTGCCCCTTCCTGCGCAGGATTTTTTGCCAGAGACATTAGAAGAGAAAGTGATCTGCTATGCCGACAAGTTCTATTCCAAGACCCATCTTGACAAAGAGAAAAGTATTGAGGAAGCTGCACACAGTCTGGCGAAATTTGGCGAAGAGGGTGTAGAACGCTTCCGCGAATGGGTAAAGCTATTTGAATAACGGAATTACAGATTAAGATGAGAGCAAAAACAGTAATATTCCTATTGCTATTTGTCATTCTGTTTGTGATGGCAAGTACAGACCTGTCGTTGTGGGCAGGTCGAGGAAGTCATTCACTCGTTTCTGCTGATTCCACCATTACCGACAGTACCCTTCGTAAAATCAACAAGCGTGCCATCCATGATAACAAACAGACTGGCGACACTATATTCGATGACTTTGGTGATGTAATAGCCCTCCGCGACACGTTAGAAATGGACTCTCTGCAACGTGCCATCTATCGACATAACCAACAGGTTGATGACTCCATCCGTTTAGACAGCATCCATCGGGCACGCTCCAATGGTATCGAATCGCCTGTGACCTATACAGCAGAAGACTCGCTGGTGTATGATGCCACCTCGAAGACAGCATATCTGTATGGTTCCTCAACGGTGAAATACCAAAATATGAATTTGGCGAGCGACCGCATTTATATGAGTATTGACAGCAGTTTGGTACGTGCGACTGGTACAGCCGACTCTACAGCAGAGAAAGGTATGCGAGGAATCCCCCAGTTCTCGATGGGCAAAGACGAATACGAAAGTGATACCATTGCGTTCAACTTCAAAACCAAGAAAGGGTTCATTCAGAGTGTCTATACGGAGCAGCAGGAAGGATTCTTGACCGGTGAGATTGCCAAGCGCGACTCCTCAGGTGTCATTTACATGCAACATGCCCGCTATACGACCTGTGATGACCCCCACCCCGATTTTTATATCGCCCTGTCTCGTGCGAAAGTACGTCCCAACAAGGATGTAGTCTTCGGCCCTGCCTATCTGGTAGTGGCTGACGTGCCATTGCCGTTGGCGATACCCTATGGATTTTTCCCATTTTCCAAGAAATATTCCAGCGGATTCATTATGCCTTCGTATGGTGATGAGCAGACACGAGGATTCTATTTGCGCGATGGCGGTTACTATTTTGCCATCAACGACAAGTGGGATTTGAAGCTTTTGGGAGAAATCTATACGCGTGGCTCCTGGGGACTTTCTGCCGCCTCGAACTATCGCAAGCGCTATAAATATAGCGGCAGTTTTCTGTTCAGCTATCAGAACACCAAGTCGGGCGATAAGGGTATGCCAGACTATTCCTCTCAGAAAAGTTTCAAGTTGCAGTGGCATCATTCACAAGATTCCAAAGCCAATCCTTTCAGCACCTTGACAGCCAGTGTGAACTTTGCCACATCGAGCTATGAGCGCAACAACCTCAATTCAATGTATAACCCACAGACGATGACACAGAGTACCCGTACATCATCTGTCAGCTACAACACCTCATTTTCCAGTCTGTTGGGTATGACTCTGGGACTCACTGCCAACCTGAACCAGAACATGCGTGATACCACCATCACCGTGTTACTGCCCAGTTTGAATATTAACATTCCTCGTTTCTATCCTTTCCGCCGCAAGGTGATGGTAGGCAAGGAACGCTGGTATGAGAAGATATCGGTTAGCTATACAGGTGATTTCTCCAACTCCATTACCGCGAAGGAAGATCATATTCTGAAAGCCAACCTCATCAAGGAGTGGAGAAATGGTATGCAGCACCAGATACCTGTTCAGGCCACCTTCCCCTTGTTCAATTATATCAATGTGACACCGAATTTCACCTTCACTGATCGTATGTACACCAACAAGGTGATGCGTTCATGGGATGATGACACCCAAAAAGAGGTTGCAGATACCATCTATGGCTTCCACAACGTGTACAACTGGAGTTTGTCGTTGGGATTGACCACAAAGCTCTATGGTATGTATATTCCCAATAAGAAAATCTTCGGTGACAAGATATTAGCCGTCCGACATGTGTTTACCCCAACAGTGACGATGTCCTATTCCCCTGACTTTGGTGCCTCACGCTATGGTTATTGGGACACCTATACCTACACGGATGCCCAGGGCGAGGTACACACAGTGAACTACACTCCATATGCCAACAGTCTCTATGGCTATCCATCAGCAGGTAAGTCGGAAAGTTTCACTTTCTCGATATCCAATAACATCGAGATGAAAGTCAAGTCAGACAAAGATTCCACAGGTGTCAAGAAAATCAGCATTATCGACGAGCTAGGTCTCAATATGTCTTATAATGCTGCTGCAAAAGAGCGACGATGGAGCGACATCAACATGTCACTACGATTGAAATGGTGGAAGAACTATACGTTCAGCATGAATGCCCGTTTTGCGATGTATGCATACGAACTTGACGAAAATGGCAGACCATACGTAGGTACACATACCGAGTTCGGAAAGGGCCGCTTCCCCCGTTTCCAGGGATTGAACCAGGCTTTCCATTTCACCCTGAATCCTGAGAAACTGCGAAAGTGGTTTGGCGGAGGCAGTGATGAAGACGATGAGGATACGCAGACTGATGACGGTAGTGTAGATCCGAATATCGAGACGAATATGGACGACACGATGGAAAAAGGAAAGCATGCTGCCAAGAAAAAAGACAAAGGCGGAAAGGCGAAAACCGATGACGACGGCTATATGTTGTTCAATATGCCTTGGTCGCTTACCTTCAGTTATGGTATCTCCATGCGCGAGAGTACCAATATTAACAAGTTTGACTACAAGCGCATGCGCTATCGCTATGAGTTCTCACAAAACCTAAATGTCAGCGGAAACATTCGTATCAGCGACGGCTGGAACATCAACTTCTCCAGTGGATATGATTTCGACAACCACAAGATATCTATGACCACAGCGTCGCTATCACGCGACCTGCACTGTTTTAATATGTCGTGCTCTGTGGTTCTGGCACCCTATACCAGTTATAATTTCACCTTCCGTTGTAATGCGTCAACTTTGACGGATGCGCTGAAATATGACAAGCACAGCGGCGTGACCAATGTGGTGAAATGGTATTAATCTAAAACCTAAACCAATAAACGATATGAAAAAAGAAATGTTTAGGCTGTCATTAAGCCTGTTTATCATTGCCGTCTTGGGTTCCTGCTCAAGCACGAAGAATGTTACGAAGAATCAAGTTGGCAAAGTCAACGACCGTAGCATTGTGATTCTCTATGAGAATGATGTACACTGTGGTATTGACGGTTACACCAAACTGGCCGGTTTGCGTGATGCCATCGCTGCCGCCGATACCGCGTATGTGGCTGTCGTCAGCAATGGTGACTATCTGCAAGGCGGTCCTGCCGGCGCTATCTCACACGGTATGTTCATTGCCGACATCATCCGTAGCGTGGGCTACGATGCTATCACGTTGGGCAACCACGAGTTCGACTATGGTGTACCACGTATGAAAGAGGTAATGGCCAACGTGGGTGCTCCTGTCGTTTGTGCTAACTTCTTTGAGATGAATACAGATGTACCATACTATTCACCTTATATTATTAAGCAGTTTGGTAACAAACGCATTGCATTTGTGGGCGCTACGACACCAGAAACCATGAACAGCGAGGGCTATTCTTTCTATGACGAGGCAGGCAACCAACTCTATGACCTACGCGAGAAGACATTCTACAATGTATTGCAACAGGCTGTTGATAAAGCACGTGGCGAGGGAGCTGACTATGTAGTAATGCTGTCACATGTGGGTGAGGATCCATTTGATATGAATATCGATTCCCACAAGATGATTGCAGCCACCAAAGGTGTCAATGTTGTACTCGACGGGCACACCCACTCTACCATTCCAGCAGACAAGGTGAACAACCTGGAGGGCAAGCCTGTAGCCATCTCACAGACGGGTACAGAGTTTGCCAATGTAGGTAAACTGGTTATCACACGCGACGGACGCTTTACAACGACACTTGTTCCTGCAGCGGAAATCAGCTATCAGAGCGAGCGTGTAAACGAAGCCATCAAGCATGTCAAAGCACAACTGAATGAAGTCACCTCACGTGTGATCTGCACCAGCGATTTCCCTTTGAAGGTGTATGATGAAAAAGGTGTCAGACTTGTTCGCAGATTGGAAACAAGCTCTGGCGACCTGGTCACAGACGCTTATCGTTATGCCATGCAAGCAGATATTGCCTTTCAGAATGGTGGAGGTATTCGCAGCGATTTGCCAGCAGGCAATATTACCTATGGCAACATCGTATCGTTAGATCCCTTCGATAATACAATGTGCAAGATTGAAGCAACAGGTGCGCAGATATTGGAGATGCTGACCAAGTGCACACGTTTGGTGCCACAGGAAGACGGTAGTTTCCCACAATGCTCTGGCATCAAATACACCATCCATTCAGCCAGCCACACCATCAGTGATGTAGCTGTGTTACAGGCCGATGGCACCTATAAGCCACTGGACCCAGCAGGCAAATACACACTTGCTGTAAGCAGTTATTATAAAGGTGGCGGCTATTACGACATATTCAAAGATTGTCGTGTCCTTCGTCAAACAGGAATCATCACACGCGATATCCTTTCCGACTACCTGGAAAAGACGTTGAACGGAAAAGTTCCTCAGGCTTATGCGCAGCCGCAGGGACGCATTACGATTGTTGAGTAAGGAAAATAGGATGTCCTAGGATTTCCTAAGATCAAGAAGTAATCTTTTCGAGTGCTTCTTCTTCACCCACAACCCAAATGATATCACCTGCCATAAACTGATGGGACGGGTCTATAAGGGTCAGGCTTTCCTGACCTTTTTCTATGCCCACAACCATACAGTTGTATCGGTCACGAATACCACTGTCGCGAAGGGTTTTCCCCACGAACGGGCTATCGGAGGTGAGTATCAATTGACGTAAACGGGTTTCAGGTTTCTTTTCCAAAGGATCATCCATATATTGTTCGTTTTTCAGAGAAGTACCCATCGCCGTCAGCTGCTTGTCATCACCGATCACCTGAATGACGTCCCCAGGAAACAATTGTGTGTCACCACCAGGAATATTGATGCGACGCTTGCCACGCAGGATGCTGCTCACATGAACACCAAAACGACTGCCAATACGCAACTGATCTAATCGCTGCCCTCCCCATAGTGAATCTTCTGGAATCTCAAACTCACTGATATGGATATCCCGATCCAAGAGATGTCCTTCATACAACGGACGTTTTCTACCACTAACCTGTGCCATCGTATCACGTGAACGCAGATTTTGGATAAACATACGTTCCAGTTTGATACTGCGATGCTTCAATTGTCGTGACAATACCATCAGGGCAACAGCAACCAGTGCAATGGCAGCAATCAACGCGTTGGTGAACCGTGATAAATAATTAACGATATAGAACACGAAGGCAGCGGCAAGGACAATGCGCACAAAGATGGTGAACAGTAACGGCAAACGGTTCAGACGGTTTGTCCACAAAGCCCGAAACTCCATGGAGCGGTTCTTTTTCACCACGATAGCACGCAGGAAAGGAGATATCAGTATCACCGTGAGGACTCCACAGATAGCGTTAGCATACCAATGAAGGTTCCATCCTGGGAGCATCTCTCGCAACAACGGCAGGGCAAAGGTAAACATCAAGATTATCACGGCTATGGACAAAATAGAATAGATCACTGTGTTGACGGTCATAGACACAAGCAGGTGATGCCAATTATCTTTGGTTTTTGACTGCTGACTGCCCACATGATGCTCATTGTTGCGCCACAGGTGGTTCATGCGGCGGATCCACTTCTCCGACAACCTTTTCTCAATCAGTTTGTATGAGGGTTCTGCCGCACGTATCATATAAGGTGTCAGGAACGTGGTAATTACAGACACCGCGACGACGACAGGATAGAGAAAGTCACTAATAACCCCCAATGACAGACCCAAAGAGGCAATAATAAATGCGAACTCACCAATCTGCGCCATTGAGAACCCACAACGCATTGCATTACGAAGGGTTTGTCCACTCAGCAGATAGCCTAAACTGCCAAACAAACTTTGCCCCAACAGAATTGCAATGGTAATGCAAAGGATAGGGATAGCATAGTGGACAAGGATATGTGGATCGACCAGCATACCAACAGAAACGAAGAAGATGGCACCAAAGAGATTCTTTACAGGCTCTACGAGTTTGATAATCTTGTCTGCCTCCACCGTTTCTGCCAAGATGCTTCCCATTACAAAAGAACCAAAAGCGGCACTGAAGTCTGCTGCCGATGAGAGCACAGCCATCAAGCAACACAGTCCCAACGACATAATCAAGAGAGTTTCATTGTTGATGAATTTTCTGACAGAGCGAAAAAACTGAGGGATGAGGAAGATGCCCACCACAAACCACAGTATCAGGAAGAAGCCTATTTTCAGAATGCTACCGATGAGTTGACTCCCATCAGGACTGTTGCCACTGGCTATAGCCGACAGCATCACCATCATCACGATGGCAAGGATGTCTTCCAGTATCAGCACACTCATCACCATACCTGCAAAATGCTGCTGGCGAAGTCCCATATCGTCGAACGCCTTGTAGATAATCGTTGTTGATGACATCGCAAGCATACCTCCCAAGAAGAGACAGTCCATATCGTCCCATCTGAAGGCATTGCCTACACAGATACCCAATGTCATCATAAAGAAGATGATAGTAGTAGCGGCGATAGTCGGCCCTGCTCCCATCTTCAGAATCTTCTTAAACGAGAAGTCGAGTCCCAACGAGAACAACAGGAAGATGACACCAATGTCTGCCCACATCTGCACATTGCCTTTATCAATCACAGACATGGTATAAGGCATATTGGTTGACACCAGGAAACCGGCAACAATATAACCTAACACCAATGGTTGCTTCAGCCGTTTGAACACCAGCGTGACGACACCTGCTACAATCAGTATCAGCGCAAGGTCTTTGACAAGAGTAGGAAGCTCTGACATGTATTAATCGTTATAACTTGCTGTCAGCTCACAGATTCTTACGATGACCTGCATCGCTTTCTCCATCACCTGAACGGATACGAACTCATGGGGACCATGAAAGTTAACACCACCTGCGAAAATATTAGGACAGGGTAATCCTCTGAACGACAACTGTGCGCCATCCGTTCCACCACGGATGGGTTGTACCTTCGGAGCCACTCCGCAGTCTTGCATGGCATGGAGTACCAGGTCGATGACATGCATGTTCGGATCAATCTTTTCTTTCATATTGAAATACTGGTCACGCAACTCGATACGGACCGTTCCCTCACCGTATTTCTCATTCATGCTACGCACACATTCCTCCATAAAACGCTTACGGTCATCGAAACGCTCATGATCGTGGTCACGGATGATATACGACAACTTAGCTTCTTCTGTCCTACTGTCTATGTTCAGCAGGTGATAGAATCCCTGATAGCCTTCAGTAGTCTCTGGAATATCGGTCTCTGGAATCATATTGTTGAACTCACAGGCTAAACGGTTGGCGTTTACCATTTTATCTTTGGCATAGCCTGTATGCACGCTGACACCTTTAATGAATATCTTAGCTGCAGCAGCATTGAAATTCTCAAACTCCAGTTCTCCCAGATCACCGCCATCGATGGTATAAGCCCATTCACAACCAAATTTCTCGACATCAAAATGGTGGGCACCCATACCGATTTCCTCATCAGGATTGAAGCCTACGCGGATATCTCCGTGTGCAATCTCCTTATGGTCGCGCAGATAACACATCGCCTGGATAATCTCGGCGATGCCGGCCTTATCGTCAGCCCCTAAAAGTGTGGTGCCGTCTGTCACGATCAAGTCTTCGCCCTTATGTTCCAACAATTCAGGGAACTTCGTGGGACTCGTCACGATACCTTCTGAGAGCACGATATCCCCTCCATCGTAATCCTTGACGATACGAGGTTTGATATTCGCTCCACTGGCATCAGGCGATGTGTCATAGTGGGAGATGAAACCAATGGTAGGAACTTCTTTCTTCGTATTGGCTTTCAGTGTGGCATAGATGTAGCCGTTTTCGTCCATCTCCACATCGGAAAAGCCTTCAGTTTCCAGTTCTTTTTTCAGATATTCAGCAAACACAAGTTGTTTCGCCGTACTCGGAACACTTTCGGAATCTTCAGCCGACTGTGTGTCGAACTGTGTGTAGTTTAAGAATCTTTCTGTTAATTGCATAGTTAGTATATCGTATATGATTTATTCATGTGTTACGAAACGTTGGTTGGCCAATACTTCGTATTTAGTACCCTTGCGACCATAGTTGGCATAGGGGTAGATGCTGATGCCTCCACGTGGTGTAAACAGCCCTGTCACCTCAATATATTTAGGATCCATCAGGCTGATGAGGTCTTTCATGATTTTATTGACACAATCCTCGTGGAAATCGCCATGATTACGGAAACTGAATAGATAGAGTTTCAGCGACTTGCTCTCCACCATGCGTCTGTCTGGGATATAAGCGATGCGTATCTCTGCGAAGTCAGGCTGTCCTGTGATTGGACACAACGAGGTGAACTCAGGACAATTGAAACGCACCCAATAATCGTTGTCTGGATGCTTATTCTCAAACGTCTCCAGCACTTCCGGAGCATAGTCCGTAGGATATTCTGTTTTCTTTCCAAGGGATTGTAATCCCTCCATTTCTCTATTTTCTGCCATTTAATATCTATTTACAAATTTTCTTTCTCCTCCCCTTGGGAGGTTGGGTGGGGTCTTATACATTCATGACCACCCACGTTATATAGCCTACAAAGAGCGTGGTAAGTACAGCTCCTTCCCAACGGGCAATGGTGTATTTCGTATAGGAGAACAGCAAAAGCAGCACCATTGAAAGGATGAGCATCGACAAATCAATCCAAGTGATGCCTTGAATATGCATCGGACTGATGACACCCGTCAAACCAATGACAAGCAAGATGTTAAACACATTGGATCCCAACACATTGCCAATAGCAATACCACTGTTACCCTTGCGTGCTGCTACCACACTTGTTGCCAACTCAGGTATCGACGTACCCATTGCCACCACTGTTAAACCAATAACAGCATCACTGATGCCTAATGCTGTGGCTACCTTCGTAGCTCCATCCACAAAAACGTTACTGCCCAGTACCAGACAGGCAAGTCCTACGAGAATCAGCAACACGATCTTCCATACAGGCATTTCCTCCCCTTGCTCCTTGCTACTTGCTTCTTGCTTCTCGCTCCTTGCCCCTTGTTCCTTCTTCCCCTTTTTCGCATGCTGCAGCGTGATAAACATAAACACCACAAACAAACCGAAAAGGATGCCTGCATCAAGACGAGTCAGTTCCCCGTCATAGCAGAATGCAGCCAGTATAATAGATGCCAACAGTGCGAAGGGAATATCAAGCCGTACCGTATTTTTCAGGATGGTCATGGGTGCTACCATTGCCGTGATGCCCACAATCATGAGAGAGTTGAAGATATTTGAACCCACCACATTTCCCACAGCGAGATCGGCAGTGCCCTTCAGCGCAGACACAAAGCTTACGCAGAACTCAGGCATCGATGTGCCTATTGCCACGATGGTGAGTCCGATGACAAGCTGTGGAATGTGCAACCGTTCGGCTACACCCACAGCACCTTCCGTGAGACGGTCAGCGCCCCACAGCACCACAACAACCCCAACGAGGATATATAGGACTGACAGTAACATGTACGATTACTTGCGGTCGTCAACGTTGTCACCTTCCGTAGGTTCCAGCGCCTCTTCAAAGTTGGTGATGCCTGCCTTCAGCAGGATTTCATACCACTGCAACAGTTTCTTGATATCGCTGTCGTGTACGCGGTCACGGTCATAATCGGGCAACACATCAGCAAAATACTCGCGCAGCTCCTTTCCAGATGCCTTTCTGAAGTTTACGCTTGGTGTCTTGCCGTTTTCTTTGTCACGCAGATTAGCGAGCACTTTCATCAAAGGCACATCTTCTGCATCTGTAAACATGGCGATATCAGCCAGACTGGTGATACGATCTGTTGCAAATGCAGGCATTCGCTTGTGTGTATCGTCAAGGGCCTCAACGATGAGGTTTGCCTTACCACGCGATACTAATTTAAATAATCCGGGCTTGCCGGCAATTGAAAGAATTGTTTCCAAAATTTTACTATTTTACGATTTTACAATTTACATGACACATTAAAAGTTCCCTTACTTGCTGTCCCACATCCGCGATGCCATCATTGATGATTTCGTAGTCGGAACGAAGGAGCACCTCTTCCTGTGGCTGTTGACGATGAATCCATTCGAGTGCTCTCTCACGGCTGATACCATCTCGCTGCATAATACGCAGGATGCGTACCTCCAAGGGTGCTGTCACACATACCACCTTATCTATATATATGCGCTTATCGAAACCGCTGTCAAAGAAGATGGCACTCTCCAACCAGTCTTTGCCCGACTGCAGGAAATCTGCTGCCACTGCAGGATGGACGAGATTGTTGACGGCCTGCTGGTGCTCCACGCTCTCCAACAAGAACTTCGCCAACAGTGGCTTATTGAGCATCAACTCTCCTTCATTTCTTACTCCTTTGAAGACCTCCTCCCCCACCAATTCTCTAAGCGCCTGTTGCAGGGTTGGCGAGGTACGCATGAGCCGTTTGGCAGAAGCATCACAATCGAACACCTCAATACCCTGTTCCTTCAAGCACTGACACACATACGACTTGCCTGCGCCGATTCCTCCCGTGATGGCTATCTTCATGGTTGTCGTTTTATTTTTGTTCCAACAGATAGTCCACTTTGTCAACCTCCAAACGAGCATTGTGCACACCTGTTGGTACGGCAGTCAGTCGGATATCACATTTGTCTGACGGATGATCGACAAGATCCTGATAGTTAACCACCACACGGAATCCTTGTGGCAACAGACCTTTCGTCTGTAGGTTCTTGGGCATGCTTTGCAGTCGGGTGGCGCCTACAGCAAAATGCACTGTAACCTTCTGTGGGAAAGTTCGCAACACCTTGTCGTCAGGCATATTCTCGGCCTCGATAGGCACTTCTACACGCTCTTCGGTCAGGACGTCAGGATAGAGTTTCATACTGATATGGTTAGGCACAATCTTCACACCCTTCATCTGTTGCAGTTTCACATCCACAGTAGTAGGCTGTGTGATGTCAGCAAAGCGCTGTCGTACGATATAGACACACTGGATGCTGTCGAGCATTTTCTGTGAAGCATAGACAGTGACACTGTCTGGTTGGCACACCACTTTCGACAAGTAACAGTTGCCACCTGTCAATATTTCACCTTGTGACTTGACTGGCACGCGCTTGCTCTCACCATAATTGTAATAGAACTCTATCTTGTCTGTCTTGATTGACACGAGCGTCGTTGATTTCGACAACTGTTGCAACAACTGCTTTTGGATATCACTCTGAGGGATGACACCATAGCCTTTGTCGTTGGAATAAGTAGCGAAGTTGAACGTCAGCGGACGCAAGGGGCCACTGGTAAGATATGAACTAATGACATATCCTTTGTCGCGTACGACAAAACGTACTGTATCTATCATATCGTTGGTGATGAAAGCCTTCTGTGGCACGTTCACCAATTTAATAGGTACAGCTATTTCTTTCTCATAGGTTTCGTTCAGTGTCATAAGCAGCCAGAATACGCCACTGAGCATAAGAAAGAAGGTAAATGTCAGTATTCTTTTCTTCACGTTTTATTTCGTCTGTGTAGCTAGCGACGCGTTAATATCAGCAAACACAGAGGTGCGGTCAACCTGAATGACAACGCCACGGGCGATTTCCAGATCCAGCGTATTCTTCTCGTCGCTGATGTGCTTCACCACGCCGTAGATACCACCACTGGTAACAACCTTCGTACCTGTTTCCAATGAGTTCTGGAACTGTCGGATTTTCTTTTGTTTCTGCTGTTGTGGACGAATCATAAAGAGCCACATGATTGCAAAGATGGCAACCATCATCAGGATGGGACCCATCATACTACCGCCTTGCGGTTGTGCTGCCTGAGCAGCCAGGAAAAGTGTTGTGAACATTTTAATTTACTGTTTGACAATTTACTATTTGATTATTTACTTCTTCATCATTTTTTTCGTATCTATCAGATAGTGGGCGATGGCATCAAGCATACCATTGATATAACCACCACTCTTAGGGGTGCTGTAGAGCTTTGCCAACTCCACGTATTCGTTGATGGTGACACTTACGGGAATATTGGGGAAGGTCATCATCTCAGCAATGGCAATCTGCATAATCACCACGTCCATATAGGCTAAGCGGTTGAAATCCCAGTTGCGCGAGGTCTCGCTCATATAACGCTGATATTGGTCGGCATTAAGAATGGTGGCACGGAACAGTTTGCAGGCAAACTCCTTGTCCTCCTCATCCTTGTACTCCGGCAACAGCTCCTGCTTGGCACCGTTCTGCGGATCGAACCGTTTAATGGACTTCAGCACAAACGTATCGACCACCTCCTTGTCGTCGTTCCAGTAGAGGCTCTTCTCCTCCAGTACGGCATCCAGATCGGTATTGCGCTCGATAAGCGTACGATATATCTTGCGCCACAGTTCACGATCCGTATCATACGTATCGTCATCACTATCCATATACACCTGGTAGATCTCGCTCTGCTCGATCTGCACCAATATCTTACGCACCACCTCGATGTCGTCGTCCCACGTCATCTTCTTGGTCTCAATGAAATCGTTCAACTGCAGATTGTCCTCCAACTGTACGGCAAACTTGTTGTACGCAAACTTCTGCGACGGCAGTTCCGTACCTTCGCGCTCGGCACGCTGAGTGGCAATCTCCATCCTGCGACGGGCCTCACGGGTAATAGCTACGATGAGCCACAGCATATAATTATACAAATCATACGCTTTCGACAAACTGAAAAGCAGCTCTTTCTCTGCCTGATCCATGTTATGGTTTCCGTTCTGATAGTATGCGTAGGTTAACTGAACTACCTTTACTCTGATTAATTCTCTGTTGATCATACTTCTCTAAGTTGATTAGGGTGTGCTACATTCTTTACGATGCAAAAATACGAAAAAAAACAATACCAGCATCATAAAAACACAATAATTATATGTATTTTAATATTTTTCCACGATTCCTTTCGTTATTTCAACAAAATTATATACCTTTGCACCCGCTTTTTCAAGCATCATCGAAAAGTGTGATGGTGAATGGAGGCAAAATGTATCATCAAACTTCATTTAGAGTAACACAATTATGAAAGAAATCAACGTAGCCGGTAAGAAACGTACCGACACTGGCAAAAAGGCCACAAAAGAACTGAGAAAACAAGGTTATGTACCCTGCAACCTCTATGGTGAGAAGAAAGACGCCAACGGCAATCCTGAGGCTCTCGCTTTCGCAATCCTCGCCACAGACCTGCGCAAGGTTGTTTACACACCACACATCTATGTTGTAAGTCTCGACATCGACGGTGAGAAGCACACTGCTGTGATGCGTGAACTGCAATTCCACCCCGTTACGGACGCACTGCTCCACATCGACTTCTATGAGATCAACGAGAACAAGCCTATCACCATTGGCATCCCTGTAAAACTCAATGGTCTGGCACAAGGTGTACGCGATGGTGGTAAGATCAACCTCGCAGAGCGCAAGATCAACGTAACCGCTCCATACAAGCAGATTCCTGAGGTACTCGACATCGACGTTACCAACCTGCAGCTCGGCAAGAGCATCAAGGTAGGTGAACTCAGTTTCGAAGGTCTCGAAATCGCTACCCCCGCACAGGTTATCGTATGCTCTGTGAAGGCTACACGTGCATCTCGTTCTGCTGCCGCTTCTGCAGAGGCTGAAGCAGCTGAGTAATTCTTAAAACATGGACAAATTCTTAATTTGTGGACTGGGGAACCCTGGCGCTGAATACGCTGACACCCGCCACAACACTGGATACATGGTATTGGACGCTTTTGCGAAGGCGTCCAATATTGTTTTCGAGGACAAACGCTACGGCTATGTGGCAGAGACATCCTTGAAGGGCAGGAAAATTATCTTGCTCAAACCCACCACTTATATGAACCTCAGTGGCAACGCTGTACGCTATTGGCTCAACAAAGAGAATATCGACCAGCAGCGCCTGCTTGTCATCAGCGACGATGTGGCACTACCGCTCGCACAGTTTCGACTGAAAGCCAATGGTTCCAATGGTGGACACAACGGCCTGGGACACATCCAACAGCTTATCGGACAACAATATGCCCGTCTGCGCGTCGGCATCGGAAACGACTACCCGCAGGGTGGACAAATAGACTGGGTACTGGGAAAATATAGCGACGACGACATGAAAGTCCTCCAGCCCACCCTCGAGCTATGTACCGACATCATCAAAAGCTTCGTACTCGCCGGCATCGATGTTACCATGAATCAGTATAATAAGTTGGGGAAGAAGACCCCACCCCCAACCCCTCCCAAGGGAGGGGAGGCTGAAAAAGAAGGTGACCCCACCCCCAACCCCTCCCAAGGGAGGGGAGGCTGAAAAGGTACTATAATATCTGACAACAAATGGGTGGTTTAAACTATAAGGGAGAATGAATAAGAAAGGAAAGCAGACAGATAAGTCTCCCCTCCCCTTGGGAGGGGACGGGGGTGGGGTCGTTGCACGTCTTGATAAATGGCTGTGGGCAGCCCGCATTTTCAAGACACGCAGCATCGCCGCTGATGCATGCAAGAACGGACGTGTCACCATGAACGGTGTCAGCGTCAAACCCTCCCGTCCTGTGAAGGTAGGCGAAGTGGTACACGTCAAGAAACCACCCGTTACATACTCCTTCAAAATCCTCAAATGTATAGAGCAGCGCGTAGGTGCCAAACTCCTGCCTGAAATCTATGAAAACGTCACCGATCCCAAGCAGTACGAACTGTTAGAGATGAGTCGCATCAGCGGTTTCGTCAATCGTGCTCGCGGCACAGGTCGTCCCACCAAGAAAGACCGCCGTGCGATGGAAGCTTTCACCGCTCCCGTCTTCTTCGACGATGACGACTGGGAGGACGAGTGATTTTTTGTACCTTTGCACCCACAAATCTATTGGACGATGGAACAAAGATTCAGCAATAACAGTTTAGACCTCGAGACGTTACGGGAGTTCTGCAAGCGGGAGGGCGAGGCGGTCATATACCACAAGGGTGACCAGCTGGAGCGCGAGGGCGACCCTGCACGTTGGTTCGGCTTCGTCACCGAAGGGTGCTTCAAGTATGTAACGTATGGCATCAGCGACGACAGGGAACACATCACCTGGTTCTCGTTCGAGGGCGAGTTTGCTGGCGACTATCCCGCTTGCCTCGACGGTCGTCCATCGCAGACCACGATCAAGGCGATGATGCCCAGCCGCGTGCTCCGTGTGAGCGGCGAACAGCTGGTGGACTTTTTCCGTCAAGACGCTGAGAAGATGGAGTTACGCAGTGTCATAGCTGAGCATCTACTCAGTCAGGCCCGCGCCTGCTACCTCGACCTCCACCGCGCCACAGCCCGCGAACGTTACGAATTGCTATTACGTCGCTGTCCAGGCATCGTTGAGCATCTTGACTTGCAAGACCTCGCCTCGTTCCTCAACGTCCATCCCAACACCATCAGCAAGATACGCCACGATATCACGTTTGACGGCAGGAAATAGTTAAAAACAGCAAAAGCTCTCAACCTAAGTTGAGACTTTCACCCTCAGCACCCGATTTTCAGGCTTGTCGAGGGCTTCTTTGTGCGCCTTTTTGTAACTTCGCGGCACAAAACGTATAACAAACAAAGAATAATGAACAAGAAAACAATCATCACCGCGCTGCTTGCCCTCGTTGCCACGACTTCTATTGTGGCACAAGACCTAATAAAGACCGCAACGGCTCCAATTAGTTTTTCAAAGAAAGATTTTGCTGACACCATCAAGATAAAGGTGATAGATGGAGCAGTCGTTGTGCCTGTAGAGATAGAAGGGCAAACCAGAAACCTGCTTT
>Ga0326511_10000075_pt1 | contig 70773 bp, 95 predicted proteins | sample 0_2496_0518_D_FD_203701 | JGI IMG/M metagenome (GOLD analysis project Ga0326511, IMG submission 203701) | Bovine rumen microbial communities from UC Davis, California, United States - 0_2496_0518 | ecosystem: Host-associated > Mammals > Digestive system > Stomach > Rumen | place: USA...
ATAGGCGATTTCAACTACGGTTACTTCAATAAGGGCAACCTTAATACCGGCTTCCGCAATGAGGGCGACTACAACATTGGCATTCGCAATAAAGGCAATTACTGCGTTGGGGTATGCTGTACCGAAGCGACCCCCGTGTTCCTCTTCAACAAGTTGTCGAGGTATACCTTGCAAGACCTCCATGAGAATGGTGTCTATTACGACTTGCTCGCCGGCAACCTCACCGACAGAGTCGCAGCATTAGAAGGCTTCGACCAGAAAATCTGGGACGAAATCTACGGAAAGGAGAAAAAATAATGTTAATCATCATAATCTTGGCGGTCTTGTTTCTAGCAAGCATCGTCCTACTCATCATCTACAACGCCACCGACAGTTGGCATGATAACCTGTTGCTCTTAGGCGCGATATCATTCTGTCTCTTCGGCATCCCCCTCTTGGTATGCGGCATAGTGTGCATCGTGACAAACGTGCCTTTGACGACAATCGAAAACCGCGTAGAAATCACCGCGAGGATAGATATATTGAAGGATAAGCAATTCGCCATCTATCAGACCCTCGCGGGAGAACTGAACCTCTCCATAAAAGAGGAAGAAGCGGTATACCACGTCATAATCGACAAACCGCTCGATATGGCCGCCTTCATCCACGAATACAACTGCGAGGTCATCGATTTCAAGAAAGACCTTTATATGGATAAGGTCGCGAACGACAACATCTGGATCAATTGGTTCGTCAACCCCGGCTTTAAGGAGGTTGAAGGATACAACGATTCCGCAACCAACTACAAAGACATACTCGGCGACACCTTGAAGACGTTCGAGCTAACCAAAGGAGAAAAATAACATGAAAGACTACACCAAATACAACTTCGCCGCGATCATCGGGACGAAGGTGGAAATCACCACCAAAAGCGGAAAAACCGTAAGAGGCACGTTGATTGATTTCAATTTCAATCTCGTCAAAGCCCCCATCTACATCCATGAGAGCGGCGCTTGCGTCGCGAAGATTCCGCTCTCCGAAATCAAATCCCTCTCTGCCGGAATCACGATTGAGGACATGAGCGCGAAACAGCTAAGGAAGCATTTCCAATGCGGCCGATACGACGAGGTCGTCCTCAAGGGAAATGGCGATGCTTGCGTCTACGAATGGCACCCAGACGACAAATACGACATCCGCAAAGTAACATCAATCCACGAATACGTCGATTGCACTGATTGGGGATGGCCCCGTCACGATACCGATGAGAAGCTCAAAAATCGCACTACTGTGGTTGAGGAGAAAGCTGGGGAAAAACACACTTGCAAGGAGTGTGTCCACTACTTCTATTTGGACCGCCACTGTTACAATTTGGTCCACATAATGCCATGTGACGGTGACAACGGAGCGTGCAAAGAGTTCTCACCGAATTCGTTTAAGGAGGATAAATAATATGGAAAACAACGAAACCAGAATCTCCGGAAAAACCGAAAGAAAAGTCTTGACCTGCGAACACCTCAAATTCATCCCCGCATCCCAATTCAAAGAATGGGACGGCGACCCCAAAACCATCTTCATCTACACCAGCCGAATCAACGGCAGGAACTACAAGAGCAAACGCGAAATGGTCGGGTATGTCACCACCTACGCCGACCGCAAGAAAGGCGAGCAGTGGTGCTTCCACCAAGCCGATATGAATTTGGTGGCGGATACCGTCGGCATAATCTTCGAATTCTTGAAGAGAATGAACGGCGGCATGATCAAACTCGACCTAGAGAAAGGAGAGTTGGAACTGCTATGATGCTCTACGTAGTAGACATCAGGGACTGGGACGTCTGCTGGTCCGGCACCAAGAAGGAGTGCATGGAATGGATAAGCATGTCCAGCCCTAGGAACAGGCCGTATTACAGGCTTGCCAAGATAAACAAGGAAGGAGAGATGGAACTCTTATGAAAAACCCTGAGAAATACGACGAACTGGTCAAGAAATACTTGGCCGAATACAAAATAACGAACTGCTTGATTACAGACGAATTGGTCAAGCTGGACATCATCCCCGAGCAGGGATGGGGCAAATGCACGTTTATCTTCACCGGGCATCACATCATTTGCTTCGGTGACGTGCAAACATATTCGTGGCGTTGCACATGGGACACCGCGAAAGACATCGTAAAAGGATCCTGCAACGCGGGGGACTTCATTTATCTATCATCGAAGCTTGAGCACAGAAGCGAACTCATGGAATTCGTTTTTAGCGACGAGACGATGGATAAGATCAAAGAAGAGATAATCGGCAATAACGCCTTTGACGAGGACGAGCTCAAGGACTTCAACGAGAAGTGGGAAGAGAACTACTACATGCTCGAAGAAGTCGATAAGTACAGGCTTAGCGGCTTGGACGAATTCTTTAGCGAGATGGAGGTCGATGACGCTTACGAGTATTACCATTACTTCGAGGATTACCCGACCCCTTACTATTGCGCTATGGCGATGTTGAGGTGCATCGAAGATCACTTCGGAAAGGAGAAACAGAAATGAAAACCATCATCATCCCATTCAGCCCCAAAGATGCCCGCAAAGTCTTCAATGGGGAGAAATCAATCGACGTCCGTAAGGGCCTAGTCCTTTACAACGTCGTCAAAGAAGCCGAAGAGAAGGGCGAGGAAGTAGAATTCCTTATGTGCGTCAAAGGCAAGATCGAAGCGAGGTTCAAAGTCGATGCCGGCATATTGGATTTTGAAATTTCGTCTCATGGTTCGCACGAATATACCTGCTTCGGTCATACAACCGGCGACAATGAATCCGGGGAATTGGAGGGAACTTGCCTCAATAAAGACAAGCTCGACACCTACCTCCAAGGCAACCTAGGCACCGCCCTTCATATCCACGATCTCGAAACTCCCCTTGAGCCTAAGACCCTAGCCGACTATGGCTTGAAGAGCGTACGGATTTGGTGCCTCTTGGATGATGCTCCGAAAGAAAGGAGGAAAAACAAATGAAGCATCTGTATGTCATTTACGTCAATCCCGGTGAGTATACAAGAGCTGAGCCCGCGTATATCGCCGAAAGCCTCGAGGAAGCCAAGGCGAAGGTCATGGACTACGCCGATTGGTACTGCCAGCAAGGGACCTGCGAGGTCAGAAAGGTCACTAAGGACCTAGATGTCATAGCAAGGTATCGGTTCGACGGCGGAACCTTGGTCAAAACCGAGTACACGTATGTCGCATTCGATACCTTGGGAAAGACAATCCTCTGGAAAGGTAGCTTAAAAGATTGCAGACAATGTCTGAAAAATCTGGAAAGGAACGCCCCGGAAGCCAAAGAGCGCTGCCGGTTGTTCAACCTAGATAAGGAAGACCCGACCGAGCAATGAGAAGGCATCGTCCTTCCCCCACATCCGACGAGCGAAGGGGCCGAGAGGCGGATCTTCGCAAACATATAAGCAAATAAGGAGGCTTCCGAAAATGGAAAGCAAAATCAAAAACAGGATGCTCAAGAGCATCAAATCAATCAAATGGTACGAGTGGGTCATGATCGCCATCATGACCGTGGTCGCGGCATGGTCCGTCGCCACCTCATTCATGGGCCACAACCCGCTCACCGGCAAGGCCGACGGCAACCCGCCGTGGCTCGCCATCGTCAATTTCGTCTCGGCCCTCGCGGGGATCATGTGCGTGTTCCTCTGCGCCAAGGCCAGCGTGTCGAACTTCGTGTTCGCCACCGTCAACACCGTCGTCTACATCATCTATTTAGTCTACTGGAAGGTCTGGGCCACCGCCGGCCTTGAACTCATCGTCTACATGCCGATGAACATCATCTCATGGATCATCTGGGCCCGCCACCGCGACGCCGCAGAAGGCAAAGACCACCTCACCAAATCCAGGAAGATGACCTGGTGGCAGAACGCGATCACCGCCGCCGCCGTCGTCTCCGTCGCCGTCCTCTCCCACTTCCTCCTTCAGCAGCTCACCGGCGATTCCTGGGCCAGCATCGGCGCCAAATGGGACGCCAGGGAGCTCTTCACCTGGCTCGACGCGACCACCTTCGCGATCGGCATCGTCGCCATCTTCCTCGAGGCCTTCCGCTTCAGGGAGCAGTACGTCTGGTGGCTTATCACCGACGTCGTCGCGGTCGCCATGTACATCGTGAAGACCCCGTTCGACCCGGTCTACCTCACCAAGAAGACCATCTACCTCATCATGGCGTTCATCGGCCTCATCAACTGGATCAGGCTCCAAAAGGCCGACAACAAGGAGAATGAGTGATATGGGAAAACCGTATAAGTCCGGGATGTTCGGCGGGAAATTCCTGCCGCTCCACAAAGGGCACGCCCTCTGTATATCTGTGGCCCTCGCCCTCTGCGACGAGGTCCACGTCATCCTGTTCCCCAATGGGGACGGCGAGCTCGAGGCCCTCAGGGGCGACACTGTGTTCCCGAAGGAAAAGCTCACCGTGGAGAGCCGCGTCGCGGAACTGAAGCGCCTCCTCGGGGACGACCCGCGCCTGCATCTCCACGTCGTGGACGTCATGGATTGCAAGAAGCCGGACGGGACGGAGGACTGGGACGCGGAGACGCCCCTGGTCCTCGCCGCGTGCGGGAGGTTCGACGCCGTGTTCAGCAGCGAGCCGAGCTACGACGCGTACTTCAGGTCCGCGTACCCATGGGCGAAGCACATCATCATCGACCCCGAGAGGAAGAGGGTCCCGATCAGCGCCACGCTGATCAGGGGCATGACCGAGGACGAGGCCAGGGAATGGCTGTCCGGCGAGGGTATGGAAGTGGCCGAGAAGGCCTTGAGGGAGGGAACCCCCGAAAACGAATAAACGGAAAAAGAAAGGAAAGAAAAAAACATGAAGAAACGAAAGATATTCGTCTCTCAGCCGACGGGCGGCAAAACCCCCGGCGAGATCGAGGCCAAGAAGAAGAGCCTCATCGAGAAATACCTCAGATTCGATGGGATCGTGAGGGAGGACCAGGTCGAGGCAATCGGCCCATCCATCGGCGACCTGTTGGAGGCCGACGTCATGATCGTCTCAAAGGATTGGGAGGAGGGCTCGAAGCTCCTCCTGGCCGAGCGCTGCTACTGCTCGGCGAGCAAGATCCCGGCCTTCGATGAGGAGGCCTTGGAGCCCGCAACCCAGGAAGGGGGCGAATGACCATGGACCAAGAGAAGAAGAGCTCCCCGTTCGAGGACGTCTCCCTCATCATCGGGAAGATCACGTCCCTCGCGGAGGAGAACCAGAAGCTCTCATTCGAGAACCAATCTTTGAAAGCCGAGCTCCAGAACCTCCAGACCATCTCATCCGAGAGCTGCGGCGGGGACGCCGATGGGGCGAGGGTCTTCGATTCCATCACCTATATCGCCTATTTGGCCTATAAAATGGAAGCAATAGGAGACAGCTATAGCCCGCGCATCACGCGCAGCGACGGGAGCCTCAGGTCCCCGGAGGAGTACCTCGAGCGCATCAAGCAGCATATACGGAAATGCGACAGCTACCCCAACCCATACAACCTCCAAAAGGCCCTCCTATCGACGAAGATAACCGTCGACGAGTATGTGGATTTCGTCAAGATACCGGCTTTGACGGATTATTACAAGGCCAGGTCCAAATGGGAGGCGGAGCAGAAGCGAAAGCAGGAGGAGGAGCAGAAGAACAAAGAGAACGAGGAAAACAAAGAAGAAGAGAAAGAAGAATAGGCCCGGAGAGAGCCGCCCCCGGCACCTAGGGGCGCTACAAATATAGGGCATCCGCATCGCACATAGGAGGGGTACGCCCCCTCCGCATCCGACGGCAATCGGAGCCGGGTTCGATCCCCGGCGCAAGGCCCGACGGAGCCGCGTCAAGGCCATTTCCATGGAGGAATATATATATGGAAAACAAAGAGAAACGCTATTACGGGATCGTCGTTCGCGACATGCGATTCAAGGGGGCGTCGAATGAGCCCCTCTCGATCCCATACGGGTTCCTACACCCGGAGACCGATGAGCAATACGAAGCTCTAAAAGGCAAGAGCGACCGCGCCTTGTCAGATTACATCAAATCACTCGCCGACCGCAAGATGGAGAACATTCAGTTCCTCCTCCCGGGATGCCTCAACGAGCAATCCAAGCCGTTCGCGAAGGACAACGACGACGTCCATAGGGGCGATCTCGTCTCCTTCGTCGTCAGGGTCGGCAACAATGGAATGAAGCAGGCCCGCTTCGTCAAGATCGAGAGGGCCTTCGGCGCCGACGTCTCGCCGTTCTACGCCGAGCCGACCATCATCGAGGCCGCCAAAGAGCTCGTCAAGGGCACCGAGGCCGAGAAGGCCGTCGGCATCCTCATCGACGAATTCGAGGACGAATACGACGACGCGGACGAGGACGGCTACGAGGCCGAAGCGGACGACGAATACACGGACGAGGATTACGATATGCTCGACGATCCGAGGTATTGCAAATAAGGGAGGGAACGGAAATGCTTAAACTAAACATCGACGCGAACACCTACGCGAACGACGCCTTCGCCGCAGCCCTCTTGGCCAACACGGCCAAGATCGCGGCCGAGAACACCGTGGACCCGGTGTCCCTCGACCCGAATTACGCGCTGCTCGAGACGGCCGCCAGGACCAGCGTCGCCTGCGCCCTCGTGGGCCCGGCCGGCACCGGCAAATCGGTGGCGGTCGCGCTCCTCGCGAACAAGCTCGGCGTGCCGCTCATCATCTTCCAGGCGACGACCGAGACCAGGGCCGCCTCCCTCCTCGGGAGGTGGGTCCCGAGCCAGAGCGGCGGGCATTCCTACGAATTCGAGAAGGGCCTCCTCCTCCGCGCGTATGAGCGCGGATATTGGTTCGACTGCGAGGAATACCTGCAGTTCGCGCCGGAGCAGCAATCCCTCCTCATGAAGATCATCGACGGCAGCCCGAGCTTCGAGCTCGAGGCCACCCATGAGATCATCCAGCGCCACGAGAACTTCCGCTTCATCGGCACCGGCAACCCGGATTACGCCGGCAACAAGGACAAGCAGAAGAACGCCGCGTTCCTCGACAGGGTGAGGCCGACGATCTACATCCCCGCGCTGAGCGTCCAGGCGATCGTGGCGCAGGGGCTCTCGAAATACCCGAAATACCAGCCGACGGCCTTCTTCAGGACCGCCTGCAAGCTCAATGAGGCCCTCGCCTCCATCGCCAAGACGAATCTCAGGAAGGAGCTCGCGTTCAGCACGAGGAACATCAACGGGCTCTGCGAGACCATCGAGGCCTATGGCGGCCAGGAGATCCTCGAGGATGACTTCTCGAGGCTCGTCCGGGCGACGTTCGGCAGCGCGATCGCGCAGGTCGGGGGCGGCTGCGAGAAGCTTAAGTCCATCTTCAACGACAACGTCGTGAAGAGCCACGTCTCGGCTCTCTACGCGGAATACCGCAAAACGCTACCGCAGGAGCAGCAAAAGCAGCAGGCGCAGCAGCAGGCGCAGGCGCAGAGCCAGGCCGCCCCGGGCGTCCACGACTCCGCCTTGGGGGCCTACCAGGCCTTCGCCAAGAGGGGGAGGGGCGTCAAATGAGCTGGCCGTGCCAAAGCGCGCGCAGGCTCGCCGAAGCCGTCTTCGCGCGAGACGCCAGGAAGAGCCTGTCCATCTCGTTCTCGGGCTTCTTCTACGGCGCGCTGAAGATCCAGCTGTCCGCCTCGACGGGGGACGCCTATACGACGCAGCCCAAACCGGGCGTGGCGATCATCAACGTCTCGATCCCGCTCGCCGTCCAGGCCGCTGGGTACAGCCTCGATAAGCCGGTCCCGAAAAAGGAGGCCGACAGGGCGGCGGCCCTCATCAAGAGGGCCTTCCTCGCGATGGGCTACCACGAGGTCGGGCATCTGAAGATGACCGACATGTCGGGCGACGGGGTCAAGGAGCTGCGCGCCAAGGGCGTCTCCGAGAGCCTCATAAGCTTCGCGCGCGAGGTCGCCAACATCATCGAGGACCCGACGATGGAGAGGATGTTCAGCCACGAGGGCTACTACGCCTTCACCGGGAAATACTTCCGATGGCTGGTGAACAGGATATTCGTCGAGCAGGGGAAGAATTACTCCGACTCGGGGGACATCATGTCCTTCCTCCAATACATGCTCCTATTCGTCAGGCTCGGGGCGAAGAGGATCAAAGGGCGCAACGCCCAATTCGACTCCCTCGCCGCGAAAGGCCTCATCCCGATGATCTTCGACGCGGCCAGGGAGCCGGACGGCAGGAAGAGGTTCCGCAAGCAGCTCGACATCGGGCTGTGGATCGCGAAGGAGCTCAACCTGGACGACCAGCAGCTCAATTCGGCCAAGGGCGCGACTCCGCAGAGGCCGGTCATCATCCTCATCGACCCGACGTCCAAAAACGGGCAGAAGCAGATCAAGCAGGCCCCGATGCAGGGGCCGCTTCCACCGGTTTCGATCGCCGAGGCCTCGGACGATAGCAGCGGCGGGCAGGGGCAAACGCCGGACGCGGATATCATCGATCTGCGCAAAAACAAGCCCCAAGGCCAGGACCAGGGTCAACAAAGCCAAAGTCAAAGCCAGGGTCAAGGCCAAGACCAAAGTCAAGACCAAGGTCAAAGTCAAGACCAGCAAGGTCAAAGCCAGCAGCCCGGTCAGCAAAGCCAGGGCCAAGGTCAGGATCAGCAATCCGGTCAACAGGGCCAGGGCCAAAGCCAACAAGGCCAAGGTCAAAGCCAAGGCCAAGATCAACAAGGCCAAGGTCAAAGCCAAGGCCAAGATCAACAAGGTCAAGGCCAGAATCAACAGCCTGGTCAACAGAGCCAAGGTCAAAGTCAAGATCAAGATCAAGACCAAGACCAAGACCAAGACCAAGACCAAGGTCAAAGTCAGCAAGGCCAGAGTCAGGATCAACAGGGCCAAGGTCAACAGGGCCAAGGTCAACAATCCGGTCAACAAGGCCAAGACCAGGGTCAGAGCCAGGGCCAACAAGGCCAAGGCCAAGATCAGCAGGGGTCTTCTTATGGCTCAGGGAAATCGGTCCACGTCCTAGGGGGTCCAATGGACGCGACGGCCCAAGACTTCGCAGGCGGGGAAGACCCGTTGGAGATCCACACGGATGACTTCAACGACTCCTTCCTGAGCATCGATCCAGACCTCGCCGCTGCGGCCGAGATGGAAGATGGGGCCAAAATCGCCTACTTTGAGGATGAATACGAAGTCCTCGATGGGGACACTTTGGCCGAATACCATCGCCAGACGGCGGAGAACTTCTCCTCAGAGATCCTGGACCTGACCGAATCGATCGCGGAGATGCGGGCCGAGACCGCCCCCCAGGTGCATGGGCGCCTCGAGGACGGGGAGGACATCGACATCGACGCGGCGATAGAGAACGAGCAATCCCCGTATCCGGCCACGGACGTGTTCCAGGAGGAGAGAAAAGGCAGGCCGATGACCGACCTCGCCGTATCTTTCTTGGTCGACTGTTCCGGCTCGATGGAGGGCACGAGATCGGTCTGCGCGTATTCCACCGTAGCCATGATCGTCGCCGCCTGCGCGGACAACGACGTCCCGACGGAGGTCGCGGCGTTCTCCGACGACGATGTTCTGTACGCCAAGCGCTTCGAAGACAGCCCGGAGAAGGCCCCGGAGCTGCTCGGCATCCTGAACGATAGGCTGGACGGCGCTTACCGCGACTTCGGGGACATGCTATGGGGCGGCACGAACCTCGCGCACGCGCTCCCGACCGTCTTGGGCCGCCTCAAAGCCTTCCACGGCACCGCCTTCAAGGCGCTGTTCATCATCACGGACGGCGACACGGGCGACAGGGACCGCGTCAAGGCCCTCGTCGAGGACGCGAAGAGCAACGGCATAATCTGCGTGGCCGTCGGCATCGGCGTCAGCGAAGAGAGGCTCAGGGAATGCTTCGGCGAGTGCAGGTCATTCGACGCGAATTCCCTCAGAACCCTCCCGACGTACGTCTCCGACGTGCTGAAGGAGGCCCTCGAGAACAGGGAGCTCTGGCTCGACGATTGAGCCGGGGCCCCTCGGGGGCATATAGCATATAAGAACGGATCATCCGACATAAGGATGGGAAAGGAGCCTTTATGGGCAAAACCTACAAAACGAAGGTCGAGGTTGGGTTAGAGCTCGACGAGCGAGACCTCGCGGCCTTGATCGAAGAAGCCCATTATCAGAACATCGGCTTCGAATGGTGGAAGGCGAAGAACCCGGAGGAGCAGGAGAGGGCGAGGGAGGAACTCCTCAAGGAGACCGGCGAAGAGCCTTCCATCGAGGAGGAATTCGCCAGGATCCTCGTCAACGGCGGCAAATTATCGCTGCTCGAGGCGGAATCCGATTGGCACTGGTCCGGGCATAAGGAGGGCGAATTGCTCTTCAATATACAGATCAGGGCCGAGGGCTGCGTCCCGGTCGGCGGGACCTGGCACGACGTCGGCATCGACGACATCGCCAGGGGCCTCGTCAAATACGCGGAAGGGGGCGGCTACAATGAATGCGGGCTCAGCATCAAGCGCATCCTGGAGGACGGGGACATCACGGACGCGGACGCGGTATTCCAGTACGCCGCCTACGGGGAGGTGGTGTGCGGATGAGCGCCGGGCATCAACCCATACCGGGCTTCGTCATGACCGCGTTCGGCAGCGGGGGCAAATTCCCCATGCCTGCGCACACCAGCATAGAGATAGACTCGTCGTCCGCGAGGGCCGCTGTCGTGCTGGAAAGCCTCTGCGACTACCTGATCTCCGACCCCTACGCCTCAAAGGGCGCGGTCGCGGTCAAGACGGCGCCCTGCGTAAACTTCGGGACGAGGGCGGTCATGAAGCACGTCCCGCTGCGCCCGGGGGACGTGAGCATTCTTGTGCGGGGCTTCATCGAGATGGTGGAGAAAGACCCCTCGATTTGGGCTCCCCAAAACGCGATATACTACGATTGGGCGATGACCCTCCGCATACACACCGGCGTCCGCCCAGTCCAGGTGGACGTCTTTCTGGTGGACGAGAGAGAGCCCGGCAGCCAGAAATACCGCGTCGAGGAGGGGGTCAGCCAGTTCGAGAGAACCGACCTCGTAGCCCTTCTCCCCGAAGGGGCGTATATGGACTTGCCCACGTATAGGATGATAAGGCCGAAGGGGGAAGACCGATGAAAGTGCCGAGATTCTGGATAGCCGATACCCACAAGTCGTATGATCCGCAGGCTTCCCTGCTCCTAAGAGTCGAATTCTATCCCTTTGATCCCCTCACGGAGCAGGAAAAGTTCATTCTAAGCACGATCAGGGACGCCCTCGATAGAGATTCCCCTTTCATCGGCCAACACAACTGCTGTTGCTTGATCAAAGAGGAGACGATGGAGCCCAATTTGCAGAGGATAATCGACATCGTCTCAGAAATGAGATTAGCGATCGAGGATTCCTGCCTAAGAATCCGAGTGTACTGCAACCGGGATCTCCTAAAGACCATCGCCGTAGAATGGATCGAGGTTCCCACCCAGGGAGGAACCTGCCGTTACCTCGGCCGCCCGCGCGCTGAGGATGAGCCCTACCCCTGCGGAGGGCTCGTCGGAGATGTCTTCGTTTTAGAGCCGGTCATATAATATAAGGCATATAAGAAAGAAAGGAGCCATCATATGGCAGCCAAAATCATCAGACCAATCACCAAAACCATCAAATTCGGAGCCGAGGGCATCGGTTCCACCGACGACATAATCCAGAAGGCATTCGGGCCGTACGGAGAACCGCTCGCCCCCGAGAAAGTCCCGGCCGCATTGGATCAGCTCTCCCTCAACGAGATCGTCGCCCTCATCGCCACGCTCGGCGATTATGAGGCGGATATCCATGAGAAGATCGCGGCCGCCGAGGCCAATATCATCGCCCGCAACGCGGCCCTCTTCAAGAACGAATACGGGGACGAGAACCCGAACGTCGAGGTCCTTAGCCCGGAAGGTGTCTCCGTCGGCAGCGTCGCGCTCAACACCTCATCCTCCGATGAGTTGAACACCGTGACCAGCAAGACTTCTGCGGAAAAGGTGAAGCAGGCCATCGTCGCGGCCAACCTCGGGTCGAAGTACATCCAGGATCAGCCGCGCCTCAACAACTCGGCACTCCTCGCGGATTTCAACAGCGGCTCGCTCCCGGCGAGCGTCTCGGGGCTCCTCAAGGTCAATCACAAGGAGAAGAGGACCGTCAGCTTCTCCCCGGCGGTCAGGAAAGGAGGCAAATAATATGCAGTCCACATTCGATTTAAGGGACCCGATCTGCGTCTGCGTCGCGATCAGGGAGAAGGTACTCGAGCAGCGCCCGAACATCCACTTCTACGTCACCTGCAACCCCGGCAACCCGAAGCCGGGGGCGGTGGACGAGCATTACGTCGCGCTCTGCGAGAGGGTCTACGACTGTGGCGACCCAGTTGCGCATCCGTGGCCGGGCAGGTTCGTCGGCTACATCACCTACCGCATGAAGGAAGTGCGCTTCCGGAGGGTGGAGGACGCGATCCCGGTGCTGTCGTCCGTGGAGCTCAGGGGTAATTCGTTCTCGAAGTTCTCGGACGGCAAAGTCCACTTCGAGGTCAACAAAGTCGAGGCCGAAGACCCACAGCTCGTCCAGAACGCCAGGGCCGCCGCGTTGGCCAACCCCTCCGCGAATGGGGCCGAATACGACATCGCCATGTCGGTGGGGGCCAAGAGATTAGGGGACACCGTCGATAGGGTCCTCAGGATGATCGACGGCACGCTATGCTGAGGCCGTCGTTCTTTTTCCTCTTGTTCGATCTTCCGAGCGATCCGGACGCCGACGTGAGTTTAACCTCAATGGGGGCATGGCCCGCCTCTGAACGCATCGGCGACTTAGGCTCGATCCTAGACGCCCTCAAACACGAGGGAATGCCCCCCTCCCATTGCCCGGCGGAGAAAGTGGATTTTTTGATCCAGGACATAATAGCAGAGGCCGAGGCAAAGCGTCTCGAGTCCAGTCGCGATATCAAGGGCGAAGGTCGCTCCGCGCGCGTCTTAGGCATGGCCGGCGGCTTTTACGTTCTGGAGCTTTGCATCATATGGCAGGAATGCCACTTCGACGTCTGTGGATACCGAGCGGCCCTGTATGGACCGGGTTTCAGGATAGAGCCTTGCGAAATGGGCGAAAGAAAGGAGGAAGGATGATATGTTTGCGATACGCATAAATTTACATCTATCAAAAGGATTATTCAAAAGCCTTATTCTCGGCGAGCCGACCGGAGTTCTGCCCTACCCCCATTACATTGCGCTTAACGACGATGGGCAGGAGTTCGCGGAATCTGGGGATTGGCTTTCCCAAGTGCCCGACCTCATGCCCTCCTATATAACATTCAGCACTAAATTGGGCTTCGATACCTTTATGGAAACGCTGCTGAGCACCCCCCTCTCCTTATCCTGTACTCCCCGTCGGTCTCGGACCTTTAGGATATGCTCCGATCTAAAGGACCGCAGCATAGCCACCGATCTGATCATGGTTACCTGGGTTTATTCAGAATCATGTTCCAGCCCGAAATACGAGACACGAATAGACGAGAAGAAAAACAGCGTTTGGATCTCCATCAGCCCATGCCTCTCCTCGAGGGAGGCATGGCGTAGAAAGGAGGAAGAATGATATGTACGCGATGCGCGTGGTAATGCACTTATTGCCGAGCGATTACCGTAGGTTCGTCCTCGGCGAACATCTTGATTGGTCGACGTCTTACCAAGTGATAAGGCTCACCACCAGAGCCTTGAATCACTTAAGGAACGGCGACCGTTGGCCCAAACCAATAATGGATTTCATTTGCCGGAGCTCCAAAAACCCAAAAACGAAGGAGGACTTCGACAAATGGGTGGAAGATCTCCTAAGCTGCGCTCCTTGCGTGATATCCGAACGGCCGGAGATGCTTGATTTCATATTCGGGAAAGAATCCGAGATCACAGTCCATTGGTGCGAGATAGATTCAGAGTCCCTTCCTCTGAAATATAAGGCGGAGTCATGCATTGAGAGCGGGTTCACGAAAATCGTGATCAGCCCATGCTCGCCTTCGGGGGAAGAATATTTCATATAATATAGCATAAAGGAAAGGAGAAACGCATGAGATTATTCGATGCGGCAAAATCGGTCCCCATCACGGAGATCTACAAGAAATACGTCGGGGAGATCAAGAGCCCGAAGCAGAGCAGAAACGCCATAGCGGTCCACTGCCCATTCCACGAAGACCACAGGCCTTCGCTCAACCTATACAAGAACAATACCTTCTATTGCTTCGGCTGCCACGCCGGGGAGGGTGGCGGCACGACCGTCGACTTCGTCATGAAACTGAAGAACCTCGACAACGTATCCGCCGCCAAGCTCATCTGCGAGGACTTCGGGGTCGAATACGAGGAGTCCTTCCCGAACGGCGGCGGGCATATCAATGAGAGGAAGAAGGCGGCCGACGAAGAGGCGGCCTACCTCCTCGCGGTCAACGGCAAGCTCGCGGAGGTCTTCCACCTCTGCCTCGCGAAGGCCCCGAACCCGAAGTACTTCGAGGATCGCGGGGTGGGCTCCCTCGCCGAATCGCACAGGCTCGGCTATTGCCCGAACGGCCCCCTCTTCAAGAAGGAATCAATCGAAGACCTACAAGGCAAGGGGCTCTGCGACGAGAACGGCGTCTGCGTGTTCCACGACAGATACATCATCCCGATCACCTCATATTCCGAGAAGGTGATCGGCTTCATCGCCAGGGCCACCCCCGAATTGGAGGCCCAGGGCGCGCCGAAGTACCTCATCAGCCAGAATTCCGCCCTCTTCCATAAGAGGAGCGTGTTCTTCAACCCGAACGGCCTGAGGGAGAAGAGCCGCGAGGTCATCGTCGTCGAGGGCGCCTTTGACGCGCTCGCGCTCATCGCGGCCGGCGTCCAGAACGTCGTGAGCCCGCTCACCAACTCCCTCTCCGACCAGCAGCTCGATGCCATCCGCAAAACGGGGAAGGCCATCGTCTGCGCGTTCGATTGGGACGAAGCCGGGGAGGAGGCCCGCAGGAAGCTCATCCGCTACGCGAAGGGGATCGAGGTCTCCGTCCCGATCGGCCCAACGCACGGGTGCAAGGATCCCTCCGAGCTCCTCGAGAGATACGAGGCCGAAGGCGTCAGGGGCGCGCTCTCCAAGGCCGTCGCGGCCCCGCTCTATGAGATCTGGGCGCTGAGCGGGAAGCCGGAGTTCGCGACCCCAGAGGGGCAGGATGAGGCCTGGAAGGACCTCTGCGGCGCCATCGGCAGCCCGGAGCCGGCCTATGCGGAGAAGTATCCGCTGAACGTCGGCTACACCTCGATCGCCATCAAGAGGTTCTGGGCGAGGTTCGACGAATTGACCGAGCTCGCCGGCAAGAAATCCTTGGCGGCGAAGATGAAGTTCCGGGCTTGCAGAGACGAGCTGCTCGGGGTATGATATAAGGAAGAAAGGAGAAGACAATGCTGTTCACAACAATGAACTCCATCCCGGAGCCGAGGATACATAGATTCCCGGCCCTGGCCAATTTCCAGGCTGAGCTGATCGCCATATACGATCGAGAAACGCTCGAAGGCGCGGCTGTGGCGCATGATTCCATCGCGAACATCGCCTTGGCCATCCGATTGAACGCGGGGCACGGGCCGTATTTCAGAGTGGGATCCGCGACGGACGCCGATTACTTCGCATTCGTCAGGCTGGACCGCGTGGAGCTCTATGAGTACCTCCTCGTCGAGCTCGATGAGACCGCGTACTGCGCCCGCAACGCCATGCACAACTCGAATGCCGCGAACATGAGGGAGATCATGTCGCTCGTAGACGGCGGCTATTATCAAGAGAATAAGGAATTCGAGGAGCTTCTGAACGACGAAGACGTCGGGATCATCCTCTTCAAGCCGTGCGGCGGATTCGAGATATTGGTCCCTGTCAAATACCCCAACACGGGCGAGGCCCGGGATCCGGATCCGCATTTCGTGGAGTCCCTTTATTATAGATGGAGGGACATCGCGAAGGACAGCGGCTTCGGACCGAGCGATTTGGCGCTCGCGGAGGAGCTGGATAGCACCCTTTATAAGTACGGGGGGGCGGCAAGGCCCGATTTCGGGGAAATATTCGGCAAAGCGCGCGGAATATTCGGTCTCTGCACGAAGTCGGTCGCCGATGTCGCGAAATACATCCGAGACTTCATCGCGAATGGGTTCCTGATCAAGGATCTCGACGTGGAACGGGCCGCGACAGAGATAAATAAAGGATAAAAGCATATAAGAAGGAGGATAAAGATATGAAACCTGAATGGTTACCGCCGAGCCTTGGCGAAAATCTCAAATGGTACGAATGGATCGATTGGCGCAAAGTGCTCCTAACCACGCTCTTGGTCATCTGGTTCATTGGGATAACAGCGATAATCGCTATCGTTTTATTCTTACTCATCGCGCACATATAAGGAAAGGAAGGAAAGCAATATGAAAAACGAGAAGTTCCGCAAGGCCCTCGCCGAGATGAGCGAGGACCAGGGATGGGAGGGCGAAAGCCAGCCGATCCTCTTGGATTATTACGATAATTCCATCTTGGGCGTGACCGAAGGCGGCCACGTCGTGTACTCCTACGACAAAATGATCGAGGAGCATATGGAGGACGAGAAGTGCTCTTACGAGGAAGCCGTCGAATGGCTTGATTACAACACCATGAGGGCTATTCCATATATGGCGTCCGTCGGCGCGGCGCCGATCGTCGTCATGGACACCGTGGAATCCATCATGGAGAGATATGGGGAGTGAAGCGATGGAAGAAAAACAGAAGATCTCAGTCACCCGAAGAGGTGAGATATCCTTCGTCAACAACCCGTTGATCGACATCTGCTCGCTCGAATCGACGGCGGATTCCCTCTGGTGCCTTTTAGGCATCAAGATCAAGCAAGGCCGCTACGATTGCTACGATGCCCTCTCAGAGGACGGCAAGCGCATCGGGGCCATCATGCTCGTCCACGTCGGGTACCCCAATAAGGAGAATCCGACGGTCGAGGAGAGGGAAGAGCTCGTCACCCCCGAGAAGGTGGGTGATTTCTGCGTCGGTATGTCGGGCGTCGTCGGCTTCTTCCGCCATCCGAAGACGCAGTATTCCAAGAAGGCCCTCGACGGATACCTCGACGACCTCAAGAGATTCCATAATCCCGCCGTCCCATGGTCCGAGGTCAATTCCAGGCAGTTCATCGCGCCGTCCGGGCAGCTCCCGGGATCGGTCGTAACCGTCTGGGCGCATAGAAGCGAAGACGACGGCGAATACGACGCGCTCAAACTCGAGTTCGGACGCAAAGACGATCCGCGCAACCCGGTCGACGCCGCCAATATATTAGATGCAGAGGAGGTTAAGAATGCCTAAAGAAAACGAAAAAAGCCTTTCCGAGAAGATCGAGGAATACCGCGAGAAATACCCGAAGTCCATGGAATATCTCGAGAAAAGCGGGATGGAGGATGAGGTGAAGGCGTCCATAATCCAGGAATTCGAGGAGGGCTCTCCCGACGATATACTCCTCTCGGTCATGATGGCGGCCTCATACGCGGCCCTGCTCGAAACCTTCGGGGATCTCCTCGGAGCGGCGGCGGGCAGAGCGCCGGTCCCCGAGAAGAATAAAGCCTAACCGCATTCATATAATATAAGGGAAGAAGGAGCAAATATGCCAAAACCGATTAAATGGCGCTACTTCCACTCGTCTTCGAAAGAGGAGAAGCACGAGATCAGCCGTCAGGAGTTCATCCGAGTGCTCGGGAACTCCAATCACTGCGTGAGGACGATTTACACCATCCCGGGCCTCGGCGACGTCACGATGGCCGACCTCGAGAAGGCCGAGCGCCTCCTCCGCAGCGCGCAGAGAAGGGATACGGGGAGCATCTGGCTCTGCGGCAAGGAATCCCTTTACCTCGAATTTGACCGCGATTACATCGCCAACAGGAGAAGGATGAGGGATTCTCGCTATCCGGATCAGGTCTGTCGCTAGGACGGGGCGCTCCGCGCCCCTCCCCCCACGCGGGCCCAGGCCCTCACCCACCGGGCGCTCCGCGCCCCATCCACCCCATCTCCGCGAGGCGGCCGAACCCCGACGGCGCTCGCCGCGAGGCCGCACGGCGGCCGAGTCGCGAGCTGCTCGATGCGCTTTGCTCGGCCACTCGCCTTTATGTGACGAAGGCCTCGCAAATCTCTCTCGCACCATCGCTTTGTCTTACCCGCCGCGCGATCGCGCGGAAGGCATGAGCGCCGCCGAGGGGGACGCGGGGAGGGGCCGGGGGTCAGGAAGTATGCCCCCCTGAGGCGCTGCATATAATATAAGGAAAAAGAAGGAGGTCGCGTTATGATCACCGAACACCCAGAAGGCGCCGAGAAAGAGAAGCTTGAGAAGCTCTTCGCCGAGAGGTTCCCGGAGAAGAGGCTCCTGGCCATCCAGCTCGACGGGTTCAGCCACACCGTCGTATACGACGACGGCACCCCGAACGGCAGGCCGAGCCGCGTGGACGTCAGCTTCTGCATGGGCGAGGCCGAATCCGTCGCCCATGAGAGGGGCGCGGGCAGGGACGTGGATACCTACCTCAGGATGAGGTCGTTCCTCGACGAAGCGGGGTACGGCATCCACGTCTACTACCAAGGACATCCGCAGGAGGTCATCCTCGTGGAGCCGTGGCAGAGATGAGATATAGCATATAAGGAAGGAAGGAGATGCCATGAAGCTGCAAGCTACGACGGTGGTCATCTACGACGAGGCGGAGGGGAAGGAAATCGTCTCCTACGCGGCCGGCGAACCCGTCTGCGGGCATACCGGCCAAGTCATCCGGAAACTCGCGGAATGGGCCGAGAAGACCCGCGCGATCTATCCCTGGGTCAGGGATGAGATCATCAGGGGCCAAGGCCTCGCGAAAAGGGAGGCGATGTGCAGGCTCATGTCGGGCGTGTTCGAAGCGACCCCGTACTCCAGCGGGGTGTTCACGGGGCTCCCGATCGAATCGCAGGAGCGCCCCCTCGTCATCTCCATGGCGGAGGACGGGGAGGTCTATGTGTCGTTCAGGGGAATCCTCGAGCGCGGCAGGGCCGAGGACGCCATCCGCGCCGCCGGGGTCGAGTACCGGCTCGCGAAGAGCTTCTCCTACGGGGACGATGGGCAGGTCGTCGGCGAGTCCGACGAATTCAACTACCTCTACTCCCCTGAGGAGATGAAGGCGCTGCGCGAAGGCGGCTGCGTCATCGCGGAGGGCCACCTCCACGAGGGGATGGCGGCGGACGTGCTTGACCAGGCCTATTGGAAGCCGTCGAGCACCGGCGGACCAAGGGGCCGCTACGGCTGGAACACGCCGGATGAGGCCCGCGCCATCGCGGGGTTCCTGGAGGAATGCCGCAGGGCCGCGTCGAAGGACGGTAAGACCAGCGTCATAGTGCAGGGGAGGGCCGAGACCCTCATCGTCCGTTGACATCCGCCGCGATATGGGATATAAGGATATAGCATATAAGGGGAAAGGCAGATTATGAGAAAGAACAGCAGCAAGAACGCCAAGGCCGAGGCCAAGGCGGAAATCAGGCCGAGCATTGAGCTCCGCAGCGGCGACATCGTCAAGATGTCCAGAGACGGCCAGTGGGCCGACGTCCTCGCGACCGTCGAGGACCACGACTTCAGCGGCGAGGGCTATCAATTCAGCAGCGGCTTGCGCATCGTCGAGATCAGCGGGATGTCGGAGAGCGTCGCGGCCATGAAGAATGCCTACCGGAAGGACGGCAGCATCTATGTGGAGATGTCCGAATACACCCAATACCCGAGCGATGAGCCGCTCTCGCAGAAATCGTTCGATGAGATCTTGAGCAAGTACGGCGTCATCGGATGCGCCACCCTCGCCGACCTTTTGGAGGGCAGGCTCAAGGACGGCGTCTGGTTCGTCAAGCAATGCCTCAATTACGCGCAGGCCGCCAAGCAGCGCCTTGATCACGAGCCGCATGAGGAGGAAGAGGCGCCGCAGCAGCCGGATAAGAAGGCCCCGAAGGCGGGCCCGGATTCCCCGATTGCGAAGGCGCTCCGCAAGAGGGCCGCGAAGAAAGAGGCCCAGAAGCCGCATGAGGAGGAGAAGCCCGAGTGGGCCGAATCCATGGAGGCCGCGCTCGCCAAGCCGCTCCCGAAGAGGGTGACCGTCGAATCCATCGCGGCGAGCATCAGGGAGGGCGGATACCCGAAAACCCTCACATTCGCCGAGGGGGGCGTCGGCACGACCGTGACCTTCAGGGACGAGGATGACCTCGCGGCGTTCTGGAAGACTGTCTTCTCGAACCTCCCGAAGGAGGCATACGCCGCGCTCGGGAAGGAACCGCTCACGGCGCGCCAGATCATCAAGGCCCTCACGAGCTACCAGAAGAGGGCGGCGGTCGCGCAGGACCTCGTGGCCAACGGAATCGACGGCGGCGCGCGCGAATTCAGGGACGGGGACGGCGTCTACGTCATCGCCAAGGGGTTGGTCATCAACCTCGACGGCAGCGTCGTATGCGACGTGTCCGACCTATCCGAGCCGTTCGGCCCGGACGAATGGATGGAGGTGTCCCGCCGCATCAACGGCTGAGGCGCCGAATCCGGGGGGAGGGAGAACCTCCCCCTTTTTTTATAGAGGATATAAGCAAAGAAGGAGGCTATGGAAATGAGCCACTATTACAGGAAAAACTACAGCGTGTACAACACAGACAGGGAAAAGACCGCGAAGAGGGTCGCGGAGGAGCTCAGGGGCAAAGGGATCGACGTGGTCGACGGGCTGAAGCCGTCCGAGTGCGTCGGAAGGCTCCCGCTCTCATTGTTCGAGCCGAAGGAAAGAGGCGGCGATGAGGAGCAGAAGGTATTCATGGTCGCGTCATATGAGTCGGGGTCGGCCGCGTACTTCCAGAAGGCGACGAAGGAGGCGTTCCCGGATTCCTATTTCCTGATGAGGGACGGGGAAAGCGCGCAACTGAAGCCGACCGAATTCGCCGAATACGGAAAACGCTTTATGGCGGAGTCGGAGAACTCCCCGGAGGAGATGACCTCCAAAGCCAGGATGGGCGTCTATGGATTCGGGGAGGACTCCAGGATCCACAAAGCGGGAACCGTCGAGTACGACGTCGATTTGAGGAGAATCACGCTCACAGAATCCGGCGACGCGGCAGTCCGCATGCCTGATATAGCCCTGGATAACGGGAACGGGAAGATCGTATTCCGCAGGGACGAGTCGTCCTATTGGAACAACGTCAGCGACGAGGCTTTCCTTCCCGGGTTGGGGGAGACATTCGCCTCTTACGCCCAGATCCTGTCCGACGGCTATGCCGCCTCAGGGTCCGGCGTGCGCCTGATACTCGATTACAGCACGGTGCGCTTGGTGAAGGACGAATTGCCGACGAAGGCCGAGAGTATCGATGAGAGATTCACATTGGATCTGACCGACACCACGGATTGGTATGTCAATCAGATCCGCGATTCCAAAGAAGAGCCGCTTCCGAAGGACATCTCGCCACTATCCGAGGATGAGCTGGAGGCCGCGAAGGCGAAGCTGGCAGGGCTTGAGCTTAAGAAGCGCCACTGGAGCTTCGATTACTCGGCGACGATGTTCGTGACGCCGGCGCCGAAGGGCGCCAAGCGACCGGTCGGCCATATCGTCCTGACGGCCGAATCCAGCGGGGGGAGGGAGAGCGCGGAGATCGCGGTGTGCAGACTCAACTCCAAATTGGGCATAGAGGACGTCTACATCAGGATGAGAAGAGACTCCGGTCAGCCGGGCCGCTTCCTCAGGCTATCGGGTAAGAAGCAGTTCCTCGATGAACTCGGCGCCATCGGGGTTTTGAAGGCCGACCTCATGAAGGAAGCGAAGAACATGAGGAACAAATACGCGGTCGACGCTGCGGCGGGCGGCTCCGAGATGGTGGACATCGGATTCCTCCAGATGTTCGCAAAGATGGCGTTCGGCGCGGCGTTCGCGGAGCAGTGCCTCCGCTTGGGCTATAAGCAGCTCGCCAGCAACGTCGCCGACGCTGCGGCGGGCACCTGCCGAGGATGGAGGGCCGAGGCGGCGATGCAGAGCATTTTCCCAGGATTCGTCGACGGCGCGCGCTCGGTCTATGAGTCCTTTGGCATGCCGAAGGCTTGGGGCAGATACGCATTCGAGTTGGCGGCGGAGGATGAGGGCAGAACGGATCCGCAGAGCATAAACAGACGGGGCCTGGCGGACGCCGTGAAGAGCCTGAGGAAGGCCTATAAGCTGGAATCGGCGCTCGAAGGCGGCCACCCATCACAGGCGTCGGTGCCGGAGAGGGCGAAGAGCTTCGCCAAACTATATCTGCAGTTGGTCGTCAAGATCCCGCAGTTCGCGTCGAGGCTCAATGAGGTCTTCGGGGATGACGCGGAGGCGGAGGCGGAGCTCATCCGCTCGGCCGCGAGGATGCGCAGCAAAGCGGAGAACGCCTGCAAAGACTATGGCGACCCACGGTATTACGTCATGGAGACGTTCGAGGCGTACCTCGACCTCAAGACGATCGGGATCGAGCCGGAATCCTTGGGCATATACGCCGAATACGGCCTTCCGGAGAACGCGCCGGAAGCCGCGCTCGAGATGATAAAACGCAGATGCGAGGCGGCGCAGGAGGCGGCTTTGAGCCAGAAGGACATCATCGACGAGAAGCGCCATGGGGCCCAAGAGGAGAAGTTCCAGAAGAACCTCAAGGCCATCAAATGGGCGGAGTACAATAAAGACGGGAAGAGCGGCCGATATGAGTTCCTCCTCCCGAAATCCCTATACGGCAGGGATAAGCCGTTCTCCATCGTCGGGGAGGCCGTCCGCCAGAACAACTGCCTCCGCAATTACATCAACTCGCTGACCGACGGGAATTACTTCATCATCCTGATGAGGGATAAGGCGAAGAAGAAAGACAACCTCGTCACCATCGGCATCAATAAGGACTTCTGGGTCGAGCAGACGTACGCCTACAACGACAAACCGGTGTCGGCGGAGCAGGCCAGCGCCATCTCCGATTGGGTCAAGGCCGTCAACGCGAAGGGCAAGGGCGAGCTCAAGCTCAAGCGCCCGGGCGGCTGGGCGGCCTGATATATAGCATATAAGGAAGAAAGGAGGCCATATGTCGGCTTTGGTCATCACTTCAATGGTCATAGAAGGGGATTGCTATCAGCTCGATAGCCTTCTCCGTCGATACTATGAAAATAGGCTTCCGGAGGACATCCTGCAGGGATGCAGCTTCGACAGATTCGATGTGGATCACGCGGCCAGAATCGCGAATGTCAGCTATCAGTCCAAAAACTGCCACCTCATCGCGGAATGGAATGCCCTGCTCCGCCAGAGTTACCCAGGATGCAGGCAGGTATCCGTCTCCGAGAACGATACGTACGGGGTCTTCGTCAACACCGACCGGGAGGGTAAATACTTCCCGGAGAGGATATACCTCGACGGGGATATCGGCGATAATTACCTCGAGGAGCATTATCAGAATTCCGAGGCGGAAGCCATCGACGCGGTGAACGACTGGCTCAGCGAATGCGGGGTGGCCGCGAGGGCGGAGACGCTCGATGAGGCCGCCGCGATCGCGAAGAGCCTAGGCGGGAATTTCGTCTACTACTTCTACTCCTACCAGATTTAAGGAAGGGGGCAATCATGGCAAAATCGGTTTACATCGCTTTTCTCCCGCTGGAGGCGAAGATGATGAAGGTCCTTCTGGAATCCGCCGAACGGAGCCACTTCGCCCCTTCCATATGCAATCTGGTATCGGATAGGGGCAGGACTTATACGGTATTCAGTAAATCATGGTCTCCGGTAGACCACCCAGAGCCGGCGTTGGGCATCGCCAAAACATTGGTGAGGGATTTGCGGGTATTCGCGCCCGAGGCAGATGTAAAGGTCTTGGTGGAGGACACCGACGTAGACGTCTACATCAACACGGACGAATCCGGCGAGTTCTTCGACAATAGGGTGTGGGTCGAATACTACCTGCCGAATGTCCCAGGAGCTTCGGACTACTTCACCTGCGAATCGGAGGCGAGGGCCATCGGTATGGTGAACGATTTCCTGACGGCGAACATCAGGGAAAGCGCCAGCACTCTCGATGAGGCCGCCGCGATAGCCGAAAAGTGGGGCGGATGGATACGCTACGGCTTCTACACCTACGAAATATAAGGGAAGAAAGGAGGAACTTGTGCAGAATTCGATTGAGATCGCGGTCACCGTGCCGCGCGTTGTAAGGGATGAATACGCGAAAACTCTATTCGCGGAGGCCATATACAACGCCGTTGCCAATATCCCCGAGCATCCCCAGATAAAGGTCTGTACATCAGGCAAAGGCAGGGAATTCATGTCAATTTACAAGGTATGGCCGGCGGATAAAAACCCGGAGCCGGCGCTGGGTATCGCCCGAAGATGGGCGACGGTATTGAAACCCTTCTCCGGTACAGAGATAAAAATCCTGGTGAGGGACTTCCGCGACGATGTCTATATCAACACCGATGAATCCGAGGAATACTTCTTCGGAAGGGTGTTGATAAGATACTGTATACCACACATCGTATCGAGAGAAACGGTTATAACCCTCGGTTCAGAAGCTGATGCCATCGAGGTGATGGACCGCGTACTAAGAAAGGATGGTTTCCTAGGCGCCAACAGCCTAGATGAAGCCAATCGTCTCGCAAAAGAGCATGGTGGATGGGTGCACTACCACTTCTTCGGTTATAGAATATAAGGAAGAAAAGAGGAAAATTTATGGAAAAAGCGAGCAAAACCATGCGAGTGCTCACGCCGGAGGAGCAGAAGGAAAGGGCGTCGATCATCCGCGAATGCTGCCCGGGCTACACGAAAGATGATTTCGAGAGCTACGCCGGCTTCACCGGCATGGACGCGAAGACCGCCCGCAAGCTCATCGATTTGGGCTATGCGGACCCAAACGACCGCCAGAATGAGGCGCCGACGCTCGGGGAGTTCGTCTCCTTCTGCGAAAAGTATCCGGAATTCAGGATGAACGGATACACCATCGGCGGCGACAGGGACGATGCCCGAATCTCGATACCCGAGGCCAGAGGCACGGCGATGAGCGACGGGGCGGTGCAGGATTTCATCAGCCTCTTCAGGGGCGCGGACGAATTCTCGGCCGACGCGGAATCCGGCGAATGCTATTGCTGGTTCGACTGATATATGATATAAGGAAAGAAAGGAGCCAATATGGAAGACGGCAAGAAATACGTATTGGAGCAATTCTACAAAGACGAGGGGAAAGGGGTCTTCAAGGTCGCGGGCTTACTGTACCGAGGGGAGGTCATAAGAGGCGGCGGCGTCCTGCGTTCGACCCACGATTATTCAATCTACCTCAGCCACGACGGCCTGACCTACCTCGGCGGCGACGCCACCATGTACGGGGAATGGGTCACCCTCAAGACCGAGGAGGAGTTCAGGGCCACCCTCCCCGAAGCCGCGAAGGCCTTGGACGGGATCCGAGCCGGCGCCGGCGAGAACGCCATCGTCGAGGTCAGCACATGGAACGAGGCGAAGCATAAGCATGAGTCGACGTTCGTTCCGCTCAAGGAATACGCCGAGCAGATGAGAGGGCACAAAGATGAACGCGTTTGAGACCCTCATCGGGAAGAAGGTCAGGATCGACTGCATGGCCGGCGAGCCGCAGTACACGGGGAAGACCGGGACCGTCACCTGCATCGACGCCGCCGGCCAGGTCCACGGCACGTGGGGCGGATGCGCCCTCATCCCGGGGACAGACGCGTTCACCGTCTTGGAGGACGGCGCAGACGGGGCGCTCCGCGCCCCTTCCGCCTCCGGCGACGCCCCCTCCGGCCGATCCCCTCTCGGGAATGGGCGGTAATAAAGGGCACAGACGCGGCGCCGCGCGCGATATAAGATATAGCATATAGGATATAAGGGAAAAGGAGGAACAATCATGTCCCACTACACAGTAATGGTCATCCGCCGCAAAGGATCCGCGAAGAGCGTCGATGAGATGCTCGCCCCCTACGACGAGAACCTCGAGGTCGCGCCTTACGTGAGCCAGACGAAGGCGCAGCTCATCGCCGAGAAGACCGACGAGATCGCCAAGGAGCGCCGCAGCCACGAAGCCGCCACCGCCGCCGGCTCCGAGGAGGCTTACCTAAAAGCCGCGAAGGAAGCCAAAGGAGCCCTCTACTACAACTACGACTACGCGAAGAAAGACCTTCCGGAGGAGATCGCGAACGTCGACCTCGAAGACGCGGAGGCCGTCTTTGCGTTGGTCAAGAAGGAAAAAGAGACGTACGGAGAGATCCTCAGCGAGAACGGCGACCTTCTTTCGACGTACAACCCCAACTCCAAATGGGATTGGTATGATTACGGCGGCCGCTGGGGCGGCCAGCTTAAGCTCAAGATGGACGGGAAAGGAGATAAGGCCAAAGCCGGCGAGATCGATTGGGACGCCATGTTCTCGCTTCCGAAGGAAGACGCGGAGCGAGCCGGGAGATTCTGGGATGCGTACGTCTTAAGGAAATTCCCGGAAGGCGTCTCCGAAGAGAACGCGAACGCCTATATCCATGAGAACTTCGGCTTCATCTTATACAAGCCGGAATACTACCTCGAAAGATACGGGACGAAGGAAGGGTATATCCGCAGCTTGGGCTTGTGGAATACCTACGCGGTCCTCGACGAGAAGGGCTGGCACGCCCCGGGCGATATGGGGTGGTTCGGCTGCTCCGACGAGACGGTCGATGAGGCCAGGGATTGGGAGGAGAACTTCCGCGCCAGATTCATCGACACCCTCGACCCGGATGACAAGATCTATATCGTCGACTGCCACATCTAGGCGGCCGGCGACGCCGCCGACGGCATATAATATAAGGATGAAAGGAGACTTCCGATGGAGAAGGAAGAATTCAAGCTTACGCTCGATGAGGTCATAGTCCTCGAGAAGATCGCCGACGCGACCCATAATGATGAGTGGTTCCGCATCGATGACGACCTGCACGCCTACGACGCGGAAGGCAACTTCGGGAACGCGTCCGAGGCGGAGCTCGTCTATATATTCGGAGGCGCCCTCGGGTATCCGCTGGATGCGCCGCAGAGCGGCGGCCTGAGCCCTGAGGAGATCCAGATCGCCAAAGCCTGCTTCAAAAGGGCGGAAGAATACGCGAAACGCGAAAAGAAGACGATCGTCGTCAAATGCGACGGCGATGAAGTCACCATCCAAAACCCACAGGGGCTGGAAGACGTCGTCGACGCGGTCGTCTCGATGTATGAGGATTCGGAAGTGGTATTCCAGGAATTCCTCGAAGAGGGAAAGCTGGAGATCGTCGGGCTCACGCTATGCGAGCAGGCGATGGTCTTCGCCGAGCTCAAAAAGCGCCTGGACGGCGACGAAGTCACCATCGAGGGACATGACGGGGAATACGCGCGCATGGATTTGGTCGGTTACCTGACCAACGGCCCGGCCCCGGTCAAGGCCCCGGCGGACGCGGCCCCAGACACCGGCGAACAGCATTACTATAGGGTCCCCGTCGTCTATGAGATGTACGGGTCGATCGATGTCGAGGCCGGATCCGCAGAGGAAGCCTACGACAAGGTAAAAGAGCACCCAGAGGATTTCAGTCTGCCGGAAGAATCCTTCTACGTCGATGACAGCTTCAGGGTGGCCGACGACGATCGCGCGAACGCGATCGCAACCATCGAGATGCTCGATGCAGACGCCTCTGCGCCGCGCGGCGCCGGAGGGGCCAGATGACGGACGGGGGGAAGCCTTACGAGAAAAGGCTCGAGGAGTTCGTCTTCGACGCATTGGGGGACATGGTGCCCCCAAGCGACCTCGAGGTGCTGCCGGACCGCAAGGCGGGCGGCTTCAAGGTCGTATGCATGCGCTCCCACGGGATGCCGCGCGAGATGCTGTGGGACGAATGGGCGCGCCAAACCCGGGGGACCGAGTTCGAAGGCGTGCCCTTTTACGCGATATAGGCATATAAGTTGAAAGAAATGGGGAAAACCATGAAGAAAAACATGAAGAAAAAATCGTATTCGGACGCCATCTGCGTCCTGAGCGACAATGGGTTCGGGCAAGAGCTGCACAACGTCCTCATCGCCTGCGCCTGCAAAAACGCAATCGACCCGTTCGAGGAAGAGGATGAGATCCTAAGGACGCCGTTCGACGCCTTCTGCGAAGTCGTCTCCGACCTCTGGGTCGACTGCGAGGATGGCACCTGCGTCTGCTCCATCGCCGATATGCTCGTCCAATGGATCATCAAACGCCCCGACAGGGATTATCCAACGAGATTCTCTGAGCTCAAGGAATGGGCGGAGGCCAATGGCATATTATAAAAATATAAGCATATAAGAAGGAAAGGATACCATTATGGGATTCGAATACAGATACAGGCTCGGAAGCCTCGGTCATTACAATGCGGCGCTCCGCGCCGCCACCGGAGGGGGCGTGGTCAGGATGTCGGACGAGATGGCCAATAAGCTCGCCGAGGCGTCCCCGCGCAGATATCTCGCGAAGATCGAGCAGATCGCGGAAATGGTGCGCAAGGGCCCGGCGTATAAAGTGACGAACGGGGGGAGCACGGTCATCCTGATCGGCGTCACGATCAAGGAGGACGGGGGCTTCGAGGCCCTGAAGGCCACTTTGGAGAAGCTCGGCGAGAAGGACGGCGGCAAGACCGCCTGGGCGCTCGCGTCGGTCGACGTCAAGGACGTGGAGGCGGGCGAATGAGCGGCGCGCAGCAGGTCAGGGACCGCGAGAAGGTCATCAACGCGCTCGCGTTCCTCCAGAATTCCAACGTCGTGGCGATCCGCAGCAGCGAGGAATTCAGGAAGTTCGTCGGCGTGATCCAGGCGCACGGCTTCTCAGCCCTCTTGCCGTGGCAGGCGGCGGGGAAGGGATACGACGACTACGTCGCGGATTCCCTCAAGAGGGCCGCGCGATTCCCCGGCTGGGACGGCAAGACCCTCTTCGCGGAATGCCAGATCGGGATGGAGAGCATCGGGATCTACCCGTATACCGAAGAGGCGACGGAGCAATGGTACGGGATTGAGCCGTTCACCGTCGATGATATAATATAAAGGATATAAGGAAGGAAGGAGCTGAGTATGAGCACCAGCGAAATCAAAACCAAAGTCGGCAAAAGAACCTACGGCGAGATCAGGGAGGCCGTGAGCGCCGCGCAGCTGGACGTCGGAGAAGACGCCGACAAGGCAATAGTGGCCATCTGCTGCATGAAGGAGCTCGAGCGCCGCAAAAAGGAGGAGAACGCGAGATACGCCATCCTCGAGAGTGATTCCGGCTTCGCGGACCTCTGCAAGGTGGTCGAGACGGTATGGAAGGACACGCTGGAAGACTACTACACATATGACCGCAGCCCAAGCGTGATCGCGGAGCGCGTCATCGAGTGCGTCGACTATACCGGTGAGATACCATCCCCTGATTGGGAGGACATCTGCGAGATCGCCTCGGAATCCTGCGATGAGGACCTCGACTGACGTTTATATGGGGAAAAGCCGCAAAAAGCCGATTCTCCGCATATAATATAAGGAAAAATAGGGAGAAAACCCATGGGAAGCAAGACAAATCAAAGAAACTTCATCATCGCGCTGTCGATCAGGCACAGGGGCGATTGGGACAGGATACTCGACGACATCCGCAAGAGGGCGGTGCCGACCGACGACGAGCTCATCTCCGCACTCAGCCTCCGTAAGGGCGTGAAGGCCATCACCATCCTCGACGATGAATACCCGGAGCGCCTGAAGCACATCCAGAAGCCGCCGTTCGTCATCTATTGCGAAGGCGACGCATCCATCCTCACGGACGCGGGTCCAAAAGTCGCGGCGATCATCGGCGACAAGAGGCCGTCGTCCTATTCAAGCAAGGCGGCCGCCAGGATCGCGGCGGAGTTCGCGGATGCGAAGGCGACGGTGGCGGCGCCGTTCCTGAAGGGCATCGGGGAGAGCGCGCTCGCCGGAGCTGTCGCCGCCGGGGGCGATGCGATCGCCGTGCTCGGCTGCGGCCTCGCGGACGCGGACCCGGAGAAGATGCCGGCGCTGCCGGCCGGGACGATGGCCGCCTCCGGCGGCCGTCTGCTCCGCATCTCCGAATACCCGGACGGGACGGCGTGGTGCGCGCAGGGCATCCTGACGGCCAACAGGCTCGTGGCCGGGCTCTCCGACGCGGTCGTCGTGGCCGAATGCGGGCCCCACTCATCTGCAGTGGTGACGGTAGCGCTGGCCCTGGACGACGGGAAGGACGTCTACGCGGTCCCGCAGCGCGCGGGGGCCGAGGGAACATACGGAAACGAGCTCATAAAGCGCGGCGCGGGATTATGCGAATCGGCATCCGACGTCATCGAGGGGTGGAAATCCTTATAAGGGGAAGGAGGACCGTATGGGATACCGCTACAGATGGAAGCCCAGCCAGGAGAAGAGGCGGATCTTCGCCGAGAGGATGAGGGCCATCGAGGAATTCATCGAGCTCAAGGGCATCGACGCGTCAAGATCGAAGGATTCCTACTACTTCGAGATACGCGGCGAGCAATACAGGGTGTCGAACCACTCCGTCGAGGCCAGCAACGCCCGCGCGTACGACCGCGACGGGAACCGGATCAGGGCGGAATACCACCCGGGCGGCCGCATCAAGGGCGTCCACTACATCTTCGCGAGCAAGACCCGCCTGATCGAGATCTACAACGACATCGAGGCGGGCTGGATCCTCGACGGGAACGGCCGCAGGGTCCGGAAGGCCGAGGCCGCGCAGCTGAGGCTTGCGGTCTGAGCCCGGGCGCGGCATAATATAAGGCATATAGCATAGAAGGAGGAAGGGAGCAACCATGATCAAAGCCAAGAAATTGAAGGAGATCCTCAGGAACGCGCTCAAGGAAGCCGAGAGGTTCCCGGACGAGGCCTGCATCGAAGCGGTCTCGAGCCCGTATTTCATCAAAGGCCGGACGTTCCTCGGGACGCCGGGGGGATTCGTCGACCTCGAAGGCATCAAAGAAGACGAATTCGAGGACGAGGAGTGACCATGGGCGGAAGATTGGTAATAAGCGTGAGCATCTGCGGGGTCAGGGGCTGGCGAAGGGCCCTGACCTGCTACAAGCGCCGTTCCGCGTACACCGGGGAGGCCCTCTCCGACGCGATCAGGTTCGCCGAGGAGTGGAACTCCGATTGGAAGGCGCGCGCGATCCCCAGGAAGGCGGCCGCGCTGCGCTGCGCGCTGGCGGCGTGGAGGGGCTGCGGCGTGGCGCCGGATGACGCCCCGCTCCTCAGGAAGCTAGGCTTCCCCGGATTCCGCAGGGAACCCCCCGCCACGGCGGTGAAGGGCTGCGCCCCGGGATCCGTCTCCGTGTCCGAACGGGGGATGGAGGAGGACGACGGCCTCGCCGATATGCGCGTGCAGATCCGCATCGACAGGGAGGGGTACCTCACGTTCAAGGCGGACTGCTTCACGACGGGCGACTACGTCGACCCTGAAGTCGCGGCCGGGCTGCCGGTCATCGAGGGTGATGCCCTCGCCGTAGCGGTCATGCGCGCCGAGCTGGGGGTCGAGATGGACCTCGAAGACCTTGTTCAAATAAGGAACGCATGCGCCATGTCCCTCGCGACGAACCAGTGGGGATTCAAGTCCGAGGGGGGCATCCCGTTCATAATGTCCACCGGGGGCGATGATTAAATGAACGCCGGGGGGTTGACGGACGCGCCGCAGCGCGCTATAATGACCCCAGCGATATAGCATATAAGGACGGAAGGAGGCATTCCATGGAGGGATCCGGGAAGCCGCTTTACGACGTCCGGCCGGAGGCGGCCGGGCTTCACATCTCCAAGGGCAATTCGAAGATAGGGCCGGGGATCTGGTCCTTCTCGACGCTGCCCGGCGACGCCGCCCACCCGCTCAGGCTCGCGGACGGCACGCTGCTCACCGACATACCGGGCACGTGCGGCCCGGCCTGCGAATCGTGCTTCGGCCACGGCTGCTACGCCGTGCGCGACGCCAAGCTGCACCACAACGCCACGATCAGGGCGTGGGGGGAGAACACCCTCCTTCTCAGGTCGGGGCGCCTCTGGGGCGAGCTCGAGGCGTTCCTGACGCTCAAGAACGGCCGCGCGATGAGGCTCCTGAAGGGGGCCGCCGCGACGGACGGCACGACGCCGCCGGACGCGGTCCGCGAGGCTCGCGGGCTGGCCGGGGTCAAGGCCTTCAGGATCGACGTGTCCGGGGAGGTCGAGGACGAGGCCCAGCTCGCCGAATGGGCGAAGCTCGCCGCCGGGCATCCGGAGACGCTCTTCGGGGTGTACACCAAGAGGTACGGCGCCCTGGGGGCCTACCTCGACGCCCACCCGGAGGGGTTCCCGCCGAACATGTGCGTCAACGTCTCGCAATGGCGCGGCTGCGCCGACGCCTTCCTCGAGAAGTACGCGTGGGCCGGCCTGAACGTCTTCGAGTACGACCCCACCAACAGGGCGGGGCACGGGCTCACGGAGGCGGAAACGACCCGCCTCGCGAAGGCGGCGCACTGCCCGGCCGTCACCAAGGAGGGCCATCACGCGCTGATGCCGGACGGCTCGCCGGTGACGTGCGACCGCTGCATGCGCTGCTACCGGAAGACGGGCGCGCTCACCGCCGTATGGTCGCATTGACGGGCCCCGGCGGAGGGCGATATAATAGAGGGGATCGAAGGAAAGGGGAAGGCCTATGGACGTGATATGCGCCCTCGCCATACTCGCAGCCGTATTCATATGGCTGATGGGCGGGAAGCCGCCCAGGAAGAGGAGGTGAGGGGATGATCGTCGGAACGATCGCCCTGGTCCTGGTGTTCATCGGGGTCCCGCTCTACCTCATCATAGATGAGCTCAGGGGCGGGCCTCCGGAGGCCGGGGGCCGATAAGGGCATAAAGCATAGAGCATATAGCATATAAGGGAGGAAGGGGGCCCCATGGAAGGGGATCAGGAAACCAAAAAGGAGGGCGGATCCGCAGGATCCGTCTCCAAGCAGCGCAGAAGGGCGCTAGGCGCGCTCGGCGCGCTGGCCCGCCGCTGCCCGGCGGACCGCAGGACGGCGCAGGCGCTCGGGATCGCCGTCATCGCCATAGCGAGGGCCGAGACGGCCCAGTCGCTCGCGGCTGCGGCAGACGCCCTCACGGCGCAGGCCAGATGAGGGGAAGGCCATGAACTACTCAAGGATGAGCGCGTGGGAGCGGGCGAGCGCCGTGGCCCACCTCATCAGGAACGGCGCGATAGGCTACTTCGCCCGCGTGGAATTCGACGGGGGGAGCGGCGATTACGCGATCGCGTCGGAGGGGGGCCATAAGATAGCCCTCACCCCAAGGGAACTCGTCGAGAGCGTCTCGGGGCACCTCGGGCAGGATGAGCTCGAGAGGATGGTCGGGGACCTGGGCCTCGCGGAATATTGGGCGTTCTGCCCGGCGGACTCCGGCGTGGTGAGGGTCCTGGGATTCTTCACCGAGGAGGAGGCGGAGGCGTGGGCGCGGCTCAACCTCGAAGTGTTAGACCTCCGCGTGATCGTCGCCAAGACCGTCTCGGCTAAGCCGATCGACGGAAACCAAGCAGAGGGGGAAAAGCGATGAAGAAGGTCAGATACTACCTATGCCGCGACCACCGCAAGAAGCACATCAGGGAGGCCGAGCGGGTCATGTCGACCGTCGTCTCGAAGGGGATCGCGCAGCTCCGCGACGCCGAGGAGGTGTCGAGGGCGGCCTGCGCCAGGACCGACGACCCGATCGCGAAGAGGTTCATCAGGGAGGCGGTCTACGGAATCGTCGACTGGTGGTGGTACGCGCCCTACGATCGGGAGGGCCTGCCGGCGAGGGCTCAAGAGAAGCTCTACACCAAGCCGAGGGCGGCGCTCGCCGTGCGGGCGGCGGCCATCAGGCTCGGGAAGCACAAAGACCTGGAGCAGAATTTCAGGGCGAGCGGTCATCTGGACCGAGAGGCCTTCAGGGCGCTCAAGAGGCGCTCGGGCCTGTCCTGGGACGACTTCGAGAGGGCGGTGTCGATCGCCTGCTATTCCCCATATTATGAGAGGTGAGGACGCATGAATAACGAAGAAGAGATAAACTACGTCAGGAAAAGGCTGGCCGAGGCCGAGAAGCGGCGCCCGAGATGGGTCAGCCACTTCGAGGTCGAGGAGGCGCATATCCTCGAGGACGGCGCCGCGCTGCTCTTCCGCCGGGATCTCCCGGACGGCTCCACGCTCCGGGTGTGGATCGCCGGCAGCTGGGACCGAGACCTGTTCTGCAAAGAGGACGGGGAGGAGGTCCTGGACGCGTGGGAGAGGGCCGGCCACGACAGGAACGAGCCGGCGCCGAAGAGCTGGTGGTACATAATACAGACCATACACGACGTGACCGACGGATTCCGGGTGGATGACTTCAACCCGCAGGCGACGAGAAATCGCAGGCAGCACAACTTCAAGTGGGTCCTCCCATACTCATGGGAGAATCTCGCCAGGATCCTGCACGAGGTCGAGAGGAGGGCCCTGAGGTCCTCGAAGAAATAAGGCCGCTAGAAAAAAGGCGGCTTTTTTCAATTTCCCCCTTGACGTCGGCCCGCAGCCGCGCTATAATGAGGGCACGAAGGGCGGTTATGCCATGGCCGCCCCGACTCCTCTCCTAACGGAAAGCCCCTTCGGGGGCTTTTTGGTTTATATGCGCGTACACACACGCCCGCAAGCCCATCCGCGCCGCGCTCCGCGCATGATCCCCCGCCCCCGGCCCCCCGAAGGGGGAGCCGAGAGGCCGAGGAGGGGGGATCCCCCCAACCCGCCCATTGGGCACGCCCCCCGCAGGGGGCATATTCCCCGCGAGGCGCCCCTTTTCCCCTCCGGGGGGGATTTTTTCCGCCTGCGGCGCGCATCAAGGGCGCGGGGGGCTCCGCCCCGCCACTCCATTAGGGCCTTGGGGGCTGGACTGTCAAGCCCATCCCCCTCAAAAATCGTTTAAACGGCCCTTAGAGCCTCATAAGCCCTCCGCCCGCATTCCCATGGCCCCCGCCCCCCTCGCGGGGCTCTGAGGGGCGTTCTGCGCGTTTTCAGGGGCATTCCGCCCACCGGCCCCTCCTGCGCAGGTCCCCCGCAGGCCCCCCATCATGTGCGCGGGGGGGATTTTCCCTCATGAGGGGGGGCTTTTTCCTTTGCGGGGGGATCTTTATACCCCCGGGGGGTATCTTAGATCCTTCCAGCCGGCCCCCAGCCCCCCCATAAGGCGGCCCGCGCATGGACCCCGGCCCCCCCGCAGGGGGCGGGGATGGCCATGAAACGCGCGGAAACGGCCCATACGCGCACGGGAGGGGCCGGGGGGCTGTGACTATGGGGGCGGGACAGCGGCGGGGCCCAGAGGGGCGTTTAAACGCTTTTCCCGGCGGGGGCGGTCCCGGATGGGGATCTCGGCGGAGCTCAGGGGTGAGATCTGGGTGGGGATCGGATCGAGCCCGGCCCCCGGCCCCCATCGCGCAGGAGGGGGGACCTCGATGAGGATCCCGGGGAGCCCCAGCCCCCCCCCACTGCGCAGGCCCCCCGGCCTTTTTGAACACGGATGGGGGGCGGGGATCATGGCGGAAGGGGGAGATCCGGGTGGAAAAGGATCTTTATGAAAAGGCCCCCGAGCCCCCTCTGCGCAGGGGGGCGGAAGCCCCTTTTTTGGCGGGGGTCCGTGGGGCCGCCGAGGCCCCCGTGGTGGGGGGTGGGCTCGTGATGCGCTCACGTACGCGTATACGCGCTCAAGCGCGCGCACGCTGAAGTAGGCAAGGGTGATATAGGCAAGGGTGACCGGGCCCCGCCGCCCTGCGGGCGGCCAGGGGCTCAATAAGAAGAAGGGTTATAAATATGGCTTCTCAAGATATCTCAAACGATATCTCTCGAAGCCATAATAATAATCTTATTAAGCAGGGGTCTTTTTTTATCTTTGTAATAAGTATGCAACCCTTATCTCTATGTCCCTTATCTCTATGTCCCTTAGCTCTTCAGAGAAATATATAAAGAGAGTTTCCCTTCTCCCGTAAAACCGTGCGCACACGCACGTGGGGCGGGGGTGATGCATGTGTCATGCGCACGTTATGCGCACGTCATGCGCACGGGGCGAGCGGGTGGCGCACACGTCATGCGCGGGGCGCTCGCACACGCAGGGGGGGCCGGGGTATGAACCCCTTTCCGCCGGATAGGGTAGGGGGGTATCATCCCCCCCACGAGATCCGCGCCCCCGCCCGCGCGCCTAGAGCCCGGCCCCCGGGAGGTCGAACGGGAACGCCCTGCGGGCCTTGGCCCCCTCGCCGGATGCGTTCGTCTGAACGTCCCCCTGAACGGCCCCCTGGCGGATCGCCCCCGGGTCGTCGTAGGCGGGCCTCCACGGGGCCCCCGGCCTCGGCTCCCTGGCCGCCAGCGTCGGGCGCGGCGACCCCTCATCCGGGGCGGGCCCCATCACGGCCGTGGGCTCGGCCCCCTCGGACGCGAGCCTGGCCGTTGTGGCGGCCCCGATCTCGGCCGGGTCGGCCTCGGGGCTTATGGGCCACGTCGACCTGAGCCCCGTGTGCGCGTCCGCGACGCGTAGCGCGTCGCCCGGCGCGAGCAGCCCCAGCGGGGAGTCCGCCGAGGGCCACGGGCGCGGCGGGAGCGGGGTCACTTCGCCGGAGGGGTCTATCAGGACCTCGCCGCCGGGGAGGGCCAACGCGTCGCGCTCGCGCGCGATCAGCCCCTGCAGGGGCCTGATCCAGCGCCCCCCTAGCATCCCCTGAGCCCCCTTATGAGGTCCAGCGCGTCGGACGCGTCCTGGCGGGTGAGCTGCGCAGGGTCCGCCGGCCAGCCGGGCCTGCGGACGCGCAGGTACAGCGCCATGCTGCGGCGGATCGCGGCGGCCTGCTTCGCCGTCGCCCTGGGCTCGCGGGAGCGCCAGTCGGCGGACCAGGCGGCCTCGTCGGCCACCGGGCCGGGGTAGCCGAGGGCCGGCTCCCCCTGGGCGGCAGGGGCCTGCTGCGCCGGGGCGAGGGTGGCGCAGACCAGCCCGCGCTCTTGGTCCTCTGCGGACGCGGCCACCTCCCTGAGGAGGAGCGGGCCGAGGGCCAGCTGCGACTCCTCGTCGGACGGGTCGGCCACGCCGAGCGGGGCCCCGTCCGGGCCCCTCGCCTCCACCGGGAGGGCGGAGGCCTCGATCAGGTCGCGGAGCGTCATCTGGCGCCCCCCTTGCGGGCCTCCGCCTCGGCGCGGATCGCCTCGCAGCGGGCGAGCTCGGAGTCGCGCAGGGCGCGGTCGCGGCCGTACCAGACGGTGCGCCCGAGGCCTTTGCCCCCCGAGAACTCGAACCTTATGCCGCTGGACGGGCGCCCCTCGTGGACGGTCTCCGCAGGGGAGATCGAGTCCACGCGGGAGAGGTCGATGGCGAAGCCCTTGAGCTCCACCGTCGCGGACGGGTCCATGCGGGGCGCCGGGCGGCGCTGCGGCCTCGCCGGGGCCTCGGGGGCCGGCGCCTCGCGGGCGGACTCCTCGAGCCCGGCCCAGGCCTCGGCCTCGCTCATGCGGCGGCGGTCGCGGCCCTTGGCGCGCCTGGCCTCGCGGTCCTCGCGGTCGAGCCACTCGCCGTCGTCCCTGTCGAATCTTCTTGAGTGCTTCATTCTTGCTTCCTTTCCTTCTGCGGGGGCCGGGCCGCTCATGCGGGAGGGCCCCCGTTCTGGATCATTGTAGCACGCCCCGCAGGGGGAGTCAAGGGGCGGGCGCGAAAAAAGCCCCCGGATGGGGGCGGCTTTCCTGAACGCGGATCTGCGCCGTTGAGCGCGGGATCATGGCCGGGCGCCGGGGTTTGGGCGGCGTTCACCTGCCGGTAGGGGCGCCCGCGAGGGTGCCAAACTTCCGGTCGGAATGGCGCCAAACTTGCGGTTCCGGGGATGCGTTCAGAAAGATTAGGACGCCTTCACGGGGCCTTTGTAGGATCTGCCGAAGGCCTCTTCGGAGGTCTCGACGGCGATCTGGCAGCTCCTCAGGACGGTGAGCGCGGCGGCGTGGGCCGCCGGATCGGTGCCGGCGCAGAGGTCGGAGACGACGTGGATGTCAAGCTCCGGGTAGGCCAGTCTGATCGCCAGCGCGTTGGAGACCACGCAGATGTCGGTGCGGGTGCCGACGAGGTAGACGCGCTTGACGCGGCATCCGAATTCGCCGGGCCAGTTGTCGGATGCGAAATGGCTCTTGTCGTAGATGCACGGGACGCCTCGCCCCTTGGCGTAGTAGGCCTTCATGATGGGGTCGGCGACGCACCAGCCGGCGGTGCCCTCGAGGCAATGCTCGACGGGGAGCTTCCTCCCCTCGAGGGTCCCGAGGTAGCCGGCGCCATGGGTGTCCCGGGTGAGGATGATGTCCCCCTCCCAGCCGCCGATCAGCTCGGCGATCGGCCCGACCAGGGCCTGCGCCTCCGCGCTCGGGAGGGCCCCGGTGAGGAAGTCGTTCTGCATATCGATGACGATGAGCGTGTCTGATTTGTTCATTCTCCTTCTCCTTTCTGCGCCCATACGCGCTCTGCGTCGGACGCCTTGAAATTGTAGATCGGGCGGATCCTGCGGATTATCTCCACCGTGTCCCCGATGAGAGACGCGATCTCGTCCGCGTCCTTGTACGCCATCGGCGACTCGTCGATGGTCGATTCGTCCGCCGTGGTTGTGTAGATCCCCTCCATCGACTTCGTGAAATCCTCGACGGACAGGGTGCGGCGGGCGGCGCTGCGGGACAGGAGGCGGCCGGCCCCGTGCGGGGCGGACTCGTTCCATTCCGGGTTGCCTTTGCCGACGCAGATCAGGGAGCCGTCGCGCATGTTGAGGGGGATGATGGCCATCTGCCCTTTGTGCGCCGCGATGGCGCCCTTCCTGACCATGTTGGACTCGTCTATGTAGTTATGGACGCTCTCCCACTCGCGGATCGGCTCGGCGCCGAGGAACGCGACGATGCGGGAGGCGATGATCCTGCGGTTGAGCTCGGCGTATTCCCCGCAGACCGCCATGTCGTGGAGGTAATCCTCGCGGTCGGAGCCCTCGATGTAGCAGAGCTGATCGGGGATATTGGGCGCCGGGAGGGAGGCGGAGAGCTTCGCGAGCTCGGCCTGGATCTCGCGCTCGCGGCCCTGGGCCTTGAGGTCCGAGATCAGCTTCGCCCTGATGTCTTTGAGGGGGTTCTCGCGGCAATGCGCGATCGCCTTCTCCTGGTAGAGCTTCGCCACCTGCAGGCCGAGGTTGCGGGATCCGGTGTGGATCACCAGGTATTTGTTGCCGTCGGCGTCTTCATCCACCTCTATGAAGTGGTTCCCGCCCCCGAGCGAGCCGATCCCGAGGAGCAGCCTGTTCGGGTTGAGGAGGGAGTCGCGGCAGCGGAGGCGATCGAGGTCGAACGGGGCCTGCTGGCGCGCGTTGACCGCGAAGCCGGCTGGGATGCTCGACTTGATGAAGGAATCCAGCGCCGGAAGGTCGATGTCGGCTTTGCCGAGCTCGACGACGCGGACCCCGCAGTTTATATCTACGCCCACGACGTTTGGGATGACCTTATCCCCGAGGTCGGCGGTGAAGCCGATGACGCAGCCGGCGCCGGCGTGGGTGTCCGGCATGATGCGCACCTTCGCGTCCTTAAACGCGGGCTGCGCGAGCAATTCATAGATTTGGCTTCGCGCCGCCTCTTCGATGTTCTCTGTGAAGATCTTCAGATTCATATTCTCTTTTCCTTTCTGCTTCCCTCATATTATATAAGGAAAAAGGGGGTTGTTCAACCCCCAACTTATCGATATGAGAAAACCCCATTCTCGCGAATGGGGTTCCTTTTGTCGTCGGCGGGTATCGCCCCGGTGGTATCGCGGCCAGCGATTGGTGAAAGTCGGAGTAACCGGGAGCATTGCCGCCGTCATCGCTTCGGATGGGTATCCATTCGGTGGCTGAACCCAAATGTTTAATTTGAAGTAACCGAATGATGGCCATCTGATTGTTCTTGAGGATATCGGGGAGGTGGATAAGATTAACAGTCTTTTTGGAGAAGTAACCTCCCCATGGCCTCAAGCATACTTTACTCTTTGTCTGCGGCCCTGTCAAGGGGTTGCATCACGATTCTTGAAATTTTTTCTTGATCCCAAGGATGCACGTTCGCTTTTTCGTCCAAGCCGATGATGATCTCGGCGTCGGACTGATCGTCCACAGGGATCAGCCTTCCGCCGTAGAGGGCGGCTTGCAACGCAAAGGAGAGCATAGTCTTTTTGGAGACCGCTCTGCGGATAACGGCGCCGGCGTCGGAGACATGGTTCGCCGCGACGGCATAGCATCCCAACATCGGCTGGTCTACCTTGTATAGGCGCATATCGACGACGTCGAGGACCAACGCAAGCGATTGCCGCGCGCTGTCCTGGTGCAGATCGAACTTCGCAACGACGGAGCTGGGCTCGAATAATTCGCCGGATCCGAGGCTGGAGCGGAGCATCGCGCCGCTGAAGCACTCTGGGATGTCTTTGAACGGCTGATTGGTGAATACGTTGTTGACGATCGCGATGTAACGCACGTCCGGATTCTGTTTGCGGAATGCTTTGAGATCGATGTCGAAATATTCGTTCGCCCCTTGCGGCGCCGCAGTAATGTCGCCGCTGAACACGATCCCCTTGCCATTTAAACCAAGGGAATGCCAGGCGAGGCATCCTTTGTACATGAAGTCTTTGTCAAACAGCTGGGCGGATAAGTCAATGTCGACTCTGCGGTATCCTCCCCAGACATTATCCGCGAGGTTGCTCCTGATACTGTCCTCGGTGAGGTCATGCCAGTGGGTGAATAGACGCACCACATCGAACCCCTTCTTCGGTTCGAGCTGGATATACGACCCGAACGGAACGTCTTGGAGATTCGCTGAAACGGCGCGGTCGTTCGTCGGCAGCGCATAGTTTGAGAATGAGCTGATGGGATCCGAGAAATAGACTTTTGTTCCGCCGTTCTTGCCGACCTGCTCGGCGATCGCGCGGTCGATGGACGCTATCGCCTGCAGGACGTCGTCGGAACGCAGAGGGAATCGTATATCGACGTCTTCGTAATGAGTTTTGACCCCCTTATCGGTCTTGATGACGAATGAGCGGCCGGATATGTGTTGTTCGTCTTTCGCATTGGCCCTGGAGAACAAATGATCACGGAGCTGGTAGAGGACGGGGATGGACACGCCGCTTGCGGCCTTTTCCCATCCCGCAAGGAGGCGAGAACGGTCCATATCGGTATATTTCGGGTTCCGAAGCAAAGCATCTAATCTCCTGGCAAAGACGCCCGGACGATCATTGAGGAGCTTCAACGCCTGATCAATGTCGGTGGCCAAAGCTTTCTCCAGATCCCCATTGTAGGTGGTGATTTCATCCTGGCGGAGGTTGAATGCGGCATCATTGACTTCGCGGTATTCCTTGAATTCCCCCGGATGAAGGTATTCGAATGCATGGATCCAAATCTCACGGCGCTCGGCGAATTCCGAGACGGCGGACGTCTTGAAATCCAAAATGGCTTCAAGGCCGGACAGAAACCAACGGCGGACGATCCTAGGCTGAGATTTGAATTTCGTCTTACCGTCGAGCATCGCAGACCCACCGGAGATCACGCAATAGAGACGTAGGTAATCGGTGACCGAGGTCATGAAGGGGAATCGGGCGCCGTTAACGGTTTTCCCGGTGCTCTCGAAGGTCTTCAAGTAGCCTTTGAGCCCCCCGAACGGGTCGGTGACGATCTTGATATAATAGGCCATATTCTCCTTGAAGGGAATCTTATCTGGGGCGGGGATCGGATACCCGGCGTTGGTCAAATAGGCGGCGATCTCCTCCAAGTTGGCCAAGGTCTCGGCGGAAATGGCGATCGGCGAAGAGAAGCTATCCAAGAAGAAGGGGATCAAAGTCTTCTCGACGCATTCCTTCTCGGTGGTGACGATTCTTAGCACCGTCGGCTTATGCTTTTCGTTGAACGGAAGCTTGATCGTCTCATAGACTTCGGTCTCCGGATAGTACACTTCCTCACAGAGGCCGAGATCTTTGAACGCCACCGACATGTAATGCAGCATAGCGTTGAGGTAAAGTTCGGCCAAAGGAATATCTCCGACGTCCGGATACTGCTTATAGAATACGGTGTTTGTATTATATGCGGCCCCCGTGGCTAATTTAAGCATGCCGAACGTCTTCTTGTAGAAATCGGTTAGGACGTTGATGTCCTGCTTTTCAAGGAAGGCCAATGACGCGGGATCAAACGCGTATCCCAAGGACGCGAAAGACTTGACGATCGCGGCTAACTGAGATTTAGTCGCAGTATGGCCCATTGGCCATTCGGCATAATTAGCGGCGTCGTGATGAATGATTCCCTTCGATAAGAGTATCAAATTCAACTTTTGATTCTTCATAATGGTTTTCTCCTTAGTCTGCGTTTATATTACTATTTCTTTTTTTGGCTGTCAACATCATGACCGGTGATTTTGCGGATATGTTTAAACATAGGCTCAATATCGTCCTCCAACGGGAAGCGCTCCTCGGCGATCGAGCAGACCGCGTATTCGCGCTTCACGGCGTCGATGTACATGGTGAATTGACCCTCGTCCCCCATGTAGAACCTCTTCCACTCATCTCCGGTCATGATCTTCTCGACCGCGAGTTGGTAGATGGCGAGGTTGTCGAACGAGACGGCCGCGAAGTTGGAGATGATCTCCTTGAGCTGGGAGAGGTTCTCCTCGCAGCCTTTGTCGATGGCCGCACCCTTCCTCTTGTAGTACGACGCCCCGCGCCCGAATACCTTATAGCCGAGGATGAGGAGCTTGAGCCCCCTGCCGTACAAATGCCTGAGGATCTTCGGGCCGTGGATGCCGTTGATCACGTGGACCACGGCGTTGGAGAAGATCGGGTCGGAGAGGGTCTCCGCGAGCTCCTCCGCCCTGCTCTCGGTCGGGACGAGGGAGATGCCGACCCCATGGATCAGCTTCTTCTTGATGAGCCCCTTGATGAAATCCAGGTTGCTCATGAAGTGGACCTGATTGAAGGTGACGTTGCAGATCAGCTTCCTCTTCTTGCATTTCTCGAGGAACGGGACGAGGTCCGGGTGCTCGAGGACGTTGCCGCCGCCGAGCGCGATCTCCGTGTAGGGGAGGAGGGTGTCGATGAATTTGAGGTTCATGATGTCCCCGTGCTCGCCCGCCGGGCCGCTCTTCTCGTGGCAGTACATGCAGTTCGTCCCGGTGCAGCGGTTGGTTATCTTGAGGTCCATGCTCTCCGGCTTGACCGGGCGATATTCGTTGTCCGGCGTGTAGCGGATCTTGGTCCCGTCCTCCAATATGGTCACGCGGTAATTGCCGTTTTTATAGCTTCCTAATTTCTTCATAGTGCGTCAAACGCTCCTTTCCCCCATATTATATATATGGAAAAAGAGGCCGTCAATGGCCTCTTTCGTTTTTTTTTCGCTTCCCGCAGGGGATCTCAGTAGGAATTCCTCTTCGCGGGGTCGAATTCCCCGCATACCACGAATACGCGCTGCTCGGCGATGGCGCGGATCGCCCCCATCGGGTCGTCTTTATAGGCCTCGAGGATGCTTTCGCCGACGTCCCTGAACCAGCGGATCAGCTCCGGATGCTCGATGGCGTCTTCCTCGATCGAGATGTCGTCTATCGCGACGCCCCTCTCCATGAGGGCGAGGTATACGGTGTCCGCGTATATGGATTCCGCGTATCCTGCCGTGGGGGCAGAGAAGAGGCGCTCAACCGCGAAGAGGAACGGGAATAGGAGCGATTCGGCGTGCTTCGCCACGTCCGTCTGCATCTGCGCGTCGAATGCATCGAGGCGGAACTTCCCTTCCTCCGAGAAGCTCTTGTATTCCTTCGAGGAATATTTATACCTGTCGTCTTCCGTGATGAAACGGATGGAGACGTCGTAATGCTCGGCCCCATCGGCGCCCACGCCCTTCGGGATCGGGCGTATCTCCATCGCGGGGTATCTGCCCCATGGGTGCTCCTTTCTGGCATGGGAATCGAACGAGTCGTCGATCTCGTACCTCGGCGTCTTCAACTCGTCTTTGAGGTAGCCGAACGTATATTCATCCGGGTCCCCTTTCGTGTCTTCCAAGACGGTGAGGATCTTCGCCGGCTCGGAGAATATCGCGTTTATCGATTTTTTCGCTTTGTTTTCCATTTTCTTCATCCCTCGTTGTCGATGAGGCAGTATACATCCTTCCTGGAGAGGTAATCGTCGAGGCTCATGCCCTGCCCGAGCATGTCGGCGAGCACCGTGGTCGAATCGTGGTCGATGTCTCCCATGATCTTCCATCTCTCGCTCCATTCGTCGTAGACGGACTTCAGGGCGATCTTCCTGATTCCAAGGGTTCGGAGGTATTTGAAGAGGTCCTCCCAGAGGCCCTCGTCGTTTTTGAAGGAGACTATCGCGTATAGGAGCTTCACGCCCCATTCATTGTACGCCTCTTCCGTGCGTTCGAATTCGGCGAGCTCCTCGTCCATGGTGGAGAAATCGAGGTCGTACACCTGCTTCGTCGCCTTAGTTCTCCCGTCCCAGACGAGGTCCTCGGCCACGGAGACGCCCATATGCCTGAGCTGATCGAGCCCTTCCTCGACCGTCCACCTGTCGGGGCCGTCGATCTTCGGGCCTTTTCTGAATACGATGGCGTGTGTCGAGCTGGAATTGGTCTCGAAGACGCCCTGTCTGATGTTCATTTTCATGGTTTTCCACCTTCTTTCTTTCTTCGCGGGCATTATAACGCGCCCCGCGCCGCGATGCAAGGCCTCCCCTTAGGCGAATAGGGCGAAGGCCACGGAGGAGACGAGTATCCCCGCCACGCAGAATAGGATGAGCATGGCGTAAGGCTTCAGCCTTTCCTTCTCGGGATCGTCGTCGAGCTGTTTCGCGGCTTCGCGGACGATCTCCTCCGGTTTCTTCTCTTTTTCTTCCTTCTTCATGATTATCTCCTTATTCCTGTCGTTCTTCGAACCAACCCCACATGGAGACGTCGATCTCCTCGTCGAGGTTGATTGGCTTGAATGGGAGCCATCCCCTCTCCCTCTCTTCCCCGCCGGGGCATTCGTCCCACGCGTCGACGATCCAGGCGCGGGATGATTCGTCCTGGCCGCCGATCCGTTGGAGCAGCTGGCCGCGCGGGTCGATCATGATCTTGTGGTATGGAAAGCCCTTCTCGCTGAGCATCCGACAGAGCTGCCCGGGGTTCATGCGGCTCGGGGGCAGCATGGCTTTGTTCAGCCACGCTATCGACTGGATGTCCATCGTCTCTATCGTCCCGGGCGCGTTCTCGCTCGGCCCGCGCTTTATGGTGATCGTCCCGGCGGCGGGGTCGTAGTCGATGAGGCGGCCTGTGATCGGGTATTCGTCGAATAGGATCCTGACCGATAGGGTCACGTCGGCGTTGATTATCCGTCGGAAATCGTAATCCGCCATCGAGATGTGCTTTTCATTTTGCCATTCCATCGAGGCGCCTCCCTCAATAATGGCGTGAGCCTATGATATAGGCGCCGCCCCATGGGCGGTACCCGTCGTTGTCGTTCGCGATCACGACGCTGATGCCGTCGTCGAAGAGGTATTCCTCGAGGGTCAGGCTTTTCTTGCCTTCGATCTCAACGGGGACGTCCGAGAACGTGAGCGTTCCCTCCCCCTCTCCTATCGTCACCGCTTCGGCGTAGCATCCGTCGACGTAGCCGAAGCCGACCGCGTACTTTTTGCCGCCCCCCTGCGAATCGTCGGTTTGGAAGAATTCCTCGCCCGGCCGCATCGGGAGGGTGTACTTATAGGTGGTCGGATACCTCTTGGCGTAGAAGTCCTTGCGCAGATCCTGGATTTCGGTCTCTTTCTTCGGATCGTACCAATAGAACTTGAGTCCGCGCACCCAAGGGCATTTGCTCCGTATGAGCTGGAAGACTTTGCGGGTCTCCGGCACGGATCCCATGACGGCCTGGAGGGCGTCCCCCCAATCGTCTTCGTTCTCTATGTCGGAGGTGTCGGCCCCTTTTCCTCCGGGGGTCCACGTCAGCATGTATGGGTGCTGCTCATTGCCGGCCCCGGCTATGTAGGTGAGGAGGTAGGAGAGCTTGCTCCTGAATCCGGAGAGGGGGCTGTCTTCATGGTACCAGCCGTATTCCCCGAAGCAGACGGCGAGGAAGCCGTTCTCGACGTCGTCCCCCAGCGCGGCGTCCGGGCGGATGTCGTAATTCATCTTCCCCTCCTCGGAGCGGGGATTGAGCACGATGGCATGGGTCGAGCTCGAGTTCGTCTCGAACACTCCCCTTCTGATTGAAATAAGCATTTTATTCCCTCCTTATATCTCTTCGCCGTCGGGTATGACGGACGATGTTCGGACACATTATACAAAGGAACGCGCCCCGGCGCAAGGCCGAAACGCGTTTTCCTTCTATTTTTTGTCTTCGACCTCGGCGATGATGGACTTGAGGGCCTCGGCGGAGACGATGTATTTCTGCATCAGCCTCTTCGCTACGGCCTCCAGGAGCGGCATATGCCCCTCGATGTCCGCCTTCGCCGCCTTATAGCCGGCGGAGAGGATATCCTCTTGGGCGGAATTCCATCCCTTCCTCTTTTCGTGGGTCTGTATATCCCCGGACGGCGTGGACCCCATGTTCTCGAGGATGTTCGGCATCAGGGCCGGGAGGACGGAGAAATCGGGGTCCTCGGCTTCATTCGCAAGACAGCAGAATTGGAAGCTCGCGATGAGCCTCCTCGCCGCGTCCATGTCGGAACAGACGCCGGTGGTCCAATTCCCGTATTTCTTCTTCTCCGCGACCAAGCCGCCTAAATAGGTGGCCACATTGCGCATGCAGTCCTTCGCGGAGTGGAACATGGACGTGTCGTCCGTGTCCCTTGTGGCGGTCCAGCCGCCGAAATCGGAGCCTTCCTGCTGAAGGACGCAGACGTCGCTGCATTCCCCCAGCTCGAAGTAATTGACGACGGCGTGCCCGGCTTCGTGATAGCAGATGCGCTCGAAGTCCTCCTCCTTCATGTTGGCTTTCTTGAGGATGCCCTCGGTCGAGATCTCCATAATGCGCTTCTGGAAGGCGTCTATGGCCGATTGGCGGTCGATCGGGCCCCCTTTGGAGTTGTAGAGGAACACGTCGTTGACTATGGTCTTGATCTGGGCGCCCGTGAGGCCGGCCATCCTCTTGGCCACGACCGGAGCGAGGTCCGGCGGGAAGGCGCCTCCGTAAAGGCTCAGGTAGTGCTCCGCGATCTCCTCCCGGCTCTTATCGTCCGGGAGGCCGAACGGGATGTGGAGGTCGATCCTGCCCGGCCTGCGCAGCGCCGGGTCGATCTCGTAATACGAGTTCGCGGTCATGACGACCATCACGCCCGGGGCCTGCGAGACCCCATCGATGCAGGAGAGCAGGGTCTTCAGCATGATGTTGGTCTGGTCGCTCACGAACCCGGAGAATGGGTCATCGATCGGGATGAGCCTATCGACGTCGTCGATCAGGACGAAGCACGGCGCGATCGACGCAGCCTCCTCAAAGACCTGCTCGACCAGCTCCGGCTCGGGACTGGCGGGGACCACGACGGTCGGGACGTCCCCCACCAGGCGTATGAACCCCTTGGCGGCCGTGGTCTTCCCCGTGCCCGGGTCCCCCGACAGAAGGATGCCCTTCGGATAGTATCCGTATGCTATCTCCCCCTTGGCCTTCCTTTTGATGGTATCGGCCAGGTTCTCGAGGCGGGATATCTCCTCCCCATACCCCTTCAGCTCAGACAGCTCCGGCCACGCCGAATAGTCCGTCTCCGGGTCGGGGCTCTGGACGAGTTCCTCCTTCTGCTGTCCGCTCTTCTTTCTTTTCTTCAGGAATCCAAACATCGCTTACCTCACTTTCCCGAGCTGCCGAATCCGCCGGATCTCTTCCTTTTGGAGAGCTTCTCGGCGTCCGAACCGGTCTCGGACGATTCGAATTTGAGCACGACGCCCTGGGCGAAGCGGTCGCCGGCGCCGAAACTCGCGTTTTTGTGCCCGCGAGACAGGCATACTATGATGTCCCCCTCGTTGTCGGCGTTGCCGTAGTAGGAGGAATCGATCACGCCCACCGTATTGGTCAGATGGTATCCGGTGGAGCACCCCTTCCCGCTCCTTGGGAGGACGAGGAGGACGCTCTTCGCGCCCATCTTCGCCTTGATCCCGGTCGGGATCCTGACATGCCGATGGAGGCGCGTCAGGGAGAAATCGAACGGGGTGCGGAAGTCGTAGCCGGCGGAGCCGGCGTCCGCCCTCTCGGGCAGCTTGATGGCTTTGTACGCCGCTTCGATGTCCTCCTCCGAACACCATTTGCCGAACGCCTTCAGAACGTCTTTCCTGAAGGCATCGTAGCTTACTTTCTCGAATACGAACATAGTCTTTCATTCTCCTTTCCTGCGCTTTGCGCGCTTCTTCGTTTTCTTTTCCGGGCGGTTCCTCGCCTGACGGCTCTCGCGCGGAGATAATTCCGCCTCCATGATCGAGTACAAGCACCGGATGAAGGCGTCGATGTCCTTCTTCTCCGTGTATTTCGTGAACGATACCCTCACGGTGTTGCGGATCCCCCTGGAGTCGACCCCCATCGCCTTCAGGACGTGGGATTCCTCGGTCCCCTCCCCGCCGACGGAGCACGCCGATCCGGAGGATACGGCGACCCCGCGAGAGGCCATGGCGTCGGCGAGGTTCGGGAGATCCAGGAAGTCCCCGCAGTTCACGCTGGCGATATAGGGGACCCCGCCGACCAGATTAAGGAAGATCCCGTCCTTCGGGTCGGCCTTCGAGCCGCCGGCGATCCTTGATCTGGCCCATTTATTCAGGCTTTGGAGCTTCCAGCGCAGGCTGAGCTGGAGCTCGGCGAATCTGTCGCGGTGGGATCTCTCGGCCATGGCCGTCAGGGCTTCGGACAGCCCGACGACGGAGGCGGTGTTGGTGGTTCCTCCCCTCAAGCCGAACTCCTGCGCCCCGCCGTGGATGAGCGGAGAGAGCTTTGAGGACGTCTTCTCCGCCAAGCGGCGGTTCGCGATCAAGCATCCGATGCCCGTCGGCCCGTATATCTTATGGCCCGAGAACGTCATGTACGTCGCATGTGGGAACCTCTCCTTCAGGCGGACGGCCCTCTTGCCGCCCTCCGAAAGGGCCTGCGTGCAGTCCACCAAGGTCGGCGAGCCGTACATCTGCAGGGCGAATTTGGCCACCGATTCTGCGGGGAGTATCTCCCCGGTTTCGTTGTTGACCGCCATGCAGCAGACGATCAATGGGGTGTCCTGCTTTCTGAACATCGCCGACTTGAAGGCGGCGAGGAGATTCTTGTCCTTCTCTGAGCCGACGTATTCCACCTCAAATCCGAGCTTTTTCAGGTCCTCGCAGGGGCCAATTACCGAGGAATGCTCGTAACTTAGGCAGATTATCCTTTTCCTGCGTTTTTTTTCAGGCTTCTGCAGCTCGTTCAGCGCGAGCCCTTTGATGACCCAATTGTTGGCTTCCGTCGCTCCGGAAGTGAACAAGACCTCTTCAGCTTCGCATCCGATGATCTTCGCCACGTTGCTTCTGGCCGAATTGACCGCCTGATCGGCGACCTGGCCGTATCTGTGAACGGAATTTGAATTGCCGCAGAACCCCGGCAAGAACGGCTTCATGGCCTTGAAGACCCTTTTGTCCAAAGGGGTGTTCGCCGCCCCATCGAGATAGGCGCCGAGTTTTTTCCTGTCTTTGATCCCTTTCATCCTTTGCCTCCTTTCAGCTTATATAGGTCGTAATACCATTCCTCCCCGAAGCGCTCGACCCTGCTCTTCCGCTTCTTCGCGATGTTGACAAACGTCCGGATATCCTGCGGGAGGTAATTCGTCTGCGCTATATTGACGTTGTAGAACCCGTCGGCTTCGATCGTCCCGTTGTGGATGTGCCCATGCACATTGATCACATAGGGGTTCCCGAAAGCCTCCTTCACGGGCTGATGGGACAGTATGATCTTCCCATTCGCCTCTGGATCGGGGTAATAGATCGGGCCTTTGTGCACCTCGTCGAAGCCGAGCACGCTTAAGGCCTCCTGCTCCGAGAAATGGTCATGGTTCCCGTATACCAATATCTTCCTGCGGCATTCTATGCGCTTGATCAGCCTTCCGAGCGAGGATAGATCCCCGCCCTGCCTGAAGCCCACGTCCCCTAATATATATAGGGTATCGTTAGGGCCGAGGCATCGATTGAGGCAGCTGATGATGTATTCGTCATGCTCCTCGATGCTTTTGAAGCGGCCCCTTTCGAAGCTTATTATGCCTTTGTGCTGCAGATGCAGATCGGCCGTCACAAACGTCTTAGGCGCCCGCATTGCCTTCCTCCTCCCTGGCGTAATCGGCCAGGAATTCCTTGAGCCAGGTTTTCTTCGTCTTCACTCGGCTGACCCTGACCGCCTTATTCAAGGCGTTCGGCTGAGTCACGAAGACGCAGTACCTGCTGGCGCGGGTGATGGCCGTATAGACCCATTCCTTCGAATACATCGCATAGGCTGAGGAATCCAATCCGACGATGGCGTAAGGCACCTGGTCGCCCTGTTTCTTGTGGCAGGTGATGGCGTAGGCGAGGGAGATATTGAACCAATCCTCCCTGGCGATCAACACTTCGCCCTGCTCGGTGAGCTCGACCAGCATCTCCTCGTCGGTTATCCTCTTGATATAGCCGACGTTGCCGTTGAAGATGGAGACCTTCGTCCCGTTCGGCTTCATGGTCTTGTAGTTGTTTTTCGTGACGATGACCTTATCGCCCACTTTGAAGGTCACGTCGTATCTCATGCCGTTCTCCTCGAAGTGAACCGTGCGGTTGGACGGGGAGAATGCGGGGTTGACGATGGCCTGGATCCTCTCGTTGAGGGCGAAGCAGGAGATATTGCCGCGCAATCTCTGCGGCACGATGATCTGTATGTCGTCCGGCTTGATCCCGGCGGCCAGAAGCTTGCGGTATTCGGAGATTATGTTGCTTTGCGTGAATGTCGGGTCGATCGAGCAAACGAGCTTGAAGTCCTTGAGCTCGCCCCTGATCTCCTCGCCGCAGAACGCCCCATCGACCATCTTCTCGCCGTTGGTGGCCCTGATCGATTGCGTGATGATGCCGCTCTTGCTGGCCTGGCGGTGGATCGTGCTGAGGATCGATGCCGGGATGTATCCCGCAGCCGTCAGGCAGTCCTTGAAGACGTTGGCAAGCCCGATGGCCTCGAGCTGATGATGGTCGCCGACCATGATGAATTTGGAGCCGGTCGGGATCGCCTCGATCAAGCTGAGAAACAGATCGCCCCCGACCATGGACGTCTCGTCGAGGATGACGACATCCGCCGTCAGAGGCCTCGAGGAGTTGAAATGGAAGCCGCCGTCGTCCGGATCATAGGCCAAGAGGCGGTGGATGGTCTTGCCTTCCACTTTGGTGACTTCGCTCAGCTTGGAGGACGCGCGTCCCGAGAGGGCGCACTGCTCGACCGACATCCCACGGCCCCTGAGGACCTTGGTGACGGCGTTGAGCATGCTGGATTTACCGCAGCCGGCCAAGCCGGTGAGGATCGAGACGTTGGAATTCAGGATGAGGTCGATAGCCCTTCTCTGCTCAGGGTCGTATTGGAATCCCTGCTCGGTTTCGGCTTTCTCGACCGCTTCCCTTATTTCCTCGTCCGTGAAGGCGAAGGGGGCCGGGGCCTCTTTGAGCCTCTTCAGATTGGCGGCGATATCGTGTTCCAATAGGCGGATCGACATCAAGCCGACCCTGCGCTCGACCCTGTCATAATACAATGTAGGCACGGGGGCTTTGGAGCGCTCGAACTTGTTCATCTTCGCGAAAGACTGGAATTCCTGCTCGCCCCCCATCATCTCCTTGACCCACACATAAAGGGAATTCTGTATCCAGTCGGCGACCTTCGTCAGGTCCTCTGGGCAGCACATATCCTTCACGGTTCGGAGCATATCGTCGACCTTCACCCAGGAGTTGCCGTTGTCCTCGGCCTCGGCTTCCAAAACATATTGGATATAGGCGACGGTCCTCTCTTTGCAATCGCGGGTGAAGCCGTTGGCCTGGGCGATTTCGTCTGCCTTATTCCAGCCATAGCCCTTGACGTCTCTGATCAAGGTATACGGATTGTCCTTGATTTTGTCGACCGCGAGGTCCGGCGAGCCGTATTTCTTGACGATTTTGTCGATCGCCGCCTTCGTCATACCAAGGCCCTGAAGCTCGATGTACGCCCTGCTGTTGTCTTTGCATTCCTCGTAGCGGTCGCACATGCGCTGCGCCGTGACCGGGCCGATGCCTTTGATCGAGCAGAGACTTTGGATATCTTTCTCTTCAAGCCATTTGACCGGATTGTTTCCTTCCGAGAATAACAATTCGACCTGCCTTTCGGTCAGGAAATAAGAGAAGAATTTCCTCTGGTCTTCCCCGTTCTTCATGTCGTAATCCAGGCGGATCATGTCCAAATCGTATTGGGGCCCGTATTTTTTGTCTATATTCAAGGTCCCCTGCATGATATAGTCCACCCCCAGAAGCATCTTCGGCATTCTCCCCTTGACGACGATCTCTGGGTCGAACGCGATGCCGCCGATGTCGGTTGATAATTCAGCTGGAAGCTCGCCCTCTATCATTTCTTTGATGGCAAAGGTCGAAATGGCGAAATCGCCCGGTGCGTGCTTGCTTTTAGGGAAAGTCATCCTTAAGAACCTCACCTTCGCTCGGATCTTGGTCCCCTTCATGTCACATGCTCTATTCATTAGCGTCTCCCTTCTATAGGTTCGTGGTTATTATAGATAAAAAAAAGAGCGCCGTCAAGCGCTCTTTCAGGTTTTTCGTCAGCTGTTTCTGGAATAGCTGAGCATCAGCATGCCATCGTTCCGAACGGAGTCGATGCGGCAAAGCTGTCTCTGCTTTCCGTTGACGCGAACCCCTCTGGAGACGAATCCCTCTTCTCTGCGGAAACCATAGATAATAAGCTTCGTCCCCCTTTTGAACCAAGACTCGTCGAGGAGAGTTTTCTTCCCGGTTTTCGAATCTATGTGGGTGATCCTCTGTTTATAGCGGTTATAAACATCCCCGTATAGTTTCACGCCGACCACCCCAGTGGTGGTGAGGAGCTGCACGATATGTTTCAGGTTATCGGCGTCCACGACCGTGCCGGCGATGGCCGTGATCTTCGGGGAACGCTTCACCTCGCCGCCCTTTCCGATGTAGGACTCGGTCTCCGGGACCTCCGGCAATTGGAAGAAGTCGGAGATGCCGTAGGCTTTGGCGTTGACGGAGGAAAGCTCATGCGGCTCGTGATAGAAGCACAATTGCTCCATCTCCCACTCCGCGACCGTTCCTCCGCAGTATTTTCCCTTGAGCTCGCTCACCCTTGCCCGTCGGCAGGCCTCGGCGAACGCCTTCAGCCCCTCCGGGGTATTCATATAAGCCATAAGCGGCTCTATGACCTTCTTAATCTCCCTGTCAAGGGCGGTTTTCTTGACAGCGATGGCGTCCCGGCGGAGAAGGGAATATTCACCCTTCCCCACGTTGAGCCTACCTTGGAAGTTATCCTCGAAGAACGTGATCGCGACCCTGTCGGTGAGGACGTATCGCTTATTCTCCTTATCGAGCTGATTGGCGTCTATCCATTTCTTGAAATTGTAGGACCAGACCTGCATTTTATATTTGGTAAGGTCCATTCCGACCTCCAAGGCCTTCTTAAGCTGGACGGTCGTCGCGGACTCCTTCACCGGGATCTCCTGGGTGGCCACTTTCTCCAGATAAGCGTCCATGATCTTGTCGCGGGGCTTATTCTCCAAAGAATCGAAGCATCCGGCCTTGATCATGCCGATCATCTGAGAGACCGTCGCCCCCTCGACTCTGGAAAGAAAGTCCTCCATGGAGCTGAATGGTCGCTTTGCGATCACCTGCTGATAGATGTCCTCCGAGACCGCGCTTACGGCGTTGAGGCTGTAAAGGATGCGGTTATGCTTGACGTCCGGGATGAAATCGCCCTCCGAGCTGTTTATATCGGGAAGGGAGACCTCGACGCCGGCGAGCTGGACATCGGAGATAGCTTTGGCGATCTTGCCGTAGTTAGGAGCGGCCCTCTTCTTTTTGCCGGTGTTCTCCTGCCCCTCTTCGGCTTCTTCATCCTTCACATCGGATTCTGGCTCGTCTTCATCGAAATCCATATCGCCGACGGTGTTGCCGGCGTTGCAGCATAAGCAGGCGCAAGCCCAGTATAGTGGATTATAATGCGTCGCCAAGTGCGCTTCCTGAACCCCGATTACGGAGTACGGGATTGTATGGTTGATAGAGAACGGCCTACGAATAGCCAAGCTGCGGTTCTACGCAACTCTTCCAGACGTAGTCTAGGAATTCTTTTCTGGCCATTCGGGCATCACCTCCTTTCAATTATAATTTGATCGATCTTTTTCGAAGATCTTGCGCTAAACCGAATATGTTGGGCATCGGTTTTGTTTTCATATTCTAACCTATATTCTGTCATTTTCAAGGCTAATTTGATTTAAGTCTTCGAACCTTTATCAAAGAAGAGCTCTGTCATTTGTTGGATAGTTTTCAGATGCTTTTTGGCTACCCCCTTCCTAAGTTTGTTAGCCTCTCCTAATGTGAAGTTGGAGATTTCAGGGTCCATAACGATTCGCATCATGACCTCTTGGGTACCGGATACGCCATAGGATTTGGCGAGGTACTTCTTCAGGATATCCTTCTCGTGCTCGGTGAGCCCGGCCTCATTCATCTCCTTATCCCAAAGCTCTGGATGCTCATGGAAGCGCATATAGCGGTCGATCGGCTGCTCGCCATCACCTTGGAGTCTCATGATGGCGTTGACTTCGCCCATTTCCGCGACGCTCTGAGGTTTGGCTTTCTTCATGGCCACGGCCCCCTGCGGGCTGTCCATCTGGAAGAGGTTCGGGATCTCACCCTCGCTCATCTTCCTCCACATCTCCTTGTTGCCGTAATCCAATACGGTCGGGAAGACGTACTTGTCATAAGTCGCCCTCAGAGTCCCCTGCCATTCGATTACCCCATCCTTCAGCATCAATTCGAAACATTTCGCGATTTTGCTCATGGCATCGGTTCTGAGGAGGTCCATCTTAAGGGCGCCCATCTCGTCCGAGTCATGCATGCTGAACGCCGTGATCGGGGTCCCGTTAGGAGCGAGCATCAAGCTATTCTGCGCAAGGTAGCCATTATTGAAGATGTATAAGGCGGACGCGTGGATCGAGGCGTTGGTCTTCAGGCCCTCGATCTTCTGCACGGCCTCAAAGAGCCCCGGATAGGACTTCAACTTCGCCTCGAAAGCCGGGACCGGTTCGAAGCCCTGCTCCTCGTCCCCTTTGAGGCACTGAGTCAAGGTATAGGTCTTTCCGCGATGGGCCGGGACCATGCCGGCCAAGGCCTGCATCTCGTCGTTGTTATAGCCCAAGCCCCTGCCGCAAGTGAGGATGGCGGACTTCAAGCTCTCCGTCTTGAAGGTCGCGCAATTGAGGACGTTGTCCTTTCCGTATAGGTCGCGCAGAAGCTGTACGACCTCCTCGGTCTTTTCCGGCTGGCTGTCGAAGTCGATATCAGGCATCTCGGCTCTTTCCTTATTCAGGAATCGCTGGCACCAGAGATCGTAATCGAATGGATCTACTTGGGTGATGCCTAAGAGATAGTTGATATAGAAGCCGCACGCGGAGCCGCGTCCGGTCGCCACGAGGCTGACCTTCCAGGTTTCGTCGATGATCTGGCGGCATAGGTTGAGATAGGAGCTGAGTGGCTGCTTAAGCCTTTGGCTGATGAACCATAGAATGTCCAATTCCTCCTCCAATCTGGCTAAGATGGTTGGAGATAAAATGACCTTTTTATCGATGAGCCCCCGCTCGATCTGATACATCAGATAGCGGTCCTGCTCGTCCGGGGAGTCATAGTACATCCCGATGTGCGGGTACTTATCTTTATAACCATAGAGCATGAAAGATAGATCGAAGGCCGGGATCTTGCGGCGGGGGACGATGATCTCATGGCGGAAATCGTATTCCTCCACCAGGTCGCTGACGTCTGCGGACGCCTTAAAGCCCGCGTCGATCTGCTCGTCGGTGAGGCCGCCCCTCTTCAGGATCTCCCTCATCTCGTCCTCCGACATCATATAGGTGTATTGGTAGAACGAATCGACCTCGCGGTCCCCCTGCTTACTATTGAGGAAGGCCTTATGGATGGGCGCGTCCTCTTTATTGAGGTAATGGCTGTCGGTGGTGATGATATAGGGGATGCCCACGGCGTTCGACAGCCTCACCAGATAGGAATTGTATATGACCTGCTCGCGGGAGTCACTGACCTGAAGCTCTAGGCGGACGTTCTCCTTGCCGAAAGCGCCAATCATCCATTCCAGGAACGATTTGACCCTGGCGCCGTTCTTATTGAGGACGGCCTCCGCCAATTCTGAGCCAAGGCACGCGGTAGAGCAGATGATATGGCCTTTATTGGCCGACACTATCTCCTCTATGTCGGAATACAGGGTCGGGCATCTGCGCTGGCCCCTCTCCATATAGCTCCTGCCCCAGGCCCTGGAGGAGAGGGCGCAGAGCTGCCTGAACCCCTCGAGGTCCTTCGCCAGGAGTATGAAATGGTAATACTTCGGCCTTTCATCGATGCGGCCCTCGGCCTCTCTGACGGATTTGAGGGATTTCTCCCCGACCAGATAGATCTCGTTGCCGAAGATGATCTTGAAATCGCCGTGCCCCTCCTTTTTGATCCTGTCCCTCGCGTGGAGGAGGTCCACGGCCGAGGAAAGGGATTCATGGTCGGTCAGGGCCATGCCCTTGAAGCCGAGGGAAACCGCCTTATCGACTAGGTCCCCCGGGCGGTTGATCGAATCGAGAAGCCTGATATTGGAGCTCTCTGCGTGATTGTGAAGCGAAGCGTACATAATGGTTATACTCCTTTTGGGTCTCTATTAGTATATAAGATAAAAGGCGGTCAGTCAACCGCCTTTTGATCGTTTCAATCCCAGAGCCGATACATCGTGTCGCCGAGTTCTTCGAAGAAATCCTTCATCAGCTTATCTTTATATTCGTCGCTCTTCCTCATAAGGGCTTCGAATTCCTTCTTCCACCCCTCTGGGTCGCCGTCCTTCTCGTCCCAGGAGATCCCGTAGGTCCTCCTTCCGGCGTCTTCCTTCATCAGGCTATGCGAGTGCTGCTCATAGATGCCGGCGGCCCATAGGGAGAATTTATCCGCCTGTTCGTCTGCGTTGATGATTTTCCGCCCTAATAGCAGGAGATGGTTCACGCGTTCGAGGATCTGATTGCGCTCCTCCTCGCAGACGAGCACCGCGCCGCTCTCCCATCTCTCTTTGATCAACTCGAGCTTATGGAGGATTATCTCCATGAAATAGACCCAGTCCCAATCCTGATCGTGCTTGACGACGTTGAGCCAGCGTTTCTTCCAGTCTTTATTTTTTCTGCGTTCGTTTTTGGCCATATTCTTTCCTTTCCAGACGTTTTTTCTTTTTCCCTGATGATCTCTTGATCTGCTCACCCCAGTAAAAGCGGGAGAAGCCATCGCCCGCGATGTAATACCGAGCCTCCGAATTCTCCGGCTCGCCCGCGTAAAGCGCCGCGACTATCGTCGAAGAGCGCCCGGAGGCGCGTATTATGACCCCATCCCCCGGATGAAGGTCGACGGGGTCATGTTTCTTCGCCTTAGGAGGGCGTCTTTCCTCCCCACTGCGACCTAAACTGCGCATCGTGGTGGGTAGGTTTCGTTGTGATTGCCTTCTCTTCATTGGTGTCTCCGTTATATGCGTAGTAAGTATAATACGGAACATCCTCCTCTGTCAAGGGGCGCGTCGCCGCGCCTGAGGCACGTGCTCTTTCCGCACATTGCTCGCAGAGATAATAGCAATGCTTGGGATCGACTTCGGCTAAATAATGGGTCGATCTCCCGCAGGCGGGACATATCAGGAGGGATCTTTCGCAATAGGACTCGATCAGCTCCCGGCATCCGTCGTCGAATTTGTCGGTGTCGACCTCCGCGACCAGCTGCCCTTTGAATATCGTCAGCTGTGAGAATCGCATCTCGCGGGCATTGACGCCGACCGAGGTAGCCCAGGCCTCGAGTTTCTCGCACAGCTCGAGGACGAGCTGCCTCCATCCAATCGGGACCAGGTCCAACGCGGTATGTTCATACTTAAACTCGGGAACGTCCGATAGGATCAAGATAGGGTGGGCCTCTATCAGCCATTTATTCTCTTTTTTTCTGTCGTCCATAAACGCCTCCTCAGAAATCGAAGTCGTCGAATCCATTCGTCTTGGTCCCTTTCGCGCCCGTCCCTGGGGAGTCTAGGCCAAAGTCCTCAATCACGCCCGGAGAGGCCCTATGCAGCCCGTATTGGGCGCGGTAGGCCTCCAATATGGACTGATGCTTCTCCGGCCCCTCCCATTTGCGGTTCGTCTCATAGGACTTATGGGTCCCGTCCGGGGTCCAGAGCGAATAGTATGGGCACATGGCCTTGCCGGCCTCCGGCCGATGGGGGTTATTGTCGCAGAACTCGCACCAATAGCAGAGGGCAGTTGGATGCGGGACGAATTTCTTCTCTTCGATCCCGGAGAAGATCTTCTCCAGCTTCGTGAAGCCCCTCGTCAAGCATCCCTTGGTGCCGGCCGGTTGGATCAGGTTGCAGAACGGGAGGTCGTAATTGAAGGATGTCGGGTAATCCTGTAGCCCATAGAGCTTGGCTGCGGCGATGGAATAGACGATGAACTGCAGAGGGGTCTTGAGCTTTTCTTCGTCGAATGGCTTCCCCTTCGTCTTGATATCCTCCAGGATGTACTCGCCGGTGTCTTTGTTGCGCAGCACCCTGTCTATGTAGCCATGGAGCGCGTTCCCCTTGAATTCGCAGAAGAACTCGACCTCCACACCGACGATCTCAAGCTCCGGATGGGAATCCATCCTCTGTTGGAGCCTATAGATGCCGGAGGAGAGGTACTCGCTGCATTTTTGCGCGAAAGTGGTGCCCTGTCTGTCGAGCTCGTAGAATTCCTTGCCGAATCTCTTTTTGATCTCGTTGATGCCGTAGATGCCGCCCTCGGAGCCCTTCTTCTTATGGCCGGAGGCGTCGTATTCCGCCTTCTTCTCGGGGATGTTGATCTCCATGAACGTTTTCTTGAGATCTTCGTAGGGGATCGGCTCGCCAGCCATGATATGCTTCGCGATCTGCTCCTCTATATAGTGGACGAGGGTGCCGATCGCTGCGGCGATGCCGGCTTCGTCTATGTAGTTCCCGTCCTCGTACGTCAGCTTGTATCGGTATCCGCATTCGCAGTATTTGTCCAACCTCGAATAGGAATACTGCGTCTTCTTGGGGGCCTTGGCCTTCGTCAGCGGTTTCCTGACCGCCGGCGGCTGGGGGCTGGCCGATTGGGAGACGGCCCCGCAACGGGCGGCGGCGAACATCATCAAATTTCTCAGAGAGCCGTTATCTTGCATTCTGTTTCCTCCTTTTCTTATTCTGTTCCTTTATCTCGGCGCCGCCGATCGGCGGGACGAATATCTTCTTCTTCCACAGGGCCTCGAATACCTCGCGGCCTTTGTCGGTCGGGCTGTCCTTGTAGCCCGTGATATGGTCGTAATCGAAGAGGACGTATACGTTGAAGTACGGGAGGAGCGGCTGTATCACCCGATACAGCTTCTTCTCGTATTCCTTGACGTCTTCGTCCCCCCTCTTGCCGAGGAAATCTCGGTCGTATCCCAATACGACCTCCTCGACCCCCAATTCCAATAGGAGGTCGATCTGGTCTTCCGTTATGGTCGAGCCGCAGGTGGCGACGCAATAGGAATTGCCGATGCCGTAGAACGAGGCCGATTGGAGGACGGATTTCTCCCCCTCATAAATGACGACCTTCCTCATACGCCTGATCATCGGCGCGTTCTGCGAAAGCCCGAATAGGTATTTCCCCGTAGGGAAGTTATAAAGCACGCCATTAAGCGTGACCGGCGCGTATTTCGCGAATTGCGATTCGAATGGGTCGAATGAGCGCCCCCTGATGCCGATGAGCTTCCCCTCTTTGTTGCGGTGGGGGATGATGATCTTCTGGCTGCTTGCGTCCACGCGGATGCCGAATGCGGCCATGACGTCTGGGTCGATGCCGTCGTCTATCCACTCCTGCGGGGCGCAAGGAGGCGAGTAGGTGTCCAATAAGGCCTCGGGTATGACCCTTTCAACGTATTCGTCTTCGGGGAGATCCGCCGACAGATCGTCGATCCTCTGGAGGAGATCCCAGTCGTCGGTGATCTTCTCTCGGGCCCGGGGCTCTGAATTCTCGTCCTTCAAGGCGAAGAACGAGACGACTCGGTCGAACGCTTCCTTGAAGCTGTCGAGGTGGAGCCTCCTCTTCGTGATCTCGAATAGGTCTATCGCGTGGCAATGGGTCCAGCAATAGAATGACTTGGTGTCCACGAAATACACCAATTTATGCGGGCTGTCGCCCCCATGGCAGATTTCCGTCGAGAATAGGAGATTCCCCTTTGAATCCGTCGCGGGGGAATCCGCGTGCAGGACCTCGACGAAGAACCTCTCGATATCCTGGGGGGTGAGCATGTTCTTGACTTTTTCAGCGGTAAGCATGTCTTTCCTCCTTAGAAATCGTTTGGATCGAAGGCGTCGGTGCCCCAAGCCAATTTGCCTTTATCCGGCTTCTGCTCCAATTCCGACGGAGCAGGCTCCGATACCGGGAATGAGCATTCCTCAGCCGGTTCGGCCGATTGGGCGAACATATTCTGCCCCCACCCCTGGCGCTGCGCCCCTTCGGTGAAGCTGAACGGAAGCTCATCGTCTATAGGCAGGTCGGGGTCGATCGGGTTGATGCGCCTTCCGTTATCGAGCTCTATGGGCTTCGCGGGCTCCACGGCCGGGGCTTGCTGCCCTTTCTTGGCCGGAGCGGCTTCATCCGCGCCGGTTCTCTTCGTCTCGGCCTCTTCGTCCCAGACCACCTCGGTCGGCTCGATTTCGAGCATCTTACCCTCGAAATCGGTGACGAAGCAATCGATCCAGCGGCAGGTGTTGCGCTGGAAGCAGCCGTATATCCTTATATTTACGAGCGGGTTCCCACGGTTCTTGTAAAGATGCATGACGTGGGTCGGCTCTTGCACGAAGCCCTTCGCTTTATATTGGTCGACGATCGCTTTGTCGCTCTCCCTGACCGGGAGAAGGACCCAACCGCCGTCCGGCTTATCCGCGATCGACTTCGCGCCGCGAATCATCTGCTGGTCGGCCTCTTTGACCTCCTTCCAATTGCCGGAGACCTGAGTGGCCGTATAGATGAAGATATCCAATTGCTTCGCCAGGTTGTTCTTGAGTCTGTCCATGAACATGAGGAGGATCTGATCCTCGCGGAGGTTGGACATCTTCGTTTCCCTGGCGGAGGAGGACATGATCTTCTGAGTCGAGCCAACGTAGTCGAAGAACACATAGCCGATGTCTTTGGTCAAGACGTATCTCTTGATAATATTCTCGATGTCGGATATATCGTAATTCGAGATCTCGACGAAATAGAGCTCGGCGTTCTTCAGGAGATCCTTCGCCACGGATAGGCGTTCCTCCTCCTCATCCGAGAGGTTATGAAGATCAATATTATCCTCTGCTATCCCAGTGAGGTAGGCGAGCCACATCTTCTGAACCTCCCCACGGGTAAGCTCAGAGGAGATCAGGAGCGTCTTCAGATTGTAGCCATCCTTGACCCATGCCTTCTTCTTGACATCGTATCTGAGCGGGACCGCGAAGTGCGCGCTCTCGCCGGCCTGCTCACGGGATTTGCCGACGCCCTGCGGGGCGGTCTCGACGAGGACGGTGCCCCTTCTGGCGCCCCTGTACGCCGTCGTGAGATAACGGCTGCGGAAGGCTGGTCCGACCTCCGGCGATTCCTCTAGTGACTCCAAAAGTTCGTCCAAGCCGTCGCCGGCCTGGGACTCAACGCAATTCTCGGAGCTGTCGTACTTCTCCTTAAAGGCCAAGACTTTCGTCTCCGCCCAGCCGATGAGATCCTTGATCGTCATGGCGTCGAATTTCTCCTGCTGCTTCATGATCGCGACCGGGTCGATCAAGGTCATGTCGAGGATCGGCTTCGTGTCGATGCCGCTCTCGTTCATGGCGTTCAGGAGGGAGAACTTCTTCAGTTGGTTGTAATAATAGTGCAGCTTCCCCGGATCATAGGCAGCCATCGCCCTCTTCATCCAGTTGGTGCCGTCGTTGGATACGAAGACCTGATACCATTCCGGATAGTTCTTCAGCCACTGCTCGACCTCGATGGGATCGATTCTGTCGATATCGATAGTCCCGCCGTCGCTTTGAGTGGCGATGCCGACGATGGCTTTGAATACGTAGCGATGAAAATCCTCCGGGAAGTCCTTTGCGAAGAAGCGATATTTGTCGTCTTCCAAAAGAAAAGGATTGGTAGCCAGGGCCCCGATGACCTGAATCACGGCCATCTTATTCGAATAGGTGTATTGTCCTGGCATAATCAATCCTCCGCGTCATCGTCCCAATGGCGGTATACGCGCTTCCGCCTTGCGGGTTTGTTGATGTGGACCCTCACGGGTTCCGTTTTAATGGTGACCTGAGCGTTTTCCTTCGCCAGGTCATTCATCTTCTTGGCATAGTCGCGGGCTTCTTCATAGAAATCCCGGACGACCCATGGGACTTCCCCGATCTTCGTTTTGGATGTCGGGTTCCCCAATATCTCATAGTAGTAATAAATAGTATATCGTATGCCGGGAAGCTTCTTGCCCTCCGCGAGCATGCGGTCGAGAGAGTTCGCGACGAAGTCTGGGCATACCTCGACGCCGAATAGCGTCGCTATGTAATCGCGCAGCTCCCTTTTGCTCCGCTCTTCCTCCGCGTGCGCCTGCAGCTTATCGCGGTAGCAGGCGCCGCAGAGGAGCTTTCCATCCAGCCTGAAGGGAACGCCGATTATCTTAGTACCGCAACAAGCGCAGATACTGCTTTTCTGGCTGTTCCCCATGGTTTATTCAGCGCTGTATGTATATCCTTTCGCAAGGAGGGAGGCGTAGACGATCTCCAGCTGCATGCGCTGGTTCTCGCCGGCGGAGTTGCATTTGAAGTTCGGGTCTCCGACATCCTGGGAGAGGATGGAGATATATTCGTCACGATTGCCGGTGGCGACGGTGCTCTGTTTGACCATCGCGCCGATGCGGGCCTTGAGGGTGTCGATAGGGAGCTTGGATTTATCCTCTTCCTTCTTCTTTGCATCCTCGATGGCCATGGCCTCTTTGATGGAGATCGCGGATCCGGCCGCGTCTTTCTCGATTTTCTCGATCGCGGCGACGAGGGCCTTCTCGAATTTGTCGTAATTCCATTCAGGGATCACAGGCGTGATGTTCATGAAGCGGCCGCCGGCGAAGAACGATCTGTTGCCGAGCAGGTATAAGGTCGAGAGCGGCTGCGCGCCGGTATCGGTGGCATCCGCGAGGCGGATGTATCCGGTGATATCGACGTAATTAAGGATCGGATTGACGACCCTCTTGTCGCCGCGAGGGTAGACCATCTCATATTCCTGACCGCTTTCGGTGGTGAATTTCCTGCTGCCTTCATGGCCTAGGAAGATGATCGTGAAGCCGGAGCAGCAGAGCGCGTGGAGTTGGTCGTCGATCTCCTTCTCCCATTCCTTCCAAGCGCCATAGCCGCCGTTGTATTCGCGGAGGGTATTGATGCCGAGGAGGCCGCAGACGTAATGGTCGGAAAGCTTCTCAATGCCATCGATCGCGTCTACGATGATGGTTTCGTATTTCTCGTGGAGCTTATCGAAGTTCTTGCGGTCGGAGAGCTGCTTGACGATCTTGCGGAAGTCCGACCAAGTCCTGATTTCGAGATATGGGACGCCGTCGATGGCGCTTAAACCCTTCTCGAAGGCCAAGACGAGAGGCTTCGGGGCTTTGACCGCGTTGTAGGTCTTGCCGCATTTGTTAGGGCCGTATAAGAGGACCGATTTCCCCTCGATGCCCTTGATGATCTTGGAGACCTCTGGTGTGAATAAATCGATGTCAGCCATAATCTATAGACTCCTTTCTTTAAAACGCGTCTGGGTCGAAGGACGGGATTGAAGCATCCGGGACGAAGCCAGCAGGGGCGGATGCGCCGACCGAGCCGAAGCCCTTCGCAGGGGCGGCGGCAGCTTTGCTGTCGCGCTTCTCGCCGTTCTCAATGCCGGCGGTGCGGCGGGAAGTCAAGGCGACCGTGGCCTCCTCCCCGGTGATGTAGCCCGGCTCGCCTTCGGAGATGCCGGCGGTGGTGCGGCCGCCGATCAAGCGAAGCTCATGGACGAACTCGGTTTTGACGATTGGGCCGCTGGTCGCTCCCCAGCCCTGTTTCTTTGGCTCGACGGATTTGGTCTCGGAGAGATTGACGATGCTGACGGTGAATTTCGCAGTCTGGCCCTGCTCGTAATTCGAATTGACGTATTCGGAGAAGGTTTCGCCCATCTGCGGGATCTGCTCGTCGCTGGCGTAAATCTGGAACTGGTGGCCGACCCCTTTCCAGTCGATATAGAGAAGGGCGATCTTCGAACGTCCGGTCTCTTCGCTCTCTCCGCTCTCCTTCGATCTCTTGATTTCAGGCATGATAGAGATGATGCGTCCGTCGATGTCGGCGGTGGCGCGTGGATTGAATGGATGCGTGACGGAGTCGGCCTTGATGCCGCCGTTGGTTCCGCGAATGGAGAAGGAAGTCGTTTCGCGTTCCTTGCCCTGCTCGTCGCGGCTAATAACGAGGTATTCCTCGATTGAGCCGGAGATCCAAACCTTGGCGGCCACTTTGATCGCGCTCTCCCAGGTTCCCTGGTCAAGGACGTCGTTCTGCTGATCATCGCCCAAGGTCGCGAGATAGGTGGCGATTGAGGAGATGTTTGGGCTCATCAATTCCGCGAGGGAAGCGTATTTTGAATTGGTCTTGCCGTCTTTATCGTTCTTGAAGGCGAAGACTCGAATTCGATGCGATTCGAATCTGGAGGTGGAAATGACGATTTCCCCTTTGATGCAGTCCTTGCCGCTCTTGGTGACGTCATTCTTGAGGTTGCAATCGCGGAGATATCCTTCGACGATCGCGTAGTTCCTTAGTTTTTTCTGCGTTGATTTCTCTTCTTCCATAGTGTTTACTCCTTTACTTGTTCTGAAGATTATTACTCGACCGAGCAGCTCTGGCTGACCGGTCCCCGTAATTTTAGCATGGCGGAATGAATCCGTCAAGGGGAATCAGATAACTTCCCCGTTGTCGTATTTGTCAAGATTCCTCTTCATGATGTAGAAGTTCTTGACGAATGGATCCGTTTTGGGATCATGTTTCTCCGCGTTCTCTTTATTGGCTTTCTTGATCCATTCCTCCCCATGTTTGCGGGCTTCCTCTTCTGTATCGAATGGGATGCCGTGGAAAGTGTTGTTGAATAGATAGATCACCGCGTAATACTTAACGCCGCGCGGCGTATTTTTCTGCGGAATGCCTTTCATATGGGCTCCTCCTTTCTCCCTGCGCTCCTAATTATAAAGCGCCGGGTCCTCCGGCGCAAGCTTTTTTATGATTTTCCCTTTGGATCGGCGGAGGAACCATGGTTCTCCCCCCGGAGGATTTTGATCGCTTCCGAGGCTTTCTCATCCGTGAGGCCGCCCGGACGGTCGTAGTATTCCGTCAAGACCAAGCGGGAAGAGAGTTTTTTCTCTTCATAATCAAATTCCTCGTCATCCAGGATCACGAACGAATCTACCTTATCTTCCGGATGGTTCGCGTTCCAGTTCTCGATCCACCTTCTGATGCCGTCTCCTCGATACCAAGGGCCGAGGAGCTCAAAGTAGAGAGTCGTGTCGAATATCCTCAGGTGCTGCCGTCTTAACGCGTTTATCAGATATTTCTTAATATGGAGAGAAAATTCGTCCTGCATCCCGCGTTCTCCGTCCTGCGTCGCGCCCTCATAACATTCTTTCCAGGAAGAGACCAGCACGATGACGGCCCCCGTCTCCTCCACGATCCTGCGCAGCCGGCGTACCCTTGGCTGGGAAATACCCATATATCCTTCGACCCAAGGGGCCCCGGCTCCTATCTTCGAGCCGTCCGGTCTGAAGAAGTCCTCATTGGCGTTGAGCACGCCGTCGATATCCAGAAATATGACCTTCATTTTTCTTTCTCCTCCTTTGGTGTCCTTGCCTTTAAGTAAACGTCATAAGCGGCCGCCCTCTGCTCATCCGTGAGCGTCATGGCGCCGTTTTCGAGATAAGAATCATATATGATCTTCTCATATTCATGCTTTGGATCAAGCTTTTCGAACTGCGGGCGGAGCTGCTTTAAATCCTCGACGCCGAATCCGATCTCCTTGCAGAATTCTGGGATCAAAAATTTCCCAACGACCATAGGGAGCGAGCTCTGGAGCGCATCCACGATCATTTTCTCCTTGCTTTTTCTCTTGAAGAAGAAATAATCCTTACCATGTCCCCGGATGCAGCGAGTCAAGAATTCATTCGTATCGACCAATTCGATAAAGTCATGGTCATGAGGTGAGAAGCCTGGCATATTCGAGAAGAAATAACACGAGCCCATTTGATGCTTCATATAAACCGGACCTCCTTCTGAATGCGTATTTATTATAATGCATTAATCGCTTCGTTACAAGAAAAAAGAAAGACCCCTTTAGGGTCTTTTTCTTGGCTTTTGGACAATGCTCGTCCACCAGGTTATGCTATGCTCCACAGAAGAAACTGAAGCAGCTTCTCGTTTCGTCGACGCTTTTCTCTTCATAGACAGGGATGCCATATTCTTCACAGATCATACGTTCGATCTTGCATCCTCTGGCATTCTCCCAGCCTTCCGCGAAAATCGCGACATCGGCTTCGGAGAGCTTCTTGATCGACTCTCCTAGATACCAGACGCTGTTTGCGTCATGCGGGGCGTCTTTGAAGAAAGAATCCAAAACCTTAATTTCTCCTTCGAAGGGTAAAAGCGAGAATATCTTGGAAATTTTTTTGCGCTTCGACTCGATCTCCTCGTTAGTTTTGCCGTTCATCGGCTGCGAAATGAATATTTTAACGGTTCTCATTATTCCACAACCTCCCAGTCCTCCGCGAGGCAGTCGCTGGTAGACGGCGACCACATGGCATGAGAGCCGTCGGCTGTGCGGATTTGAAGATAAGGCTCGCATCTGAATAGGTCGCCCTCCTTCATGCCCCACGCCTCGGCGGTCTGCTTGTTGCATGGAATGCCGTTCGGGTAGCCCTTCTGATAGACCACGAACTGGCCCTTGCCGTTCCAGCCTTTCCTGGCGACCTTCTTGCCCTGCTTGAGGAACATCAATGCGTATCCGAAGTCGAATACAACGCATGGTCGGTTTTCTTTGGATTGTTTGGTTTTCATTTTTATTTCCTCCTGGCTTTTGCCATATTAACTTTTTGATTTGCCCTGCTAGCGAGACGGTATAAGGTCTCCGGCAAAGCTTTTGATTTTATTATTCATGCGTTCGCACACAAAATCCTCGTACATATAGTGCGCATCGGCGATGAACTCCTCGATCGTATCGTTCTCTTCGAACGCGTATTCATAATCCATGCCATTCCCAAAGTAATGGAACCCGTGGAGTTTATAGCTCGCCTCTTCACAATTCGGGTAACTGTGGATGGTGACGCTTCTGGAAACCGAATCATATTTAAACTCGAATTCGGCGTCTATGAGCCTTTTAATGGCATCGTTTCTGTCTTTGATTTTCATTTTGCTCTTCTCCTTTTTCAGATGTAATTATTCAGCGACAGCCCCCTTTTTAAGGCCGCCTTCTTTTCCTTATTCTTCTTTATCTGCTCCTCTATTTCCGCCTTTTCCTTGGCTATGAGGAAGTGCAATTCGTCCATCCTCCTCTCAGCGTCTTTTCTTTTGAGTTTAAACGTGACGCTGTAGATAGAGTTCCCCAAACATCCTATTGCCGTTTTTTCTTTGAATAAGACGGAGAACCCATTACTAATCTTCTCCGCGATATCGCTATCGGTAAACCTCGTGAAATTTTTCACGATGAACGATCTTTTTTCGTATCGGAAATAGCCTTCCAAATCTTCGAGCTCATGCTCGAATTCCTCTTTTCTGATTTTGCTCTCCCACGTATTATCGTCCACGTCCGAGTCGAGGTAAATGTCCATGAGATACATGATCTTGTTGAGATTCTCTTTGTAGGTGATGTTGTACCTTTTTGGCTCATAGCGTTTTTCCGGCTCCGGCTCCAGCTCCGGTTTCTGTGGGATTTCCTCCGGCGTCTTTTTCTTCGCGTTATTATGGACATTCATGCATAAACTTATGCCTATGATTATGGAGATAAAGATTATCCCCAGTAATATGAGCGCGCCTATCTTCATTCCTTCCACCCCCAATCGGTGCAGTCGATGTAGTCGGTGAAAGATTTATCAAACTCGTCATAGTCATATGTGATTTCGCCATACGAATCGCGTAACGAATGATGCACACCATCTTCCGCGATAAGCATGGCCTCTCTACAACATCTGCGAGGTTTGATGAATCGTTTCAACTGCTTCACGCTCATGTCCTCAACCTTGATTTTGGCGGTGAGGGAGCCGGGAGCGATGTTTTCTATCACAACCCAATAGGCAGGTTTCTTTTCGTCGCTCGGATAGAGAAGAATGGCGCCATTCTGTCTGCCGACGAGTTTTAACGTGCCACTGTATTTATGTCCACTATTATGAGTTATCTCCACCTCCGCCCCGACGATCGCGGCGAAGTCGTATCCGGTGTAATCCATATTTTTTCTCCTTAGTTTTTTTGCCATCCCCATTCAGCGCAGTCGATGGTATCGCTAAACTTAAGCCAAACCTCAGTTCTGTATCTATCGCCTATGGTATCGGTGCCGAAGAAGAGGATTTTGTTTTCTTCGTTCGGTAACACGTCGGAGTTGACCATGAAGTAGACTTCTTTCTCGCCGTTCTTGTTTTTGAGGGCTTCCGCATAATGCTTGATTTGCCTCAAATTCATGTCCTCGACCTTGATTTTGGCGGAGAGGGAGACTATGATCCCTTTAGAGACCATGATATGCGAACTCTTGTACACAGGATGAATGGCACAATCTTTAGATTGGATAATCACTGCATCATCAGTCGAATATGCAACCTTCCCGAATATTTCAGAATATCCATACTGCATTTCCACTTCCGCGCCAGTAATCGCGTTGAAATTATATTTGGTGTAATCCATGTTATTTCTCCTTCTTCCCCATCCCCATTTCTCACGGAGGCTTTGGACTCCCGATGGCTGGATTAAGAAGGAAGCCTTTTTCATCGGGCTCCCTATTGATTCTCCTCCTTCAGATAGCCCCATGACTTAACGTCTATCTCGGCAGTTCTACGTCTTTTTTTATCTTTTTCGCTTAATCTCGCAAATTGCTCAGGGGTCATATCCTTAATCTTGATTTTCGCAGTCAAGGAATCAACCCGGTCGTTGGCGATAAAGTATAATTTGTGGCTTTTGTCTCCTGCCACCTCATACCAGATTATTCCGCATTCTGCGTTTCTTGTATATCTGCGAACAGTCCCTTTCAAAATCCTATAGCCTAAATCGAAAGCGGGATCGGGTTTGATGATCAACGATACTTCCGCGCCGACGATGGCACTAAAATCATATTTTTCATCGACTTTCGCAGTCTTCTTCTCTCTATACTTGCGTGGAAGACCATTCGATTGATAGAAAGCCTTACGGAAGATGGCTTTAATGATCGACGTCATGATAACGGTTAAGAACACCAATGCGAATGGCATCCACACAAGCGATGAGCACCAGAACCAGCTTAAGGTGATTAGATTGTCGGTAGCGGCCTTGACGATTAAGAGGACGATCGCGGTTATAAGCTCGGCCGTCCAAACGAGACGGATAAGACTGCTGAACGTCCAGATAGAGCGAATGACTTTTTTCATTAGAATTCTCCTTAATTCGTATATCATTTTTAGTTCCCTTTCTATGTTTTTTTTATTTTGAGAACGACATAATTATAACCTGTAAGAATAGGCTGTCAATATCAGAAAATAAAAATGAGGGCCAGAGCCCTCACTTCCGTTTAAGATTGGACCGCTTTAGCAAGAACGAAGTCGATGTGTTCGCAGGTCATTTTAACTCCTCCTTCGTTAAGGCCCACCTTCTTTATAGCCAATAGCAGAACAGCCAGACCAGCCAAGTCACGATGATCTGCACCAGATGTAATAATTGGTCTTGCCACAGGTTTATGGCTTTTTTATTCGCTTTCAAATCGTCGATTATCGCATGGACGGCGATATTGATCGGCAATGCCAGCCAAACCCAACCGATTGAGTGCTCTGCGCCGCACCAACACACCAATGGCAGGAAGACCATAATCCCCCACATGGCTGCGTGGCCAATCAATGCGGGGATATAATCTTTTTTATTTTTTTCTGGGCTGTTTTCCCAATATGCTTTCGCTTTTGACTGCGCCAGCCACCCCTGCAAAGGATAATCGGCCAGTAAATGCCCTAATATCATCAAAATTAAGACAATGAGTGCGTGATTCATCGTTTCTCCTCCTTTCCGTTGTTGATGATTATGTAGCCCTTCGCCCTCAGCGCATCGCATTGGGCTTCGTAGGTTGGGTGAAAACGGCGATGAGTGGCGTAGATCGCCTCCTCCATCTCCTTGTCAGCGTTGAGTCTCTTAAGGTTGTTGTCGATGCCCCTCTCAAGCTGGCCGATTCTCCTGCGATTCGGATAATCCTCGTCCTCCTCGTCCCAGATATTATCAAGGGCGTCGATGATTTTCTTCAGGATCTGAAAGTCGATTTCCTTTGGTTTTTTCCAAAAACTCATGACGTACTCCCTGCTCTCTTTCTCAGTGAGTTTAGAC
>Ga0326511_10000076_pt1 | contig 70543 bp, 117 predicted proteins | sample 0_2496_0518_D_FD_203701 | JGI IMG/M metagenome (GOLD analysis project Ga0326511, IMG submission 203701) | Bovine rumen microbial communities from UC Davis, California, United States - 0_2496_0518 | ecosystem: Host-associated > Mammals > Digestive system > Stomach > Rumen | place: USA...
ATACATCTGGAGCATATCAAACTCAACCTTCGGATTCCTTGCCATATAATTCTCGATTCAACATTCGTGTAGTTCCACCACGAGTCTTTGCAAGATTATTGTCTGTCGTTTGCTCAAATATTAGAGTACGGCAAGCGTAGTCATTATCCACGACGCTTGGCTGATTGGATACACAATGTATTTTGCGTCCAAATAGATTTGTCCAGTTGAAAATATCTAAAAGAAGAGCAGATATTAAATCATGACGCGCAATACCAGTAGATTTCTCTATATTATTTTTTTCTTCACATAAAATATAAAAAATAATTTGCTGGATTTTCATATTAGAATTATAGCGTTCCAATTCTCGAACACTTGTTTCGTAACATATGTAATTCTGCACATTGTGCTGCGTTGGATGAATAAGATAATATGGAAGGATATTAATGCCAAGATAATCGCTTGGATCGGCATCTTCATCTTCCAATTCTTTATTATTTAAGAGATATAGTATTAGTTCATTGTCAATCAAAGATTTTTTAATTATCTCTTTGTACCTGATGTCATCAGAATCAGGTAACTATTTCAAATCGCGAAGGGATTTGAGTTGTTCTGGTGTTAATTCCATAATTCAATCCCCCTTTATAGTGCGATTATTTCAACATCTAATTCTGCAACCACATCATCAGATGTATTTCTTATTTTTAGTATTTTACCTATATATGAGTCATCACCCAAGAATTTAATCTTAAGTTTATGTGGGTCGTCTGTTTCTATATATTCCACAATTGCATTTGGAACACGTTTATTATCAATCCAAAGCGCCCAGTATCCGGGTGTATAATCGGAGATATTTCCTTCTTCGTCATAATAGGTAAGCGTAAATGTTTTGGCCGAACCGCCTATTTTAATGATGGATTTCCCAGAACAGGTAATAACAGATTTGATAGAAGATGGTGTGGATGTATCGTCAGGGATTATTGGTTCTGGAATGATTTTATTATTATAATAATTTGCCCACATTCCAATAATATTCCCTTCAGAATCCTTTTCTATATAATCGTTATGTTGATCAAATGTATCTTGCGCTAATGTGATTCTGCAAATGCCATTTGGCGATATGCGGTTTACTTTTGATATAAGCCATGCACGGGGTTCAGATTCAACAGCGGTATCAACAATCATTCTTATGTTATACATTAAGGTTTCAGTATCTCGTGTCATTGGCACAGCCAGCTTTTGTTGATCTTCAACCGACTGTATTTTATACAATTGTGTTCATCTAGCAACTCGTTAGGCTGCTAAAGAGTTATTTATATTATATAATTTTACATATTTATCATATTTTCTTTTTAAATATAATTCTGCTCCATCATATAGCCAATCTAAAAATTTCTTTACCTGTTTATTTCCGCCAAACATTAATATTCTTGTATTCTTATCAACATCAATGCTATTTTGAGCAACATGTATGCGTTTTTTGATTCCTATATTTTTCTCAATAATGTCACCAATCGCATTAATAAGTTCCGACGTTCCGGTAAAAGTAACCGTGTTTGTATTACCTTTTTCATAATGATATAAACATCCATCTCCGTCAAATACTCCACGTATAAATGATTTATAGTATTTTTCTTCAATTTGAAAAGGGAATACAGCAAAATAACTTTTCTTTGGAATAACACCTTGATTAACTATATTTTCATGAAATTGTTTATTATCAAGAGATAAAGAATATTGAGGTTTTCTATTCGGAAATTTTTTTGGTGGTTCAATATATCTTAATGGTTTATCGTATTGAAATTCACTTCTCATTTTTTCAAGTATTTCAACATCATCTTCTTGTAATGATATTTGCACCTTATTATTATTTGAACCAACACAACCATCAGCATAGAAAAAACCTAGAATATAAGCTTTGTTATCTGAATCAATATTTTTGAAATAATTCTCATCCAAATTATATATTTTATTAAAATCGCTTGCTTGCAATCTGTCAATGTTATATTTCTTTAATATATTTTCAACGCAGCAAATACCCAAACCAAATATTTCCCCGAGATTAGTTAAATTGATTTTATTATTTAAATAATAATCGCATATTTCTTTTTCTAATTCTTCATATCCAGGTAGCTTTCTTCTTAATATTTCTGTATTTGTTATTTCTCTATATAAATCATTTTCTTTAATCGCATTACTAATTACATGTTCAGATCTCTTTAAAATTTTACTTATTTGCTTTATAGATTTACCATCATTTAACAAAACCTAAATATACTCAATTTCTTCTTTTTTTAATATGATTTTCTTACTCATATTTTATCCTCCTTCAAAAGACAAAAAAAATAAAAGACAGTAATCTTCGTGTTGAAGGCGCGAAGAAGGGTAGCTACTCCCTGTCCTGTCTTTTAACCAATAATATAAATAACTTTTCTTATGCTTTCACATAAGTTCGGACTATATCATAATCTCAATTTGAGATTCTCCCAACAGGACTCACTTGAGCCACTTAGTCTCTGAACCTTCCCCTCATCAGGGCTTGGCTGCTGATTATCCAATCCAATATTTTTTGACCAATTACGCTTATATATAATCTCAATATTTCGCTTTGGTATATTGGCTCTAAGGAACTTCCAGCAATTCAAGGAGTTTTCTATATATCATCACTGATATAAGGGACTACTTAAAATCCAACCAAATTCCACTATTGTAGCTGTTTTGGCTTCTTAAAACCGCTGGGCATTCATATTTATGCCCATCAAAAACCCATCTTGCGATAAAATCACATTTTAATATCTCAAATGTAGGAAACTGATTCCCGTTATAATTTGCCTTATCAACTACCAACCATTTATTATACGTTCCGTCTTCATGTTGAATATCTACATAACAACCAATTGGGAAAATAGAATCATATCTATTACCCAATACAGAATCATAATAATCAAGATTGCATTCTTGACCAGGCTACATTTGCAACCAGAATGTAACCTAATCTTTATTATACGTCTATGAAGCATGACGTATAAATTTAATAGACAACGGTGTTTTCATTTCATCTTCTTCTGGATGAAGATTATTTAATTTCAATGCTTCAAAAGAAGACTAATCATGATAATAATCATAGATATAACACATTTGAGACTGGATATCTTGCCACCAAGACTCCTTCATTATCACATCGCTTTGCGCCTTTCTAGCCCTTCCGGGTATAGAAACTCCATTATGAATAGCTTTAAAATCATCAAAATTAATCGCCATTGGAGTCACCTTCTTTCAGACGCATTATTTCTGAACCAGCATCTAGAATCAATTTACGGTATTTCAACCAATCAAAACATTCGCTTTGATATTCATTCAAAGCAGATTCCAATAAACTCATTGTACAAATAAGTTCTGGCTGTTCTAATAGAATATCATTTAACCCATTTAATTTATATTGCAAATTACGGAATGCATCCGCAACATCAATATTTGGATAACTCTACCTTGTCGCTGGATCGACATATAATAATAAAAAGAAAATGGACTTACGAATAGATAATTTGATTGAATGAATTTGGGTAGAAGAATAGGAACCATATTTGGTCTACATTATGTTTCACCCAAATATTGGTTGTAAATATATCCTCTGTCCCGGATTAATTTACGAAGATTATTTTTAGCACGGTGATACATATCCTTTAATTCAGTCATATGATTTGCCTAGCTATAAAATTTCTGTTCTGTATTTGAGAAAAATTGAGCAGTGTTTAATGTCGAATGATATTTTGGAGAAACCCATTCAACAACCATACCTAGCGCTATCAACTCTTCGACAAAATCTTTATCTTCATCCTCCGAAACTGGAAATTTCAATTCGTATTCAATCTCTTCTACATCATCATCAACATCCAACGACTTAAACAATCTACGCACATACGGCTTTGAAAGCGTCGAACGCATCCATCCATTCATCATTTCTTTTGCTAATCTTTCATCAAGAGCAACAAGGTTATAATCCTCTACCATTAGATAAAATCTAGAGTAGAGTTCATCAAACTCAGAGGTCATTGGGTATCACCTCCGTTTATTTAATCTTTGAATTCGGCAATTAAATTCAAATTTGTACCAAACAGTTCATCCAGAGCCTTAATTTTTCTTACACTATCAAGTGTTCCATCTGTAATTGCAGAAGCAGCAATAACTTTAAGTGACTCAATAGCCGTCTTTGGAAGAGCAGAAACTTCTTCAATCATTTTCTTCTCTGGAAGTCGGAGTATTGCCTCTAAATCCTGAATGGTATAATTCTCGGTATAAAACTTTTTCAGCTGTGGAAATGCTTCAATAAAATCTTCGTCCTCAACGATAAATAAAGGATTAAACACAAAAGATGATTTCACGCGAACGGCTGAAGCAAGGTCTGCATATTCTACCTGAGTCTTGTCTCCGTAATCCATCCACTCATACAGCATGTGCGTTTTCGCACCTTCCATAAACAAACCACCTTGTGCAACAGATCTACAAACAATTCCATCAGAATCATTAAATACTCGTTTTTCTACCTTTGGAGACTCTTTTTCAACAGATACAGTCTTTTTAACTGGTTCTGTTTTTGGAGTCGTAGTTTTCTTCCTTGTAGTTGTCGTTGTTGCCATAATTTATCTCCTCTTAATCCTTAATAATCAATTAACCATTGGAAAGGGTCCACTGCCCGAAATATCTACCCAAAATTGTAGAAATCCCATAGGAACGCTGTACCTCGTATTTCATGATATCATCCCAGCGGCCGTGTTCCTCGCCCTTCTCTGTGATTTCGTCAATCTCGGTTTCTCCTACGTCAACGACTTTAATAAACTTGTCGGTCTGACTAGCCGGAAGAATCCAAAGCTTGGTGTTATCAATAAGCGGAGTAAGGTCTTTCTTGCTGGTAAATCTCTGCGGGATTTCCATAAGAGTAGTGCCTTCATAGTCACCAATACGACCACTATGAGAAACATCTTCCTTCAGGGATTCCGCTCTCCAGTTAACGTCAGAAAGTGCATTCAGTTTCTTCAGAGCAGTTTTGGTTCCAAGAATTACAACATTAGACTCATTTGCAGTCTCAACATTAGCAATAATGGCATCAAAAGCATCCTTTGTTGCAGAACCAAGAACACCTGTACCGACAAACCCAGAACGAATAGAAGCCGGAATAGAATTAGCTGCAGAGAGAAGCTGCGCATAAACCTCCTGCTGAATCTTCACAGAGAATGCTCTTGCAATTGCATTAGTAAGAGCAGACCAATCTTCACGACCAATCATGTACATGTTAATGTCAGCACCTACGGCTGCACCATAGCGATCATACGGAATCGTAAATGTCTCGCCCTTGCCAAGTCTCTGAAGGATGTAATCATGATGGCTTACGCCAACTTTAGCGATAGAAAGGATAACTTCCTCTTCACTATAGAACTCATATGCATCACCAAGGGCAAGATTTCTATAGTCCACAAAGTTCTCAAAGAACTCATTTTCCTTAAATCCATTGCTAATTACTACGTCAATTACCTCTTCAATAATATCAAAGAATTCGCGACCATGATTCCTATAAGCTCTTTTAAGCTCTCTCTTAGAGGAGTCAGCGGTAACGCCAAATACTTTCTAACATACAGTACGAAGTTTTTCTTCTGCTTCATTCTTCGGAATTACTCTTTCAGATTCAGCATCATAAATTTCGTTTCCCATTGCCAGATCATACATAAGATTCTTAATCTCTTCGTAATTTGTTTCCATCTCATTAAACACATTCATTACATGTGCGGAAAAATTCATTTTCTTACTCATTTCGTTTTACCTCCTTTCCTCTAAAATTAAGAAGCCACTGCTAATTTCTTACTAGAAACAGACACTGCTTTATTCTTGACCGGAGTTCCAGAGAAAGCTTCTGCGGATACTTCGAAAATGTCACCGACGGTAAGGGTATAAGCCTTAACTACTTCATTAGCAGCATTGTAGAAATTCGAAAGGTCTGCGAGTTCTCTCGGAGATTCATAAGGAATAATTGGAGAGTTGTAAACAAGCAGAGCTTCGCCAGTAGAAGGAACTGCTGTTACCTCTACGTACCAATTCCCATTCGGACACTGCTCTACGATTTTGCCAGCAAAGCCATTCGGGCAAGCTGCTTCCGCATAGTTGTCAAAAGAATTCCATGCACCACGACCGATAATGTTACCATTATCCGCTGCGGTACTAAGAGTAATATTAAAGATATGAGCGCCCATATTTCCTGCCAATACTTTGGACGGGAAACATACGGCATGTTTTGTCATATTAGGTGTACCATAAGCCATAATATTTATTCTCCTTTCTAAAAAAATAAAAGTCGCCGAAGCGACCAATCATTGGATATTAGCGTGGAAATTTCCAACGCTATATTTTTAATTATTTATTAAACAAACTTCCATATCTTCCAGCTTTGCCAGACTTTTTCTGACTAAACTGTTTCATGCCAACAGACTTCTTTTCTTCAGAAAATTCAATCTTATTTCCTTTTGCATACTCAAGAAGCTGTCTATCTGCTTCAGCTTTAAGTTCTTCAACAGACATATCAAAATGATTTTCCTCTTTCTTTAGTTCAACAAATTCAGCCGTATCAGCAATATTTGTATAATCCTCAGAGTTAAGAATCTCCATCTTGGTAGGTTCTGCTTCATACTTCTCAAGCTTCTAAGAAATAGAAGAGTAGTTTGCTCTCATTTTGTCTAGTTCTGCTTCTTCGTCAGATGTTACAAAAATAGGCTTAACAGGAATTCTGTCTCCTACAAGATTATAAACACCACCACGCACCTTGTAATTCTGCTTATATGCTTTTCCAGACCACATACCAATCATTACAACAGTTTTAGAATCTTGATATATTTCACATCCGTAATAATCGTTATCTGATTCAGAATAAGTAGAATTCACAAGATCACACATTGCATTTTGAATATCCGACAAAGAAAGTTCAAACTCTACACCATTTACAGAGTATTTCTTCTTATTAGAAAAGGTATTATCAGGAGTTACTTCTTCTGTATCTTTTTCTGACTCTTCAATTTCATCAAATTCTTCAACCACTTCATCAGGAGTTTCAGTAATCTGTTCGTCAACTCCTTCAGAAGCTTCTTCCTTGATTACCGGAGTTTCCTCTTCAGTGGCTTCTTCGTTGGTTACATTAATTTCTTCTGTAACTTCATCGATTTTCTCTTCAAAATCCATCTCCACCGGTTCCTCCTTTCTTTGGTTTTTATCTATATTACCAAGTCGCTCTACAACGACGTCAGCAATCTGATTTATAAATTCTTCTTTGTTAGATAAAATAGAGTTATTTAATTCGCTAAAATCAGCAATATCAGCCCTAGAACCAAGCATACCCTCTCCAACTTCCGTTCCATCATCTCTTGACCCAAGTAAAGTCGAAGCTGATACATAAAACTTTTGAAGATCAAGATAACCATCATTCGCATTATATCCCAATTCTTCAATAGACAATTCGCAGGAATTTTTGGTTCCCCCTTTTCTACGAATAATATCACAAGCTCTAGTATATTCTTCACTTATATATGCATATGCACACACATATGTTTTATCTAACTCTTCATCATATTCAAAAAACGGATCTCCTTCATCAAAAGACCCAACTTGTTTTTCTTGATACTCATAAAACTCGTTACCATCGCTGTCTGTTTCTATAACCATATTATGAGATTCAAAGTCCCATTCTCCATTATCCAACTAATGGATGTACGCCATAATTGGTCTGTTTTTAATAGTTGGCATAGCATCTTTAGCCGCTTTCTCAGATACAAAGCTTCCGTTTCTATTTAAGTCTAAATGGAATACCCGTATCTTTAAGCGCATCATACCTCGATGAGCATCGTCAACATTTTCATCGACTTCGAATGTTGTTGGAATTTGAACACATAATTTATAACCAGAATCAGCAGAAGAAAACTTAGTAAGATTATTTTTCTTGAAAAACCATAACAAATCTTCCATCGAAAGCAATTTTTTCTTACGCATTTTCCACCTCGCATTCATCAAAAATGTGCAAATAATCATATAGATATCTCCAAACATACCCTCCGGCCGTTTTCAAACGGTTTCTACAAACTGATATTATATCAGCTCTATTTACGCCGGTTGCCATGGATGCGTCTTTCGGTGATGAATATTGATTTATATAATTATTATCAATTGATAGTTGTACAACTGGTTTCACTCTAATATTTTTTAAAATATATGGATTATAATCTCCACAACGATTCCATAAAAAACCACCTGCCGATTCTTTTGTATGATTACAACACTGATTTATAATAGAATCATCAACACCAGTATATCTTTTAGCCTAACCAACAGACAAAAAAGTATCTAACAACCTTCCCGTCCCGTTTTCTCTCTGTTCTATAGCAAAAACACAATTATCATAAGAAAACATACTGTCATTTATATCATCTGTTTTATACTTCCAAATAAAACCAAAAGCCGTTTTTTGTCCTCCATTACAACATGATTTTATGTTCGCCATAATGGTTTGTGCAGAAAATGTTTCATTATGACTTTTGAGTATATTGATAATATAGTCAGAAGCTACATTAAGATTTTTGAAAGTATTCAATATTTTCATTCCAATACCAAATTGGACAATTTCAGAATTATCAAAACGCTTTAATAGTTCATTTATTTCGCTTTGTGTTAATGGGTTATCAGTACGCCTCCATACATAACCACCAGAAGTGATAGACATTGGTTTTTTGTTTATCACATCAACAATACCAGAACATCCGGTTTTTATTTTTGCTTCAGAAATTGTATTATATCTCTCCAATTCATTTCCACATAAATCGTATTGTATTACAGGAACTCTTAATACAGAACAACCATCATAGTCTCCACCATCGCTATAATTATAAACAGATTTTCCATATTGTTTTTTCGACTCAACTATAATCGCATGTTCTCTATCATTCAAAATATTCAACAATTCCTTATCTGTATAACAACTATATTTTTCCAATTGTTCAATAGAAAAATTATCAACACCATACTTTTTCATAGCTTTGTATAAACCATATTTACTATATCTATCCATCTTGCTATCTTTAACATGATCAGCAAATCTTTTTTCAATAGTCTGTCTTGTTTGACCTATATAGAAATGATTGTTGACATTGTTTGTTATTTTATAAATATATCCTTCATACATACCAGTTTCTTTATTATAAGCCATATAATAAATTCCTCCTTTAAATTAAAAAGAGACCGCATTCCGCGGTCTCATAATTAAAATAGAAGAGGGGGTGGTAATTATCCACCAAATCTTCCTTTGCTGGTTGGGAGCATATGCCCAACATGCATTCAGCAAAATATTTAAAAACGAAGGATGCTCGTAGTTTGAACATCCTTCATTCCATCCATTGAAAATGTAGTTTTATTGTTTAAAAACATCCAACGATTCCCCTCCTTCGGAAGCTCTTGAAATCCAAGTTCACGAAGCTTCTCTGCGGTTTCCTCATCAGATGTGTAAATAAATTTTTTATCCATTTATATCACCCTTATGTATCCGCTGTATCTCTAGTCCTGTCTCCAGAGTCTGTTAATTCATCGTCTGGAGTTTGTGGTCTTCCCGCTTTATCAGATTGAGTATACGAAGTAGACCATGGAATAAACACATCACTAAGATGTAAAACAGATTCTTCTAAAAAGTTTAATGCTATTGTATCTTTTTCAGAAAAACCATTTAAAGTGTTATATGCCAGTTTTACTGGCAGACCTTTATCTCCAGCAGACATTAATTCTTCTTTATACTGTTCCTTAGTATATACAGTAACCGGAAAGAATTTAACCTTACATGGATCACTAATAGTTAATTGTAATCTATGATTAACCCAACTTTGAATTTGGGGTAACAAAGAAGATATAGCGTACTCACTATTAGCAATACTTGCCATACGAAATGCAAATGTATTATTAATGGTTGCTCCGTTAAGCAGCTCGGCACCACCAGCAGTATTTAAAACAGTTTCAGTAGCTTTTGCAACTTTCGTAGTATCAGAAGCTGCATTATCTGGAAATGATATTTCGTTCAATTTTCCTGGAACAATCGCCGCCGACATATTCGGAGGGATAGCTTCGTCCACCATTTTATTAAAATAATCAACTGCTAAATCAACATCAACGCGCCAGTCATCTGGGATATCTGTTCCGTCCAACGTTTCAAGCTCATACCAAATAAGCTTATATATTTCTTGCTCCGCTGCAACAGCTTGAATATCCTCTAGATCCAAAAGATTAATGATAGAATTAGACATTGGCATCAGAGGACCAATAATCGTTTCAATATCTTCACTACGATATTTACAACATAAACTAAACTCTTCCGGCATTGGTTGCCATTTTTCTCTGGTAGATTCATAATCTCTGTATAATTGTTCAAATACTTCTGGAAAATACTCTATCAACTCTTGATGTCCACGCAAGTATGAACAATCAATGGCATAAGCAAACTCACCGGTCATATATTTACCCGTTATTCTTGCTGAATCAGCTGGCCATGGGAGAACAAAAACTCCATCGTCATCCTCAATCCAAACATTATAACTAACATCCTAAACAAAACATGTAAGTATAATTGGATAGAATTCCTATTGAAGTCTCATTTTATCTAACTCATCAACAGTCTCCTAAAATGATTTCAATACTTTCTGTGGGTTATTTTCTTTTGTTAAATCATGATTCGGAATAACCGATCTACAATACAAAACAAACATATTCGAGAAAAAAATACAAAGTCTAGCATATATCTACGATCTATAAAACAAATACCACGAAAGATTTCTTAATCTAGCCTCATTACCCACAATATTTTGAAAATAACTACGCAATGTTTCTTTGTCAAAAACTCCAACATTACGAGTTGAATTTTTCGTAAAATCACGAAGTCTCTTAAAAGCTTCCTACGATTCGGCAAATCTTTGTTTTAGAAAATCTTCATTGTATTTCTGAGCAAATTCCCTTCGCTCACTATTAGTTGGCGTCGCCTTAGACACCGTACTTTTAGTCGCCAATTGGCAACACCCCCTTTAAAACGAAGAAAACCGTCTGGCGGATCGTATTGTCAAACGGTTTACAAGATTATCATTATTTTGTTTCGGACGTTTAAGTTGGTCTTCACGCCTAGCCTACATTAAAGCGTAGCCAAGCATGCAGCAAACATAAGCACGGTCGTCATGCATTTTGTTCGCCTTTTCTGGGGTTAATTCAAAAGAATCTTTGCCAGATTCTCTTTTTTTACGAATCATATTTACCAACTCTTCTTTGAGCGCATCTATATTAGCAAGCGCTATTTCGTCCCGCCAATCTAATTTAATTGTTTTGGTTTTTACAGACTAAACCTTATTTAGTTCTTCTTTTAGTTTTTCTTCGAACTCCTTGCCAACAACTTTCTGTTTTTTTAATTTCTCTGTTATTTTATTTGTTTCTTCATCTAACAATTTCTAATCAATATCAAAAACAGTAAGATATCCTTTATGATCATAATTTGAAGTAAAACTAATTTTATTCTAATTCATCATCTCAATCATTGCTTCATACATTATTGATTTAAACGCACTTGGGTTCATCATATGTAGTTTTCCTTGAATTGCATCTGGAAATCTCTTTACATATTCTTCTGAATAATCTTTATCAATAAGTCCTCTATGTTCTATTCCGGCTTTGTCAACCCAATTTTGCATAAGCATATCAGCAATTATTGGTCCACCTCCACCGGACCCAGCATCACAATAAATACCAAGTATATTATCATAATTATCAGTACCGCCATCATAGTCAAGAATCATTTGTCTTAGATATTCAACCTAATCTGGGGTCTGCATTGGAGACTTTATCTTTTTGCCAACGTCAACAAGATTAACAAGATTTACTATACGCGCTTTCTTCTCGGTTTTTCCATCAGGAGTTGGAGAATCATAGCATTCACCAGCGAGAATGACCGAATTGTCGCGAAGTCTAGCCGGATCGTACAAAAGCCAAAATTTTTTATCACCAGTATCATTACTATGAAGAGGTTTTCTTGTCTCCTCATTCCTTGTAATTACACCACGCTTAATAATAGCATCGGCGCCGGCTTCTGTTGTGAATTGACAATAATATTCACGCCTGGCTTTTTCTGGATTTGTCCTCATTTCAGACTCAACAGTTGAGCGAGAGAGAAGAGGTGTAATAACTTCTCCGTGAAGAGTTGGCTTAAATGCAAGTTCGCAATCAATATGAAGGACACAGTAATCTGGGTCTCCCATAATTTGACGCTTTGCGAAATCTCTATATAAAGCATAAAACTTTGTGTCTGTGCTAGAAGCAGAACTGATATAAAACTTTTGGTTTGGAATATTTGTAGCAAACGTTCTTTGACGTATTGGGTCAATCGACCTACCACTAGCATCCTTACCAGTCTTTAGGCTTTTGTTTACAATAGCAAAAGCAGAATAAACATTCATCATTTCTTCCGAAAGAAATCCAGATTCATCAAAAATAACGTTTCCTCTCATCAATCTGTTATCTTAGAAGCTTTTTATCTTCTAATTCTTATGGTTATCCTTCCCATAAGTTCGGCATATCTTTTCACCTTCATCATTATATGGTCAGGTGGCGCTGACTCGTGGAGAGATTATATTCTATACAATAGTTTCACTCTCTATGCTCTGCCTGTGACTATGCTTTTAATCATAGCCTTCCAGTCGGGTTGGCATTCCAGCGTTCCCGTTTTCTTCAGCGCTTTAGTATTATAATCCACTTATTTCTAAGCGGCGAGGCGTTGAGGAATATATAAGTTTCACCTCTTTTTTTATCTATATTACTATTCAGTGTCTACGTCATAGATCCATTATATACTTCGTAATTAAAGCCGTTTGACGAGTGGCTAAAGCCATCTCCGGCAGCATTCTTAATCTTTATCTCATCTTTAAATATTTTTCCAGTAGAACCAGAAAATGTATCAATATTATCATTCGCGATCCGCTCCAGCGTTGTAAATGTCTATTCTGCCTGCGATCCAGAACCAGATGCTATGTATGTCCAATAATTACAAAAACACATATCCTTCATCATAGTTTCCAAGTCAATGACCGTGCTATTATGTGTTACAGTATTTTTCTTCCCACACAAAAACAGTTTTTCTTCACTATCTACTGAAATACATTTAGTTTTTACCGAATCAACTTTAACTATATTTACAATTTGCTTCCTTCGCTGTTTAGCGGGTAGATAATCTTTTAATCTATCAAGCTTTCTTGGTAACTTGAAACATGGCAGTTCTTTGCTAGGAGTAAATTTAAACCTATGCGCCTTAAATGTTTTGTCTCCACACTTTCGGTCGTATACTCCACATGTAAACTTAATCCCAAGGGATACCAATAACTTATAAAACCCATCACATATTTTTTCATGACAAACACTTTGAGTAAACTCTGCATATCCATCTTTAGAAATAGTACCATCTGTATCCATCAATCCACATAATAAATCTAATCTCTGTGACACGGAGCCATATAAGTACTCATCTGGAATATGCTTATTCTCATATAAATTATTGGATTTTAACAACGTCACTAAGGGGATGTCATCATATCTATGTAATATTATTCGCTTATTATTCTTAGCATCATTAATAATTGATTTGATTTTATATCCGGTTTGTTCTATCGCTTTTATAATGTCATCCAAATCGGAATTGTGACATGTAATATAGCCCCCAGCAGAACATCCATCTCCCAACCATAACCCTAATATATATGGATTTATATCATATTCTTTTTGAGGATGCATAAGTGGCAAACTCATTGGAACTGAATATCTAACAGCATGATAGTCTTTATCCCACTTATCACTGTAAGTTTTTCTATTTGGAATTAAATATGACGAAAATAACTCGCTTGTAGTTAACTCTTTTAATTCCTTCTTTTTTGAATAAACATCATAAACAGACCATATATGATCAGCATCGGCTATAATTTTCTCCTAATCAGAAAATGTAATCTCATAGCAATCATGATTAGTAAAAATAGGTGAAGTATTTATAACCTTCACTGGAACGCCATAATTATCAAATACATAGTCCCCAATTTGTATGTCTTCCATTGTTTTATCACCATCAGGTGTTGGAATTATTGTATCTAAGCTCAAAGCTTTACCCCATCCACGAGTTGCGACTATTAAAACATTTGGGCAATTCCAAGACCTCTAAACAGCCAAAGCCTAAGAATCAAGCAATTCTATATTAAACCAAAAATCAATACCTTTAACCGGATTGCACTAAAAGTATTTTTGCATTTCTGCAATAGCAATTAATGATTCTATTTTTCTTGAAGACATTGGATAATTTATAGGCTTGACATATATACCATAGTCCTAATAAAAATCTTTGTCATACTATAAATCAAAATCTACTTTATTCGGTGTCCATATCTGACTCATCGTACACCTCCTCATCTTCATCGCTTGAGAATGGGGAATATAATTCCTTCAGATTCTATAAATCAAAAGATATGTCTAAACCTTGTTCTTCTATAAAATCTTTAAGATCAAGATTTTCTCTCAGTAACAATCTATTGATTTCTTTAAACGAATCTCTTTCTTTTCTTAGTTCCTAATTATCCACTCTCATGGTTGCAACTATATCAGACCATTCTGATTCATCCAAAGCAAGCTGTTTCATAATAGAAGCGTCGCTTATTTCTTGAACCTATTGCATACCTTTGCATGTAGCAATATCAAAACCATTTACTTGCCCACATCGTAAATTCAAATCTTTTATTTTCTAAATTTTACCAGTCCAAGTATTCTCGCCTTTAATCGAGTTTTTGCTATTTTTAAGGGATATACAACTTTCTTTCGCAAGATTGTTAACGCTGCCAAGAATCTATGCTTTCATCTACTACAACGATTTGATAGTAGCAATGTTTTTTTCTGCGTTTCTAAAGTCTTGAGATAATTGTGCGACCATATCATCAATATTACTGGCTTGTAAAAATCCTCGCACAATACTAATTATAGAAGCTGTTCGCATCATATCATCGTTTCCTTCTTCTGACGAATCAAGAAAACCGATTAACTGCGAATATAAGAAAGGCTGATCAGATAATTTTTCTTTATCAAATGGCAAGTAGCCCAACAAACGTAACGTGTCATTTTTATTTTTTTCAAATTGTTCAATTATTTCCTAGTCTTTTGGAAGAGCATTCTCCGCCATATCCTGGAGCGACAAAGCGCCCCCAGTATAATTATCAGAATTTCTGTAAGTCATAGTATAGTAATTAACCATCTATACATTTTTTATATATGCGGTATATACATTATTCTTTGTTTTGCCAGTAGCACCATTTGCAGCTTCCAACAAAGAAGCATCCCATATGGTTTCTAACATTGGCTTGTCAAGAAAATACATTGCGTCATCAACCGTTTGTTTAGTCGGTTGCTGTTTCTCTCCATTTACAAATGGCAAAGCTATATCCTCTGCACACTATTTACATCCATCAGTAATACCGGAGACTTGACCAGGTGCAGTCGATACGTAGAATTTATCTTTTGTTTTAACATGGCCACAATGTTGGCACGTATAAAACTTACTTCCAACACCCATAGCCTCTAGAGCTTTCACCTAGTTAGCCGGAGTCAATGTATCAAATATAGCGCAGAGCTATTCAATAGTTTTATCAATCTCTTTTAGGTTAGTAGTCTTACCTGCCTCCTTTGGTGAAAGCGGTTTCTTCTAGCCCTTTCTTACAATCTTGGTAGCAGCCAAAACCTTTACCTCCTTTTAATCATATTTATATAAGCTGACGAGAAGAATCGAACTCACAACCTAAATCAGTTGCGCTACCAACTGCGCCACATCAGCAAAAATAGAATATGTACGAGTCGAACGTCTCTTCTTCGTCCCAAGCGAAGTGTGCTACCGTTACACCACATACTCTAAAAATAAAGAACCAATGCAGGCATCAGCTCCTCTAAAAACCTCAACGGTTTTTGTTCCAAATCCTACCAACGGGAATCGAACCCGAAGTAGAAGAGTGCAATACCCTTCTACGCACCAACAGAGACTATTATCTAATTGCGATTACAACCCAGAGCATTAACGACATAAAAGCCGTACTGCCAAGAATGGCAATAACCTCTTGGGCTACATCTTTGGTGGTTTCTTTGAGAAAATCCATGTCAATCACCTCCTATATAATAAACAGCGTATAACCATTAACTTAGCTGTGTCATGCTTTTGCACAAGTTTTATGGGCATCAATTATCTTAAAACATCATTTATGATGTCTGCTGTTTTACATAATTCCTCTCTGGAAGTTATATCAAATCCAACATCTTTTATAAGCGCATGAGCAAGATGTAAACAAAAATGTTGAAGAAATTCGTCCTGCTCATCTGTTGTTTCTTCAGCGGAAGTATTAATTACATTCATTACTTCATTATATTTATCTATACATTCTCTTGTGTTTTTGTAAAAATCTTTCATAATATATATCCTTTTAACCTCCCCGACTGGGACTCGAACCCAGACATACCTGCTTCAAAGGCATATAACGGTTTTCCTACTACTCCATGTCACCATAGCCGACTTTCGTCGTTGTAGTCTGGACTATTTCTTCACCATATGACATAATCACTTAGGTGTCCCCTATATAGTCTCTGTACATTTACGAAATAATCAATTTCGATTTAGCTCCTCGTTGTCTCAATATTATATTGAGAGTTTCGCGAATTAGGGGGAATTCACAATGAGACTTTCGTTCCCATGTGTCCAAATTAAGGCTGAGAGACCGGCGCGATACCAATTTCGCCATCGGGGATTAATAAAGGCGTAGCCGAAGCCACGCCAATAAATCAATCTTTCTTATCTGTTGTAAACATCACGCCATCTTCTTCACCAATTACAGCACGAGCAACATCTTCCATTAGTGTAGAAACAAGACCATGCGGATCATGCAGATTGTCGTTCCAGAACTGGACGACTTCTGGCTTGAATACAACATAATTAATCGGGTTCACCATAATTCCCTCAATGGTGGTTGCATAAGAAAATGCCGGATTGCCCTCAAAGGCCCGACGAATCATATCAACCTTTTTGGGTTCAGTGTTTGCCGGGATTACCTCAATAAACACAGAAACATTTCCAAAATCTTTTTGCACCGGAAGAATTTCATCAAGAGCAGCAGCTTTAATTTCATTTTCTACATACAGCTTAATGTGAAGTTCATCCTCATCAAATGCTACCTTAATATCAGGATCCGCACCAAACAGTGCCTCGACCTGTCTATAGTATGTAATCCACGGTGGAGCTAACTTTACTTCTTTATTTTCCATAACCTTTTACCTCATTATAAAAAATAGGAGAGGAGTAGTTGGCTCCTCTCCATAAACAAAGTGTGTACCGATGCGGTACTACGCTGGAGACTCTTAATTCATCTTGTATTTAATAATTGCTTTTGCAACTTCATCAGTCAACGGAATGGTTCCTCTATATGTAAACTGACGAGTACCAGTTTCGTCACATTCGCAATAATAAAACCCTTTACGGTCGTTATCCCAGTCCATGCAAGATTTTAATTTAAGCTCAGTATCTTTCTCTTCTGGTACTTCTTCGTAGTCAGAATCAAAAGTAAATAACACTGGTTTAAAATTTTGAACAAAATCATTTCTTTTTGCATCAATGACAAATTTAGAATTCACTGTATCCTGAACATAACATTTACAGTCAACTGCAATATAACGTCCAGTTTTTGGGTTACATGCTTGTTCAAGATATAACGTCTTATCTGTGCCGTCAATTGTCAAGATATATTCTTTGTCATATGCAAATTTATCAACTTCTAGCAAGAATGGCTCATAACCGCTATCCATGATAAAATCTAAAATAACCTCTTCAAGCGTTTCGTTATCAGCAATCAGAGAAATCTAGCCGTCTTCAGATATGGCGTCCATCAAGTCTGACTCCAATTCATATACTTCATCATAGTAAATCATACGCATTCCTTTTCTTCCTTTAAAATTTTATATCATAAATACAATCAAGACCTTCTGTTTCTGATATTACACAGACAGTTTGTTCTGGTCTATTGTTTAATCTTTTTTCTATACAATACTGATCACTGCCGCTAAGACATCCAGACTGCACAACTTTTGTGTCGTAATCTGTCATTAAAGCATTTGTATGCCTGTGTCCAGTTAATATAATATTCGGCTTAATCCCAAACATTCTACGCATATTGTCTGCGGCCACACTAAAAGAATCTTTGTCACCATGGATAGCAAAAACATTCATGTTTCTAACAGGAAATATTGCAACACTCTGTTCTATATCATTTTTATGACAAATCACATTCTTATAGTTTTGTAATTTAGCCTGTAAAAAAGGAATTAAAAGATTATCCATATTTTCGTGGGCCAAACTCTCATCTTTCTTTGGAGTTATCCGGCTATGATTTCCTGGAGCGACATATACATTCACACATTCAAAATACTGTGAAAGTACAGCCAAGAACTCGCATACATAATCAGTTACCGTCAAAAACTGGTCAATTAAATCTTGATTGTTCTCTATACGTAATATTGGATGTATTAATCCAGACAATAATTCCGAACAAACAACATAAGCATCTCTTGCACCATGTCTTTTCGCAATTTCAATAACCCTGCCTAAATAATGATTCAATCGTTTGTTTAATATATCAGTATTATATTCGTTCCAAAAATTTTTAACTTCAATTCCACTATGTAAATCATAAAGCGGAATTAACAAATCACAATTACAATTATCTGTAAAAAAATCAGATTTTCCAAAATATTCTAAGGCCGTTTTTTCTCCAGCCTCGACAATTGCATTTGTGAACTGTTCTATGTATGATTCTTTACGAGCTTCTTCTCGTAATAATCTACGGTATTCATTGCGCTCGTCACGAAGTTTTACTTTTTCTTTTTCAAGTTCGCGTCTCAATTCAACCAGTTCTTCCGCAGAATTATTATAAGATATATCTTCAAACTCTTCTTTGACCTGCTTCATTAAGGCATATTTTTTTCTATATGCAGATTCTGAATAGTATTCCGACGGATCATCTCGCAATTCTCTATTAAGTATCTCTGAAATCTCCGTCCAAGTCATATCCAAAATACCCTAATCTTTCAACGTTCCTAAACGAGCAATATATTTTAGTTCAGATTCGCCCGGAAGTCGGGCAGTAGGAGAGGACATGTTAGCCCTCCTCAAAACTGTCAGTCAGATCTTCTTCTGCCTTTGTAACAATAGATACTTCAATCGGCATTTCCTTAAACGGACTAAAACACTTTTCAATATTAATCTCTGCCTTCTCGCCTTCAGTATTCGTGTATTTAATCACATCACCGTCAGAAGAGAGCACTCCTTTAATTGCGAAACGAGTGTTAGTTTTAGAACCATAAGTTAAATTTTTTGCCATATTAAAGCCCTCCTTTTAATCATTATAATATATCTTCAAATTGGATATCTTCTCCAATTATCTTCTTAACAACTCCCAACTCTTTGGCGCGATCTGCATGCATATACATTTCTACATCATAGTTGGTATCATAAAAATCCTCAGTCATATTTGTACGCTCAAGCACAAAAGCTTTTGTTCTTTCTTCCCAGTCAGAGAAAAAGTCCATAGTTTCGCGAGCCTTCTTTGTGCTATTGGCAATACTGATAGCGCCGTCATGTTGTAAGAACACTGAATTTTTAAATGCAATTCGTTCATGACAAGCCAAATAAATATGATATGCGGCAGAAGCAACAAGAGATAAACCAATGCCCCATACCGGAGTTGTGCTTGCCATAATCACATCTACTACATTTTGAGAAACAAACGTATCTCCACCAACGCTACTAATATAAATCTTTATTGGCTTACGCATTTCAACCGGAAGACCGATGTCTTCTTTATTCCATTTGAGAATATACATAACAACATCTTCAACCATGTCGTCACTTACTTCTTCATTAAAAACAAGGATTCTATCTGCAATATATTCTCTGAATAATTCTTCATATGTACTCATCTGACTTGTGCCAGCAGTAGGTATTACAAACTCCATACTTTATACCTCCGCGAATTTCTCTATTTTCTTAAAACGCTCCTCAATTGCCGCATCAACTCTACGCTGAACTTCGCGCTCAATCATTTCATCCATATTATCTGAAGTAGCTCTTCGCTTCTTATTTTCTTCTAACACCTCTGTAAATATATCCTGAAATTCGGGCGTATTTAAAAACACAAATACAGATCTCTTTCTATCTGGGTCTGTCTTATCTGGCTTAATATCAACAATCTACATAACTAAGCCACGTTCTTTGGCTTTACCTAATATTCTTTTGGCAATATCATATTTTCTAACAACCTTTACTTCTTGTTCCGCATTCTGATTATTCATTCCTTTTTTCTCCTTATATTAATAAATTAAAAGCCATTAGGCTTCTTGAAATAGATTTGCAAATAATCTGCTTGTTGCACTTCTCACATCTTCCTCTAATGTTATTGTTGCGAATAACGGATTGCCTTTAAATGTGTCGCACATCCGAAGAAGTGGCGAGTTGACACTGCCGTTTGCAGCCTGTCTATAATCACCATCGAAAACAATTTTACTTCCTTCTCCAACACGGGTACCTATCATTCGTATTTGTTTTTCGGACAAATCCTCGGACTCATCAATAACCATCCAAGTATCTTGATAAGAAGTGCCTTTCATATATGTAGGAATATTGAAATCCAAAATCCCTTGTTGTTTTAACTGCTCAACTTCCCAGTCTTTTCCGTCAAGCTGTTGGACAAGTGGCAACGTCCATACTTGATTTTTCTGGGTAAAATCTCCGGGTAAAAATCCAAGTTCTCGACCTTCGCCCATTGGTTCTCTCACTCCAAGAATATGAGATTGCCATCCTTTTTCTTTAACGGCAAACAATCCCATCTGCATACACAGATAACTTTTGCCACTGCCAAATTCTCCAAGTATTGCACATACGGTAATATTCGGATTATTTAACATATCAAGAGCACATCTTTGCAAAGAGTTCTTTCCTTTAATAAATTTAGACGGCGGAAGTTTCAAAGCAACAAACTTTTCACCATCCCAACGCATTTCACGTTCAGTTCCATCATCTGTATTTCGAATAATAAGATACTCGTTACAGTTCCAGATAGCGGTGTTAATACACGACATATACTCATTTATCTGAAATGTCGTACCTTCCACCATTTTATAGCCTTTATAGTTATTGGTATCAATCAAGCATTTCACCGCCCATCATGTACTTCCAGAATTTCTTGTTTCCTAAATTGTTCAAGTAGCTTCATAGATTTCGGCGCTGTAGTTAACCAATAACGTTTACCCCGTTTTTTATGAGTCTGACTACTCATGTGAACATCATTCCACCGTCCATGATCGCGCAAATAAAATGCCTCGGCTTTGCTGATTTTTAACAAATTATTTTCACTCCTAAATGTATATTTACGCACAAAAATAAGACGGCATTAAGCCGCCTTAAAAACAATGCGCATAATGTTTAAATGGCGAGAGCCAGATTTGAACTGGCGACCTCTGGCCCATGAAGCCAGCGAGCTTCCGAACTGCTCCATCTCGCATCAATAATTACGGATTATCATGAGGATTGTGACCGTTACCATGACCATTGTGATTGCCATTGTCGTAACCCCATGCGTGACCATGACCATGTCCGTGACCTGGCTCTTCTGGAATACAAGAACCACCGGAACAAGTAATGATATCTTCAAAGTCAAGTCTGATGAACTCAACCGAAGGTGCTGTATATTTTTGTTTCATACTTTCTCACCTCTAAAAAAGTGGCAACCATTGCAGCCGCATACAAACCATTGAGTCTATTATGCAACACTACAAAAAACTTTACTGCGGATTTTATCGAGTATTAGACTTTATTACGTAAATTTTATGGCATAAAGAACGCTGACACTTAACCGCTAAACGCTAAATGCTAAACATTGAGCTTTTACCCCACATTTGCATATAACGCACTCATCATACAAGCGTTATATTTTCCCAATAACAGGATTCTACATCCCTGTAAAGAAAATATGTTTTGGAGCGGAGATAAGGCTCTCCGCAAGCCGCATAAGTCTATGGTTTTCGCAATAGCTGCCAAAATTAATATTATACTTCTATATAAGTAACCGAGTTGCTAATGCTCAAACGAACATCAACTTCGGCCTCAAACGCATCGATCTTAGCTTCAAGAGCCTGAATCTCTGCATATAAGTTTAGCGGGTCAACAAGCTCCCATTCGTTCTTTGCCCGGTATGGATCAGAAATTGCAGATAAATCTGCCTCTGACACTTTCTTCTCGGAGTCCTTTCCAAGGAATGTTTCGAGCATCTTATCAACCTGAGCATCTACATGATTATTTTCTTTTTGAATTCTATTGGTAGCGGCATTCCACTGAGACTTCATTGTTTGTAATTTCATTTTGTCATACATGATTGAAGTCTTGTATTCAATTGCAGCAGCTACTGTATACTTCTTGCCACCAATCTCAACAATTGTATTGGCATTGCTATCAACAATTGCCTTTTTTAATTTGTGACGATTTTCAATCAAATCGGAAACAGACTGATACTCAGCCTTGGCGTTTGCCACAAAATTCTCCGTTTTAAACGATCCCACTTTGTCAGCAGATTTCTTTTTGCAACCGATAAAATCAACATTGGAAAGAGCTTTATTGATTTTCTAGTCATACAATTTCAATTCCACTAAAGCTTCGGTAATACTAATTCTTTTTGTATCAGCCATAATAATCTCCTTTTAATCATTTTATCTAAATATTTTAATCAGGAACAAGATGCCAAACCATTGGTTTATCAGTAATTACGGCAATCTGGTCACGGTAATGTATTGCAAAGTTGATAAAACATACAATGATATGGCTTACGTTCCTTCAACAAGTAGAAAAATCCTTTTACTAGAAGAACCTCCACATTAGTTGTTATTTAATTTTATGCATTAACAGCCTCTTTAAAACCATTTGCGAATTTAGCACGAGGCTGATATTTTGCAGGAATATCAATAGCTTCTCCGGTTCTCGGATTTCTGCCGGTTCTGCTTTCTTTGTAGTCAGCCTTCAGTTTAAGGTCACGGAAAATAGAAACACCATCTTCATCCTTAATGTTTTCAAGAACAACCTCACGAGCTGCTACAAGTACTTCTTTTGCATCTTTCTGAGAAAGGCCAGCTTTCGTTGCAAATGCTTTAATATAATTTGTATAAGTCATAATTATTTCTCCTTTTATTCATATATAGTTGTTTGTTAAAACGTCGCGACAGGGCATTTAGTCTATACCATGCCCAAAGATATAAATCCTTTTCTTCATGAAGTCCGTACTTTTTTACCGCACTCGGCAATAGCGGTATTAGGGATGTGCATGAAATCCCCTTCATATAAGGGAAAAACGAGGTTTTTATAAAACCCTTATTCCAATTGAGTTTTATAAGTGTCAATTTTTGCATCCTATGCATTTTTTATAAAGCAATTAAGGAATTTATCTTTATTTGCTTGGTATAGCAAGTTGAGCATCTTACGAGTATATTTAGAAGAATCTTTGTATATATAATCATAATTAGTATGACCTTCAAGTCCCAGACTTGTTTCTAATAGCCTATATATAGTTAGCTGACTTGTTTTTAGTTTTCTGAGTTCTTGCAGAACCTTTTCAGTTTTTTCTACAAACGGCAACATATAATCATCATCACTTTCATCATACGAAGCCATAAACTTTTTTACAAACAAATCATAGTCTTCAACTATCTTGCGTATATTACTCATCTGGCGAGAATTTGCCATCTTACCTTCAGGTCTATCTATTAGATATTTATATGTATCAACACAATTTCGTTTATTTACACCTTGAATTTTATCAAGGCATTCTTGCAGCCAATTCATTGGACAAACCAAAGACTCATCAATTCTTTGCTTAACCTTTTGTTTTTCTTTTTTGACTTCTTCATACGGACGCTCTCTGCCATTTTTTGTGACTGAATATTTATGCGTATATTTAATGAACTTAGGATAGTCCTTATCACGATTCATACATTTTTGGGATCTAATGCGCAAGATATCCTCTCCGGCGTCCACGGAAAAAATTTTCTTGCACCCATCGATGGCCACCTGGGCAAGTACCGCGAGGATAACAGTATTATGATATAACTGCCAATATTCAGAATCATATTCACGATTTGCAACTTTCGTCCACATATAACTCTGAGCCAACTGAGCAGAATCACTGCTACCGCCTATAGCTTTCTGCGCTCCTTGCATATTCGAATCCATTCGCGCATATTCAGCCATTGTGTTATCATACGCGACACCGCTTTCTGGAATTTCATTAACAACGGTTGGGAAATCTCTGTATGCAATTCTGGCAGCTTCTACCATTTGCGGTTGATTCGTAACAAAGTTAAAATCAGAATCAAAATCCTCGCCGTTCATACGACACTGGACATCAGTATGAATACAATTCACTGCCATAATATTGTTGCTGAATTTAAAATACTTATCCATTAAAGGATGCAAAACATTTTTAAAGTATCCAAGATTGTTTGCCGAATTATGCGGATTACGAATCCCACACAAATATTCGCCATCAGAAAACCTTGTAGTATATACTTGAATTACTCCATCATCTGGTTGCAACGTAGGATCAGAATTCCAATCTTCGCCAACGGTATAGAGTAGAAGAGCATACGGATTTCCGCAAACAGTCAAATTGTCTCCAGATACTGTGATTTTACCCTTTCGCAATTTTGCAACATAATTGTTTATGATTTTACTTTTATCTATTCTCCACATCCGGCTGTTTTCGAAATCATGATTCCAAGCATATAAGTCGGCAAGCATTTCGTAGTGATTAACCAGAGTAGCATTTTTGCGCAGAAATTTTTCAAACTCATTATTATCACGCTTTAACAATTCGACATAATCTACACTTGTCTGAGCTATTTTATAAACATCCTCTTCAGTACATGGAAGAGTATTAATCATTTGATACGACATCTGCTGAACATCGCCAAGCTTTGATGGATGATCCGTTTTCACAATACCCCAGTAACATCCGTCTTCTTTAACCTTGTCACACCAATAATTATAGGCAGACAACGGAGTGCCACCCATAAGGTCAATAAATTTCTTCCATTTAATAGCATCATCGGTAGTTATCATTTTTATATTTTTAGCCAAATGCTTTATACCGAACATATCCTCTATTTCGAAAGTGTTATAATCAATACCATTATCAGCGCAATAGTCTTTAAAGAATTTTTGAATATATGTGCAAAATGCGCAAGCTTTAAAAAAATGATTGCGAAGCAATGCCATACCATTACACCATTCCGGTAAAGATGAGGGTTCAATTAAAGCCATACCGTCCCAAAGAGTATTTTTGACATCAACTTCTTTGCGTTCAACGACACATTTCTTCTTTGTACATGGTTTAACCTCATAAGAATTTGTTTCATTATTAAATACATTTGCATATGTATCATAGTCTTCGGCTTTAACAACATCTGCTATTGTGCGGAAAAAGCTATCTTGGTCCTTTAGAATTAAAACATCATCCACATCTATATGCGTCATTCCTTCTATTGCGGAAGTAGTAAGTGGAGCATAAGCAGATAGTTCAACAATTTTTGCACCATGTTCCGGCATACGTTTGTCAATCCCCATAGTCAGCCAATCTCTGGCTACATCATATAGTTCTTCTTTGATAAACATACATTGTCCAACTTTTGCTTTTGATGGATTCCGGTAAAGCATTTTATAATGAATTATTTCTTCGTGAACTTCGCCTGTCTTCTTATCTGTATAGCCATATGTAATCGGTACACCTTGTTCGTAGAACATGACACGAATTTCATCCTTTGACATTTCTTTAAATAAATGTTTTCTACTTCGGATCTTCTTTTCTAATTCGGCATATAGTTTTTCTTTTTCTTCATCACCAACAGCCTTTTTGCGCTCTGCCTTTATATGCTTCATTTCTTCTTCATAGCTACGAACTTTAAAACCAAAGTCCATACAAATCACATCTCTGGTAGATTCGTCTTTTTTATCTGTAGTCATTCCATTTTCTTTCAAGAATCTTGTAAACAACGAATGATGGAGCATAGCGTCAGTATAATCATACCGATCACGAACTCCCATGTTTTTTCCGGCAACAGACCCAGCTTTAAAATTTTTTATTTTCCAACCATACTCGCCTATATGTCATCACCTCTTATAAAAAATCACATACTTATTTTAGGTTCTTTTTCTCTCTTGCATTTTTAAACCGTTCAGCAATTGCTCGTTTTTCTTCCTCGGTGTACTCACGCGATTTGCCTGAAGAAGTTTTGCCACGAAATGAAATAAGTTTCTTTGGACATTTATATGTCTTTGAAACAATGTCTCCATCATGGTAAGCAGTATCAACAAGAGACCATTCATCTGGGTTGTTTTTAACAAGCTTATCTAGTTTTGTCATATATGAGTAGTCACTTGTATACACAGAAGCTACATTAGTATCTGTATTAAATTGGATTACAACCTCTCGTTCATTAATCAGTGTTCTCATCATCAACCTCCGAATTAATTTATTATAATTTGATTATACTGCTCCAATTTTTTATTGTCAACATATAGAAATTAATTTAATACACTTTGAGACACTTGCTCGATCCACCTATATAATAAGGAACGCATTCGTTCACTGGGGATGTAAATCCAAATTTCTCCACCGTCACGAATTGCCGACCGCCAAATCCATTGAAGCATTTCAGAAAGAGCAAAGCCGTTTTCATCTACATTCACACCATGGTCTTGGAAAAATCCTTTAACCATTGGATTCAAAAATATATTCACCGGATACGCGAGAGAATGTCGTTCGCGATATTCGTTAATGGCCCTGGCATTTACAAATAAATAGCATTTTGTGTAACCTTTACCTTTTAATTGAGTTTCGTAATCTTTAAAGCAAGTCCATACGTTGTCTTGAGAATTTTGTGGACGTATGTTGTTAAAGAAATTGTACAAGTTATTTTTCAGTTGTTTCATTACGGCGCTGTGCGAATTCCGATCATACCAAGAAGAGGAGAGCGCGAATTCTCCATTTCCAATCTTATTCATCTTTGGATTGTCCAGTATATGAACAAGTTCTTTATAGTTATAATAGATATCTGGAGTCGGCTCGTTGGTAAAATGGTAGTTGTCTATATTATCTCCGGTAACATGAATAAATGAATACTTAATATTATAGTAATCATAATAGTATCTTTGAATCTGAGAATTAAACATATAAGTCAAAATGTAAATGTTTTGAAATACTTTGAATACTTCAATAGGAAATAACCACATAAGCATTCTGCCACGGGCAAGAGCAAGACCGCCCAGATTACACATATTTTTTGCGTCATTAAATTTGCCGTTATAATCTTTATGTTCTGGCCTCCAAGAGAGCATTCCAGTTTCTTCATCGAAATCACAATACGTATTTAATAAATTATGGATATCATCTTCCGAGTATTTCATGTCGTGTACAACGTCTGCTACTTCATCCATTATAAGCGTGTAATTTAATACGGAACACAGTTCTACAATTTCTTCATCAAATCTCTGGAAAAGAGCATGAGTACTAACTATATTTCGACCTTGGCGAATTAATTCTTTTATGCCATTTAATTTTTTGCCTCGCTTTTTGTACGGCTCTACAAATTTTTTCTTTGGGCATTCATTCTGGTATCTTGCCACCTCGCTGTTGTACGGAGTTATAACAAGAAAACGTTGTCCTTTGCTTTCATTAATATAGTTGATTGCACTGCAAGTTTTTCCAGATCCCATTGGTTTGTCTACAATAAATACTTCTCCCATAAATCAGAACACCTCCTATATAAGTAGAATTTTGCAAGCTACACTGCCGTTGGCGGTGTAGCTTCACAGCATAGTAGTAATAATAGTTGTACTACTCTGTATAGTAGTAAAAACTATTTTTTAATACCTTGCATAGTAGTATCAACAATGATTTCACTAATTACATAGTAGTTAAAACCATTTTTAATACTCGCATAGTAGTGAAAATAATTTTTACTACCTTCAAAGTAGTAAAATTAAAACCTTGCTTGATATGAATATCATGCTATTTAGTCCCATAAAATGAAATTTATTAAAGTGGCAAAAAGTAGTAAAATTAAAATTTCTGCCTTATAGAACAAGGGTTTCACGCGACAGCCCTTTTAAGAATATAGTAAAAAAGTAGTAAAATTAGATAGATAAAAAATAGTAGTCACTACCATGTAGCAGTAACTATTTAATTTAATATGAATTATAACAAACGAAAAATAAAAAGTCAACGAGAAAATCCTGTATAGAACAAAGTTGTTTGTATAAACATTTTGTCTTTACAGGATCTTTTTTGTCGTATATATATTTTTTATTTTTTACATGGCCGTTTCATGGAGAGTGACTTATCCACATAAGCGAAAAATATAAAAACGAAATGATCAAAAGGTTTTATCAACTCAATGTGGAAAACCATGTGGAAAAAACCATATGCGGCCATGTCTTATAACAAAGTAGTTGTGAATAGACAACGATTAGTTTTGCGATGGAAGTTTCGCAAAATGATAGCAGTGTGAAAGAAGAGCAGCTTAACCAAAACCAGCCGAAAATCAATGCTTTTTCGCTAAAATAACCCCCCATTCGATCTGGAAATTTCGAAAAATGTATATTTTGCGAAACTTGCGGATTGCTATGGAGATGGTATTGTCGACTCATCAAAGGAAAAGTCCTTTGAAATATATCACATCACGCCACACACGTGGCGAGCGCAGAGCGCGGAAAGGAGTCATTATGATGACAAAGAAGGAAATGCAGGAAATGATCGCACAGATGCAGGCACAGATGCAGGCACAGAGTGAGCTTATCGAAAAGCTCACCGCACAGGCAGCTGCACAGACATCCGCACGTAAGGCTTCTCCGAAACTCGTAGATTTCACAAAAGCAGACGGAACTGTCGTAAAATGCACAGCCGCACAGGCGGCCGCATGGGGCAAGTTCCGTGACGCATCCGGTGAGCGCAAGGCTGCGTTCGAAATGAAAGCCGGATGGGCAACAAAGCGTGAGGCGTACAAGCCCTCGAAGGCGCTTGTAGACGCCATCAAGAAGGACCGCGCAAGCATCACGCGCAAGATCGCAAAAGAGCAGTACGGCTTCGTAGGTACGAAAGACGACCTCAAAGCCCTTAAGGACAGCATCTGCAAGTAATTGCCGGACATCATGTCCGAAGCCCTCGCCTTACGGCGAGGGCTTTTTTTTTATGCCTATGAGGAGACCATGAAATCACCTTTCCCAGAAGGGTGAAGGCTTTCCTACATAGGATGGCCTTGGTCGAAAACTCCCGAACGTCCGAGGTTTGGGAGCACAACAAGAACTGCTCTGTGCGTAGGACAACCTACGTGTAAACAGTTCGCGCCGAACGACTCACGGCATTGAGTTGAGTCAAGTTTGCAGTGTACGCAAGTACACACAGCCCAGAGGAGGGGCTTCACAATGGCACGTAAAGATGAGAACACAGTAGCAACAGTATTCTATGTAACCGCATGCATGGACGGCACTATCACAGGCAGATACTTCGAGAATATGAAGGACGCCATCTCATATGTACAGTATGCGAATAAGGAAGGTCATGCGACCCTTTATGTGAATGGCTGGCTTATGCCCGACATTCTGAAGGACGAAACGTTCTTCTACGCATCCGTTAAAGCCGCAAAAGACGGCAAAGTGTGGAACGAATATGTCCACGGATTCACCACAAAGACGGCTCTCTCCTACATGGAGTCAGACTGCCTCTGCGAAGAAGACTGGAAGCAAGTCCGTAAGGACTTCATCGAGAACGTCCGCAAGGACATCTCCGGCGAAGTGCCGGTCACTTGTGACGAAGTACCCGACGAACTGGGCGTCGCCAGGGTTAACGACAAAGACTTGGCAGACCTGTGCGAGGAGAACGGTTTTGACGTTCTTCCGTGTGGCACCGGAGAATTTAACGAAGACGGCGAGTGTGACGAGTTCTGGCTCATCTTTGAACACGGCGGTGAAGACGAGTATTTTGAGGACATCTATGAGGACGAGTCTGACGAAGAGCCTATCCTCGTGGAAGAAGAAGGAATTAACTGGGTATACGTTCCAGAAACACGCGAGAGCGTCTTCGAATCTCCAATGCTCCATGCCATTTGGGACGCATATGAAGGCGAAGGAGTTATTTACTTCGGCAAGCCATCGCGTCTGTATGGTGGTTTTAAGATTGATGATTATGTGAGCGGTATCACAGCATTCTCACAGGTCGAAGCGGTAATCAACACATACCTTGACGACCCCGATGACATCGAGGTCAGAGACGGTGTCATCTACCGCCGACTTAAGAAGATGCCGTTTGATGTGGCGTCTTCGGATGGTTCTCACCTTGTTCATGCTACCGGTTGGGAATATCTCGACAAGTGTGGCACTCGCTGGATCATAGAGCTTGAAGAGGAGTAATCCTCTTCGGCTCTGAGCCGTCTGGGAATGTGTGTTCCCACTGATGAGTTCCAAAAGGACGAAACGGCTCATCAGAAATATGTGGTTGACCCATTAGGGTTGCGGTTGGCAACAATGCGGTGTTGAGTTGGTCAACTGTGCGAAGATACACCGGGCTGTGAACTGCCGAATGTTCAAAACTCACTAATAGCACCCATGAGGTGCTTTTTTATTTCCCATATGGGAGAAAGGACGGTAACCATGAAGGCTTGCAAAATTGATGTAGAAAAAATCACCGCAACTCAGAAGAAGGCTCTTAGAAAAATCAACGAGCTTGCAAACTCCATGCTCATGGCATGGGACGAGGAATATCTCTTCGACTTATTCTGCGAGGCTGAAGACCTTTGGAATGAGTACTTCCCATTCGAAGCCGAGCAAGCCGGTGACGACTGGTGGGTAACCAAGCGGTTTAACGATGTGAGCCGTGAGATTCGCAACCGCAGAACTTGCGGAGTAACCATCAACCTGTTTGGATGTGATGTCACTGTCAACGTCAAGGAAGGAGGAAGTAACTAATGACGGCAGGGATTGCACTTATTGTCCTATATGCAATTACTGGGTTATCCGTTGTCATCATGATGGCTATGGATTAAATTCTCTGAAATTGACTCGGACGGTTAATCTACGGATTGCCGTCTGGGTGAGTATCAGAGATGATACGACAATCGAATAAGGACTTGGACTCGCCAAGGTTGGTAGCTGTTGGTAAGCATTAGTAACTGTTGGTAAGTATTAAATAGTCAGGAGGAAAAGACTATGGCGATGATTTACGTGAACAAGATGGACAAGTATTTTGAAGCCGAAAACACGGTTTCTGAAATCGACCTTCTGGTCGAAGCGGATGAAAACCTCTTGGTTGTGGATGCGACCAAGAAGATGGCAAGAGCCGACCGTTACCGGAAGACCTCAAAGGCGAAGAACCGCCGGAAGGATCTCTACAGCCGTTATGGCGAAGTGAGCAACTATGCTCACCGTAACTGGTACGACCATGATCCTATGGTCAATGTCTCGCCGGTCTTTGCTGGCAACGATGAGCCGGTAGCGTACATCAAGAAGGGTAAGAAGCCCTCTTGGGAGAAGGCTATGAAGAAGGTTCAGAACCGCAAGGTTCGCTATGAGACCTTCGCAGAGCCGATGCCAGAGGTTCCGACAGCTACCGGAGTAACCATTGATGACGAGGGCGAGGAGTTCTGGCATCTGTACGTCAAAGACGTTCCGGTAGATGTTTCTCTGTCCTATACTCACTGGGATGTGTTTTATGAGTGGAAGAGGAATGAGGCTAACCGCTTGTTGTTTGAGGAATTAGACTTGACCATGGATGTCAAATTGGCAAAGCAGAAGTTGGAACTCGCGCAGTTACAGCTTGAGATTGCCGAGTTGAAGCTTAAGACCTTTAAGCTTCGCAACAATCGCTAATTGACTTCTCGGTTGACCCAGCCATGGACAATGTCTGTGGCTGAGATGAGCGGAGAAATCAATAATGCTCAAGAAAGAAGGTGATACAGATGTTGCAGATAGTACAGCTGCAAGACGGTTGTTACCGAGTAACAGTGGACTACTCCGTGGATGGCATAACCATTCATAGAGAGTGGACATTCGCTGTTGCAGAGTCAGACGCTGAACCTCTCGAAGGTGGCGAACTGATAAGATTGGCACTTGCTAATCAGTAACAACGTCACGGTCTGAGGAGTAGTCGAAACTTGGCTACTCCTTGGACTGCTGTACTGCACAGTGAGGTTTGCATCTCAAACTACGCTGGAGTTGACTGATGTGGACGTTGGTTCTGGTGGTTATTGAGGCGTAACTGTACAATATTAAATTTCATGTTGACAAAGACGGCGAACGTGCCGTACACAATTATTAGGAGGAATGAATTATGGCAAGAACGGCTAAAAACAACGATGTTACTATGAATGAGCTTCAGGAGCTGATGCTCCAGATGATGAACACGATGAACGCCATGATGGCGACTCAGCAGAGCAACACCACTACAACTGCGAAGAAGACTGCCACGAAGAAGACCACGAAGAAGTCTGCGCCGAAGAAGACCACTGGTAAGACCGCTGATAAGACCACGAAGAAGAGCACTTGGATGTCCAAAGATGAGTTCAAGGCTCAGTTCTCTGAGGCTGACCGCATGGCATATGGCAAGATTGCAAGGGAAGTTCGTTCTGAGATGCTTGCCGAAGCACAGGCAAACGGATATTGGAGTCCGAAAGAGTACAAGGCTGAGTTCAAAGCGAGAGTAAATGCTCGTCTTGGAAAGGAGGCAAAGTAATATGAGCAGATATTGCAAGGGAATTCTCATTCCGATTCTTCTGATTGTAGCATTTATTATTGTTGGCAAGGTAGATGGGGGAGCCGAAGCTGGCTCCTTCCCAAAGACCGAGAACACCAGAGTCCAGATAGTAATAACCTTAGAAGACGGCAACACCTTTGTTGTTGCAGATTACAACAAGGACGTAACATTCAACACTTACGGCAGTGACGACCACAGACAGTGGCGTCCTGTCGGTGAGTATTATATGTCAGTAAAATATTAAATAGGAGGTATTTAAGATGCTGTCTTACGGAATTGCAGCTATGGTGTTAATCAGTATGTTTTCCGCCAAAGGAAACGAAGTCTTCTATGCGGAAACCTTCATTGTAACCGAGGTAAAGGAAACCGTTGCCGTATTTAGATGCTATGGTGACTACAACCTCTGCTTCACTCAGCCAAGTGAAGACTGGTTCGAAGGTGACCTGGCATCTTGCATTATGACCAACAACGGAACTCCATACTGGGTATATGATGACGTTCCGTTAACTTGCAAGGCATCTGGATGGATCGAATTCGATGCCTTGACTTGCCAGTAAAGGAGATGAGCTTATGGCAAGAAAGTACTATACATCAACCATGTTCTGTGGCGAAATCATTCTGTGTCTCGACAGAGCGTATAACTCATACGAAGAAGCGAAAGCAAACACAGACGACATTTACAACGATGTCGATTGGGAAGAGTTCGATAAAGATTGGCACTTCATTGGTTCAAGTTACCAAGACAACTTGTTTAATCCATACGAAGGAGAGTGAATGATATGACGTATCCAAATAGATATGAACTTGAACCAAGGAAACGTAAACCGTATGAAGTAGCTTGTGGCTTGATTGCGGTATACGGAGCAACCAGAAAGCAGTTCAACTACAAACTCTACGGTATCAACCGAAGAGAAATGAAGGAAATCTGGAACACCGCAGAAAGAGATATGAGCGGAAAAAGCAGAGTGTGCTATTGCTGTTACGCAAGATAAGAAAGGAGCCGGAATCATGGCAGAAGAAATCAGATTCAAAAAGGTAAGCAAAGTGGAAACTGAGATGGATACAGAAGGGAACGAGTACTTCTACTTCAACGGAAAGCATTATTTGAAAGATTTCATCCGTTGTCATAACAATCCGTGGATTTCGGATGTATTCCCGGAGTGGCTTGACGCTGTGGAAATAGAAAACTATTACAACCCTCTGGGAATCAGATATGATTCCAGAAGCGAGATGGTAATTGTTTACGAAAGCGAGGTGGCATGAAAGGTTACTACGTAGCCTGTGGTTACATGGGCTACGTTGACGGAAGTTACATTTTGTTTGCAAGTGAAAGTGAATACATTGAATATTTCAAAGAAAGGACGAATGAATGATGATTACAAAGGAAATGGCTACCGAATTCTGGAGAGACTTGATGGGAACGCTGTGGCATGATGCAGATACAAAAGTAACTCATGGCATCATGAGTGAGTATCTTGTGGCAGACCACATGAGAATCACAACAGACAAAGCAAAAGCATTTCTTGATGCTTGTATCCGCTATGGGATTACAGAAAGGCAAGGTGGTGCTTATGTAGTGTAACTCGAAGAACTCGTAAACGTAAACAATCGCATATTAAAGGAGGACTGCAACATGAAAGAGTTAAATGTGTTGTGTAACCAGTTCAACAAGGAACATCGTGGCAAAGGAATCTTGTGTACAACTCCAAACGTTGGCGGAACGGTAAATGTTGTACTTGGTTGTGTTCCTCTTATTCAAGGAGTGACCGAAAGAGAAGCCTTTTATGTAATCGCAGCCATCAGCAATTATGAAAAACAGCAAAGGAGATGAACAGATATGGCGTACAAAAGAAAGACAAAAGATGTATGGCGAATTGAGATTGACTATGGCTATGGAGAGTATGAGGTAGTCAGTGAATATGACAGCTACAGAGAAGCGAAAGAAGATTTTCACGAATATTACATTCATGCAAGATCCTATAACGGAAGATGTATTCTCAGGAAGAGAAGGGAGCGGTTGGCATGATTCGTACAGTTCCAAGAAATCCTATTGATAGATACATTGGAGAAGGTGACAGGTGTATAAGAGATAAACACGGCAAGATAATTGCTTGGTCGGCCGGAACAAGCGAAGAGGATTTGCAAAGGATTCTCAAAGAGAACCGTAACAGCTACGAATCCATTGGAATGTATGATACAGAGAGGAGAATGATAGTATGACAAAAAAGCAGAAAGAATTAATTAACGACAACCTTAGAGCATTTGTTCACAACTTTGGAGATGTTCGCATCGAAAAAGAAGATTACGGCAAAGGATTCTATGTATTCTATCCGGCGAAAAGCGAAAGCTGGATTCAGTTCTGCTATGACATCAATTACTTAAATGGATGGCTCTACGGAGTCGTTCAAGGATGCTTGAGAGGCGAGTTCCAAAAGAAAGGTGGTGAATGATATGACAAAAGCAGAAGCCGTAAAGGAATTCAAGATGTTATATGAAAATCTGTATACGAACCATGTTGACTACTGGACGGCAGAACAGTACTGGTCGTATTACACAGATGCTCTTTGCAAAGAAGGCAAGATAACCCAGAAACAGTATAGTAACTGGAAAACACCATTTAGATACGGAAAGCATATCTAAGAAAGGAGACGCGTAAATATGTTGAAGATTGAATTTACGACTAATGGAGCCGCATTCGAAGATGAATATGCGGAAACAACTTGGGATAAGATGTATCACAGAAACGAAGAGGTCAAACGAGTCCTGAAAAACATCTGTAACCAGTTAGACAACGGAAAGACATGCGGAGCTTGTATGGACATCAACGGAAACAAAGTTGGTGAATGGAGTATTGATTAAGGAGGAACAAACTATGACATACGGAGAAACGGAACTGTTAGTGAAAGACCTTGAGGAAATCAAAAGCTTTTGTGAATACTTTCTCGACAAGAGAGTAAACGAAGTAAGAACAAGCCGTGAAGAGGTTGCAAATTGTTTTTGCAACCTCGGATTCAATGTAACTGAATGTGGAATTCGTCACTGGAGCATTGTTCGCCCAGAAGTTAAATGCGAAGAAACTGGATACGAGTTTTAAGAAAGGAATGAGGTAGTAGAAATGATGGTCCCGTGTAATTACGAAATCAACGTTGCAACTCAACCTGAAAAGAATGCAGAGTACGGCAGACATTACTGCCGGATTGAACTTGGACAGTGTTCATATGAAGAAGCGAAAGAAAAATTCAATATGTTTAATAAGAAACTTGGCGATGAATTTAGACTAACACTAATAAAAGTAACGTGTAGTTCAGAATGGATTGAATGTGAAAGTGAGGTATGAATATGAAAAGCTTTTACGACTACGTGAAGGAACACGGCAACGATGTCAAGTTTGAGTTTTCTGTGTGGAACGGCAATGGTTACAATAGTGTTGAGTTAGAAGCCAAATTGACAGATAAAGATGAGTTTCTTCTATTAGAAGAAGGCAAAATCATTCATGTAATCGAGGATGATTGCGACTTGATTGATTACATCGAAGAGAAATACAAAGCAGAAATCCGTATCTGTGATTACTGTGGTGGAGTTATGCAGGAAGGCATGACAGACGATGGAGGAGATTTTTACAATCACGTAGAATGTTTCGACAAAGATATGGACGAACGTTACGGCAAAGGCAACTGGAGAGGTATTCCAGAAGATGAAAACGGAGAAGTAAATGCAAACTGGCTCGGCGGTTTTTATGAATATAGAGAAGACGAAAACTCTGAATGGGAACCGGAACCAAGCTACTACACAGAATGGTATTAAGGAGGTGCAACTATGAAAGGTTTTACATTTCCATTTGGTCGTAAAGATGTCTTCGTAGAAACGGAGCGCAAAAACAAAACAGAATCACTTGCCAGTATGATTCTGAAGAAACTTGTAAACATTGGCTATGATATACCGGATAACCCATCCACAAGGAAAGAGGTGATGTACTACTTGCAAAAAGCCGAGTGTGAAATCCACAAGCTTCCAAGCGGAAGAGAATACTACGAAATACATGGAGATAACTTTGGTGGCAAAGGCAGTTTTGTTGATGATGGTATGACAATCATTATTCGTTTGTAGAAAAGGAGAGCATATGAATAAATATCTTGTAACATATGAAATTGAAGGCGAAATCTTAGAACCTGTAATAGAAACGGCTGTGCAGATTTTTAATAAAATGGCTATGGATGATTGCTACGATATCCGTATACTCGATCTTAAACTTCTCCAGAAGCCGGAGAACAGAGCGAATGTATTCTATCCGACATGTGAATTCTACGGAACATGGCACAACCCGAAAGATTCGCTTCGGATGGAAATCCGTAGAAAGTTTATAGACACAGATGTTGTCTATGATGTAGGCTATGCACCAGACCACTAAATAAATAATACATATATAATATTAAAGGAGGACTGCAACATGGCGGAATTCAAGTACGAAGTCAAAAGAAAAATCGGCGCAATCGAGAAAGACATTGAGTTGAGAGTAGTCTCTTGGGGTGGTTACCCTGAGAGCTACGACCTCAGAAAGTGGTACACCAGCAACGGCGAAGAGAGATGCGCCAAAGGTATTACCTTCAGTGAGGATGTTGGTAAAGAACTCACCAAGCAGCTTAATAACTTCCTTATCGGAGCAAAGGTAGATGGCATCACGAGAGGCAAGTACACACTCAAGGTACAGAAAACAAAATACGGAATTGACGTAGCAACATGGAATGGCAGCTACCGTATGAAAGGTTGCACCTTTACAGAAGACGGTCTCAAGAAACTCTGGGAAGTCATGTATAAAGAGTTTATCTCTGAGATTCTTGACGAACAGAGAGTTGAAGCACCAAGGAAAAAGAGTGTAACTCCTAAAACAGACATGGATCCAGTTGTACATTCCTTAACAAGCATTCCGGTTAACGATTGTAACTATCCACTGAACAAAGCAACCATCGACCAGATTCGTGAGGCGATTGCTTACATGGAAGCCAATCCCAACGGACAGAAAACACGCCTCACAAGATGCAAAGCAAAACTCAAACAGCTTGAGAAAGCTGAGAAAGCTGAAGAGAAGCCTGTGGTTGAAGAGCCTGTCGAAGAAGAGACTGAGACAGAAGATGTTGAAGAAACTGAAGATGTAACCGAGGAAGACGAAGTAGAGGAAGTTGTTAAACCGGAAGTAAAGAATGTAACAAAGGAAACCGCAAAACCTGTACAGAAGAAAGCTGACATCATTCAGTTTCCGAAGACAGACAACACGGCAATCAAGAAACTTGCTCCTACCGGAGAGAACCACAGCTTCAAAGAAGTCGAAGAGAAACTCGGCGAAGAGTTGAAGCTGTTTAAGAACGATCCTGACAGCACCTATGTAATCAATGGAGTTTTAAAGGCTTGTGCTAAAGACCAGGAGCTTCTCGACAACGTGATGAGAGCTGAGAAATCTTATAAAGGTGCTATGCAGTACTTCTTCAATAAAGCAAAAGAAGGCTACTGCACCAGAATTGGCAACGTTGGAATCATGAGTGCAGAAACGGCACTGAAGTATGCTATTGATTACTTCAACAGCGAAGACAAGAAGCCGGAACTCAAGAAGAACACAAAGAAAGTTGAGAAGCCGGAAGAAACCGAAGAACCAAAAGAAACCGTAAAGAAGTCTGCACCGAGAAGAAAGAAATCCACATGGAAGAGAGGAGGAAACAGAAGATGAATAAGGCAAAGAAGATTGAATTAACAAATAAATACAACACCAACAAGATTCCGCAGCTGACCGACTATCAGAAAGAATGGATCAGAAAAGAAACCGCTCATTATATTTTCGTAACAAAAGACGAGAATGGTAATCAGAAATGTAGATGTGAAAGATGCAACAAAGAGATTGATATAGGGAAAACAAAACACAAAGCAACAGCGGTTTGCCCGAACTGCAAAAAGGGACTGACGGTTATGCATCTCTGGAGAAATCGTTTTGAAGAAACTATTGACTGGGTAGCAATACCTAAGACAATAGACGGCGAAACGCTGATGCTTCGCTATGTTATGGCACTTAGAGTTGGAACAACACTTGCAATAAATGAGGTTGCAAGAAAAGTTATCAGAACCGGACTCAAAGAAGCGTACAACTTTGAGTTGATCAATGGAGAGTGGGTAGCTCAGAGATCGCAATACTTCAGAGAGTTTTACATGTATAATAGAAGATTCTTCTATTGTGAAGTGGCAAAAATATATAAACCCCTCTGGAAGAGAGAAACAAAGAAAATCGAATGTCTTAAGTATTTCCCGGAATTTATGCAGTATGTAAATCCTTGGTACTGTGTCCATAGTGGAATGCAGTTCATTATGGAAAAAGCACCGTTTTATGAAAAGCTTCATAAAGCAGGATTAAAAGAACTTGCGGAAGATGACTTCAAAAATTATAGCAATTATAGCGACAATAGTATTAAGTACAACAAAAAAGAAACCACATTGACAGGAATGCTTGGAATCAATAGAAGACAGTTTAACGTATTGCGTAACCATCAGACACATAAAGCGTATAAAGCAATACAACTTTTCCCGAATGCATATGAGGATTTCTTAGAAAAAGTCGTTGCGTCTGGTATACACTCAGAAGATTTAAAAGAAATCATTGAAGCTGGTTTTAATGTAAACAAAACAATCAGCTATTTGAGTAAAACGAACTGCAATGCTCATGAATGGTTGCATTACACAAAGATAATGAAGCAATTAAATTACAATCTGGATGATAGTTATCTTTACCCGAAGGATTTCAGAAAGGAAGACAGCAGAGTCACCAGAGAATACGAAGAAAAAACAAATGCAGAGAAAGACGCTCCGAAAAATATTCTAATTGCAAATATTTCCAAGGCACTTAGAGAAAATGAGTTTATTAAAGAATTCTTTGCAGGCTCTAACGGCTTACAAATTCTTGTCCCGGAAACCGCACAGGACCTCAGACAGGAAGGCAGAATACTTCACAACTGTCTTAGCACTTACATCGACAGAGTCGCAACCGGTAAAACACTTATCTTCTTTATTCGTAGGATTGATGATCCTGCTTCACCATATATTGCAATGGAATACTGCCACGGAAGAGTTGTCCAGTGCAGACTCGACCACAATGTTGCAGTAAAAGACGAGAAGATTATCAACTTTGCCGAAGCACTGGCGAAGAAGTTGCGTGAACAAAACATCTTAGCTGCATAAGAAAGGAGATGCAAACATGAAAAGGTACTATGATAGCAACACTGAAGAAGTATACACAGAAGATCAGTTATATGCTTTCTGGGTGCAAGATAGTCAGTTTGACTATCCGGATTTTAAAAAATGGCTTGAAGAAGCGTCCGGCAAAAACGGAACGCTTGAAAAGATTGCGGATGATTGGAAAATAAACACTCTTCGCAAGTCTGTTGCAAACGACATTTCTTGTAAGGAAATGCCCTATGATAAAGTCATTGAAGCAATGAATAAAATGGAGTTGTTTAACAAATGGACAGATTACGAAATAAACAATCGTCCTATTGATGTGGATGGAATTGCAGATATGATAGCTGAATATTGGGAAAGCGAGGGAGAATGACATGACAACAGAAAGAGTAATGACGGCTGCATGGCTGAGAGGTATTTACTTTGATGGCAAAAAGGAATGGTTGAACTCAACCGTAGGATATGGATATGAAATCTATACACCTAACGGACATTTCTTTCAAGCAGATACGCTTGAAGGTTTGTACAAGAAAATCATGGAATATAAGAAAGTGAGGTGAAAGAGATGAAAAAACTTTGGGCAAGAGTTGGTATGGAACTTGAGGTGACAGACGAAGAGTACGAAAGCATTAAAGAAAAGGCTATGGGTAGAGATTACTGCTTCGATGAAGACAGCGAACTTGCAAAAAGATTTATTTCAGACGGCAAGTTAAGTGGTGAGTCGTATGTGCCTGATAACTGTTTATATGAATGGAATGAAAGGATATTTGATTATGAATAATAATTATTTAAATGGAACAGATATTGGGCTTGCAGACGTACAGATGACAACCGGAGCGTTAGAAAAGAAACTTGCTTACTGGAAAACAAATTATCCGTATGCCATTTGTGAAATCGAACGTATGATGACAGCGCTTGAAGTACTGAATGATTTGGAAAACGATGTAGCAAATATGGAATGAAAGAAAGGTTTGATGGTATGGAGAAAGAAAAAGTTATCATCAGAAAAGAGTATGACCCGTATATGAAAATCTGGAAATACTTATGTATTTTCCCGGAAGCGTATGAAGGCAACGGTAGATTCGGATGTGTATCAATATGGAAAGCAAATGATGGTCATTGGTGGCATGAACCTTATGACGCCGGAGAAGTTGGTTATTTCTACAAATGCAAAATTGTTCATAAGAATACTCCCGAAGCAGCTGAAGCACTCAGTGGTTTGATTGAGATTTATGGTGATGGTTTCCGCATTGTAGAAAAGATGACAAACAGGTGGTAATAAAAATACGGTTTTAAGAAAGGATGTGTAGTATATGCAGAATAATGACGAACAGAATAGAGAAACATTATTGGATATTATAGCTTCTTATGTCAGAATGATTGACTTCGCTGGAGGCGATTATCCGGCTGTTGTGTTGGATGATATTAGAGCAAGTGCAGAATATGTATTGAAGAGAAACAACTACTACAAATAATAAAATACGGTTTTGATGAGAGGAGATAACCAAAATGAAAAATAGAAAACTCTATGATGCAATTACAGATTTTGCGATTGAGTATGGTTCTTTAAAATGGAACGATGAAGAAAATGTAAAAGAATTTCGAAAACTGGTAGATATGAGCATCAAGGCCGGGAAGATACCAGAATGTAACAGAAATGAACCATCAACATGGAATAGACTTCTTGCGGCAGTTACATATGGTGACAATCGTTTACGATTTTGTGACTAATAAAAATCATAACATTTAAAAGAGGAGGCATTGATATGACTATTAAGGCAACCAACATTCAGTTTGTAAATCCAGAAGGAAATGTAGACGAAACTCAGTTTGATACTCATGACGAACATGAACTTGCAGAGCTGTGGTGGCAGTTCTGCAAGGAGAATAACTTTATTACAGTGATTAAAGGCGAAGCAGATTGGGAAACAGGTGTATTAGTTTGATGTAAGTATTGATGAAATTTTAAATATGAGAGGTTGACTCAATGAAATTTGTATGGGAAATGAATGAAAAGAATTGGGAAGAATTTGCGAACGCTGTTGAAAGAGAAGCGTTTAATGTCGCATATATGGCCGGAGAATATCTTGGATGCTGTAGAGTCGGCGATCTATGTTTTGACATCCGTGCATGGAACGGAGGCGAATGGGTTGGATGGGGTTTTGAATTATTCTGTGGTGGTGTTGATACTTGTTATGGTTATTCCTCAGCGGATGCGTTGGCAACCGGCAAATATAAAGATAAATATGAAGTTCCAGAAGAGTTGTTGTACCCATATGATGAAGTTGCTTACGGAGAATTTCCTAATGCTTATGCAACATATACAATGTTAGAATTCCAGAAAGCTGCGGAAGAAATATTCGAAGAATTTATTAAAAAGCAGAGTAAGATTTATAACAAGGCTGATCTAATAGCCAAAGCAAACGAAGAGCTTCATGAGTGGTAAGGGGGCGGTAATATTGATTGAGTAACAGGCGCTTTAGTTTAATATAAGTATTGACGAAACAAGACTTTTATGAGAGGAGATACAGATATGGTAAACAGAATTATGAATGTAGCAGAAAACGATCCGATGTACAACAAACTTATGAGCGAACTTAAAGATGTTTCCGATGATAATCTTGTTATTGTTGCTAAAAGTTATAAGAACCGCAAGGACGATGCTATTAAACCGATTGCAGTTAAGAATGGAATTTACTTTTACGTTGCATACGACTTAAATGGACAGACTGCTTATTTTAATGGCGCAACTCCTGAACAGATTTATAAAGCAAAAGCAAATATGATGCGCAGAGCAAGGCTTGGTTCTATGATGTCTTTGTTATTCTCTGAAGGCGAGACTCTTGAAAATTTCAAATTCAGCGGCGACCCAATGAACGTCGCAACTCTTGATTGCAAAATGTACGGCGGTGGTCTTCTGTATTGTGAAGAGTTTCTAAAAGAGATGGAAAAGAAAATTGGTAAATATTATATCTTGCCATCTTCTATTCATGAGCTTATCTTTGTTCCGACAGATACAGCCGTTAAAGATGATTTAACATATATGGTAAAAGAAGTTAACAGCTTAGAGGTTACTGATAATGACTATCTCGCAGACAGAGCGTTCGAAGAAGAAGAGTGGATGTAATAAATTAAATCTTTTGTGAAAGGAGACAATGCTATGAAAATTGGAGATATTGTAACGATTACTGTTAATCACCCAGGGGGTGTTGGTGGTTGTTTTGTAAAAAACGAAACTGGTGTGCTTACTGATTTTGATGAAGTTGCCGCATGGAAAATCTCCACAGGAATGCCAGGAACAAGCGGATGGTGGTATGCGGAAGATGAATTCCGTCCGGCAACGGATGACGAAATTAAAGCAAGATTAAAACTTATTCTGATGAGATGAGGTGATTATATGATTAAAACATATTGTAACAAACGGAATCCACACAAAATCATTGATGTTAAGCACACTGCTGACCGCCACTATATGTGGCGTCAGCGGATGGTGTTTGATAACGGAGTTGAAAACCATGTAGGTACAAAGAAAGGAGGCTTTTACAGACAGCACAAAGCAACTATCAATGAAGTTTTGGAAGATTACGAGGAGGTAGCAAATGATTAAGGATTTTAAAAACGGAGAAATTGTAGAAGATACATATTATGAGTTGCGCTTTTATGTTGATGAATGTGGTGGATTCGCTTTTCTGTGTGATAAGGACGGAAATGTGATTTTTAACGAGAACACAACCGAGGCAGCTATTGAGAATTATCACTGGTGTATGGAACATCCAGAAAAATTTCCCTATTATTTCAACCATGTTGTCAAACAGGTACACAGATACAGAGAACCAAACAGTGGAACTTGCCACTGTGGAGAGAAAATTGCACTTGTAAATGAGTACCTTGGAGCTTGCGAATGTCCGAAATGTGGACAGTGGTACAACCTCTGGGGACAGGAACTTAAAAATCCAGAAACTTGGAGCGATGGCGACGATTGGTAAGAAGGAGATGTGAGATATGAAAGATTATAGAAACACAATTTGGAAATCATTAACAAGCGAATGTTATTTACGGCTTTGCGAATGTCGCTCAATAAAAGAAGACCTTCCGCATTTGGTAAATTCTGTGTGGTTTTGGTGGAGAGAAACCGGAAAAGCAGAAAGATATACAAAAGCAGATGCAGTTGTTTATATCATGGAACTGCTGGATGCCAATTCTCAGTGGGAACTTGCAGATTTGACCACTGATGAGTTCAACGAACTGAGCAGATAAATATTTGAAAGGAGATGTCTATATGGCAAACTACAGAACAATTAAAGAGCTTTCGAAGTATAAAGGATACCGCATTAGAAGATTACATAAAGATGGATTGTGGTATTACTTCGCCGGAACTTCAGACTATGAACTGGACGCAGAAACAATCAAGGCGAGATCGTTAAAGGATATCAAAAAAATTATAGACAATATGGAATGCTATGAATTCTCCGTGTTGTTATGCGGAGGATATACGAACGGAACTATTAAAATATATGCATCAGACGAAGATACTGCTTGTGGAAAAGTATTGGAATATGTTGGCGAGACATTGAGTAAAGCGTTTCCTGAATTAGATATTGAATATTGTGTTGAGCTTGTTTGAAATGAGGTGACCATATGAATCAACCAAAAGAATATCAAGAAGTACTACAGAAGTTGTATGATGCAGCTATGAAATATCCTGATGAAAAACTTGCGAAAGCTATTGGAGAAGTAAGAGATTTAGTTGTGGAATATAAAAATATTATTGATGCTTATGAAATAAATAATAAAAACAGCTTTTATAGAAGGGAGATGGTTCAATGAACACATGTAAAATCTGTGGTAGGACTGGAAAGTTTGGTTACGGTGTTGATAGACATGGGAACAAAATTTGTTTTGAGTGTTGTGGCGAATTGGACAAAGATCATTTGAGGCTTCTCAAGAAAAAAGAAAAAATGATTCTTTATCTCTCAAACAGAGGGATTGAGAATTGGCCTGGAACATTAGTCATTAAACCGACAAAAAGAAAGATTGGTAAACATAATATTGCTGGAACAAGAGAAGATGTATGGTTTGATTTTGAAGGAAGACATTTTCATGGTGTTCAGTATGGTGACTTTAGTCAGATTTGTCACATTACGGTTGTACGATAAAACTCGCCTTTGATGAAAGGAGATAAAGCCAATGATCGAATGGATTCTTCAGTTGGAAGGCCAGAATATGTTACAGGTTCATTATTCGAGTGGATGTGATCGGTACATATTTCCTGATGGTTATGGAAACTATGAAACAAATATGACCCGACCGCAGCGGAAATTTATGGATAACTCCATAAAGGTAGAAATACTTAACGCTGATGGTTGGTACAGAACATTCTATTACTGGTTAGACAAAGACAATCCCAATAAGGCAATTATGGGGGGCAAGTAAGAATTAAAAAGCAGTTTTATGGAAATCAATAAAACCAAGTTTTAAGGGAGAGATTATATAATGAAAAACGAAAGAATGATTGTTGATAGTTTTGATGGGAAAAATTATTACTTTTTTGATTACCCGGAAGACTATGAAAGAGAAGATGGAATCGGCGCAGTAGATGTTAGTGATGAGATTGGCTATCATCAGTGTAATAAATCTGCACTGTATGATGATATGGAAGGATATGTTGATGAATTACAGGATGAGCAGAACCTTCCAGATGGCAATTATATTGTAACTTATTTCTACTTTAACGATGATTGCGATCTTGAACAGCGTGTTGACTTTGGTATTAGTAAAAGTGAAATTATTCAGAATGTAATTAATCAGAAATATGTCGAAGGAGCTGATTACTTTTTAACGGATCAATTTGTAAGATACTAACAAAACGACAATTTTAAAGGAGACGTTCATATGAAATTAGCTCAGAAATTAGAACTTCGACTTACCGGAGAAGAAATGGATGCCCTTGGAAAAGCAGACGAAATCCTTAAAAATATTATTGATTTGCTTATTGGCAACAAAGAAAATGGACATACGCCCTGGCAAGATGGTCTGATAGCACCGAATTGCTTTTGGGATTTATGTCACCATGTTCATCAGATTGATGACGAAGAACTGATACCTTAACGAGAAAGGAGAATGAAGATGTACGTATTAAGCATGAGAGGATGTAAGCCAACCTACTATGACGAATGTGATGTAGCGTTTAAAAAATATCTTTATATGCGAAAATACTTTTCCGGTGTTTCGCTTACAAGAATAAGCCACAACAGATTCGTTAAAGATGTCATTGTTACTAAAAGAACTATATAAATTAAAGAAAGGGTGTAAAGATATGGCAAAAGCGTTAACATATAAAGAACTTATTGAATATGCACTCAAACATTACAACAAAGGTGGTGATACAACATATGAGTGTTTAGATGAAAAAGCGTTTGATGAGTATGTTAAACTGTTTGGTCCAATAACGAAAAGAAAAGCGTTGGAAATGTTTAAACTTGATTATGAGATCCAGAGAGACAGAGCCGGTTGGTATTAATGAGAGGAGACGAATCGCATGGCATATTTTTCAAAAGAAATATATGAACAAAAGAGTGAGTATGCTGCAAAACAAATGGCCGAGAATGCAAAAATAAAAACGCTTACATCGCAGTAATTGATACGAGTGATAACGATCCAATCTGTGTTGCAATTATTTATCAGTACGAATTTGATTCTTATGGAAACGAATTCGATGAAACAACATACAACGTGTGTGTAACATACAGGTCATTTTAATAAGGAGAACGCATATGAGAGATTTACAGAAAGCATTTCAGAACTGTATCAGATTGATGGATGAGATTCATATGGACTACGGCAAAATTACAGAAGTGACAGTGAATACAAGAGCAAAGCACAGATGGGGACAGTGCAAATGCAAAGTGATTGGATTCAAATACGGTGAACCGATATATGAATACTCTATTAACATCTCTTCGTTGCTTCTTAATGAACGAATTCCGATTGAATCTTTGCAGAACACAATTATTCATGAAATTCTTCACACTTGCCCTGGCTGTGCAAATCATGGATACGAATGGAAGAGAAGAGCTGCAATAGTAAAAAGAGAACTTGGATACGACATCAAAAGATGCTCAAGTTTTGAGGAACGTGGTGTTGATGCGAGTTTAATTGAACAGTATAAAGCACCTAAATATGTAGTACGTTGTAAAAAATGTGGCAGAAATGTTGGCAGAACAAAAATGTGTGGCATAATCAAGCATCCAGAATTATGGAGATGTGGTGTTTGCGACGGCGAGTTTGAAAGAGTTAAGTAACATAAATTAAATATATAATAAAAGAAAGGAAGACAATTATGAGAACATTTGAAGAGATGATGGAAGAAATGATGGAAAGACAGCGTAAAGCTGAACAAGAGATGGAAGAACTCCTCGCTTCTCAGGATGGTAGCCACGCAATTCCTCACACTGCCTACTTTGTAGGTGGTAAGTATCACGGCCTTTATATGACTCATGAGCAGCTTAAGTCTAAAGGCAACGGCAACTTCACTGTTCGTTGGTCTGCATTGAGCGAACACAATCCGTTGCTTGTCAATCTGGACCTTGAAGACCAGCCAATGGTTGATGGATATTTGTCTCCCATGTGGGACGGCGGTTTCCTTCGCTACGAAACACAAGAAGTCTATGATGCAATGTTTGATTAATGAAAGAGAGGAAAATGAATATGAACGAAAAAATGGTTTGGGTTGGAATGTATGCCGATCAGACAAGACAGTTTACTGAAGAAGAACTGTACGTAGATAACTGGGTAGAAGTCAAAATTCCAGAATGGATTGTCAGAAAGTGGTATGAGAAAGAAAATCTTGCAGAAGAAACAGCCTATGAATTAAATATCGACATTAAAGATGCGACATTTGAACTGTGGTTAAACGAAGTATCTTATGGCGATGATACAGACGGTCTGTATGAATTTGCTGTAGCAAATGGATTTACACCAAAAGTGAAATAAGAAAGGAGACGTTACTATGACGCTTTATGATTTACTTGTTGTTTCGGATAAAGATTTTGATACATACGACGATGTGTATGACGCAGTTGTCACAGTCGCAATTAATCTTGATGCAGTAGATGATTACGATGAGTTTTGTATTGCTCTTGTAAAATTAATAACTGTTAAAAGTATTGCTCGTGATAAAAATCCAATCTGTGACTGGTCTGATTTTATTAAGAGAAATATGGATGTATTCCGTAGTTTTGCTGATAACTACTGGTATAAGAACAATACTGATGATGAAGATGACTTTATTTGTGAATGGATGAAGGAATTCCATCTTCTGCTTGCCGGACACGGTGGGTGTGATGATTACGGATTTTACAAGCAGGAACTTGTAGACAAGTGTCATTAATAGGAGAAATTAAATATGATGTACAAAGTAAAAGACCATTATAAATTTAGAAACAAACCGTATCGTGAGCTGTGGATCTATGGAGATGATGGTGATCGAATGTATTACTGTACCGATGGTTATAGAGAACAGAATTCAAAACTTAAATATAAACACCGCACAGGGTGTAAACAAATTAAGTATGGACAGTACTTTGTAGCTAAGTTCCCGGACGGTGGACGCAAGAACATCTATCTCAGCGATTTAACTGAGTATAGATAAAAAGAAATACAACTGAATAATATGCGAAAAGGGACTGGTTAACGCTAGTCCCTTTTTGATTACTACAAACAAACATTAAAAAGGAGATTTGTACTATGACTAAGAAAGAATTTTTTGCAAACTATGGAATTGAATACAGAACAAAAGATAGCAAAATCCTTGCTCCGTGGGGACAGTGGGTACCGATGCCGTTAACATGGGGAAGCAAAACTCATTGTTATGGTTGGAGCACTCTGGCTGGCACAAAAGAGTGGGAAGTTGAGTTTAATGGTAAAACTCAGATTATGAAAGGGACTTGTCCTTGTCAGTGTGAACATTGCTATGGTTGCAATGGTAGATATGCAATGCCAGGAGTATATAACGCAAATGCTTGGCGTACATTTGCTGCACGAGTATTTCCAGATTGGCTCGAAAAAGCTATCACAGCTCAGATTAATTGGGGGAAACGTGGAAAACCGCTTGGATTTGTTCGTGTCCACATTACTGGAGATTTCTTTAATATGAAGTATATTCAGATGTGGAAACGTATTAAAGCAAATTGTCCAAATACTCGTATGTGGGCATACACGAAGAATAAAAAAGCAGAAAATGCATTTGATAATGTTGAAGGATTCAATATTGTCAAGAGTATTGTCCCAGGGTTTGGTATTAACTATGGTCACTGTGATTATGTAATGAATATGTATTATGCATTAAGAGAGGCAGGAATCGAAACACATATCTGCAGATGTGCAGTTGATAACAATCAGCACTGCAACAATTGTCGTGCTTGTCAGGAACTGAAGTATGTACTTTTTCTCGAACATGGTTCTGATTACAATCCTAAAGTGGATCCGCTCTGGAATGAGTTCGTAGCCCTGGTAGAGAGCGATGAGAACAAGCGTCACATTTAAGTAACTAAATAATATTAACAATAAATTAAATATTATATATTTGAAGGGAGAATTGCAATATGAATACTAATATTGGATATAAGCTTTTTGAGATGGATGAAAATGGCAAACTGTATCCGCTGTTTATTGATAAAAATACTATTGTTCCAATTGGAGAATGGATTCCGGCAGAGTATCATCCGACAAAAGGTTTCGCTGCTCGTGGCGGATGGCATCTTGGAGCAGATGTGCCGGATGCGCCGTGGCTGAAGTCTTATGATGGCACTGACAGAGGATATTACAAATCCAGATGGAAGAGAGGCAAAAGAGTGTGGTGCAGAGTGGAGTACAATGCAACTAATGATTATAATAAGGAAGTTTCTCTGCTGAAGAAAAAGTGTTTTGTTGACAAAGTGCCGGAAAATGGCTACTATTTCTTCAGAGAAGTTGGAAAAGGTGTGTGGATTATTACTTCTGATATTAGAGTGTTGGAAGTTCTTACAGAAGAAGAAAGAATTAGAATTATGGAAGAAAAAGGTTACGATGAAGTCGCTGCTTTCGCTAAATATAAGAGAACGTTTGAAAAGAGAATGAAGAAAGCTGAGAAGAAAGCAAGAAAGATGAAAAAAGTCGCTTAAGTTAAAATATTAAATAATAGGGTATTGAAAAATATGATGAGATGTGGTATAATCAATGAACCTAAAGAATAAGGAAGGTGATGGCGTGAAACATTATACTTCAGAAGAACTATATAAAATGGAAAAGCCAAAAAGGCCAGAAGCGTTTGATTCGTTTCCACCTCGTTGGCATTATTCAGATTTTTGCTTTCCATTTGTGAGTATTTATGATGGAATGTTTAAAAATACCGGTGTTGTTCCATCCAAGTTAAAAACTGTGATAATTGAAAATATTGATAGCTTGTACGAAGCAGCAGCGCCATCTTTGGATAAAAGAGTAGACGAAGAAATAAGGGAGCATAAAACAGAGTGCGCACGACATCCGAGAAGTAAAATATATGGATATGACACAATGGAAGAACGCCTTCCTATTATAAGAGACTATTTCGAAGACTTATATGCATACCTTTTCATGGAAGCATTAAGAAAAGAAGTTGAGTTTGTAAGGCTAGAAACAGTAAAAGAAATTTTAGAGAAAAACATTGAGGAATGGAATAAAAAGTCTTTTATCGAAAAACAAATAATCAAAAGTCAAAATACTGTGAAGCCAGCATGGCTAAAAGAAGGTTGGTTTGTTTATATTTTGGTTCTTATCCTGGCTTTTTTGTTCCAAGGAACAATAAGAATATGGGTGTTGGCAACGATATATTTCTTTATATGGCGAAAGATACAAATTGATAAGTTTAATTGAAAGGCGGAGATATATTGAATAAGAAAGAGCGTTTAAAATATCTTTATTACTTTGTTTATTTGAAATATGCAACAAAAATGGCAATTGTATTTAAAGACGGCCTGGCAGAAGATGATTTTGGAAGTTATATTAAAGAAAGAATTGTTGAGGTCCCAAAATGTACAATTCTTAATCCAGACGAATGGTCGTTGTTCGCATTTCTACATGAAATTGGGCACATAATGACAAATAATACAAAGATGAAAAGATGTGAACAAGAATATCTTGCAACTAAATGGGCTATTAAAGAATCAACAGAAATTGGATTTAAAGTTCCTAAAAAGTATATAACAGTATATCAAAACTATATTTGGGAATGGAGAGATCGAGGAATCAAATGTGGAGCTAAAAAGATTCCAAGTCGCGAACAGTTAACGTTGTCATTTTAAAATTAATTGGAGGGTGTGTTATATGAGAGGCCGTCTTGAAAACAAAATCAAAACAGAAGCGCATATCCAGAAGAAAATTGAAGACATGCCGGAGTATATGAAAAGGTTTTATTATTCCCTCAAAAATAAATCACATACAACCAAAGAAAGATATATAAATAATGTAATTAGATTTCTTGACAAAACATTCGATGGAGATTTTCCAGAATTGGAAGAACTTAATGAGATTGATAGTTATACTGTACAAATGTATATGTCTGATATTGGATTATACGAATCCGACGGCGAATACAAAGAACTTAAAGAATCAACACAATGTACTATATATTCTTGTTTATGTGCTTTCTTTGATTTTCTTGATAGAGAAAATTATATAATGAACAATCCTTTTAGCAATCATAAAATTGAGAGACCTAAAATAAAGGATAATTCCGTGGTTTTCTTAACTCCAGAAGAAGTTAGGAGAGTAGAGAAAGAAATATTGGACGGTACCGGAAATGCAATGAGTGTTGGCAAGCAAAGAAATTGGAAATATAGAGATTTGCTGTTATTTAGAATTCCGGTTGTTAATGGTTTGCGAGTAACGGCGTTAAGTGAAATAAATCTGGAAGACATTGATTTAATTAACAAAAAAATAACAGTAACAGAAAAAGGCAATATAACAAAAAGAGTTGACTTTGATCCCAAAACATCAAGATATTTAAAGATTTGGCTTGATCAGCGGAAAAAGTTGTTAGGTGATGTACAAGAAAACGCATTGTTTATTTCCAATCAGAGAAAACGGATGACCGTAAGATCGATTGAAAATGTAATTGGAAAGTACACAGAATGTATTCCAAACAAACATATCACACCTCATAAATTAAGGTCTACATGTGGTACGAACACATATCAGCAGACAAAAGATATTTATCTGGTCTCAAAAGTCCTCGGTCATAAGACAACATCTCCGACCAAGAGATACGCAGCAGTATTTGATGAAGATATCACAAATACAATAAATACACTTGCATCAATGTATTAAATAGTGTATAATGCAGATAGTTGAATGTGTTGAAAATTAAATATCATAAGAAGGAGGTATCAGTTATGCGTCGCGCTGAAGCGGATCAATACATCGAACATCGTTTTGCTGGCATTTTAAAACCAAGTGCAAGGAGACAGTTCTGTGTTGAGGTCTTTGAAAAATTTAACATACCCATTGACAGAACGATGGATATGCTGATGTTTAGACGAAATGTTCAAGAATGTAAGAACTTCGAGGTATTTGCATACGTAAGTTCGTTAGATAAGAATAAGGTAAAAGACTTTTTTACCGAAGAGGAGATCAAATTTCTTTCCAGTGCAGACCACGAAGAAAAAGGTGTTACATTTCCAATTACATTTGATGGAATGATTCAGATTTCAAACGATCAGTGGATTGGTGGCATTAGTCTTCAGAGAATGATGGAACTGCGTGACGCACAAATGATTAACTACCGAGAAGGTCAGCAGAGAACTCTGAAAAGAGTGATGTCTGGCGGTATTGAGACATTTCATATTGCAATAAGCAAGAACAATGTCAGAGAAATCGAAGACCTGTTCAAACGACAGTTGTATATACCTGATGACATTACACTGAATATGCCGGTAGATGGAAGTGAATTTAAATATAATAAGACAAACCGCTCGTTAACAATTTTTTCGCTTCCTAATAATATGTTCGACATTTTGGATGCATACCATCGCTATCTTGCAATGTCAAATATACACAATCAGTTCCCAGATTTTGATTATCCTATGGAATTAAGGATTACATATTTTCCGCCAGAAAAAGCACAGCAGTTTATATATCAGAAAGACCAGAAGACAAGAATGGCAAAGAGCAAGTCTGACACTTATAATCAGTACAGCGTGGAAAACAGAATCCTTAGAATGATTAACCAGGATCCGAATTGTTTGATAGCCGGTAAAATAGGAAGCAACTCTGAAGATATTGATATGAGCCGGATGGCTATATTTATAAGGAAGTGGATTGTACCAAGTGTAATTCCGCAGAAAGAAGAAAATCGTATAGTATTGGAAGCAAAGACTAAACTTTTACCACGAATTAATAAAGTAGTAAGTGAGATGCCGGAACTGATGTCTCACAGATGGACAATAAAAGAAATGTTCTGCATCATGTATACTATTTGTCAAGATAAGGTTGCAGAAAACCAATATGTTCCGGTTATCAAATATCTTCTGGAAAACTTTGGAACCGATAAAATGACAGATATTGTTTCACAAAACTATGTACGAATAAAAGCTGTCAATTCGGCAGATGAACTCGTAGAGAGGTGGAAGGAAGATGTATAATGCGAAAATCAAACAAGAATACCTTGATTATAAAAGGGAGACCACCCAGTTAGCGAACAATCTGAAAAACTGGTTTGATTATGCGGAATACTTTGAGGAGAAATACGACAGAGATTTGTGTAACTGGTCGTCACCGGAAATCCTTGCCTTTTGTAAATATTTGTCTACTCCAAAAATTAAAACGCTGACACTGTTTGTGAATACAATGAAGATATACACAGACTGGTGTATGGCAAACTCGTTGGTATTAGATAATCAAAACCACTGGGTTGAAGTAGATCAGGAGTCATTGTACAGATGTATAGATACGGAAAGGCTGTCCGAGTCCTATATAACAAGAAATGAACTGTTGGAGAATATAGATAAGCTGTATAACTACTCTGACAAGTTTATTTTTCTTGGAACCTTTGAGGGAATGACAGTGCCGGAGATAGCGTCCGCAAAACCAGCAGATTTGTATGACGGCATAATGCATTGCAAAACAAGAGATTTGACAATATCTCCAGAGTTGGAAGACATAATAATAAATACAACAACAGAAACATCCTATCTGGTATACAAGAAGAACAATAGAGACAGAGTCCGTAGTATGGAATTATGTTCCGGCGATGAGATTGTCAGAGGTTCAGAATCTAGTGGCCCAAGCGTAAATCAGACAGTACTTGTTTCTTCTAGATTTAGAAGAGCATCGAAATATTTGGAGCTGTCTTCGAATTTAACTATGATTAATTTGAAGGAGTCCGGCAGATTTGAGATGATACGTGGCATCCTCAAAGAAACTGGAATGACGTTGAAGGATTATATCTTTAATAAAGAAGCCAGAAAAGAAATGGAAGAGCGTTACGGCAAGATCCAGAATTTAAGTAGTTTTGTGATGGTATACAAAGACATAATATAAGGCACCACGATGGGTGCCAAATAAAAGTGAAATAAATTAATTAATACCTAAATATCAAATCGTTTTGCCATGAATCAAATGCATCTGGAGAAGATGACCGTAGTTCGTTCGCAAAATTTTCATACTCTGCGAGTTTCTTCTTGAATTTCTTGCTACGTCTAATTGCAGCTTTACGTCTTTTCTCAAAAGCTTCTTTTCGAAGAGACGCTTGAACTTCTTCTGGAGTGGGTACATGCTCTCCATGAGCAACGGATTCTATTGTTTGGACATCTCCAGGTTCAAAGTCACCGTTTTCAATATGAGAGATAGCGTGTTTGCAAGATTCCTGCAATCTATCAAAAGAAAAACGTGCGTTTAAAAATATGGTATAAGTTCCATCTTCGTTTTTGTGGACTACTTCTGGAACTTCTGTATTGCCAAGGTCAATGATTTCAACAAAGACATCTTCGTCTTTAACAGGGATCTTCTCCATCGTACCGCTCCTTCTTTTTCATACCTTCTAGTGTTGTAACAAGTGCTTTTAATGTTTCTGGATTAGTACCTTTCATAGCATCATAGAGATATCGCATATCTTTATTATCGTGTAGCTCTTGTGCTATTTCGGCTGTTTCTTCGTCAAGATAATATTTCGGGCGTTGTTTCTCATCCAGAAACTCGACAACAGAAACACCAAGATAGTCAGCCAGCTTCTCCAGTTTGGAAACAGAAGGACTATGATGATTCATTTTAGACAAAGCACCTTTTGGGAATCCAGCGCCTTTTTCTATATCTTGGATTTTCAATCCTCGTTTATCTGCTATGATTTTAATTCTCTCGTAAATACCCATGACATACCTCATAAAAATAAAAATAAAATTTTACTCAAAAAGTTGTTGACATGAGCAAAAATTGGCGTATAATAAAATTTGGTAAGAGCAATATATAACTCACGAACTGAAACGGAAGCGTTAAAAATAACTCACACAAAAAAGTATAATACAAGGATCACCAAAAGTCAAGGAGGGCTATTGTATGTTTGACGATTTTATTAATGCTATCAATGAGGCAATTGAAAACAACAGAACGATTTCTATGAGTATCAGTGTAAAAGATGGGAATTCATCTTACTGGGTAATTACACCAGAAGGAGTTGAGGTAGCAGAAAAAACCGTATACATTTATCAAGGCGATTCTTATTATAATATAGAAGCAAAAGAAATTTCTTATGACGAAGCACTCGATCAGTATCTGCTCAAATCCGACTATTCTGTCGCAGCGTTTATTTTTTAAAAAACGCTGAAACAAAAATATATAAAATTAAATAATATGTGTTGACAAACGAAATTGTTTTTGATATAATCTTTTTAGGTTGAAAAACCGGATATCTACCGAGCAATGGGATCCGAACAATATACGAGATACCCGCCGCCGGAGATATATTTGAGAGATGGGTCGCACCCATCGGAGCCGAGGGATACTGGTAACTCGGTAAGACGGTAAGCGGGTAGACCGTCACAACCGCCATTAGCTCAGTTGGTTAGAGCGACGGCCTTATAAGCCGTGCCTGTCCTGGGTTCGAGTCCCAGATGGCGGATTATGCGTGGCATAATACGAGCGGTGGTTATTATGCGGATGAGTAACATGCACAGACTGGTTTGTTAATAAGCATTAAAGTGTGGTCGAAGGCCAAGACTGCCGCCAGTCGTTAATTGGAGTGCGAACTGTTCAGCCGTCGCTCCTAAAACATAACGGCAGAACTTTGGGAGTGTGAGCGCAGACAGCTGGTGTTAATAATTGTGTACGAAGTTATTAGCGAGTGTCGATGGCAACAGTCTGGTTACCCAGCAATCAGAAAACGAAGGTTCGAATCCTTCTGCTCCCGTTTCGGAACGTGGTTTAATTGGAAAAACGAGCCAGTGATGGTTATTTGATGCAGGTTCGAATCCTGTCGTTCCGACTATAGGTTGTTCAGGAGACCTTCCTACGAGTGGTGGTCAGCCGTAGGTAAAAGCAAATCAAGAAAAGAAATCATTTTGACCACTGATTTCTGAGTACCGTGGCAGAAACATCGTATGAGATGGCTGCTAACAACTGATGGCATCTGGGAAAGACCGAAACGCGCGTTGCAACTCATTAATTGGTCTTACGTTTTAAGATCACGAATTTGTAATTCTACTTGGAGAACAGAATTATTGTTACATTCTCATAAATAATTCACTCCAAACGGAACATAGCTCAATTGGTAGAGCACTCATGACAAACTATTGTTAACAGTGTCTTTGTTAACAGATAACCAATAGTGAAATGGGAAATGCACGTTCGAGTCGTGCTGTTCCATTACCGAAGTATTCTAGATAAGCTTCGGAAAACACAAAGGTACTCTGAGACGGGTTATGAGCTTAAACGACCCCGGATGGTGCGCAAACAATACCATCAAACACGGCCTTTGTGGTATAGGGCATTCGCCAAGCGGTAAGGCCCAGGAATTTGACTCCTGTATCATCCGTTCGAATCGGATATGCCCTGCTCGGATAAAAAGCGAATTTTATCCGAAACGTTAGTCACGTTAAAATACTATCGCCGGTTTGGCAGTTCCGACAAAAACTGCCATTAAAAAGCAAGTAAACATTATAATATTAAAGGAGAACTGAATATGCAGAATGAACTTTATGTTGGCATGGTGTGCAAAGCAAAGTTTTCGGTAAGTCCAGACAGAACAATTTATAAGGATACGTGGTTACCAATACGCATCATTAAAGAGAATAAATATTGGTGGGACGCAGAAGTTCTGGAGCACGAAAGTCCGCATCCGCATTTTGGACCATCAAAGCCATATCAGATGTCCATAAACAAACATGCTCTTAAAGTTGGAGAGATCCAGATTAAAGATATTCATACTAAAAAGAAATCTGCATAATAAATTATCGACATGTTCTTTTTCTTTTGTTATAGACTCCTTTCTTAACGCTTGGCGGAGCGTAAAACCGCCATCTGCGGAGTTGGCAGAGTTTGGTTTAATGCACCGGCCTTGAAAACCGGAGATGGGAAACCATCCAGAGGTTCGAATCCTCTACTCCGCGCTAGGCATTAGTAATAATATTAATGCCGAACTCCTTTGCGCGTGGGCAAGAAATATGGTAGTTTTTCATGGACAACCGTTTGCCAGTATCGGATAAACTGGCATCGTGGGGCATTGGCGAAATAGGCAGACGCTTCGGACTTAAAATCCGATGACTTTTAGTCGTATGGGTTCAAATCCCATATGCCCTACTTCGAGGGAGGCTCATATCCTCTGTGCGAACATATAGTAACCATTAAAATCGCCGTAGGTTCGCACTGGTATTACCGATGGAAAGGCATTTGATTTTAGACAAATCTCATTCCTATCGCCGTCGGAACTGTACATTGACACGTAATTGCATAACGGGAAGATGCAGATACATATTTGTTTTGTGCATATTTGCTGATGTAATTTGCGGATGTGTATAGAATGAGATGTAAACTAAAATCTGATGGACTGTTAACATACCCGATGTAATTCACGGATGTGTATGGAATGAGATTGGGGTAGCTATCAGAGTATTCGTGAGGCTACAGATGTAATTCGCAGATGCACACAAAACAGAAAGGAATTATATGCAGTATACCAAAGTTACAAATTATTCATTAAAATGTAGGCTTTACCCGAATAAGACTCAGCAGAAAAAAATTGATGATATTCTATATGGATTAAGAGTTGCATATAATACGACAGCCTGGGAAATTGTCCACGGAAATGAAAGTATTTGTGTGCCGGGTAAAAAAAATCAATCGGATTTCTATCCAGATTTTAATAAGATGTACAAAGCGGATTGGCTAGAACAATTAAGAAAGACTCATGAGATTGTAAATGCTGTACCTCCAAACGCTCTTTCCGGTACAAACGGAATTATGTTAAACAACCTTAAAAAGTCATATGAGAATTTTCATCCAGATACGAATGTTCAAGCAAAAACAAGAACCGGCAAACTAAAATTTACAAAATCTGGCAAACCAGTAATGAAGAAAACCGATAAACCAGTAAAGGTTTCGTGTGATAAATGGCAACCGACGTATTATTCAAATAAACACCCAAAGAGGTCTTTCTTTATACAGGTGGAAGCAAATCGGTTTAGTTTTCCAGAAAATTCGAAATCTGTTAAAGTTGATTTAACAAAAAATAAAGGAAATAGCTCAATGAAAGATTTTGGAGCTATGAAAATTCGTGGATGGAGATTTGATTTATTATATGGAGATGATCAGAAATCAACATTTACAGACTGTTTTGATGATAGAAAATTAAGTGTATTTATTTCTAAAGATAATGTAGGTGATTATTATATTTCCGTGAGAATCCCGGAAGTTTGGATACCTGTAAAAGACACCAAAGAACAAAGGGAACTTGGTGTAGATGTTGGCGTTCATGATGTCGCCATAACTTCGGACGGAACTAAATATGAGAATAAGAAATTTCTCGAAAAAGAAATTCAACATAAAAAAGCATTGAATAGACGTGTGAGCAGAAGACAAGGTTGGTCAAATATTAAATTTAGAGAAGCTCACAAAGAAAACAATGACTTGATGCCGTCGAAGAGATACGAGGAAACGAAATTAAAGTTGGCAAAACTTGATCGGAAAATTGCTAGGAGGCGAGATGATTATAACCATTGTGTAACAAGAGATATTGTTAACAAAGCATCATTTATTGGAATTGAGTCTCTTGCTGTGAAAGATATGTTGCAAGATAAGTATATGGCCAGGGCGTTAAGTGATGCGGCTATGTACGATATATTATCAAAATTGAAATACAAAATGAATCGTAAGGGTGGGGAGATTGTTTCAATTGGCAAATGGGAGCCGTCCAGTCAGTTGTGTCATGTTTGCGGATATCAAAACAAACTAATTAAAGATACAAGAATAAGAGACTGGACATGTCCGAAATGTGGAACATATCATGACAGAGATATAAACGCTGCCATTAATATATTAAATATGGCAAAAGCAAAACAAGAAGAAAAAACAATATAATAAATTAAATCGTGTGAGGCTCAGATACACTGTGCGAACTTGCAGTAATCATAAATTATCTGATAGGTTCGCACTGGCATTGGCCGTAATTAAAATGATTTTCATATCTTTAATGCAAATCATTATTGTTACGGATCACCATACGGGGTACATTTTGCTGATGTGGTAAGGAAATCTCAATCCATTTTTGTGTATTTTTGCTGACGCAATACGTACGAGCGTATGGACTGAGAGATCCAGTAAAATCAAGGATTCCGAGATTTCGAGGACGTAATACGTACGAGCGTATGGACTGAGAGTGGTGTTGACCCTTGATATAACCGGTCCATTATGACGTAATGCGTACGAGCGTATGGACTGAGAGGTTCGAGAAATTTCGAGGGTTTTCGAGGAGTGAAAGACGCAATACGTAAGAGCGTATGGACTGAGAGATATAGTGATATCCGTACAGTTACAAATGTCGCTTGACGCAATACGTACGAGCGTATGGACTGAGAGGTATATGGTAGCAAAAGACGAGTTCTATAAGAATATATAATTAAACAAAATATGTTGGCGTGAGACTCAACCACGCTGTGCGAAGTATAAGCTAACACATATTTGCAAGTATGTTCGCACTGGCATTGACCGTAATTTAAATGGTTGCTGTATTTGACAATAACCATTATTGTTGCGGTAGTCATATATAATGTATGTATATTGCTCAATTCGCGGTTGAAATACGGAAATATTTATGTAGTTTTGCTGAATCGATATACACATGTATGTGAATTGAGATCCATATTCCGAGGTAGGAGAGTATGATACATCTACGAATCAATATACACATGTATGTGAATTGAGATAATTCTATTCGCTTTCTTTTTCCCCCCGTAAGCCGAATCAATATACACACGTATGTGAATTGAAGTAACTACAAATAATTGTAATTCATCAGAAAGGAAGAAAAAACAGCATGAACATCATATTAGGTTTTTTGTTTTTGCTACTTGCCATAACTGTACTAATCTATCTTATCTGTGCAGCTAGAGCAAGGGATCCGTCAGAAGATGACGAGCAGGCTGAATACCTTCGTGAATGGTATGAGAAACATAAAAAAGACATATAAAATTAAATAAGGAGTGCGCATATGACAACATTGATTCTTTTAGTCATCTGGATTCTGTTAGGATTGTCGTTGGTGTTTTTCGGAAGAGACCAGTATTATCTCTGGGTTGCCGAACAAAAAGAGGCAAACCGAAGACAAATGTCCGTGAACAATGTAGTTGGAGTTGATAAAAATGAAGTGTCCAATATGCGAAGCTGATATGGCTAGATGGATACAAAGTACTCCATCTGGGCTTGTAATTAAAGACGAATGTAAATGTGGGTATTCCACTATATATTACGAAGGGATGGGCTATGGACGCAATAAGAATAATTGTATTAGTACTACTGGCAATAATCATACTCGGAGGAGTTCTGATATATAAATCGGACGATTCAGATTTTCGTTATGTTAGATGTGTAGACTGTGCAAACTGGGACGGCAAACAATGTGATCTAGATGAATCTTACTGCGGAACATTTTTCCCAGAAGATTATGAAAGCATTTTGAATATGCCGTTTTACAAAGACAAATCATGTAACCAAAAGACCAAGACACAAATTAAAAAGGTGTTAAAAAACATCAACAAGAAAGAAAGTTGAGGTGAATATAAGTGAGACGACGAAAGAAACCCGGCAAGAGTACCGCCAAGCTAACAAAACGTGATGTGTTGTATAGGTATCTTCAGCCGGAAGATGGACTCCAAAAAATTTCTGAGTTAACGAAAGAGAATAATGGGATGTAGAAACTAAATGAGGTTTTGGATATTTGTTACGATGCAATAAAAAACTCTTTTGATTTAGACGAAGGTAATAAGTTTCGGATGTCAAAAGAAGAGGCAATGTACTATTTGGAACCGCAGTATAGAATGATGAGAATGCTCCAGGTTTTTTCTGCTGGACGTATCTCATTGGCAGTAATTAATAACTTGATGAACACTGCAAGAGAAGCAATCGAAAAGGATATTGAACTTGAAAATATGATTCGCGACGATGTGCTTCAAGAAATTGCGGATAGTAAAGAGGAGAATGATAATGGCGAGACCGGGTAATCAGAATAAAAAGAAAAGGTATGAAAAATATAAGAGTTCTGGTAGGAAGGAAGCGAACAAAGTGCTGAGACAGACCAAAGACGAAAAGCGTAAAGCGAGGTTTGCAAAGAAAAGAGAAGATGGTAAAGCTTATGAATATAAGCCTAATCCATACGAAAAAGGCAGTAGAGATTACAACATAGAAGCATTTATTAGAGCAGAAAAGAATCAGAGTCATAAGACAGAGTACCAAACTGTCGTAAGTACTTTGCGGAAATTGCAAAACGATCTTGATCGAATTGCCAAAGAAGAAAAGGCAACTATGGACAAGACTAGCGGAAAGGGGAAGAGGCGCCAATCCTCTATAAATAATAACGACGCCCAGTATGAGGACATTGATATGTGAAAAATGTAATAGAGAAACTCATCGTCCATATATGTGGTGGGACGAAAGCGGATATGGATATTCCACAAAATTATGGAAATGTCGAATCTGCAATGGAATACAGATAGCGTATATAAAACAAGACAAAGGTTTAGATGTTAACGCTGACGAAAGATTTTATGAATACAATAAGTTTTATGGAGAACAATGATGGAAAATTATTTTAAACAGTTATATGACATAGATGTGAGGTCAAAAACCAAGCAGAAAAATGGACTCAATTATTTGTCATGGGCAGCTGCTTGGGCAGAAGTAAAAAAGATTCATCCAGATGCTATCTATACAGTGTACGAAGACATTTTAAGTTTTTGCTCAGACGGAATAACACCTTGGAAGAAAAGACCATGGTTTGATGATGGCAAAACTGGCTGGGTTAAGACCGGTGTAACAATTAATGGCATTGAGCATATTGAGCAGTTGCCAATTATGGATTTTAAAAATAAGCCGATTCCGGCAGAAAATATTACCTCAATAGAGGCGAATAAATCTATTCAGAGATCGCTTACAAAAGCTTGTGCTAGACATGGAGTTGGCTTATATATTTTTGAAGGAGAGGACCTACCTGAAGAAGCGAAAGAAGTAAATTCTCTTCAGTCAGAAGTTGTAACATTAATCAAAAAGAAATCTGAATTGTCAAAAGCAACAGCAGCAAAAGTTGCAGAGATTTGCAAAGCGGCTCTTCCAAATGAGAATGGAGATCCGAGACTTTCAGAAGATAACGAGAAGTTAAAAGAATTAAAGAAACAGTTAATGGCGGTGCGCAAAGTGCCGGACAAGAAATAAGGAGGAATGTGTAATGGGATTTAAAATTGGCGCATATGCAAAGATTTGGGAAATTAAAAATGTTAATGGTAAAGGGTTTTATCAGGCAAAAATATCTACAAGTAAGAAAAAGAAAGACGGCAGTTATGAGACAGATTTTTCAGATTATGTAAGCTTTTCTGGAAAGGCTTCTGAGAAAGCAAAAGAGTTAAAAGGCAATGAGCGCATTCATATTTTAGAGGGCGATACCACAAAAGTTTATTATCAAGATACTGGAAAGACATATTACAATTTTACTATTTATGATTTTGAGATTGCCGGAGCAAATAATTCGAATTCAACAGCACAGAATAATAGCAGTGCAATGAATGCTCCAGAAGTAACCGAAGATGAAGATGCTCTGTTTTCATAAGTAAGGTGAACGCTTTTGAATATTGAAAAAGAGTTAATTCAAAAAGCAAAAGAAAAACTAGGCGATCAGAATGCATTTCTGATCGCCGACATACAAAAACTTAAAGGCTTTGACGAAAAGAATCTTAAAGCATTTAGTCCATTAAGAGAAGAAACTGCTCCGTCGTATGTGTATGACAGAAAAAGATTTCGTTTTAAAGACTTTGGCTCTTCGTCCTATAGCGCAGATATTATTGATGCGTTAATGGAGAAGGGCAAGACATTTCTGGAAGCTTGTCAGTATCTATTCAATCAAGCTGGCATTCAGTACTCGTTTGGAGAGATGAATGTCAGAACAAAAAGTCAATACAGATATCCACACGAAGAACCATTAAACGAACGGAATAAAGTAAAAGAGTATCTTGGCAAAAGAGCAATAAGTCCAGAGACGATTGACTACCTAGACATAAGAGAAGATGCCAATGGTAATTGCGTATTTAATTATTATGACAGCAACGACACTCTTACTCTTGTGAAATACAGACCGGCTAGAACAGTCAACAAAGCTAATGGAGAAAGTAAAACGTGGTGTCAAAAAGACGCTGACACTTCTCCATTGTTGTTCAACATGAACAGAGTTAATTCTGGAAAAGCTTTGCTGATTACAGAAGGTGAGATTGATGCAGCTTCTGCAATCTGTGCCGGATATCTTAACACGGTTTCAGTTCCTTTTGGAGCAGGCAACTTCCATTGGATTGAAGAGAATTGGGACTGGCTTGAGCAGTTTAATGAGATTATTATTTGGGCCGACCTCGATGAACCCGGCGAAAAGATGCGCAAAGAGTGTATTTATAGACTTGGTTCTTGGCGTACAAAATATATTCTTACACCGGAGTATTTTGAAAAGGATAATAACAAACGTATCAAATTAAATGATATAAATGAATGCCTTCAAGCTGGTGGCAAGGAATTTGTTATGAAACTTATAGGCGAAGCAAAAGATGTCCCAGTGACATCTATCATTGACTATAGCGACATAGAAGAATTGGATATGTCTCAAGTTGATGGCATTAAAACAGGTTTGAAACCAGTAGATAATCAGCTGAATAAGTTGTATTTCGGAACGGTAACCATTTTATCTGGAAGGCCAGGTAGTGGAAAAACAAGTCTTATTGACCAGACAGCAGCTATGGCTATGGATGCCGACAAACCAGTATTTCTTTTCTCTAAAGAGCTTCCTCCAAGACTTTCTGCTAATTGGTTTAACACAATTATAGCCGGAAGAAGAAATCTTAAAGAAATTCAACAAAAAGATGGCGGTTCGTATTATATAGTCCCTCAAGATATAAAAGAAAAAATGCAAGAGCATTACAAAAGCAAGCTGTTGATTTATAAGGACTCAGAACCGAATGATTTTGAATCAGTTTTGAAATCAGCAGAAGAATGTGTAAGAAAATATGGAGCAAAGCTGATCATACTGGATAATCTTATGATGCTTGACTTAAAAAGCTCTGCTGACAATTTAAACTTGGCGCAGACTGAGTTGATTAACAAACTGATTGGTTTTGCAAGTAAATTTAACGTAGCAGTTGTACTCGTTGCACATCCAAAGAAAACAGCTGATATGACAAGTGATGTTTCAATGTATGATATCTCCGGTACATCAAATATTATCAATCTTGCCATTCGAAGTATTGGACTTCGTAGAGTGTCTGAGAAAGAAAAACAAGATATGAGATGCGAATGGGGAAAATACGATGTTGTATTAACCATTATGAAAGACAGACTGTTTGGTAGACAAGATATACAGATTGGTTTATGGTATGACATCAGGTCCAGAAGGTTTTATACGGACTACGAGGAGTACGACGCAAAATTTGGTTGGGACGACAGAAATTATTTTTCGCGTTTGGACTATGTAGATAGATCGAGGCGTGAAGCGTTCCCCGCATAAGGATGTGATTTATATAGAAAGCGTTTACAAAGATATATTGGATACCTTGTGGTATTCATTTTCTACTCTTCATGGGTACGAAGAATGTCCATACTCATTCTATCTGAACAAGATAGAGAAAGAAACTGGTATATCAAATTGTTATGCAGAAGCTGGTGGGTATGGACATGAGTTGCTTGAAAGAATATTTACAAAAAAGATAACTCCGCAAGAAGCATTAGAAGAATGTATTTCAAACTTTGAAAACCGTGTGGATATGTCGGAAGGCCCAATGGACAAGAAGTTTGAGGCTCTCTGTCAGTATCTTGCGAACTTAGACACAGAAGACTTCTTTGACAAGTATGAAGTACTTGGAGTAGAGAAGAAATTCTTGTGGCAAGTAGACGATATAAACCTTATTGGTTTTGCTGACTTGATTCTTAAGCGCAAATCCGATAACAAGATTATTCTTGCCGATCATAAATCGTCAGGACATTTCATGAAAGCTGACGGTGTAACACCATTAAAGAATCAGCAAGATAATCTGAAAGCCTATAAAAAGCAAATGTATATGTATGCTGATGCTATGCAAAAGCTAATGGGCTTTTATCCAGACATAATCGTCTGGAATCATTTTCTTGATAATGGCAAAAAGACTGTAATTGAATTCAACAAAAGAGACCTTGGTACGACTATCAGATGGGTCAAAAGAACTGTTGACAAAATCAAGAAAGACGAAGAATTTAAAAACAAAAAGTCATATATGATGTGCAACGTATTGTGTAACTATAGAAAAACTTGTGAGTACAATTTGGATGACGAATCATGAATAAAAATTATACGATTTTACATTTGCATAGTATGGATTCAAATCCATATAGTGGGCTTGAAGTTGACTCCGTAACAAGATTTGAGGATTATATACCGAAGATTAAAGAGTGCGGAATGAAAGCCGTTGCTTTCACAGAACACGGTAGTATGTTGCATAATGTAGCCAAAAAACAGTTGTGTGAGAAAAACGGTATAAAATTAATTCAGGCCGAAGAGTTTTATATAACAGAGAAACATGACGAAGAAAATCCGGTAAGAGATAATTATCATTGTCTGTTGTTTGCAAAGAATAAAGCTGGAGTAGAAGAGTTGCTTCAGCTTTCAACCATAGCATTCGAACCGGATCATAAATATTATAACCCAAGAATATCATTAGAGGAATTGGAAAACACTTCTGACAACATCTTGGTTTTGACCGGATGTGTAGCCGGCATGCTGTGTAAAGGTACTCCAGAAGTACAACAAAGGTTTTCTGATTTCATAATGAAGAACAAGCATCGCGTCTGGTTGGAGATTCAGCCGCATAACTTTGATTTACAGAAAAAATACAATCAGTTTCTTGTCAAGCAGTCACAAAAGTACGGACTTAAATTAATTGCTACCAGTGATATCCACGCTTTGACGGAAGACCATTTGCTTGGTCGTAAGATAATGCAACAAGCTAAGTTGAAAGAACCATTCACTGACGAAGATGGTTGTAATCTTTTATTCCAAGACTATGATAGTATGGTCGATTCTTTCTGGCAACAAGGTGTAGTTCCTAAAGAGATTTTTCTGGATGCACTAGAAGAAACAAATAGATTTGCTGATTTGATCGAAGACTATGAATTAGACTATAGTAATAAGTATCCAAGAAGACAGAATGCAGAAGAAGAATTTAAGAGAAGAATCAAATCTGGAATTAAAGAACGTGGCATAGACAAGCTTACAAATTACAAAACGGATTATGTGCCACGTATCAAGGAAGAATTTGAGACCTACAAAAAGAATGATGCCATTGACTTTATGCTGCTCGATTCCGATTATAAGAACTGGATGAGAGAGAATAATAAGCATTACGGCCCATCCAGAGGATCCGTCTCTGGAAGTATCATAGCATATCTGCTGCATAATACAGATGTTGACTCGATTAAATATGACTTGAATTTCTCCAGGTTTATGAATCCAGAGAGAGCAAGTCTAGCAGATATTGATACCGACATATATGATGACGACAGATATCAGGTTAGAGAGTATTTCTTTAGCAGAGACGATTTGTACTGCTGCAACATTCTAACCTACAACACAATCAAAATGAAAAGCGCTATTAAAGACATAGGTAGAGCGCTTGGATATACTCCGGCAGAAACACAAGAGTTGTCAAACCAAGTTATTACCAATGACAAAGGCGAAGAGGTTTTGCCACAAAAAGTAATTGAAGAATATCCAGAGTTGTACAAGTATGTAAAGATTGTAATTGGGACGATTACATCTCTTGGAAGACACGCCGCCGGAATTGTGTGCAGCCCTATAGATTTAGGAAAAACATTTGGAACTCTTCACATCAAATCCGATCCAAGACCAGTAAGTCAGATAGACATGCATGAGATTGATTCGCTTAACTTTGTCAAGATGGACTTGCTTGGGCTAAACGCTATTGGTCTTATTGACCAAGCGTGTAAACTTGCAAACATTCCGTTTAGAACAATGGATAATACTGATATGAGCGACGAAAAAGTTATCCGTTCAATTTCGGAAGATACAACAATGATTTTCCAGTTTGAATCTGGTTTTGCAAGTGATTGTTTAAAAAGGATGTTGTCCGAAAAAACTCTTGCCAAGATTAAAGAAAAGAATCCAGATGTATCCTATTTGGATTTGTTTAGTATGGTTAACGGAGTTATTCGTCCGGCCGGTGAGTCTTTTAGAAATCAAATGCTTTCTGGAGAATACAGAGATAATGGCAACGAGGCTTTGAACAAATTCCTTGCGCCAACACTTGGATATCTGACATACCAAGAGCAGATCATAGACTTCTTGCATGATTTCTGCGGATTCACAATGGGACAGGCTGATATTGTCCGAAGAGGTTTTGCTAAGAAGAGCGGAACTGACAAGTTTATTCCAATAATAAAAGATGGCGGATATTTACAAGATATTCATGGAAATAAAGATGACAGATATATAAAAGGTTTTGTTAAGATCGCACAAGAAAAATACTCTATGTCGAAAGAAGAAGCGGAGCAAGTTATTATTTATTTTCTAAAAGTCATAGATGATGCGAGTTCATATCTTTTCTCAAAGAACCATGCTGTTCCATATAGTGCGATTGGTTTGTTTATAGGCTGGCTGAGATACTACTATCCTTTGGAGTTGTTTACTGCTGCCTTGAATATCTATAAAGACAATGCCAAAAAGATGAGTAATATTATAGCCTATATCAAGTCCAGAGGCATTCAGATAAAGCCAATACGTTTTGGGAAATCTCGTTCCAGTTACTTTATGGATAAAGATGAGAATTGTATTTATCAAGGTATAGAATCTATAAAAGATTGTAGTGAAGACATGGCGGAAGATTTGTTCGCTCTTGGTGAGAAACACTATGATAATTTTATAGATTTATTAAAAGATATCAAAGACACAAGTGTTAAGAAAAACCAGCTGGATATCCTGATTAAGCTCGAATACTTCAGAGATTTCGGAGATGTTGGATATCTGCTGATGTGCAGAGATATCTTTGATAAATATAATGGCAGGTCACAGATCAGAAAAGATGCTGCTTTTGAAGACAAGATTGATTTCGATCTGCTTAGAGAGTGCTCCAAGAAAGAAACTCCTAAGATGTTTACTGGCCTTGACGCCGATAAACTTGTAAGCAGTCTTGTGGAACAGGTCCCGAAATTCACGACTCCTTTAAAAACAAAGATTATGTATCAGGATGAGTTGTTGGGATTTATAAATATCATAGACAAAAAATATAAGAGCGTATGCTATGTAACTGACATTTCAACAAAATATACGCCGAAAGCAAGCTTATATGCTTTGGCAAACGGTGGTATTATACAAGTAAAAATTCCAAAGAAGGACTTTGATAAGAATATGTTCGTCAAAGGTGACATCATAAAGATTAAGCCATACGGTTACAACAAAAGACCAAAGAGTGCATTGGTTGATGGACATTGGGTCAAGTCAGAGACAGAAACAGAGTGGTGGCTGTACGATTATGATGTTTTGGATGATTTGGAATAATAATGAAAGGGTATTAAATTAAATATGGACTTTAAAGAGATTTTAAAAACATTTGAAAACAAAGACATTGAGAAGTTTGCGGAGGAGTGTTTAAAAAACGCTCCTCTGTACTGGCACGAAGTAGCTGCATCCAGTACTGGCAAGTATCATCCGCAATATGCACTCGGTCAAGGAGGTCTGGTAAGACATACAATTGCGCTTGTCAGAATTTTAAACCACATGCTTGCTGTGGAATCTTTCGCAAAGCAGTTTACATCACGAGAACGCGACTTGCTTCGCGTTGCCGGAATTGCGCACGACATGATGAAGAGTGGAACACAAGAGGATTACGAGAAAAACAAATATACAAAGTTTGACCATCCTATTCTGGCCGCGAATATGATCCGCGAAATGGAAGGACTCCCGAAAGAAGAGATTGAACTTATTGCTCATGCAATTGAGTCTCATATGGGAGAGTGGAACACAGATAAACGAAGCCCTGATGTTGTGCTTCCGAAACCGACGGATAAATATCAGATAGTTTTACACTTGGCAGACTATCTCGCAAGCCGTAAAGATATTGAAATTCAGTTTGACAATGTTGAAGAAGTAAAAGAAGAGCCATTGCCGGATATTAATACATGGAAGTTTGATTTCGGAAAATATGCCGGTAAAACAATTCCAGAAGTAAAGGCCGAGAATCCTGGCTATATTCACTGGGCCAAAGAAAACATGAGAAAAGAACCCGCCAGGACACTACTTCAGCAGATTTGAGGTAATATTATGAATCCTGTTTTACTATTATATATTTTTATAGCTGCTTTCATTATTTGGATACTCTTGTCGAAACTTTTTATAAAAGTCGGCGGGATAGTAAAGGATAAAACAAAAAATATCCAAGATATTATTAACGAAGATGATCAAATTAAGGAGGTCAAAAATGACAAAGGGTAAAGTTGGTGCTATTGTTTCTGGTGTTATTATTCTATTACTGTTGATTACTGGGCTTAAATGTATGGAAAAAGTTCCGGCTGGATATGTTGGAATTATTTATAGTATGAATGGAGGAATTTCAGATACAGTCCTTACACAAGGATGGCATATGGTATCTCCGACTAAAGATGTTACCTTATATTCTGTTGGC
>Ga0326511_10000077_pt1 | contig 70392 bp, 63 predicted proteins | sample 0_2496_0518_D_FD_203701 | JGI IMG/M metagenome (GOLD analysis project Ga0326511, IMG submission 203701) | Bovine rumen microbial communities from UC Davis, California, United States - 0_2496_0518 | ecosystem: Host-associated > Mammals > Digestive system > Stomach > Rumen | place: USA...
CGTGGGGTAAGGGGATGGTGGCTACATATTGATGTTGTGCTGTTGCTTTTTACTGAAAGCTGCTACTAACGACTCATAAATCTACCCTTAATCGTGTATTGGATGATAGTTGCGGATTTTAGGTTGTCCTATTTATGAAAAGTTTTATATCCACGTCGAGGTGGCGAGCAATATCATTTCAAAAGATTCCTACCACCGCTCCCCTCCAATATCTGCGTCTGCTAGATGGCAATCTGGTTGAGTCAATCCCCTCGAATTCGATGGAATTTCTAAAGAGATCAAATTCGGCCACTTGGGAACTTGGATTGTGCGGATCAAAGATCACGTAATCAAAATTTTAAGAATCAAAAGTGGAGGTTCTTTCTTATGTCCTTATTATATTTATCTTAGCCCATAGGCAAATGTAGGTTTAGAGGTAATACATTGATTTCGATTGCAAATATAAGGATAAATGAGAGAAGAACAAAATAAATTATATTTATTTTCTTCGAAAAAGGATTCTTAGGAAAGATTCTTGCGGTTACGGTTACAGTTGTAACCGTAACCATTAGCTGGTTTACGTAAGGGAAATTTTTCCCTCACGTCGAAGGATAAATTTTGAGAAATTTTTCGCCAACACCCACCAAAAATGAACGAAAAAACGACGGGAGTTCTTTTATTTACAGGAGAAGTCGGATGGGTGGGTGTTGTCTAAACACCAACCAAACACCCACCAACACCCACCATTTTGCGATTCTATGACCACAGAACCGATCCACAGATTGATATTTTTCTTCGGATAAAGGATTCTTAGGAAGGATTCCTGCGGTTACATGGTTACAGTTGTAACCGTAACCATTAGCAAGTGCCTTGTAAAAGATGAGGTAAGTTGTGCTGCGTTCCAGTTGTTCCAGTTCCAATTAGGACAAAAAACATCTTAACCCTCTTTTAAAGACCTCATAACTAATTAATATATAGATAGTTATATGATTATAAGGGGATTATGGAATATCAAAAATTTAATTGGAACAACTGGAACTGGAACGCTTAATCGACAGGTTATTTATCTAAAAAGCTGAATATCAACAAGATACAGTACTTCGAAACCTACGGTTCTAACAATGTACAAGCTGAAAAAAGGTACAAAATAGGGTAATTTCTCCTCTCAAAGGCGTCAAAATACGTGCAAAAAACGCTTGTTTCGATGTTTTTCCTATAATTTACGCACATGGGGATGCTTCTGAATTTCAATACTACGACCTCATTTGGAAGGAACTATGTGGCATTATAACCAATCTGAAGGCAGAAAATGGGGTCATGAACTTATTGATTTAGCGTTGGCATTCTGATCTGCCGCCCAACAAAACATTTCATGAACAAATATTTACACATTAAAGAGATGGAAAAAGGAGAAAGAAGGAAACTGATACTATTTAAGGAATGGTAAGTAATTGAAAATAAGGGGATTGCAAACGGGGCGCAAAAGATGACGTTTTGGACTGCAAAAGGTCATGTTTTGGAGCGCAAAAGGATAGGTTTTGGCGGGTAAAAGCATAGCTTTCGGAACGCGAAACACGACCTTCTAAATTATGCAACGAAAAATATTGACACCCGCCACTGCCCTTTAATTAGTGAAAACGTTCTACAGTTGTCTGGCAATGTTTGCTATTACAGCCTCAGATGATGAGTTTGTAGTGAAAATGGCGATAGGGATGTGGCTTCCATCAGGCATGAGAATGATACCTGCATCGTTCATATCTTGCACTCCTTCTGCAGATGGGAATCCTGTACCTGTCTTATGCACGATTCGATCATCTGCGGGTATCGCAGCAGAGATTCGTTTCAGTCCTGTTGAGCAGTCAGCCATCGCCTTCCAGATGAATGCCAGATATGGGTTGTCGTCTTTATGATGATAAAACCACTCGAACAAACGAACCGTTTCGGCAGGGGTAGAACTGTTTTCGATAGCCTTCGTAGGGTTTTTGTGCATCTGTTTCTCTGTCATGCGGACATGGATGTCGCGGAATCCAAGTTTTCTCATGTACTTCTCTACTGCTTTGGGCTTGCCACAATACTTGAAAAGGAGTTCGCAGGCATTGTTGTCGCTCTGTCCGAGAGACAATTCCAGCAGTTCCGCATACGAAAAAGCCCTCTTTCCTTCAAATCGTTTGAGCATTGGTGACCACGTGTCTTGCATCAGGTCTGCCTTATCGACAACGATCGTGTCATCAAGCCCCAACCCTCTCCTACTCAGATAATCGGCGACGTATAACGCCTGTGGGAACTTCATCACGCTATGCATGGCAAAACGCTCATTCTCGTTAATACCAAGAATATAGTCATTGCGCATGATGCACGCACCATAGCTGGTACTGTCGATTGTTGTCTCTTGCGCCCAGCACGATACGACAACCAATGCATAAACCAATGTTATGATCTTTCTCATATTGTAAAACTTGCTTCTGCTCTCGCTAAAACGCGGCCTTCTTGGACCGCCGCAAACGTGGCGATAGCAGCCCCAATGGCGAGGGGTATGATGGTGAAAAATGTCGGCATCGGTGCCGAGAACCTCCTCTGTGAGCGGCATTCCGCAGCTCTGACAAAATTTCTGTTCCATTTATATCCTTTTAATGGTTTGACGCTGCAAAAGTAGTAATTATTTACAAAGAATTCGATATTTCTGGGATATTCTGCACAGATTTGTGACGGATGGACGGAACCGTGAGCGCAAAAAGGAGTATAAAGAAAGCGCCGCGGCTCCATTTCGGAACTGCGGCGCTTGCATAGAAAAGTTGAATAGTTTTTCTATTCGCAGATTTACTTGATCTTTGCTACGATGGCCTTGAAAGCGTCAGGGTTGTTGACTGCGAGGTCAGCAAGCACCTTACGGTTGATTTCAATACCAGCCTTGTGGAGACCACCCATGAGCTGAGAGTAGCTAACACCCTCCAGACGAGCTGCAGCGTTGATACGCTGAATCCACAATGCGCGGAAAACGCGCTTCTTATTACGACGGTCACGGTATGCATAAGTCAGACCCTTCTCCCAAGTGTTCTTGGCTACCGTCCAAACGTTCTTACGTGCTCCGAAGTAACCCTTCGTGAGTTTGAGAATACGTGTTCTTTTAGCTTTTGATGCTACGTGATTTACTGATCTTGGCATAATTTTCTACTTTTTAGTGATTAATGAATGTTTAGCGAAGACGGAGCAAATCGCGTACCTGCTTCAAGTTTGTCTTGTCAACGAGTGTGTCGTGAACAAGGTTTCTCTTCTGTTTCTTTGTCTTCTTCGTCAAGATGTGACTGTGGTAAGCGTGATTACGTTTAATCTTACCAGAACCGGTGAAGCGGAAACGCTTCTTAGCACCGGAGTTTGTCTTTACTTTTGGCATTTTTTTAAAACTTTAATTTATTAATTATTGATTCATGTTCGGCGGCAACGCATATACCGGGCGTTACGCACCTTTTTTATTAATCTTCTTCTTGCAGCTTCTTGAGGATATCCTCACCGCCTTTGGCATTTGCAAATAGTCCGTTGTTCACAGCATTCTCTTCTGCCTGCTGGCGTGCAACCTCTTTGGCTTCTGCCTCACGACGCTCATTGTCGCGCTTCTGCTGACTCTTCTTTACGACGCCTGCTTTCTTCGGAGCTACATAGAGGAACATCTTCTTGCCTTCAAGCTTCGGCAGCTGCTCAACTTTTCCGTATTCCTCCAAATCATTGGCGAAGCGCAGCAACAGCACTTCTCCCTGTTCTTTAAAGAGGATGGAACGTCCGCGGAAGAACACGTATGCACGCACCTTGTTACCGTCTTCGAGGAATTCAATGGCATGCTTCAGTTTGAACTGATAATCGTGCTCATCGGTCTGGGGTCCGAAGCGTATCTCCTTCACTTCCTGCTTCACCTGCTTCTGTTTCATCTCTTTCTGACGTTTCTTCTGCTGATACAGGAACTTGGAGTAATCGATGATACGACAAACGGGTGGCTGTGCGTTAGGAGAAATCTCCACCAAGTCAACGCCCTGCTCGCGTGCCAAATCTAAGGCATCACGGGTGGACATTACCGATGCACCGTCGTCACCTACTACACGTACCTCGCGAGCACGAATCTGCTCGTTGACACGGTACTGATTCTTCATTTTGTCGTTCTTCATCTACGCTTTCTAATGTTCATTAATCTTAAAAACGGCTGCAAAGGTAGCACTTTTTTAGTTTCCTACCAAATAATTTTCAACAAAATTTACTTGATTCCTACTACCTTCTCAAAAACTTTCCACGCCTCATCCTTTTTATAGGCGGCGATGGAGGCTGCTGGAACATAGAGTGTTACACCCTCGAAATCGAGCAGATCGAAGGCTCCTTCAACCGTTTCCGGCACCTTCTCAGCGTAGCAGTATACCGTTTTGGGATTGCAGTTCCAAAAGGCCGATTCTTCAATCATCGTCACGCTGGCTGGAATCTTGATGGTTTTTATACCATCGCAGAAAGCAAACGCTTTCTCGCCGATGCTCGTAATCTTGTCAGACAATTCGATGTTGGTCAGTGCGCTACAACCGTCAAAGGTGTTGCGCGGTACCTCCGTCAAGAAGTCGGGCAGGAAGAAGGTTTTCAACGATGTGCATCCAGCGAAGACAGATACCCCCCACTTGGTGATGGTTGATGGCATCTGTACCGTCTCCAGATTGTGAGCACCAAAGAAAACGCAGTCTTTGATGGTGGTGATACCTTCTGCCAGCACCACCGATTTCAGGTTGTCGTTGCCGGAGAATGCGTAACTGAGAATCTCTGTCACCGGATAGGTCTTACCCTGATAGGTGATGGTGGCTGGCACAACGATATCGCCTGTATATCCGCCGTCTTTCTTTTGCACACTGGCTTCACCTCCAACGATGAAATAACTGATGCCGTCAATCTCTACCATATCAGCTTGCGCCATCATCGGCAACAGCATCAACAGACATAAGAATAGCTTTTTCATTGTCTTTAATCTCTTGGTTTTAAATTCGTTGCTTTCAACATCTCAGCCACTTCGTCGTTGATGCGCTTCGCAAACTCTTCCTTCGTCATCGTAGCCTGTTCGCCACCACCTTGCTTACGCATGGAGACGAGTCCTTCGGCAGCTTCTTTCTCACCAACGATGACCATATAAGGTACGCGCTTCAGCTCATTGTCGCGAATCTTACGGCCAATCTTCTCGTTGCGGTCGTCAACATTCGCACGAACTCCCTGTGCATCAAAGAAATGCTGTACCTCCTGAGCATAGTCGTTATACTTCTCAGAGATAGGCAGAATGGCCACCTGATCGGGTGTGAGCCACAAGGGGAAGTGACCGGCGGTATGCTCGATGAGCACAGCGGTGAAACGCTCCATAGAACCGAATGGTGCACGGTGTACCATCACCGGTGTCTGCTTGGTGTTGTCCTCAGCTGTATATTCGAGTTTGAAACGCTGCGGCAGGTTGTAATCCACCTGAATGGTACCCAGCTGCCAACGGCGGCCAATCGCATCTTTCACCATAAAGTCGAGCTTCGGACCATAGAAGGCTGCTTCGCCATATTCCACCTTTGCCTCCAGGCCTTTCTCCTTGCAAGCGTCGATAATGGCTTGCTCGCTCTCTGCCCAAACCTCGTCGGAACCGATATACTTCTGCTTGTCGTTAGGATCACGAAGGGAAATCTGCGCCTCCACATTCTCAAAGTTGAAGATAGAGAACACCGCCTGGATGATGTCCATAACGCGGAGGAACTCACCTTTCACCTGATCCGGACGACAGAAAATATGGGCATCATCTTGCGTGAACGAACGTACACGAGTCAATCCGTGCAGCTCACCACTCTTCTCGTAGCGATAAACGGTACCGAACTCAGCGATGCGCAACGGCAGGTCTTTATAGGAACGCGGTTTCCAGGCAAACACCTCGCAGTGGTGAGGACAGTTCATCGGCTTCAGCATATACTCCTCACCCTCCTCCGGAGTCGTAATCGGACGGAAAGCATCCTTGCTATAATGCGCATAGTGACCAGAGGTAACATAGAGGTTTTTACCACCAATATGCGGAGTGATAACTTCCTGATAGCCAAAGTTTTTCTGAATTTTCCTCAACATATCCTGTAAGCGCAGACGCAGCTCTGTTCCCTTTGGCAACCAGATGGGAAGACCCTTGCCGACACGCTCAGAGAACATGAACAATTCCATCTCCTTACCAATCTTACGATGGTCGCGTTTCTTGGCCTCTTCCAACATCACAAGATACTCATCAAGCATCTTTTTCTTCGGGAAAGAGATACCGTAGATACGAGTCATCTGTTCGCGCTCGGCATCACCGCGCCAGAAGGCACCGGCAGCACTCGTAATCTTCACAGCCTTGATCAGACCTGTGCTCACGAGGTGCGGACCACGACAAAGGTCGGTGAAAGCACCTTGTGTATATGTAGAAATGGTACCGTCTTCCAAGTCTTGCTCGATGTGCTCACACTTGTATGTCTGTCCGTCATCGGCAAACTCCTTCAGTGCATCGGCCTTGCTGACCTCCTTGCGCACCACAGGCTCGTCTTTCTTGGCGAGTTCCATCATCTTTGCCTCAATCTTCGGGAAATCGTTCTCGCTGATGGCAACACCGTCTTTTGGCATCACATCATAAAAGAATCCGTTTTCCACAGCCGGTCCGAAACCGAACTGGATACCCGGATACAACTCCTGTAGCGCCTCTGCCAACAGGTGGGCGGAAGTGTGCCAGAAGGTATGCTTACCCTCTTCGTCCTCAAACTTATACAGGGCGATGGTTGCATCCTCATTGATGGGGCGGTTTAACTCTACTGTTTCACCATTAACGCCGCAAGATACAACGTTGCGGGCGAGAGCCGGTGAAATGCTCTCGGCGATTTGAAAACCAGTGACGCCCTGTTCGTACTCGCGAACGGAACCGTCTGGGAATGTGATTTTAATCATGTTACAAATTGATATTTTTATGAATCGACTGCAAAGGTAGTGCAAATCGAAGACAATACAAAATAAAAGCTTGCTTAATTTTTGTATTGTTGAGATGCAGTCTACCTTCGAGCTTTGAAAAAGCTCAAAGGGAGTATAAATCGAGCGAATTTTATTTTACGGGTAGCGGCACATTCATTTTCAGCATATTGATCGACTTGAACAACCTGCTCTTGTCGATATACTTCTCTTTCGCGGGTGCCGGCTTACCACTGAGGATATCCCTGCGAAGGACAACAGCCTCATGGAACTGTGGCCAACGTTTCAGGATATATTCAAGCTGTTGCAACGCCAACGTCGTCTGTCCACCGTAGTAATAACAATAGGCTCTATTATACCAATAGTCGCGGTTGTCCTTGTTGATCTCTATGGCGTGGGTGTAGTCAACAGCAGCACTGTCGTATTTCTCCAAGCGGATGCGGCTCATCGCCCGCAGTTCATACACCTCGTCAACATAAGGGTTCAGGTTGATGGCGGCAGAGCAGTCGCTCTCGGCGCCTTCGAAGTCGTCGAGTTGATATTTGGCGGTTCCTCGCAGAAACCAAGGTTCATAGAGGTTGGGCTTGACAGAGAGGATGCGGCTGAAAATCTGCATCGCCACCAGATAATATCCTTTGTCAAGTGTCTCCCTACCCTCTTCCATCAGCTTCTTCACATTGTACTGTGCCGAAACGGAAAGAATGCCGGCAAGGAACAAGACGGCCACCAGCAGACAACGTCTGACGAGCATGTGCGGGGAGTGTTTTTATTTATGGACAGGTTTCGCACGATAGGCACAGTTCACCTTCCCCTGAGTCATTGCCTTTAACTTCTTGGCAATCATCTGCTTGCGAAGGGGTGAGAGGTGATCGACAAACATCTTTCCTTCCAGATGGTCGAACTCGTGCTGCATCACACGGGCTAGATACCCTTCCACCCATTCGTCGTGCGGCTGCAGCTGTTCATCGAGCCACTGCACATGAATACGTGTCGGACGCTTCACCCGTTCGTGGATGCCAGGAATACTCAGGCAGCCCTCTTCCATATTGCTCATCTCACTCTCTTCGTCTTTTTCAAGGATATGTGCATTGATGAACACCTTCCGGAAGTCTTTGTATTCGGGGAGGTCTTCCGACAACAAGTCGAGGTCGATGACCACCACACGGATGGGCAATCCTATCTGTGGGGCTGCTAAGCCGATACCTTCTGAGGCAGCAAGTGTTTCCCACATATTCTGTATCAGTGTACTCAGTTCGGGATAGTCAGCATCAATGTCTTGCGCCACCTTGCGCAATACCGGCTGTCCATATATATAAATAGGTAGAACCATTTGACAATTTACAATTTACGATTTACGATTGACAATTTACAATTGACGATTTGACGATTGACAATTATTTTCGAGACTCCATATATCCTTGCAAGATAATCGTTGCTGAAATCTCATCAACCAGCGCTTTGTTCTGCCGCGCCTTTTTCTTCAGCCCGCCGTCAATCATCGCCTGATGTGCCAGCACCGATGTAAAGCGTTCATCGAAATACTCAATCGGTATCTCTGGCATCGCCCGTCGCCAGCGGTTGACGAAGTTCTCTACACGTACGAAGTTATCACTCGGCTGACCGTTTGGCTGCATGGGTTTACCGATGACGATGCGCTCTACCGGCTCCCGTTTCACATAGGCACAAACATATTCAAACAGCTCAGACGTAGAAACAGTCGCCAATCCGCCTGCAATAATCTGCAGGGGATCGGTGACTGCTAAACCTGTGCGCTTCTGTCCGTAGTCAATGGAAAGGATTCTCATTCCTTCAGAGCGCCTCCTTTTTTATTTTGCAAAAAGCAGCCAAGCGTCAGCATAGTTGCTACGCAACTGGTCGCGGCTCTGTACGGCTTCGCTCTTGCTGTCGAAAGTAGAAGCTACCACACGATACATGTTGCGATCGGCATTGTAAGCAATCTGTGCATTGTAACCAGCATTCTTCAGACGCTGCTGAAGACCTTCTGCATTTGCCTTCACACCGAAGGAGCCAACGACAACACTGTAACTGCGCAATCCTGCACCACTTACAACAGTCACACTCTCCTGACGAACCACAGCATTGTCGGAATTATCAACAACGCGGGTTTCTGTTACGGGACGTTCTACCATCTGAGTTACCACAGGTGTTTCCTCAACAGCAGGAGTTTTCTGAGCCTCGTCAGCAGCCTTTGCCTTCAGGTAGGCCTGCTTGTAAGCACTCTCTTTGGGTTTACAACTTGTGAAAGCCAATGCGACGCACATCATAGCGCCCAAAAACATTACTTTTTTCATACTTTTACCTATTATTAAATCATACATTTTCGAATAATCACGGCGAAAGTACGAAATTCTTACGTAACAAACCACAATTTCCTGCATAAAGTTTGTTAAATGAACATAAAACAACCTTTTTAACAAAAAATATCAAATAAAATGATGGTCGTTTCGAAAACTTTCCATAAATTTGCTGAGCGAAATCCTCAAAGAGGGATTCACGAATGAAAAATTCAACACACTTATATTATTAACCATTAAAACCAAAACAATTATGAAAGCATTAGGTTACATTGGAGCATTCTTCGGAGGTGCCATCGCTGGTGCAGCTCTCGGTATTCTCATGGCTCCGGAAAAGGGTTCAGAAACACGTACAAAGATTGCTGACGCTGTTGACGATTTCTGCAAGAAGCACGACATCAAGCTCTCTCGCAAGGAGATGGATGACTTCGTTGACGACATCAAAGACTCAGCAGAGGAGTAATCATGTTTAGCAACGACAACAACGTAGAATCCATCGCGCAACTGGTAGAAGCTGTCAAGCACTACATCGGGTTGCAGTCAGAGTACGTGAAGTTAGACGTCATCGAGAAAACGGTACGACTGCTCACCGCGCTCACCATCATCGTGGTGTTCTGCGTACTGTTGCTCATCATGCTCATCTACCTATCGTTTGCCGCAGCATACGCGCTGGAACCCCTGATGGGACTTGCCGGAGCATTCTGCCTCATCGCAGGCTTCTACCTCCTGCTGCTCATCCTCTTTATCCTCTTCCGTAAGAAATGTGTTGAGAAACCGCTCGTGCGGTTCCTTGCCGGAATTCTGATGTCTAAATAGAGCACGCCATGTATCACGCAGAAACCGAAAACAATATGGTATATAAGTCACTTGACGAAATCAGGTTGCGCAAAGCACAACTCCTGACCGACATCACCAAGGACAGCAATAAGATACAAGGTATCTGGGACGGGATTTTCCACAAGCCAAAGGACAAGGCGCTGCCCACCAAGCGGTTCTCCGGCTTGATGACAACGGGTGCCGGCATTCTCGACGGACTCATCCTCGGATGGAAACTCTATCGGAAGTTCAAGAAGAAAAGATAAAATGACAACAAAAGGCTTTGCGTTTGCAAAGCCTTTTGTTATTTAACACTAAACACTCAACCCCCGAACTTTGGCCTAAGACCTTTGAATTTGGACCTTAGACCTCTATCACTTGTCCGTCGTACGGAAATTCGAAACCTTCAGGCAGACGCCTGTTGGCATCATCATGGTAACCAATCTCGTGCGTCACGTGTACCAGATAGGTTTTCTTTGCTCCTACCCTTTGTGCAAAGGCGATAGCGTCATCAACCAACTGGTGGGAGTGATGGGGTTTGTCAAAACGAAGCGCGTTGACCACGAGGGTTTCCACCCCGTCGAGATAACTCATCTCTGTTTCTGCAATCGTCTTCATATCGGTGATATACGCCAACTTACCGAAACGATAGCCTAAGATGGGTAATTTGCCGTGCATCACCTCAATGGGCATCACGTCGATGTCACCGATGTGCAAAGGTGTATGCGGAGCAATCGTATGGAGATTGAGTTTCGGCACACCCGGATACAGATGTTCCGTGAAGCAGTACGGCATCGTGGTCTTCAAGCCTTCTGCCGTACGCTTGTTGGCATAGACGTTGATATCGCCGAAGACACAATAGCCGCGCAGATCGTCAAGCCCTCCCACATGGTCGTAATGGATATGGGTGAGCAGTACGGCGTCGAAGGGTACAAACGGCAACGGCATCAGCTGCTGCCGGATATCAGGTCCGCAGTCAATCAAGATGCGGGTCTTTTCACTTTCCAACAAGGCAGCTGTACGAAAACGCTGATCGCGCGGGTCCTTACTCTTGCAGACAGCACAATCGCACCCCAGTACGGGTACGCCCGCCGATGTTCCTGTTCCTAAGAATGATAGTTTCATCTGATGTTCACCTCCGGTTTTATCTCGATACCGAACCGTTCTTTCACATCGCGCTGGATGGTTTCCATCAGGCAGACAATCTCGGCACCCGTAGCACCGCCGCGATTTACCAGCACCAACGCCTGTCTATCGTGAACACCGGCACGTCCGAGACTCTTCCCTTTCCATCCGCACTGGTCAATCATCCAGCCGGCAGGAATCTTCTCATGCTCAGCATCAACGGTATAATGCGGCATATCTGGATACAGCGCAGCCAACGCCTCGTATTTCTCTTTCGGCACCACCGGATTCATAAAGAAACTGCCGCCGTTGCCTTCCACCTTCGGATCGGGCAACTTGGCTTGACGGATATCGATAATCGCCTGGCGCAGTCGTGCTGCCGTCACCTCACCAGGCTGTTTGTCCAGTTCTGCACGGATATTACCATAGTCGAGTTTCGGCTCGAAGGTATGACTGAGCCGATAGCTGACGTACGTCATCAGATAGCGGTCTTTCCATTCGTGCTTGAACTTACTCTGCCGGTAGCCGTATTCGCAATCTTCGTTGTTGAACGTTACCACCTTTCCCGTCGCAATCTCGACAGCCTCTACCTGTACGATGAGGTCTTTCACCTCAGCACCGTAGGCACCGATGTTCTGTACGGCACTCGCCCCCACCTCACCAGGGATGAGCGATAGATTCTCTGCGCCATACAGGTTGTGCGCCACACAGTAGGCCACCACATCGTCCCACACCTCTCCGGCACCGCATCTAAGAATTGTTTTTTTAAAGAGATCGTGGGGACGAGGGAGCGAGGTTACGTTTCCCTCATCTGAGAATCTATTCTCGTTCCCTTCGTTCTCATCGTTCTCTTCGTTCTCTCGTTTTCTTCTTATCCCCGAATGTACCACAGTACCAGGGAAGTCACCTGTCAGCAACAGGTTGCTGCCGCTGCCGATGATGAGATAAGGTTCCTGTTGTTCGCGCAAGATGGCGGCAACGGTTTGTGCCTCCTCCACCGTTTCGTATTCCAGGAAACGGCGACAACGGGCCTCGATGCCAAACGTATTATGAGCCAGCAGGCTATAGTTGCGAATATCTTTCATGTAGGAAAATTATTGTGCGTTGAGCTTCACCAGTCGCCAGTCTTTACCGTTTTTCTTGAACACCAGTTGTGTTTCCAATCCGTTGGCGATACCTTTGAACATCAGGATTTTCTGATTGCTCGATGCATTCGTCTGACCGTAGTCGATGTTATACAGCACTTCTGTAGGCAACTCAGGCAGGAAGTCGCGCCACTCGCTGGCGGCAATCTCCGTGTTCACGCATTTGTTCTCTTCCTCGCCCTGTGGGTCAGGACCGTAATAAGGCAATGGGTTCTCAATACTTTGCTGTTGACTGCTCTCGTCGCTGAGGAATTTGTCAAGGAACGTCAAGAACGAGGCGTTGCCCGTATTCGCATACGAGATATTGTCAATCTCCGCCAATACCCACTGTCCGTTCTTACGCTCAAACTGGAACTGCTCCACCGTACCGTTGCCCAAACGGATTTTCTCCACCGTCACCTTATTTATAGAGGTGTCCTTCACCAGCTTCATCTGCTTGGTGTTGTCGAAAATCAACGTGAAATAGCCTTGTGTGCGGAAGAACTTCTCCATTTTCCACTCCTGACGCTGCACCTGGTGACTCTCCTCACCCGTCTTCACCGTCAGCGGAAACACAATACGGTTGCGCTGCAACTGTTTGTTGGATGCGAAATTAAAAAAGAAATCGTCAAACAGCTCGTCTGCCGCCTTCGGCATCGGCGTCTCGGCGATAATCTCTTCTAACGAATCCACACTCGTCGTGTCGATAGTATCGGTAATCACCGCAAGCGTGTCGCTCTTCGCCTCCTTCTTGTCGGTACAGCCGGTACCTATCAACATCGTCATGACGGCCAGTGCCACAACAAATACTACACCTTTTCTCATGTTCAAAAATCTAATGAACGTTCATCATGCTTGTAAATTGGGGACAAAGGTAGTGAAAGTCGAAGACAATGCAAAATAAAAGCTATTTTATTTTCATTGTTGAGACGCATCCTTCCTTCGAGGCAAAGCCTTAAAGGTACATTTTTTTTCTAAAAAGACGAAATATATCGAAATAAATATATACCTTTGCAGAATAATTTCGGAAACAACAACGACTATGCTTTTAGAGAAAATAGAAAAAATGCTCGAAGAGGTGAGCGCACTCACGGCAAAAAACGCCGATGAAATCGAACAGCTGCGCCTGAAATACCTCAGCAAGAAAGGTGAAATCAATGCGTTGATGAGCGACTTCCGCAATGTTGCTGCAGAAGACAAAAAAACCGTCGGCATCAAGATCAACGAACTCAAACAGAAAGCGTTCGACAAAATTAATGCCCTGAAGGAACAGTTCGAGACAGCCGAGGCACAGAGCGACGACATCGACCTGACACGCACCGCCTACCCCGTGACACTTGGTACGCGCCATCCGCTGACCATCGTGAAGAACGAAATCATCGACATATTCTCACACATGGGATTCGTCCTCGCCGACGGACCTGAAGTCGATGACGACAAGCACGTCTTCACCATGCTCAACTTCGCTGCCGACCATCCTGCCCGCGATATGCAAGATACCTTCTTCATCGAGCAGAATCCCAACGAAGTGGCCAAGAACGTCATCCTCCGCTCACACACCAGCGGCGACCAGGCACACTATATGGAAACGCACCAGCCTCCGTTCCGCATCCTCTGTCCGGGACGCGTCTATCGCAACGAAGCCATCAGCGCCCGTGCCCACTGCTTCTTCCATCAGGTAGAAGGCCTGTATGTCGATAAGAACGTATCGTTCACCGACCTGAAGCAAGTGCTCCTCACCTTTGCCCGTGAGATGTTCGGTCCTGATACGAAAATCCGTCTGCGTCCCAGCTACTTCCCCTTCACAGAACCCAGTGCCGAAATGGATATCAGCTGTCACATCTGCGGCGGCGAAGGATGCGGCTTCTGCAAACACACCGGCTGGGTAGAGATTCTCGGTTGCGGTATGGTTGACCCGAACGTACTGGAAGCCTGCGGCATCGACAGCACCGTCTATAGCGGCTACGCCTTCGGTATGGGTGTCGAGCGCATCACCAACCTGAAGTATCGTGTCAGCGACCTCCGTATGTTCTCGGAAAACGACACCCGCTTCCTCCAGGAGTTCGAATCCGCAAACTAACAACAGATACACAACCATCATAAAAAAATGAGCCTCGGATGAAGGCTCATTTTTTGTTTGACAAAGATTCTTCCACCTTTGACCTTGTGGTGGCGATCTTGTTATTTGGCGTCTTTTGACGTCATGATGTTGAGAACCATATCGTCGGTCTTACACATTGCATCGGCACCGATAATGGTGAGGTTGTGGATGCTCTTATCGACATCGTCATCGACAATGCCTTCAGACGAGCTGACACACTTGCCTTCCATTGCCAGCAGCGATGAGAGAAGAGCTGTGGAAACACCTGACGTAATCTTCAGAGAGCACGAGGGTTTGGCTCCGTCACAAATCATTCCTGTGAGGTTGGCAACCATATTCTTCACAGAATAGCAGATGCGCTCGTAGTCGCCACCCATGAGGTAGGTGATGCCGCAGCTGCTGCCGATGCTGGCAACCACACATCCGCAGAGTGCCGACAGCTTGCCGAGCGACTGTTTGATATAGATGGCGGTGAGGTGACTGAGCATCAGGGCGCGGATAAGTTCTTCCTCAGTGTTATCGTTCTCCTTGGCATAGACGCAGACGGGGTTAGTGGCGCAGATGCCCTGATTGCCGCTGCCGCTGTTCGACATAACGGGAATCATGGCACCTCCCATACGTGCATCGCAGGCTGACGCTGTCCGCGAGATGATATGACAGTAGATGCTGTTGCCGAAGATACCCTTCGAAAGAGGACGTTCGATGCTCTTGCCGAGGTTATGACCGTAGTTGCCCTTCAACGCCTCGCGCGCCGCGTTCATATTATATGTACGGGCCTCCAATATGAAGTTTATCTCGTCGAGGGGTGTCGTTGTGGCGAAGTCATAGACGAGGCGGAGGTTTAATGGGTAGTCGATGGATGAGGGCTGAGGGTTGAAGGCTGAGGGCTGAGGGTTGAGGGTTGAGGTGCAGGGGTCAACGAAGTGGGTGTGACCGCCGGCGATGACGGCAGACACCTTCTTGTCGCCTGCGCTGCAGATAATCTCGACGTAGAGTTTCTCTGTTATATTTTCTTTCTGTTTGATGAAGATACGGTTCTCGGTGAGGTACTTCTTACCTGCTTCGAGCGACTCAGGGGTGAGGTCCTTGAGCACCTCCAACTGGTACTCGCTCTTGCCGATGAGGGCACCGAGGGCTATGGCGATGGGCAGACCGATCATGCCTGTACCAGGAATGCCGACACCCATAGCGTTCTTCAGAATGTTAGCACTCAGCAGAGCCTCTATTTTCTCAGGACGGCAGCCTAACTTCTCTGTAGCCTTTGCGGTACACAATGCCACACACATCGGCTCTGTGCAACCTATGGCAGGAACGACCTCGCGATGTACCATCGCTATAATCTGCTCTCTAATCTCTTTGTCAACCATATTCTAATTTTTTATATTAGTTTTTGTGCTTGCAAAGATAAGGATATATTTTAATTTCACAAAACAATCATGCCATTTATAAATTACTGTTTCAAAAAACATCGAATGCTAAGAGGATTAGAATCTTCGTCAACTTACAGAAAAAATGGGAAACGGATTACCGCCGTCATCTTTTCATAGAGCCTAAACAGACATTCCAAACGGGCCTTATCTCAATCATATACGTGGAACACTTCAAATCAGAAATGCTCCACATATTATATTAAGGTATAGACGAAGTGGGGGTAGCCAGTGAGGGCGTTTGTTCTCGCCCCTCGCGTCCAAGAAAACTGAATAACTGAATACTGAATCAAACATACTTTCTCCCATGCCAGCCACAATAACCCATAACCATTAACCCTTAACCAAATTTGTCACTCACCTGTCCCTGTGGCATGCTGACTTCGTCGAAGATACTCCTTCGGGAGGGCTTTTTTATGTCATACTATACGTAATTTCTGATACTTTTTTACTATCGGTTGAAACAAATAATTTAATCACCGGAGTTCTCCTTATTATTTTCTGATGGGTGAAAAAGTAGAAAAAAATTTGGTGAATCAAAAAAATATTCAGATATTTGCAGGCAAGATGATGGCAAAGTGCTTTCATGATGTAACTAAAAATATTCAAATTATGGCACAGTCGGCAGTTACAGTAAGATTAGACTCAGAGATGAAATCGCAGTTTGACGAACTCTGCGAGCAGTTTGGCATGAGTGCAAATACAGCTTTCAACATCTTTGTTAAAGCTGTGGTGAGAAGCCGTAGCATCCCATTTACCATCAGGGGGTCTAGGCCAGATGCTCCTAGTGCTCTTGACTTGTTCCTTCAACAGCGTAAGGCTGCTGAGTCTAGCATGGAACCTGAGATGACTCTAGATGATATTAATGCGGAGATTCGTGCAGCAAGGGAAGAACGTCGTAAAAAGCAACAGGCCGTATGATATATGCTGTGATCGACACCAATGTGCTGGTATCAGCATTGATAACACACAATTCAGAGGCTGCAACAGCCAAAGTGGTAAGTCTTCTGGTAGAAGGTGACTTTATTCCTTTGTACGATGGTAAAATTATAGAGGAATACCAAGAAGTACTGCATCGTACGAAATTCAACCTTCTACCAGGAGTTGCAGATTCTCTTATATCGTTTATTCTGGAACATGGCATTGAGTCATCACGAACTGCATTCATGGAATCTATGCCTGATGAAGACGACCGTGTGTTTTATGAGGTTGCGCTGAGTCATGAGGAATCTTTTCTTGTTACGGGCAATTTGAAGCACTATCCACAAACTCCGAAAATCATTACTCCTGCAGACTTTGTTGGAGTAGTTATGGAATCACAGAAGAAATAAAGCCTCTCAGATGAAGCATTAGTATCTAACTGGAGGAACGATTCGTTCTCTCAGGTCAAAACAGAAATGTCATCATCATCAACGAGTCTGGTCTCTACTCCTTATTCTTCACTTCAATGCTTTGACGGGACAGGCCTTTGTGCAGCTATGGCACAAGATGCACTCTGTCGCGTTCTTGCGCTGGCGGGAGTCGTTGCAAACCTCCACATCCATCGGACAGACTTTAAGACATTTGCCACATTTGATGCACTTGCTCTCATCGCAGCGGATGCGCAGCCGTGAGAAGTAGCTCATAGGCTTGAGAAAGACCGTAATCGGACAGATGTACTTGCAGAAAGCACGGTTGTCTTTGAAAAGGACAGCCAATGTGATACCCACCACATAGTAGAACACGTTGCCAGCCAGGAAGAGCGTGAACAAAGTGGAATGATTGGCTTTGCCCGTCAGGAACAGCACTGTCACGAGGGCAACGGAAAGGGCAAACATGATGTATCTGATGAATCCCAGCTTGCGCCTGCCGTTTTTCTTGGTCAGTTGCTTTTCTGCTTTATACGGCAGCAAGTCGAGAATCATCGCTGTCCAACAAGCATATCCGCACCAGCCTCTGCCGAAGAGCAGCGGGCCGAAAATCTTGGCGATGAGATAATGGAGCGTGGCTCCTGTGAAGATGCCAGACGCGATGTAGAACCAGAATCCCTCAATCTGCATGTTTTCTTGGCAAATCAAGCCGAGGAATACCAGCATATACGAACCTATCAGGAACTGAGTCAGTTCACGCCCGTATTTCCAGCCAGCCGACATCAGAGACCCTCCGATACCGATGGAGATGCCGATATAGGAGAAATTCAGCAGGAAAAACAAGTTGCCTGTTGACAGCCAAAGCCATACGGCAATGACCTCGAACACCAGAAACAGGATGATGGCAGTACGATATTTTTTCATCTTTACGGAGCTTATCTTATGCAAAGATATGTTTTATTTCATTTCTCTGCAAGTTTTGCAGACAAGAAATCACAACACCTATAATAATATAGCCTCTGGTTTCTTATCAAAAAACGTGGAATGCTTCAAATCAGAAATGCTCCACATATTATATTAAGAAATACTGAATCAAACATACTTTCTCCCATGCCAGCCACAATAACCCATAACCATTAACCCTTAACCAAATTTGTCACTCACCTGTCCCTGTGGCATGTCAGTACACCGTAGTTACTGAAATAATTATGCTATGTATTTACCGCAATATAACCGATTTTGCGAATACCAACAACTCCTCTTTTTGCCCATTTAACATCCATTGTTTCAAAGTTCATCCTTTCTATTACCATTTGTTCTGGGCTGCATTCTTCATATTGCATGTCTTCTTTTGTCATCTGTTCTATATCCATAGATTCAATACCAAGATAATCCTTAACTTCTGAAGGCAATTCATAATCTTGTTCAACGAAGCCAAAGAACGTAAAACCTGAATGTATACATATAGACAAAAATGCTCGTTCTTTTGCTTCAAATACAAATCCACCTAGGACAGAACCAATAAAACTACCAAGCAGATAACCTATCACTGGTGCATAAGGCATAATACCTTGGGTATAAACACCGCTCATATAACTAAATGAGGCAATAAAAACCCGTTTCTCCAATCTTTGTGTAAAAACTCGAATGTCAATATCGCCGTTTGTCATCCTAATTGTATCTTTAAGCGTTTCAACTGTAGTTGTTACAATTATTATTACAGCATTATTAAATTGGGCACTCTGTTGTAATGCTGCAGATTGAAGTTCTTCCCCAAAATATCCCAACATACAGCAATTTTTCAACAAAGCTGTTGAAAAACCTTGTATAAAACCTTGTGTTCCTCCTGAAACTCCTGTTTTACATAAACCTTCGAGTTGTTCCCTTTCAATCTTTCCCTCTTTAACTAAAGCTGTGATTGATTTTAACAAATAAGGTAAAGCCTTAAACATAGCTCCATAAAGTGCTCCGTTAAGTCCCGCATTAATTGTAGAATGAGTTAGATATAAATAGTCAGCTTTCTTTGCGAGAGTTATATCATATTTTGAAGGATCAAATTTACCCTCTTTAGCAAGACTTTGAAGTACCTTACTCTCATCTTGAGTTAGGGGCATTGATTTCGCACCTTTAGGGCTTTCAATATGGTCAGTTAGCTTATCCAAAACATCTTGATATTTTTTTGCCTCTATCGCACGGTCTGGATTATCAAGATTGTTTAGTTCCTTCCATATTTTCTTCTGCAAAGCAATCTTGGCATCTTCTAACTGGTCCGCAGGGATAAGTCTGGTTTGTGCTTCGTATATTGGTAGATTTACGTCAATATCAGGATCAACGCCTTTCATTTTTAAATATTCTTCTATCGATATCGGTTCTTTACCGTCTCTCTTTAGATTACTCAGATACTCATAGTAGCGTTCTTTATATGTTGTAGATTGTTCTTTAGCACTACTCCATGCATCTTTACAATACTTCAATTGATAGCCCTCACCCCAACTTCCCTGAACATCTGTTGATGCAAAAGTCGTAGGAGGTATGGAGGCAGTCTCTCCGGTTCGCTTAGACAAAGCATCTATTTCAAAGGTAAATTGATGCCATACTTCGGCAATATATCCATTAGCACTTGGATTATTGTTGTTTTGGTAAGCATTTACCTCTTTTTGAAATTCAACAATCTTATCTGCTAATGATTTAAGGTATTGCCCTCCTTGTTCATCATTAATCAAATTCCCTTCATAGGTACTTATATTTGAGAGAAAAAAATCAATTCCATCAGATATTGCCTTGATATCTAATTTTTTTTTTCAATATCGTTTATTGCACTCTCTGGGGCGGACTCTTTATTAGAGTTAGAAAGATCAAGAAAAACGTTCAGGTATTTTTCGTAAAATTGGAAAACCCCTATTAAATATTGATACTTTCTTATCCAGTGCTGATCACCACAAATTTTGCATATGAGTTTTAGATAATAACCTCCACCAAACAAATTACCTACTCCTGCGTAATAATCCAATGCACGTTGAATGCCACTATTCGCTATATTTTTATCTTTAATTCTTTCTATAGAATTACCTGGCCAAGGTTCTAAGCCGAATAGGAATTCTCTAAGAATATAAACTTTATCCTTGTTTTTATAATTTTCATATTCTTTTTTTGTTTTGTATTTGTCAGTAAAAGTCTTTAACAAATTCTCAAACTCATTAAATCTATTAATATTCCATTCGTATTCAGAGCATCTGATCCAAGCCTTTGCTCCCATATAACCAACATGAATTCCTAGTTCGTTATAGTTATCATCAAAGTTTAATGATGAAGAGCAATCTATTCCAATAAACAAACACTTTTCTCTACTGACAAATTTATTATTCTTAATTTCCTTATTAGTATATAATGACGCTTTAATATTGGGGTGGCTACTCAATAGGTTGTACAAAAGATGTGCACTTTGAGACCAATCCTTATCATATACAATAAATAATTGCTTTGTCATCTTAAAAATATCATTTGTTAATAATTCAGATTCTTAGAACAAGACAGCTACAATACCAATAATCGCCATAATTCTTTACTTGATAAATAAAAAATGTTGATCCTTTAATATTACAAGGGCAAAGATAGGGAATATTTCTGAAACGACAAAGCATTTACTCACATTTTTCATATCACGGACTGGATTTTTGTTACAACTATTTTCTGAAAAGTAATCATAGAACACGGACTTTTTTTTTCAACAATCTTCATCTTCGACCAGCAACGTTATAATCATGGGGGCGGTTCTCCCGATTACATTATCTCTGTTGCAAAATTGTCTATAAAGACAGGGGAAAAGGTGTATTTTTCATTTCATAGTGGATGTTCATCCTATATGTCCTTATAGAGTTAATTTCAGCCCATAGGCAATCGTTGTTTTAAAAGTTTTGTTTCCTATTTATTCTCCCACTGTTCCCAGTCGGTTTCTTTAATATATTTTTCTATCTGCTCACGAAGCGGACGAAGGTCGTCTTCAATAACGTATTTTACTTCGTTCTCTCATAAATTAGAATTTTATCACGATCAGCACTTTCACGGGCAAAAGGAAGAAGGGTTCCATCAACAACCAAATCTATCGGTCGATTTAGTCTATGCTCCAAATCAACTATCATACCAGCGTGCTTCATCAGACTGACACGGGCATCCTTGTCAAATACCACAAGAATATCCACATCAGAGTCTTCGTGCTCCTCGCCACGTGCATAAGAACCAAAGAGCCATGCTTTCAAAACGGGTTGTGTCTTGAAATATTCAGCGATTAGTTTTGTCATTGCCTGAGTGCTCATACAAATTAGTTTATTGGTCTTCGCGACAAATTTACGACAATTATTTGAAATCACAAAATTTTTAAAAGGAAAAGACACTGAACGGTTACATGGTTACAGCTGTAACCATGTAACCAAAAATAGCGGCAAAAATTATTTTATAGATGCCAAAACGATGAATATCAACAATTTACAAGTGTAGTTTCATAAAAATACCTCCAAGAGGTTACATGGTTACAGCTGTAACCATGTAACCTTATTCTTCATTTAAATATGTTCGCCATTGGTTGTTTGACATGAACTTTTTGGGACGTGAGGGAAAATTTTCCCTGATGTACTTTTTCAAGAAATGCGTTACAGAAATACAGAATACAGTTTTATAATGAGCGGTACATCATAAAAAGAATGGATACAGAATACAGAATACAGTTTTCTCAGCAGCAACTTACTCACTTACTCACTTACTCACTTAGGACATTAATGTTTTTTACCTCTACTTCAGTATTTAAAGAAGAAACCATTATTATAATATATAATATATATTATATATTATAATAAAATATAAATACTTATAATTTAAAACTATCTGTAATCTTCCATTCTTCAATAGCCAAACCCTAAATGTCCTAAGTGAGTAAGTGAGTAACCTCTGGGGCAGAATTACCGCTTTTCATTCTGCCTTTCATTGGGTACAAACCGCTGCTGAGAAAACTGTATTCTGTATTCTGTATCCCAATTAGTGGTGCTGAGAAAACTGATATCTGATATCTGAGTCGCTTTTGAAACAAAGAAAATACTTTACAGCATTATTTCTATGCATTTCTATGCATTTTCTGCATTATAAAAGTTAAGTCAATGTAAACGACTGATTATCAGACGAATGCAAAATGTGACGTTTTACTTTGCAAAAGCTTAGGTTTTGGAGCCTAGAAGGTAACCTTTTGGCGAGTAAAAGGTGACCTTTTGGAAGGTAAAAGGAGACCTTATACAATGCGTCATGCGTCATGCGTAATGCGTAATTGAATTTTTCCGACAAAGAAAGGCAACGTATGCCCCAGGGACAGATGAATGAAAGGGGCAAGCGTTCAGAGAGGCGTGACTCTATAACCGCAGTTCCTTGAGGATGGCGGCCATCTTCTGCATCGTGGCGATGCGGGTGGGAACGAGAGGCAGGCGCAGCTCGTTTTCTATCATCCCCATCTCGTGGAGCAGGGCTTTCACGCCGGCTGGGTTGCCATCGACGAAGAGGAGCTGGTATAGCTCGGTGAACTTATGATGGATGCGACGGGCGGGTTCGTATTCACCGCGGAACTCATAGCGGATCATACGGGAGAACTCCTTGGGCAGGGCGTTGCCGATGACGGAGATGACGCCGGCTGCACCGCTGGCTACCATCGGGAAGGTGAGGGCATCGTCGCCGCTGAGGACGTCGAAGCCGTCAGGACGGTTCTTGATGATGTCGTCAACTTGTTCGAGGGAACCGCTGGCCTCTTTGATAGCCACAATATTCTCGCAGTCGTGAGCCAGGCGGCAGGTTGTTTCGGCTTTCAGGTTGATGCCGGTGCGTCCTGGTACATTATACAGGATGACGGGCAGCGGACTTGCTTTGGCGATGGCCTTGAAGTGCTGATACAATCCTTCCTGTGAGGGTTTATTATAGTAGGGGCATACGCTCAGAATGCCGTCGATGCCGCTCCAGTCGGTATTCTTCAGTTCCTCGACAACGGCAGCGGTGTTGTTGCCGCCGCAACCCATCACGATGGGGATGCGTCCAGCCACCAGTTTCACCACCAGTTGTTTGATGGCTACCTTCTCGTCTGCCGTCAGACAGGGTGTCTCGCCTGTTGTGGCGAGGATGCATAGGAAGTCTGCGCCATTGTTCAACTGATAGTCGATAACTCGTTCGAGTGCTTCGTAATCTACGGAGCCGTCTTTCTTGAAAGGTGTAATCAAGGCAATACCTAAACCTTTGAATATATTATTTGTCATAACCTGAATGTTTCGAATCGATTCAAAAATCGCTGCAAAATTACTACAATATTATCAATATGCCAAATAAAACAGCGTTTTTATTTCGAACCGATATACAAGAACACCATTCCAAGCAATACGAGCGCCAAATCCCATACTTTTGCTTTCAGATTGCGTTCGTGGAAGAATACCGCTCCAAACAGGAAGCTGACCACCACGCTGGAACGGCGCACCATCGACACAATGGAAATCATGGCACCGGAAAGACTCAGCGAATAGAAATACATGAAGTCGGCTGCGCTGAGGAAAATGGAGACGAAGATGACCGCCCAATCCCACCGGAAAGGTGTTGTCTGATGATGCTTCGGCCACCACAGCACAAGCAGCATCACCAGCATCATTCCACACTGGTAGATGTTGTACCACGACTGCACCATCATCTTGTCGAGACCCACTCCCCCATCCTCCGGACTTGCCATCAGGTACTTGTCGTAGAGGCCACTGACAGCTCCCAGTACCGCCGCGAGCACGATGAAATAAATCCACACATTGTGCTTGAAGTCGATGCCTTCCTTCTTTCCACTGCGGCTCAGCATCAGGAACGAGGCTACTGCCAGCAGCACACCCATCCACTGCCAGCCGTTCAGTCGTTCACCAAACACGAGCAAGGCGCCCACCAGCACCATCACAGGACGTGTGGCATTGATGGGACCGACGATAGTAAGCGGCAGGTGTTTCATGCCGAAATAGCCGAATATCCATGAGGAGAGCACGATGAGGCTCTTCAACAAGATATACTTATGCACCTCCCATCCGCCTGAGTCCACGTGGAAGAAACTATCGTCCAACCATGTGGTGTGATAAGAACAGATGATAAACGGCAGGAATATCAATGATGAGAACAGCGTGTTCAAGAACAACACGGGTATCACCGCATTGTTCAACAGCGCCTTCTTCTTGCAGGAATCATAAAATCCCAACAGCGTGGCGGAAAGGAATGCTAATATTAACCACATAAAAGAAGCCTACCTCCGACTCCTCCCAAAGGGAGGAGAGTTTTATTTGTTAGTATTAATATTTGAACAACCTTCCCCTAACCCTCCTTGGAGGCTTTTCTCCCCTCCTTTGGGGGAAGGCAACGGGGGTGCGAACTCTGTTCGGGATGGGGGTTGTAGGTAGGCTACGTTCCAAAGGAACAGCGCATGTCCGGGCATACTCTCGCCAGCTTCCGTACGCTTGCCTGTGCGGATGACAGCATCAAACTCGTCGAGGGTCATCCGGTGCCGTCCAACCTCTATCAGGGTGCCCACCACAGCACGCACCATATTGCGCAGAAAGCGGTTGGCGGTAATCACGAAACACCAAGGGGCAAGGGGCAAGGAGCAAGGGGCAAGGAGCGAAATAGCCTCGCCCTCAAGGGGAAGGTTTGAAGGGGCTTCCCATTTCGCTTCTGTCACGTTGCACAGCGTGGTCTTCACATCGCTGCCCGACTTGCAGAAAGCGCCGAAGTCTTCTACCTGCAACAGATGGCTGGCGGCTTCGTTCATTGCTTCGAAGTCGAGCGGATAGCGCAACTCACAGGAGTAGTGCCTCAGGAACGGGTCTTTCTGTTGATGGATATAATAATGATAGGTACGTGAAGTAGCCGAGAAGCGGGCATGCAGGTCGTTATCGACAGCCCGAACCTCATAGACGGCGATGTCGCGCGGCAGGATGCGGTTCAGCTTATACGCCAAGTCCTGCACATCGACAGTTCCCTCGTAGTCGAAGTGGGCCACCATCCGACGGGCATGAACGCCAGCATCGGTGCGTCCTGCTCCCACCACTTCTGTTTCTGTGCGCAGCAGCGTGGACAGCCCTTTCTGCAAACATTCCTGCACGGAGATACCGTTCGGCTGAATCTGCCAACCGTGATAGTTCGTGCCGTCGAAACCCAAGTCAATAAAATAACGGTTCATTAAGCATTAAGAATTAAGCATTAAGCATTATTCTACGACAACCGTTTTGGTGGTATAATTGGAGAAGACGATGATTTGCACACCCTTCTCGTTCTTCCTCACAGGAATACCTTGCAGGTTGTAACGCGCCACCTCACGAACCTCTTCGCCTGAATTGTCAAACACCCTTTCTACGGCGCTCGCCTCTTGACCGGAAGCAGGTTTTGAGAAAATAATCTGGGTGACATCAGCGTCTCGCGTCATCAGTTCTACCGTATAGCCTTTCTGACCGATTGCATTGATGACATCGCCTAAATAGACGGAATAGGAATTGGTGTTGTACGTTTTCGGCATACCCTGGGGAACGTCACCAGACAAGGTGATTTCCGGCATGACGTTGTACTGATGATAGGCCGACAGGAACAAATAACTTTTCTGTGCGTATGCACTGGCTCCGACAGCCAACAGGAATAACAGGCTCAAAATCTTCTTCATAATGATGTCATTTGATGGAACAATAGGATTCATGGGCTTTTCTTTGCCACATTTATTCGGCAAAGATACGGCATTTATCCGAAACCACCAACAATATCAGGAAAAAAGCGCTCGGCACTGTTCTGATCTTGCCCAGTTGACGGGCCAGTAGGGAAAGGGCGGTGATGGCGACATAAATTGAGATGACCTGCAATACGGAAAGGTGGATGCCGTCGATGCTTGCCCACGAAAAGGAGGAGAGCCACACCAACGCTGCATTCTGCCAGCCGACAACCTGCAACAGCACTTGCATCGTAAAGCCCTGCAACAACGGAAACGGTATCAGCAGCAACGACAACAGGCCGCAGGAAAGGATGAGGAACGCACAGGGAGTGACGATATAGTTGGCCAACAGGAAACAACAAGAGAAACGTCCGAAATAAAAGGCCACCAACGGAGCCGTTCCGATTTGGGCGGCAAGGGCGACAACGGCGATATCGGCAACCGGTCGGAGCACGATGTTGCGTTTGACAAACGACGGTAGCCATCCGGCAAGCTTGCGATAGAACAGCACCAGCGACAATACGGCCAGAAACGATAGTTGGAAACCAATATCGTAGAGGGCAAACGGCTGCACCAGCAAGATGACCAATGCGGCAAAGGAGAGGGTGTTCAACGGACTTTTCCCGCGTCCGGAAAGTGTCATCAGCGAGTAGATGGACAGCATCAGAGCCGACCGGACAATGCTCACAGGCATCCCCACCAGGAAGACGTATGTCCAGATGCCCAACAACAGAAATCCTTGTATCAGCCACTGACGTCGCCGACGGAAAGTCAACAGGCTCAGGATGGCATAAAGGATGGTGAGATGAAGTCCTGACAGCGCAAGAACATGCGATGAACCAACAATTGAATAGACATCTTTTAAATCACTGGTTATCATCGTTTTATCACCTAACGTCATCGCAGCAATAACACCAAGTTCTTCTTGTGAAAACGAATCGTCCCCCACCCTGTTGACAGCCTCATGATAATGGGCTACCAACCGCTGACGATACAGCAAAGACACATAGCGAAGTTTGTCTGTCCAAGACAACGGAGTGAGGTCAACAGTTGTCTTCTGCCAGTTGAGATAATAGATAAAAGTCTGTGCCGCATACCCATGAACAGTGAGCCAACGGGCATAGTCGAACGAGGCGCCCGGATTGGTTTGCGGTTTCTCCAACAAAGAACAAACCTCGATGCCGTCACCCAGATGCAACGAACGGTAACGGTTTTCTACGGTATCGCGCAACAAAGACGCTTTGACCTTCAGGGGTTGCCGGTCGTCAACGATGAGCAAATCCATCTGGACAACCTTTCCGTGCACCACCGGTTCCGACATGATGACTGCCCGATAGGTAACCTCCTGCGGCGGAAGCGGCCGGCAAGCTTGCCGTTCCTCTTTCCCCATGATGACGGCTCCAACGAGGAAGACGGTCGTCAGCAGAAGGGTTTTCGACAACCAGGCTATCTTCCAGACAACCAATAGCAACAAGACCGTAGCCAATGCAGCATAAAACCACACAGCGGGTGCTACAAAAGCAATGCTTCTGCTGCCCACCACCATTCCCGCCATCATACAGACAACCGGCAAAAGTAGCGGATTCAAATGAAAGATTCCGTTGCGTCTCAATTTGTTTAGATTATATTCTTGTGGCAAAAATAATCTTTTTGGACGAAATCTGCAAATGATCACCAAAAAATTTGTAACTTTGTACACCCAAACAAACACCTAACAATATGATATTCTATTTCTCAGGAACAGGCAACACACGGTGGGCGGCAGAAAGACTCGCTGAAGTGACCGACGAGCAACTGGTTTACATCCCCGATGTGATCAAGGGGAGTTGCGAGTTTAATATCAGGAGAAACGAACGCATCGGATTCGTTTTCCCCGTTCACGGATGGCGACCGCCAAAACTGGTAAGGAAGTTTATCAGCAAACTGGACATCCTGTGGGGACATGATGAAGGCAATGAGCAACAGCCTTATGTCTATGCTGTATGTACGGCAGGCGACTCAATCGGCAAGACCATTGAGTTTTTAGCAAAAGACCTGCAGACAATAGGATTGCAGCTCAACGCAGCCTTCTCACTCATCATGCCGGAATCGTATGTGGGCCTGCCCTTCATGGATGTTGACCCCAAGGAGAAAGAAGAGCGGAAGAAGGCAAAAGCCCGTGAGGACCTGATGCGCTTTGAACAGGAAATCATCAACCGCAAGCATACCACTGAACTGGTGAAAGGGCCGATACCCTGGTTCTTCAGCGGGCCGGTAGGATCGTTCTTCGTAAATTGCCTGGTAACAGACAAGCGCTTCCACGTGGAGGAAGACCGGTGCATCAGATGCGGAAAATGTGCAGAGGTGTGTCCCGTTCACGACATAGAGGGCGGAAAAGGTTTGATGCCGAAATGGAAGCATCAAGGAAGGAGCAAGGGGCAAGGGGCAAGGAGCAAGGAGGGCGAACCCTGCCTGACTTGTTTCACCTGCTACCACCACTGCCCCACCCATGCCATCGAGTTCGGCAAGCAGACACAAAAGAAGGGACAGTATTTTTTTAAGGAGTAAGGAGGGAAGGAGTAAGGAGCGAGGAGCGAGGAGCGAGGGGCGAGTAATTAAATAATGTAAAGTTGTTGGTTGTTTGCACTTTTATATTTAACTTTGCACCAAATTATCATCAAACAAAAAGATATGAAGAAACTGATACTCACATTACTCGTTGTTCTTACAACAACAGCAGCATGGGCGGTAAAGACCGACAGAACGCCAGCTCTTATCACGCAAAGCGATGGTACCCAAGTTACCGTTATAGGTTTTGGTGATGCCAATTTTCATTGGTACACAACCACCGACGGCGTATTACTATATAAAGAAGGTACTGACTTTTATATAGCGAACATCGACGTTAACGGGGAACTGACATCGTCTGGCATACTTGTTCATGAGTCCGCTCAAAGAAAAGGCAGCGAGAAAACACTTGTAGCAAATCAAAATAAGACCGCATTCTACAATAGCCTGAAAGAAACTACCAACAAAAGCGGAAAGCGGAAAATAGAACCAATAGGAACAGGTGCGAATGGTGTTGCTTATTTCCCCCACAAAGACTCACCGAAAGCTATCGTCATCCTGGCTGAATTTCAAGACACTCTCTTCCACAATACCTATGACGACACACGAGCCATCTTCAATAGTTATCTCAATGCAGAAGGTAAGCCCGAAGGAGTAGAAGCCGACAAAACTGTCAGCTCAAACTACGGCAGTATCCGCAAGTATTTCAGCGACATGAGTGGCGGAAAATACACCCCACAGTTCGATGTCTATGGACCCGTGAAGTTATCCCGAGAACTAAAATATTACGGTGAAGGAAAGGATGATTATATGAGTCGCTTTGTACCCGAAGTGTGTCAACTGGCTGATGAACTCATCGACTATTCGCAATATGATGCCAACAATGACGGGAATGTCGATTTGGTATATATCATTTATGCCGGCTATGCTGCTAGCTATAAACAAAACAGTACCGACTGTATCTGGCCTAAAGCAGGCACAATTGACGGAGGTACATACGACGGAAAAAAAGTCTGCCGCTATGGCGTACATGCCGAGCTGAACGGTTATCCAGGAGCGTGGTCAACAGGAAAATTTCACCGCATCTCTGGCGCAGGACTCTTCTGTCACGAGTTCTCTCACACAATGGGACTGCCCGACCTCTACTATACAGGCAGTGCTCCATACGACGATTGCGATATGGAATACTGGGATCTTATGGATTTAGGTGAATATACGGGTAACGGCTATTATCCAACCGCCTATACCGCATGGGAACGAGAGGTAATGGGATGGAGTACTATTGAAACACTGACCGATAAAGGACAAGTGGTTTTAAAGAACATCGACGAAGGCGGTATGGCTTACCGTATCTTAAACGATGCTCAAACCAATGGACATGAATACTTTATTCTTCAGAATATTCAAAAAACGGGTTGGAACAGTAGACAATATGGGCACGGAATGCTGATTACCCATGTTGACTATGCTAAAGACTACACCAACCTGTTTGACTATCCCAACGCTTTACGCACACACCCACGAATGACTATAGTACCTGCCGATGGCCTTCTCATCAGTTCTTATTCCATAAAAGAAAAAGAGTATCCCACACAGGATGACTTTATCGCTAGCTTAGGTGGCGACCCCTATCCAGGAACCGGCAATGTAACAGAAATTGAGTCATTTAGCGTCTTTACCAGTGACAATGACAAGAACCTTCTGTATAAACCCATTTATAATATCAAGGAAACCAATGGTGTGATTACATTCGACTTCCTGGAGACGACTACCGCCATCAAGACCGTTGAGACAACTGATATTCAAAAGGGCACCGACCGCATCTATACCATCGACGGACGACTGGTGAACACCGCCAAAGACCAACTGCCGAAGGGTATCTATATCATCGGAAAGAAAAAGGTGGTTATCAAATAAACGGTGGACGGACAAATACGTCAAATACATAACGAAATAAAACAAACTATGAAAAAAAGACTGATGACGATGACAGCCTGTCTGTTTGCTACATTCGCAGCATTTGCACAGGCTTATGAAGCCCCCGTAGGTTGGGCAACGATTGACGGAACGACAACGGGTAGCGGCAACCGTAATCCTGTTGTGGTGGAGAATGTAGACCAATTGAAGAAAGTGCTCAAGGGCGAAACACCTCGCACCATCTATCTGAAAGGTGAAATTCGTTTCGAACAACAGCTGATGGTTGGTGACTTCAGCAACAAAACCATCTACGGACTTCCTGGTTCTGCACTCGTCAACGACGTACACTACAAGCAGGAGTCGAAAGAAGACCTCCAGCCGAAGGAGAAGAGCGGCATCCTTTCAATCAAGAACTGTTCGAACATCATCATTCGCAATGTGACCTTCAAAGGTCCTGGTGCATACGATGTTGACGGACGCGACAACCTGTTTATCGCAAACGGACATCATATCTGGGTTGACCATTGCGACTTCCAGGATGCTATCGACGGCAACCTCGACATTAGCAACGGTTCAGACTTAATCACAATCTCATGGTGTCGTTTCCGCTATAAGATTGCTCCGTGGCCCGGTGGCAGCGGCGGTTCACCTGATCACCGTTTCTCCAACCTGTTGGGAAGCAGCGACAACAAAGCAGATACTGACGAAGGCAAGCTGCGCGTCACTTACGCCTGTTGCTGGTGGGACGAAGGTTGTGTACGCCGTATGCCGCGTGTACGTTTCGGAAAAGTACATATCGTAAACTGCTACTACTGCAGTTCTGCAGCCAAAGACTGTATCGGTGCTGCCTACAAGTCGAATATCTATGTTGAGAACAGCGTCTTTACCAAGACCAAATACCCTTGGAAGGTATATGCCACCAAGACGGGATTCACCGATTACAACATCACCCTGAAGGGAAATGCCGGTGCCCCTGACGAGCAGAAACGTTCAGGCGACATCGACTACTTCATTCCGTCTGAATATTACCAGATTCCAACGATGCCAGCCATGCAGGTTCCGATGGTTGTCGGTAATGAGACAACGGGTGCCGGTGCCACGCTCTACATCGAGTACAACGGACCACAGGCGGGAAATTGATAATTGACAATTGACTATTGATAATTGACAATTGAATCATAAACAAAAAAGGCTTTGCGATTGCAAAGCCTTTTGTTTGTCAATATACTCTTGGACCGAATATCATCGTACCGATACGCACCATCGTACTCCGACACTCCACCGCTATGGGATAATCATCGCTCATACCCCAGCTTCGTTCACAGAATGAAGGATCATCGGCGAAATATGTTTCCTTCACCTCGTCAAAGAATTCAGCAGCTACGGTCATCTCACGACGTACCTGCTCCATATCATCGGTGAAAGAAGCCATCATCATCAAACCACAGATTTGGATATGCTGGAGGTTTCGCCACTCACCTTCTGCCAGCAGCTGGCGACAGGCTTCAAGCGTCAATCCGTACTTTGTTGACTCCTCTGCAATGTGCAGTTCCAACAGACATTTGATGGTGCGGTTGTGCTTTGCTGCCTGTTTGTCTATTTCCTTCAGGAGTTTCAGGGAATCCACAGCCTCAACCATCGTGATATAAGGTGCAATATACTTCACCTTATTTGTCTGAAGATGTCCGATAAAGTGCCATTCAATATCCTTCGGCAACGCGGGCACCTTCTGACGAAGCTCCTGTTCGTGGCTTTCACCAAACACACGCTGTCCTTCCTCGTATGCTGCCAGGATGTATTCATTGGGATGATACTTGCTGATTGCAACGAGACGGACACCTGCGGGCAGGTTGTCAAGCACTTGGTGAAGATTCTTCTTGACGTCAAACATGATTTACAATTGGACGATTTACGATTTACAATTGGACGATTTACAATTGGGATTCGGTTTTTACCTTATGCTCAAACACATCCATAATCTTGGTTTCGTTGATGGAAGCAATGACGAAATCAATCATGGTGCCACCCATCACCTCTTCAATATGTTTGATGGCGCCATTGATGGAAGCCGCCTGCACCAATTTATAGGAGTTGACGCGCTTCTCTTTTCCGCTCTTCTCATCGATGGTGATAAACTGAAGCTTTGCCTTATACCAACGGTCATCGGCAGGCGCATCAGAGAAGAAAATCTCACCGTAGCTGGTAGGCGCAATCGCCTTCACGTCAAACTGTCCGCTGATGTACGGCTTCATCTCCTTGATGATGGTTTCCTCAGCCTCGCTGAAGGTGAAGGCATCGACAACATACTGTTCGATGATGGGTTTTACGCTACCGTCATCTACGGTCTTATCATACTTTACTTTGGTTTCAAACCATGTTGATGTTCTGCTTCGCATAATTGTATTATTTATTTGTTTTGTATTTCAAAAGTTGCGCAAAGGTAACAACTTCATTGATATATACCAAAAAATACACGTGTTTTTTTGATTTGCCTTTTAAATTCGCACATCTTTAAAAAATTATTCGTATCTTTGCAACCAAATTGTCCAATTGACCAATCAATTGTAAATTGTAAATAGTCAAATTGTAAATTATCATCATGCCCGAAATTTCTGTACGTGGATTGGAAATGCCGGAATCACCAATCCGAAAATTAGCTCCGTTAGCTGTTGCTGCAAAAGAACGCGGCACGAAAGTATATCATTTGAATATCGGACAGCCCGACTTGCCCACACCCCAGTGCGGCCTTGATGCATTGAAGCACATCGACCGCAAGGTGCTGGAATATTCTCCGAGTCAGGGATACCAGAGCTATCGTGAGAAATTGGTTGGTTACTATGCCAAATACAACATCAACGTAACCGCCGACGATATCATCATCACCAGCGGTGGTAGTGAGGCCGTGTTGTTTGCCTTCATGAGCTGTCTGAATCCTGGTGACGAAATCATCATTCCAGAACCAGCATACGCAAACTATATGGCTTTTGCCATTTCTGCCGGCGCAAAGATTCGCACCATTGCCACAACGATTGATGAAGGGTTCTCGCTGCCGAAAGTAGAGAAGTTTGAGGAACTCATCAACGAGCGCACTCGTGCTATCATGATCTGCAACCCCAACAACCCGACTGGTTACCTCTATACCCGTCGTGAAATGAATCAGATTCGCGACCTCGTCAAGAAATACGACCTCTACCTGTTCTCTGATGAGGTGTACCGCGAATACATCTATACGGGTTCACCATATATCTCTGCCTGCCATCTGGAAGGTATTGAGCAGAATGTCGTACTCATTGATTCCGTATCGAAACGATACAGCGAGTGTGGAATCCGTGTGGGTGCCCTGATTACAAAGAATGCTGAGATTCGCAAAGCCGTGATGAAATTCTGTCAGGCGCGCCTCTCCCCTCCCCTTATCGGACAGATTGTGGCTGAAGCCTCACTGGATGCACCAGAAGAGTACTACCGCGATGTTTATGACGAATATGTAGAGCGTCGTAAATGTCTGATAGACGGGCTGAACCGCATACCAGGCGTTTATTCCCCGATCCCGATGGGAGCGTTCTATACGGTAGCCAAGCTGCCCGTTGACGACTCCGAGAAATTCTGTCGCTGGTGTCTGGAGAGTTTTGACTATGAAGGAGAGACCGTTATGATGGCTCCCGCTGCCGGTTTCTATACCACTCCTGGTGCCGGCATCAACCAAGTACGTATCGCCTATGTGTTGAAGAAGGAAGACTTGGAACGTGCACTCATCGTTCTTGAGAAAGCGTTAGAGGCCTATCCGAATCGAGTAGAATAAACCCGATTACTCACTATATACACCAACCATCATGAAAAGACTAGTATTTGTATTCTTTTTATCGGTCGCCCTTTTCAGTAATCTGTATGCAGGCGGACTGATGACGAACACGAACTACCACATAGCCTTCGACAGAATGTTTGCTCGTGGTGCAACCTCTGAGATTGATGCTATCTATAGCAACCCCGCAGGTTTGGCTTGGGGACACGAAGGATGGCAACTGTCGTTCAACTGGCAGCTACCCACCCAGAATCGTGACATCACAACGACATATCCGTTGCTTTCACAGATGTATGGTGAAGAGACACACAAATTCAAAGGTGATGCTTCTGCCCCATTTGTTCCTGGCCTCTTCGCTTCCTACAAACACGGCCGATGGGCATTGTCCACGATGATTGGTATCGTTGGCAGCGGCGGATTTGTGAAATACAACGAGGGTATCCCTATGTTCAACATCACCCTTGCCTCCATGCTGGCCAGCAGGGGAATCAAACCCAAACAGTACGACCTTGATTCCAAGATGAAGGGTAAGCAGTATATCTATGGTGGACAGGTGAACTTCACCTATCGTATCCTCGACAATTTATCGGCTGCTGTCGGCATACGCGCCAACTACTACGACGGCTACTATCGTGGACACGTCATTGCCAACAACCATCTGCTTTTCGGCGATCTTGTCAAATTGCAACTGGACGTTGACCAGCGCGGTTGGGGATTCACACCTATCATCAGTATCAACTATCATCAGGGACCATTCACCGCAAGTGCCCGCTATGAGTTCCGCACGAAGATGGATATCCCCAACTCAACGAATGTGCTGGAAGCAAAACTGGGATCTACCATAGAGGCACTGCTCAAGAAACTTGCCCCTTCGACGCTGCAAGAGATTAATGCTGCGCTGAACAGCAAGATGGCTCCCTATGAGGATGGTGCAAAAACGCGTTACGACATGCCTGCATTGCTGGCTCTTGCCGTTCAGTATGAGTTTACACCACAACTGCGTGCCGCTTTGGAATATCACTTCTTTGATGATAAGCATGCGAAGATGGCTAACGACCGTCAGAAGGAACTGAAACATGGTACCCACGAGATTCTGGCAGGTGTGGAATATGATATCAACAAGACCTTTACTGTCAGCTTAGGTGGTCAGCGTACCGACTACGGACAGACGAAGGATTTTCAAACCAATACTTCATTTGCCTGCGACAGTTATAGTATCGGATTGGGCGGTGCAGTCAACCTCAATGAGAAACTGCGCCTGAACGTCAGTTACTTCTGTACTTTGTATAGCGACTTTACGGTTGAATCAGACAACTACCTCGGAACCGGTACCCCAGGAAAAGATGTTTACAGCCGCACCAACAGTGTATTTGGAGTAGGTATCGATTACAAATTCTAATGAATTTTCCATTATTCATCGCACGAAAGATCTTTGCCGACAAGGGAGACAAGAAGAAAGTATCCCGCCCGGCTATTCGTATTGCCACCATCGGTGTGGCAATCGGATTGGCAGTGATGATGATTAGTGTAAGTGTCGTTCTGGGATTCAAACACACCATCAGGGATAAGGTCATCGGCTTCGGTAGCCACATCACCGTTTCCGACTATGTGACGATGGAGACATCTGAGCTCTATCCTATTCAATTGGACGACTCGATGATGAACGCCCTGCGGAAGATAGACGGCATCAAACATGTGCAACGCTATGCTTTGGCACAGGGAATCCTAAAGACCGACTCCGATTTCTTGGGTGTGGTAATGAAAGGTGTGGGACCAGAGTTCGACTCCACCTTTATTAAATATAATATGGTGGAAGGCAAACTGCCGAAGTTCAGCGATGAGAAGAGTCAGAACAAGATTGTCGTCTCAAAACTCATTGCCGACAAACTGAAACTGAAAGTGGGCGACCGTATCTATGCCTACTTCATCAAGAACGATGAAGTGCGTCCACGACGCTTTACGGTTGAAGGTATCTACCAAACCAACTTGATGCGTTTTGACGAGATTACTTGTTTTACCGACCTCTATACCGCCAACAAGCTCAATGGTTGGGAACCCGATCAATATAGTGGTGCTGAGCTGACGGTGAATGATTTCAACCAACTCGACCAGATTGCGGCAAGGGTATCTAAGAACGTTGACAAAACCATCGACGACTACGGATCGACCTACGCCTCAGGAACCGTTGTACAGTTGAATCCGCAAATTTTTACGTGGCTCGACCTGCTGGACTTGAACGTGTGGATTATCCTGGCACTGATGGTAGCCGTTGCAGGCTTCACCATGATTTCCGGTTTGTTGATTATCATCTTGGAACGTACCCAGATGATTGGTTTACTGAAGTCGCTGGGTGCCAAAAACAAAACCATCCGTCACACCTTCCTGTGGTTTGCGGCCTTTATCATCGGAAAAGGATTGCTCATTGGCAATCTGCTGGGGTTGGGCATCATCCTCTTGCAGAAATATACAGGAATCATAAAACTCGACCCACAAACCTATTATGTCAGCATCGTACCTGTAGAAATCAATCTTCCATTGATACTGTTGCTGAATATCGCCACATTATTTATCTGCGTGTTTGTCCTGATTGCACCCAGCTATTTTATTTCGCATATTCATCCTGCACGCTCTATGAAGTATGAATAAAATAGTGTTTTTTCAAGAAAAAATACACTGAACATAAAATATTGCACAAAAGTTTTGGCTTTGTGCAAATAAGATATTACCTTTGCACAAAATTTAAAGAATTGTGCAATGGCAATGATACCAAGTTTCAACTCATATATAGAGAAAACCATTAAAGAAAACTGGGATAAAGATGCACTTACCGACTACAAGGGGGCAACTCTTCAGTACCACGATGTAGCTCGAAAAATAGAAAAACTACATATTCTTTTCGAGAACAGCGGTGTAGAGAAAGGCGATAAGATTGCATTATGCGGAAGAAACAGTTCTTGTTGGGCTGTAGCATTCCTTGCAACACTCACCTATGGTGCTGTTGCCGTCCCCATTCAGCATGAGTTTACGGCTGAACAGATTCACAACATCGTGAATCACTCTGAATCAAAACTATTGTTTGTTGGTGACGTCGTTGCCACTACCATTGATAAAGAGGCGATGCCTGCATTGGAAGGTATCGTTTATATCCCTGACTACTCCTTGTTGCTGTCGCGTTCCGAGAAGTTGACGTATGCACGTGAACACTTGAACGAAATGTTTGGTAAGAAATACCCCAAATACTTCCATCAGGAACATGTAAGCTATCATGCTGATGACCCAGAAGAACTGGCGCTTATCAACTACACCAGCGGTACAACGGGCTATTCCAAGGGCGTGATGCTCCCCTACCGTACCCTGTGGGGCAACCTGGATTTCTGTTTGGAGTTCCTGACGAAGCGTGTGCCCGTTGGCAGCAATATGGTGTGTATCCTTCCGATGGCTCATATGTACGGAATGTCAATTGAGTTTATCTTTGGTTTCTGTAGAGGACTGCACTTGTTCTTCCTGACACGTCTGCCAAGTCCATCATTGATAGCAGAGGCTTTTGCAGAAGTAAAACCCTCACTCATCGTTGCCGTACCACTGATTATCGACAAGATTATCCGCAAAAGAGTATTCCCCATCATCCAAACCAACCGCGTGAAACTGCTGTTGAGCATGCCTGTCATCAGCAAGAAAGTGAAGCAGAAGATTTGCGAACAAGTGATCAACGCATTTGGTGGAAACTTCTATGAAATCATCGTCGGCGGAGCTGCTTTGAACAAAGAGATTGAGGCATTCCTGAAATCCATCGAATTCCCGGTTACTGTAGGCTATGGTGCCACAGAATGTGCCCCATTGATCTCCTACAGCGACTATCATGACTTTGTACCTGAATCATGCGGTACACCCGTCAAGGGAATGGAGGTCAAGATACTCAGCGATGATCCTGTCAATATTCCTGGCGAAATTGTCACTCGCGGAACGAATGTGATGATTGGCTACTATAAGAATGAAGAGGCCACCAACGAGGCTATCGACAAAGACGGTTGGTATCATACCGGTGACTTGGGAACGATGGACGAAACGGGGCATATCTTCATACGTGGTCGAATCAAAAACATGCTGTTAGGTGACAACGGCCAGAATGTCTATCCGGAAGAAATCGAAGACAAGCTGAACTCGATGGCGATGGTCAACGAAAGCATCATCGTGCAAAACAAAGATAAATTCGTTGCATTGGTTCATCCCGATATGGATGAAGCCAACTCAATGGGATTCACGCTTGAAGACCTTGAGGGCATCATGGAGCAGAACAGGTTGGAATTGAACAAGGTCCTTCCTCCATTCTGCAAGGTTTCACAGATTGTCATCTATCCAGAAGAGTTTGCCAAGACGCCTAAGAAGAGTATCAAGCGATATCTCTATAAAGATGTATTCTAACCAGAATCATCATATTAGAAAATTGTATCTGAAAGCTAAGATAATCAATCAATATGGAAATACCAAGCTTTAACGCACTAATCGAGAAAAGCATCATTGAGAATTGGTATCGTGACGCTTTAACTGATTACAAAGGAAAAACACTCCAATATCATGATGTAGCCAGAAAGATTGAAAAACTGCACATCATGTTTGAGAACAGTGGTGTAACCAAAGGTGACAAGATTGCCCTCTGCGGACGTAATTGTGCCAACTGGGCAGTTGCTTATCTGGCCACACTTACCTATGGTGCTATTGCCGTACCCATCCTGCATGAGTTTACAGCAGAACAGATTCACAACATTGTGAACCATTCTGATGCGAAGATTCTGTTTACAGGCGATGTGGTGAGCACCATCATCGATCCGACAAAGATGCCTGCTTTGGAGGGCATTATTTATATACCAGACTATTCACTGGTATTGTCGCGTACAGATAAACTGACATACGCTCGTGAGCACCTGAACGAGATGTTTGGTAAGAAATACCCCAAGTATTTCCGTCAGGAACATGTGCACTACTATCATGAGGAAAGTCCTGAACAGCTGGCGCTCATCAACTACACCAGCGGCACAACGGGTTTCTCGAAGGGTGTGATGCTTCCTTATCGTGCCCTATGGAGCAACTACGACTTTGCTCTACATGTATTGGGCAAGGAGATCAAGGCTGGCGACAATATCATTAGTATCCTTCCGATGGCCCACATGTACGGTATGGCGTTTGAATTCACATTCGAATTCCTCTATGGCTGTCATGTGTTCTATCTGACACGTATCCCCAGCCCGGCGATCATCGCTCAGGCTTTTGCGGAAGTGAAACCACGCATCATCATTGCTGTTCCGCTGATTATCGAGAAGATTATCCGCAAGAAGGTATTCCCAAAGATTCAGAACAACCGCATGCGTCTGTTGCTGAATATGCCTGTCGTCAGCAAGAAGGTACGCGAAAAGATCTGCGAGCAAGTCTATCAGTCGTTTGGTGGCAAACTCTACGAAATCATCATCGGTGGAGCAGCCTTCAACCAAGAGATTGAATCATTCCTGAAACAGATACACTTCCCTTACACCGTTGGCTATGGTGCTACGGAATGTGCCCCAATCATCTGCTATCGCGATTGTTATTCATTTGTACAAGGTTCCTGTGGCCAGCAGGCCTACCACATGGAGGTTCGCATCGACAGTACCGACCCCGTCAACATCCCAGGTGAGATTCTTACGAAAGGGCCAAATGTGATGTTGGGTTACTACAAGAACGAGGAAGCGACCCGACAGGCGCTTGATGCAGAAGGTTGGTTCCATACGGGCGACTTAGGACTGATGGATGCTGATGGTAACGTCTTCATCAAAGGACGTTCAAAGAATATGCTGTTAAGCTCCAACGGTCAGAATATCTATCCTGAGGAAATCGAAGACAAGCTGAATTCGATGGCTCTTGTCAGCGAGAGTATTGTCATTCAGGAAGGTGAGAAACTCATTGGATTGGTTCATCCCGACTACGATGAAGCACAGAGTCTTGGCCTCAACAAAGAAGATATCGCTTCTATCATGGAGCAGAATCGGCAGCAGCTGAACGAAATCATGCCATCCTACAGCAAGGTTTCCGCGATGCGTATTCATGAAGAGGAATTTGAGAAAACACCAAAGAAGAGTATCAAACGTTTCTTGTATCAGCCGTAACCTACAAACAAAGATTCGTATATATAAATAAGGTACGCGTGCCCCTTATACAGGAGCACGCGTTATCTATTGCTTTCGTTTTCGATTGCGTTTTCGTTATAACAATACTGACGCACGAACGCGACTCAGGGTTTCTGGTGTCATTTGTAGATAACTGGCAATATATACCAGCGGAGCACGCAGTACGACTTGCGGCCAGTGTTTACACATTTTCTGATAACGGTCGGATGCTGTCTCGAAACGTACGAGGTCAGCATGTCTCTGGGAAAGAATCAGACTTTCTTCCAAAATTTTACGATACAGAATCTGTATGTTTACATTATGCATCGCCACCTCTTCAAGTTTTGCCTTCGGCAACGCATAGACGAATGACGGTTCCAATGCTTCTACCTGAAGTTTGGTGGGTTCCTCGCGGAAAAGACTTTCTATACACATAAAGATGGTGTGGTCTTCGCCCAAGTGTTCCGTCAGTTCTTTTCCATTCTTATAATAGAACTGGCGGATTAACCCTTGTTCGAGGTAATAGATGTTTTCGCATACTTCTCCCTCACGGAGAATCATTTCTCCCTTGTTGAATTTCATCGGCACAAGAACACTTTCCAAAATGTCCAGTTCGTCATGTGTCATCGTACTGTACTTTCGGGCTAACTCTCGTGCAATGTCTCTTGTTGTAATTGCCAAATCTTTCATTTCGTTTTCCGTCCTTTTTTGCTTTATATTGGATTTTCAGCTGTATGGTTTTATTTAATAATCTAGGAATTCGGATGATGTTTCTTTAATCCAGTTTCAGTACGGCGAGGAAAGCTTTCTGGGGCACTTCCACATTGCCGATTTGCTTCATGCGCTTTTTTCCTTTCTTCTGTTTCTCCAGCAGTTTACGTTTACGCGAGACGTCTCCACCATAACATTTAGCGGTCACATCTTTGCGTACTTGTTTGACCGTTTCACGCGCCACGATCTTCGCACCGATAGCTGCCTGAATGGCAATATCGAACTGCTGTCGCGGTATCAGCTCTTTGAGTTTCTCGCACATCCGTCGTCCAAGGGTGACAGCATTGTCGTGATGCGCCAATGTGGAGAGAGCATCTACGGGTTCACCGTTGAGAAGGATGTCGAGTTTCGCCAACTTGGAGGGTCGGAAAGAGTCGATATGATAGTCGAAGGAAGCATATCCTTTCGAAATACTCTTCAGCTTATCATAGAAGTCGATGACGATTTCGCCCAGCGGAATCATGAAGATCAGTTCCACACGGTTGCCGCTGACGTACTCCTGTTTCACCAGTTCTCCACGTTTGTCGAGACAGAGTTTCATGATAGGACCGATATAGTTGGCATCGGTGATGATGCTCGCACGGATATACGGTTCCTCAATATGTTCTATCATCGTCACATCGGGTAATCCGGATGGATTGTGCACCTCTTTCGCCCCACCCTGCTTGTCATATACCATATAGGATACGTTCGGCACGGTGGTGATGACGTCCATATTGAATTCACGGTCGAGTCGCTCCTGCACAATCTCCATGTGGAGCAATCCGAGGAATCCGCATCGGAAACCGAATCCCAATGCTACCGATGATTCTGGCATGAAGGTGAGCGAGGCATCATTCAACTGCAGTTTTTCCAACGATGCACGCAGATTCTCATAATCTGTCGGATCAATGGGATAGACACCTGCAAACACCATCGGCTTCACTTCCTGGAATCCTTCGATAGCTTTCTCGCAGGGACGAGCCACATGGGTAATAGTATCACCCACCTTAACCTCTTTGGCATCCTTGATACCGCTGATGATATAGCCTACTTCGCCTGTAGAGAGCTGCTGACGGGGAATCATATCCATCTTCAGCACACCTACCTCGTCGGCGGTATATTCCATTCCTGTGTTGAAGAACTTCACCTTGTCGCCCTTGCGAATGATGCCGTTTTCAATTTTGAAATAGGCGATGATTCCTCGGAAGGAGTTGAATACGGAGTCGAAGATCAGCGCTTGTAATGGTGCGTCCTTATCACCTGTTGGTGCTGGAATACGTTCGATGACAGCCTTCAGGATATCCTCAACGCCTTCGCCCGTTCTTCCTGATGCCCGTATGATCTCCGAAGGATCACAGCCCAACAGTTCCACTATCTCGTCTTCCACCTCATCGGGCATCGCACTCGGCATATCAATCTTGTTGATGACAGGAATGATTTCCAAGTCGTGGTCGATAGCCATATAGAGGTTGGAGATGGTCTGCGCCTGTACACCCTGTGTGGCATCAACCACAAGGATGGCTCCTTCGCAGGCAGCGATGCTTCGCGACACCTCGTACGAGAAGTCCACATGTCCTGGGGTGTCGATAAGATTCAGGATGTAGCCATCATACTCCATCTGAATAGCGTGACTCTTGATGGTGATACCGCGTTCCTTCTCCAAATCCATATCGTCGAGCATCTGCCCTTCGGTGATTTGGATGGTATTGGTATATTCCAAAAGTCTGTCGGCTATCGTCGATTTACCATGATCGATATGCGCGATGATACAGAAGTTTCTGATGTGCTCCATTCCTTCCTTATTCTGGTTTCATATTTGTATATACGGTCTGTACATCGTCAAACTCTTCGAGTTTCTCCACCATCTTGTCGATGGTAGCACGCTCTTCCTCGCTGACGTCCTTCAGATCGTTGGGGATACGGGTAAACTCAGCGCCCGTCACCTCAAAGCCTTCGCCCTCCAAATGCTTCTGCAAATCGCCGAAGCTGGTAGGCTCAGCATAGATGGTGATTTCGTTGGTTTCCTCATCCTCGTCAAACTCGTCTTCTACGCCGTAGTCGATAAGGTCGAGAATCAGTTCGTCCATATCCAAGCCGTCCTTTTTCTTAAAGGTGAACACAGCCTTGTGGTCGAAGAGGAATGACAAACTGCCCTGTGTGCCGAGATTTCCGTTGAATTTGTTGAATACGGAACGTACGTCGCCGACGGTACGTGTCGTATTATCGGTCAGCGTTTCCACGAAGATGGCAATACCATGAGGACCATATCCCTCGTAATTTACCTCTTTGTAGTCGCTCTGGTCTTTACCCATCGCGTTCTTGATAGCGCGCTCGATATTGTCTTTCGGCATATTCTCGCGCTTGGCATTGGCGATGATGGCACGCAATGAGGGGTTCATATCGGGTTCAGGACCGCCTGCCTTCACAGCAATAGCAATCTGTTTACCGATTTTTGTAAATGTCTTGGCCATGTGGCCCCATCTCTTTAATTTCGCAGCTTTGCGATATTCAAATGCTCTTCCCATATTTTTAATGCTTAATTATTCTTTGTTTTTCTCTGCGTAATCTGCGGTTGAATATTACCGGAGTTCGGCATTCAACTGCTGTTTCAGATTGGCAATCAGCTTATTCATGATTGCATCAATCTGCTTGTCGTTGAGCGTCTTCTGCTCATCCTGCAGGATGAAGTTGACGGCATACGACTTCTTGCCTTCCGGCAGGTTCTTGCCCTCATAGACATCGAAGAGTTCAACGCTCTTCAGGAGTTTCTTCTCCGTCTGACGGGCAATCTGCTCGATTTGAGCAAACTCGATATTCTTGTCGATGAGCAATGCGAGGTCGCGGCTGACACTTGGGAACTTCGAAAGCTCGGTGAACAGTACTTCGCTCTTCTTGGTGGCCTTCATCAGCGCATCCCAGTTCAGGTCGGCATAGAATACCGTGTTGTCGATGTCGAACTGCTTCTGCACCTTACGGGCAACGATACCCATTTCTACAAACACCTTGCCGCCACGATTCTTCAGCGTCAGCGCCTTGTCGAAAGCATCACTGTCGTTCTTCTCCATCACCACCATTCCCTGTGGTATGCCGATGCGACGGAGGATATTCTGCACGTATGCTTTCAACTCATAGAAGGTTGCCTCTTCGTCGGCATGAATCCACGAACCTTCCACACGCTTACCTGTTATCCAAAGACCGAGGTGCATCTCCTGCGTGTAGGCCTTGATAGGACTGCCGTCTTCACCTTGCGCGAGCTTCTGGTTTTCTTCTGCATCACGTTCAGCATTGAAGTAATAGCAGTTACCAAACTCAAAGAAGCGCAGGTTGGCATTCTTACGGTTGGCATTGCGCACGATGCTCTCCAAACCACCAAACAGCAGACTCTGACGCATCACGCCGAGGTCAGCCGACAGCGGGTTCATCACCTTCACCGTCTTCTCTATTGGGAACGCTGTCAGTTTGTTGTCATAGTACGACAGCTTGCTCAACGAGTTGTTCAAGATTTCATTGAAGCCGCAGCCAACGAGTTGTTCGCCAACCAGATTTTCCAGTTTGTGCTTGCGGTCGTTCTCATCGGGCAGCACCAGCGAGGACTTCAGCTGAGTGGGAATCTCCACATTATTATATCCGTATATGCGCAGGATGTCCTCCACCACATCGCACGGACGCTGAACGTCAACACGGTAGCCAGGCACTTCCAGTTCCAGTCCTTCAGCATTTTCCGACAGGATCTGCATCTCTAACGAGGTAACGATATTCTTGATGGTATCGTGACCGATGGCTTTGCCGATGAGTGAATCCACATAATCGTATTTCAGCGATACACGGGCATTCTCCATCTTGTTCGGATACTCATCGCGAATCTCCATCGACACCTTGCCGCCAGCCAGCTCCTTACAGAGGATGGCTGCCTGCTTCAGGGCGTAGATGGTGCCGTTGGGGTCGATGCCGCGCTCAAAACGGAACGATGCATCGGTACTGAGTCCGTGACGGCGTGCCGACTTGCGAATCCAGGTGGGATGGAAATAGGCACTCTCCAGCACCACGTTCGTCGTACTTTCATAGGTGCCGCTACCCTTTCCGCCAAACACACCAGCGATACACATCGGCTCTTGTGTGTTGCAGATAGCGAGGTCGTGCTCGCCCAGCGTATGTTCCTCACCGTCGAGGGTGATAAACTTCTTACCTTCATTCTTGTCTTTCACGATGATGTGGTTGCCTGTCACCATATCTGCATCAAAGCAATGCAGCGGCTGACCGTATGCCATCATCACGTAGTTGGTAATATCAACGATATTATTGATAGGACGCAAACCGATGACGGTCAGTTTGTTCTTCAACCATTCTGGCGACTCCTTCACCTCGCAGCCGGTGATGCTCACACAGGCATAGCGCTTGCAGGCCTCGCTGTTCTCGATGGTTACGTCGATATTCAGGTCGTGGTTATCAACCGTAAAAGCATCGCATGTTGGACGATGCAACGATGTCTCCATTCCGCGAGCCTTCATCCAGGCATACAAATCACGAGCCACACCATAGTGAGACAGCGCATCCGAGCGGTTGGCGGTAATGTCAATCTCTATCACCCAGTCGCTTTCCAAATGATAGTATTCAGCCGCCGGCTGACCCACAGGAGCGTCTTCAGGCAATACGATGATACCGTCGTGCGAGGTACCCACTCCGATTTCGTCTTCTGCGCAAATCATACCCAACGACTCAACGCCGCGCAACTTCGACTTCTTGATTTGGAACTCCTTGTCGCCGTCATAGAGCACACAACCCAAATCGGCAACGATCACCTTCTGACCAGCTGCCACATTGGGAGCGCCACACACAATCTGCTGTGGTTCGCCCTTACCCAAATCAACGGTTGTCACATGCAAGTGGTCGCTGTTGGGATGTGCCTCACAGGTGAGCACCTTGCCCACATACAGTCCTTTCAATCCTCCTTTAATTGTCTGTACTTCTTCTAGAGCGCCAACTTCCAAACCGCTGGAGGTCAATGCCTCAGCCACTTCTTGCGGCGTCATGTTGAAGTCAACATACTCTTTCAGCCATTTAAATGAAATGTTCATATAATGATGATTTTATTCTTTATCCTTCCTAAAACCCTGCAAAGGTACGAATAAGTGAGGAGAATACAAAGAAAATCACAAATTTTATTTTTATTGTCGAACGTAAGTACCTTCACGGCCTATGGTCGTAAAGATACGAATAAGTGAGGACAATACATTTAGAGTCCCTTGATAAGGGACGGCTATAATGCAGGGATTTTGTTAAGGTGCATCCTACCTTCACGGCCTATGGTCGTAAAGGTACGAATAAGTGAGGAGAATACAAAGAAAATCACAAATTTTATTTTTATTGTCGAACGTAAGTACCTTCACGGCCTATGGACGTAAAGGTACGAATAAGTGAGGAGAAAACAAAAGAAAAAAATAGTTCGTATCAATCACTATATGTTGCATAGGAATTCCGTTATTTCTTGTATGGCGTACGATAGTGAGCATGTTTTAGTTCTTCAAGTGTTTGCTCGTTCCATTTGCCACTTTCCCATAGCTTTTCCATTTCCTCATCTGCTCTTTGTGCAAAGAATTTTGTAATCGCCATTTGCAACTGACGAATCTCTTCGTCAGTTTTCAAATGTGCCATTGCATTGAGCAGTTCTACTTGTGCAGCAGAAAACACCGTCCGTTGTCTGTATCCTGCAACTGCCGGTTCACTTGCCATTTCCTTTTTTTCTTCTGGGATGTCGTATCTTTTTTCCATAGTTGCTATTTTTATGATGCAAATTTAGAAACATTCCATGAAACTTCCAAATCTTTTCTGGTATTTTCAGGTTCAGGCTACTATCTTAGCCAGATACCTGTGATTTATCCTGCACCTAAACCTGCTTTTTATCCTGCACCTAATGTTTGATGGTTTATTCCTCTGATACTTTTGCTATCATTTTCATCGATTCCGTAAACTCATCTATGTATTTGAGTTTTATTTATTTTCTTCCCTTTCCCTGCGTTCCTGAATGGCGGTATAGCCAATTTCAGGGAGTGCAAGCGGATTCTTGCCTTGATTCTGTAATTCGATTAGCGCGTCGCTGATAGCCTCAAGTTGGGCGCGTGTCATCTCATTGATGTCATTCTGGTCGGCTAACGTATCATTCATATCCGTGCGCAACTGCTTTATTTCCGCACGAATTTGCTCAAGCTGCAACTGCGTATTACTAACGATGAGCAATGCTTCCTGCATCTGGAAGAAAGCACGCATAATGTTGATGTTGGCCTGTACAGCAATCTCCGACCTTAGCAATCCAGACAGCATAGCAATCCCCTCACGTGTAAAGACGAATGGGAGATAGCGATTACCACCTCTTTTGTTTGAGGTGAAATTTTTGCACCTCAAAGCATCGTTTTCGTCGTTTAAGGTGATTTTTTTGCACCTTAGAGAATCGTACTCTTCTTTTGTTTTATTGTTGAGGTGCAGCCTACCTTCGACCAAAGGTCAAAGGTAAGCATTTTCTTTAAAATTTGAGATATTTCTAGTAATTGCGGTTCTTCTCATGATCACCTTATTCGTTGATGGCACCTACGATGTCAAGTATAGAGAACCACCACTGACTCTTTTCTTCGTCCCAGACGGCTCGTACTTTATGGTCCTTATAAAATCGTATATATATGCATTTTGGTTATTGCATTTTTTGAAATATAATGCAAAATTTTGAAAAATAGACTGACAGACTGACAGAACACCGATAAACACAGGGCCTGCAGTCTTGAAAAGAGTGACAGAGACTGACAGGAGACTGACAGATTTTGGAAGGTAAAAGGTATGCTTTTGCACAAAATTCTCTAGAGAATTTGTTTCGAAAGCTGTCCTCTTACAATAAATTCTCTAGAGAATTGTGTTATTGAGAAAAGTGGCAGAGAAATGATAGTTAAAGGAATGGTTTTTATTATGTTACAAATTGAATATCAGCTTATTGCGTTGTTTTTCAAATAATGATAAAAATGGAGGTAAAAATGACAGAAACGGGCAGAAATAAGACTGAAAAATTGGTGAAAAGAGCACATAATGGGGTAAAAATGTAGAAAAAACGCTTATAAATGCCTTTTTTGATGAAAAACAGAATGCATATAATTGCACGAAATGGCATATTTATACAGTAACCTTAGGCTATTTCTTTCATTTTGTCAAGATATTTCCTGTCAGTCTACTGTCAGTCTCTGTCAGTCTTAAAACGGCGTAACTTACTGATATACAGGAATCCTGTCAGTCTGACAGTCTATTTTTCAAAATTTACCTGCGCGCACGCGTGAAGACCAGCATTTACGTTCAACTTGCACTATCTTTGCGACATTTTCTTGAGAATTATGGTTAAACTTTATTTTTCTTTGGAAGTGTTTCCTTTGGGGGAACGATAACAAAAGAACATAAAACAAAAGATAGAGCAAAATTATTAGGCAAAAATGTTGTTGAAAACGGAAACAAATCTGAAAATTGAAAATCATAACGTTTTTCAGGTGCAGGAAACGGTGCAGGAAATTTGTTCTATGGTGCAGGAAACGGTGTAGGAAATTTGTTCTACGGTGCAGGAAACGGTGTAGGAAATATTTCGTAATCGTCTGATAATCAGTATCCGGTGCAGGAAATGTGAGATTTTTATCAATTCGTTTGGTAAGGAGCTATTTGGTTCGGTGCAGGATAAAGTGCAGGATTAGGTGCAGGATTAGGTGCAGGATAATTCACAAAAAACTGCACCTAACTTCTTGATAATCAGTTTAGGTGCAGGATGGAAGGATAAAAATATGTTATGCTATAGATAAGGGGAACAGGAACATTGAGCCAAAGAGTCAAGTGCCTGCAATCATTAGAAGCGGCCACCTGATTATACTATTATTGCGAGAATCTTTTTCATTCCTAAAAAAAGAATTACCGCTTATCGAACACCAATGTTCCAAAAGACTCCGATTGTTCAGTTAGAGTTTCTTTCCTGGGGTCATACTTCAACTTTTCGTTACCAAAGTATTCATGCGTCACTGTAACATTATTGCCTGAGCGTTTCCAAGTAAAATTTGACGGAGGACATCCTTGAACAACAAAGAGACCAGTATTGTCAGAGTTGAAGATATAAGTGTCGTGGGTTCTACTGCAAAAGTATCTTCCCACAAACACGTCTTTCTTCTCTTGAACTTTTGTTGTTTCACTTTTTGGCTCTTCTTGATTTTCTATAGCTTCTGCTATTTTATTTGCATCCTCGTTAATTTCTATCTCTTTATTGTCGCCAATAAGAACTAGTGATGCGTATGGCGGTAAGCCTGGTGATGCAGTCCCCTTAAGATAAACGCGAACTATGATTTTGTTAATCCCAGGGAAGTCTTCTTTGCCCTTGTTGATGAAGTAATCCTGCAAGAGTTCGAGACTGTCTCTTTGCAATGGACTGTTAATCTCGATGTTATATACAAGGTTCTGTCCTGGAGAAATATGTCCGCTGCCAGATACACGGGGTTCGTCTGCGCTTACAAGTTTGTACTCCGGCAGGTTGACATCCTCTGCAGCTTCTGGTTGAGCGACTTTGTTTCCACACGCAACAAATAATAATGTTGCAAAGGCAAATAATAATTTTGTTTTCATAATCTCTATATTTTTTATTACCAATCCTCTACATTAGTAGGCTGACTTTCTTTGATATGCTTGTTTAAGTAGTCCAAATATCTTTTCGCAAGATTAAGACAGTTACTGTTTGAATTGACAAAAGCCATCGCATAACTTTTCTTATGGTCAGACTTCTCATTTAAGGGGAAGCAGTCCTTAACATATACCATACGATTTTCCACTAATGAGCCACCAGATGTCTTTAAGACCTGATATTCTTGAATCTTAACAGAGAAACGAATTCGGTTAGACTTAAATCGAATATCAAAATGGACATTTGCATTTATCTTATTATATTCTCCGAAGCCAATAAATTCACCAACACCAGTAATTTTACCTTTATAAATGACTCCATCCTGTGGGCTATTGGTCTCTATATCTGCTCTCGTTGAGTTGCTTATGTTGAAAGCATATACAATAAAATCGAATCCAATTTTCCTTAATGTTGGAATATCAACACTATCAGTTGTTTGGAGAATGTATACGTATTCAAAACTTCCATCGGTGTTTGTTTTGTACATCCCTTTATCTCTAATAGCAAGAGCCCATTTGGTATTGTTGCTATTCATCAGCTTGTTCCAAGACTCAATGTCTTCTTGCAGTTGTTCGCAAGTATAGAACTGCGCTTTCGTGCTTATGCCCAATGATAGCATTAAGGTAAGCAGTAAAATAATTTTAGATTTCATAGGCATTTGTATTATTAATTTATATTCGTTTGAAATAGGCAGAAAGAAAACGTGAGCAATCTACTTCGCTTACGTAATCTGAGGTATTGGGGATAACCTAATCATCTTAAACGAGTAAATGCCCACGCCAAACGGCGTGAACTATCTACTTCAGTTCTTGATGATTTCTTCTAATTCCCCAATTATCAGATTACAAGAATCAAAAGTGGACGTTCAGTCTTATGTCAAAATATTTGTTTTATGTTTCCATATGCAGTTATGTTTTCATTATCAATATATTTTGAAACCGCACAAAGCGGAATCCGTTGCAAATATAATGATTATTTTTGTAAACAGGAAAAGAAAGAATAAAAAAACGAAAAATAATTAGGAATTAAGTGGAAGCGGCCCGAATATTGAGTCAGGAGTCAAAACCTGAAAATACCAGAAAAGATTTGGAAGTTTCATGGAATGTTTCTAAATTTGCAGCATAAATATAGCAACTATGGAAAAAAGATACGATATTCCAGAAGAAAAAAAGGAAATGGCAAATAAAAAGACAGATTTAGCTCAATATTTTGCAGACAAAGCCGAGGATGCCATAGATAAACTATGGGAAGAAGGCACTATCAACGATTCCGTGATTGAGGATTGGAAAAACGAACACATGCGTATTCACACTCGAAAATAAAAAACTTTTATTTTGTTTTTCCTCACTTAATTGTACCTTTGCGACTATGTCGCGAAGTAAGATTGCATCTCAACAATAAAAGAAAAAAAAATTTTTTCTTTGTATTGTCTTCGATTTATACTACCTTTGACTTTGTCGAAGGTAGGATGCGTCTCGGAATAAAAAATAAATCAGAATTTATTTTGTTCTCCCCTCAACTTTCACTACCTTTGTGGCCAAATTTGCCTGAATGACAAAAATAAAGATATAAAATGAAGAAATTTAGACTTGTGGACAATGCATTCGGATGGCTGGCTTTCGCTATTGCCGCCTTCGTTTATTGTTCCACCGTTGAACCAACAGCAAGTTTCTGGGACTGCCCAGAGTTTATCACTACAGGCTATAAGATGGAAGTAGGTCACCCACCTGGGGCACCGTTCTTTATGCTGACAGCCAACCTGTTCTCACAGTTTGCCAGCGATGCATCACAAGTAGCCCTGATGGTGAACATGATGAGTGCCATCCTGAGTGCGACGTGTATCCTGTTTCTGTTCTGGACAATTACCCATCTGACGCGAAGGCTTATTGTACGCGACGGAGACGAAATCAGTACTGCCAAGATGATTGCCATCGAAGCATCGGGAATGGTGGGTGCATTGATCTACACATTCAGCGACACGTTCTGGTTCTCAGCTGTCGAAGGTGAGGTATATGCCTACTCGTCGGCATTCACGGCTGTGGTATTCTGGCTGATTCTGAAATGGGAAGATCACGCCGATGAGCCGCACAGCGACCGTTGGCTGGTTCTCATCTCATACATGACGGGCTTGAGCATCGGCGTTCACCTGCTGAACCTGCTGTGTATTCCTGCCATCGTGCTGGTATATTACTACAAGCGTTTCCCCAACGCCAACCTGAAAGGGTCGCTGATGGCCCTGTTCGTATCGTTTGTCATCGTGGCTGCCGTACTGTATGGTGTCGTTCCTGGTATTATCACCGTAGGCGGATGGTTTGAGCTGTGGTTCGTCAACGATATGCACATGCCGTTCAACACAGGATTGATCGTCTATATCCTGCTGTTGGTAAGCGTTGTCATCTGGGCAATCTACGAAACCTACAAGGACAAGAGCCTGATAAAGCAGAACATTGCGTTCCTGGCATCTGTCGCCTTGCTGGGTATTCCGTTCTATGGCTACGGATGGAGCGCTTTCTTCATCGGTATCGTTGTATTGGCCATCTTAGGCCTCATCGTATTTATAAAGAGAGGTGGTGCTCCACTCATCACAGCCCGTGTGAAAAACACGTCGTTGCTGTGCATGCTGATGATGATGATTGGTTATTCTACCTATGCGGTGATTATGATTCGTTCGGCAGCCAATCCGCCGATGGATCAGAACTCGCCAGAGGATATCTTCACGCTGGGAAGCTATCTGAGCCGCGACCAGTACGGCAATCGTCCGCTGTTCTATGGTGAGGCATATACCTCTGACGTGAAACCTGATGCTACAGGAACCCGTCCTGAAATGGTTATCGGCGCACCCGTCTATGAAAAGAAGGAAAAGGCAAGTCCTGACGAACCAGACTCCTACTTCGTTGCAGGCAACAAGCGCGATTATGAATACGTACAAAAGATGTTCTTCCCACGTATGTATGATATGGCGCACACCGATAACTACGAATCGTGGATGGGAGGCGTAGAAAAGCGCGAAACAGCCGATGGCGGCGTTTTGCCCACCACAGGCGAGAACCTGCGTTTCTTCATGTCGTATCAATGCAACTTCATGTATTGGCGATACTTCATGTGGAACTTTGCTGGCCGACAGAACGACATTCAAGGCAACGGAGAGCCTGAGCACGGCAACTGGATAACAGGTATCCCGTTTATCGACAACGCAATGTTGGGCGACCAAGACCTGCTACCTGATACGCTGAAAGCCAACAAGGGACACAACGTGTTCTATTGTCTGCCGCTGTTGCTGGGACTCATCGGACTCTTCTGGCAGGCCTGGCGAGGCAAACGAGGCATCCAGCAGTTCTGGGTGGTATGCTTCCTGTTCTTCATGACAGGTCTGGCTATCGTCCTCTATCTGAACCAGACACCTGCACAGCCTCGTGAACGCGACTATGCATACGCCGGCTCGTTCTATGCCTTCGCCATCTGGTGCGGCATGGGTGTGGCTGCCATCATTGATTTCATCAAGAAAAAGTGTAAGGTGGATCGTGAGCAAAAGGCTATCACCATTGCTGCTGTCGCAGGCATTGTCTGTCTGTTGGTGCCCATTCAGATGGCTTCGCAAACTTGGGACGACCACGACCGCAGCGGTCGCTATACCTGTCGCGACTTCGGACAGAACTACCTGATGTGTCTGCAACAGGAGGGCAACCCCATCATCTTCACCAACGGTGACAACGACACCTTCCCTCTGTGGTACAATCAAGATGTGGAAGGCGTACGCACCGATGCACGCGTTTGCAACCTTTCCTATCTGAACACCGACTGGTACATCGACCAGATGCGCCGTCCGGCTTACGACTCCCCTGCCCTGCCTATCGACTGGCCGCGACTGGACTATGTGACGGGTACCAACGATGCCATCAGCGTAGTACCATCGTACAAGCAGGAGGTACTGGACTTCTGTCGCACCAATCCTGAGGATGCACGAAAGACATTCGGCGACGAGAAGAATCCGTTTGAGTTGAAGAACGTCATGAAATACTGGGTGCTGAACCCTGATCATGATATGCGCGTCATACCTTCCGATACGCTCTATGTCACCATCGACAAAGAAGCCGTGAAGAAGAGTGGTATGATGATGGCTGCCGACAGCATTCCTGATAGAATGGTTATCTCGCTGGTAGGAAAAAGCGTGCTCTACAAGTCTGATTTGATGATGTTGGAGCTGATTGCCAACAGCAATTGGGTACGTCCTATCTATGTAGCGATTACCGTAGGCGAGTCTAACTTCATGAACCTGGGAGACAACTTCATCCAGGAAGGTCTTGTAAACCGCATCTCACCATTCAACACGAAGGCTGAGGGTGCGCGCAACTTCGATACAGAGAAGACCTACTACAATGTGATGAACCGCTTCAAGTGGGGTGGTCTGAAGAAAAAAGGACTTTATCTCGACGAAACGGTTACTCGTATGTGCTGGACCCACCGTCATCTGATGACGATGCTGGCATCGGAACTCATCCTTGAAGGCAAGGACGACAAGGCGCTGAAGGTATTACAGAAGGCAGAAACAGAGATTCCTGAATACAACGTACCGCTGACGTTGAAAGGCGGCGGCTTCCAGATGGCTCATTGCTATATTGCGCTGGGCAAGAATAAACGTGCATTCCAGATTCTCGACGGTTTGTGGAAAGAGTGCAGCCAATATATGAGATACTACCTGTCGTTGAGCAACAACCGCTTCTTGCAGGCACAATCAGACTGTCTGCTGTATATGGGCTATATGAGCAATATCCTGAAACTCGCTGAGGACGTCAATCCAAAGTGGGGTGATTCACACAGAAAAGAGCTTGAAATTCAGGCTGGTATGTATGAATCAAGAGGCGGAAGTTTTGGAGAGTAATAACTTCCACGTAGAAGGATATGATTATTGAACAACCTGCACGATGGCTCAGATGGCTCTATCCGAAAGCCATTTGGAGAATGAATCCGAAAGAACATGCAGTTTATCTGACGTTCGACGACGGACCTATTCCCCAAAGTACACCATTTATCCTTGATACCCTGCGCGAGCATGGTATCAAGGCTACTTTCTTTATGGTGGGCGACAACGTGAGAAAGCATCCAGAACTATACAAACAGATTGTCGATGAGGGGCATCAAGTGGGCAACCATACCTATAACCACTTGGGAGCCTTCAAACATTGGACTATTACCTATGCCATCAATGCCCATAAGGCCAACGAACTGATACACGCCGACTATTTCCGGCCGCCCCACGGATGGATGCGTCCATCAGAATACTGGTGGCTGAAGCATGCGTTTAAGATTGTCATGTGGGATGTGGTAACGCGCGACTACTCCAAATGGCTCACTGCCGATGATGTGGTTAATAACGTAAAGAAATATACTCGCAACGGTTCCATCATCACCTTCCACGACTCTTTGAAAAGCATCGATAAATTACGCCTTGCCCTTCCAGAATCCATCAAATGGCTGAAAGAACAAGGCTATGAATTTAAGATTTTCGAATAATACCGCTAACCCCTCCCAAAAGGAGGGGAACTTTTTTTGTTAGTGTTGGGGATAGGCCATTTCCATCAATTTCTTTCCCAACTGGTCGGCCTCTTCCATCGTGTGAGCTTCACTATACACACGAATGATAGGCTCCGTGTTGGATTTGCGCAAATGTACCCATTTATCAGGGAAGTCAATCTTTACGCCGTCAATGTCATTCACCTGTACGTCTGGCTCAGCAGCAAACATCTCCTTCACCTTTTCCAAGATGGCATCAACGTCAGTATCTGGTGTCAGATCGAGACGGTTCTTGGCTATATAATAGTCAGGATATTCTGCACGCAGTTCACTAACCTTCTTACCCTTGTGAGCAAGGTTAGACAGGAACAGAGCAATACCTACCAACGCGTCACGACCATAATGGCTTTCAGGATAGATGACGCCACCGTTTCCTTCGCCACCAATGACAGCACCTACTTCCTTCATCTTCGTAGTTACGTTCACTTCGCCTACAGCAGCAGCAGCATACTGTCCGCCATGTTTCTCTGTGACATCACGCAACGCACGAGTAGAACTTAAATTGCTGACAGTATTCAGAGCCTGCTGAGTATTCTTCTGGTTCAGACTGTTCAGTACATAATCAGCCACGCTGACGAGCGTATATTCCTCACCAAACATCTTGCCGTCTTCACAGATAAACGCCAAACGGTCAACATCTGGGTCAACAACGATTCCCAAATCATATTTGCCTGACTTCATCTCGTCCATAATGCCTGTCAGATTCTTCTCCAATGGTTCTGGGTTATGAACAAAATCGCCCGTAGGCTCACCGTTTAAAATGGTGTATTCAACGCCTAATTGTTCAAACAACTTTGGCAGGATAATTCCTCCTACGCTATTGATGGTATCGACACACACTTTGAATCCAGCCTTACGAATCGCTTCTGCATCAACCAATTCCAAAGACATTACATCATCGATGTGCCACTGATCGGCCTCATCACAGTTGATATAATGCCCCAACTCATCGACTTGAGCATATTCGAAATCCTCTTGTTCGGCTAATGCCAATACCTGAGCACCATCGGCTGCCGTCAGGAACTCACCCTCGCGGTTCAAGAGCTTCAACGCATTCCATTGACGGGGGTTGTGGCTGGCTGTAATAATGATTCCACCATCAGCACCTAACATACTGACTGCCAGCTCGGTAGTAGGTGTCGTGGCTAGTCCGATGTTAACCACATCATAGCCCATGCCCATCAGCGTTCCACAGACAACATGATCGACCATGATGCCTGAAATACGGGCATCACGCCCCACCACAATAGTGGGTCGGTTTTGATTGAAATCAGCATCCTGACCATTTCCTCCATTACGACGAATGAAGGTTGCATAAGCTGATGTAAACTTCACGATATCAAGCGGGTTCAAGGTATCGCCCGCACGACCTCCGATAGTTCCTCGGATGCCGGAAATAGATTTAATCAGTGTCATAATTATAATATTACCATTATCTTCCTTCCTGGAAAGTCAGGTCGTAATAACAAGGATATACATTCTGGGTGGCATCAGCCTGACCTTGAGAATGGGGAATAATCAGACGAACATGTGCAATCTTGTCATTCTCGTTCACAGGACGACCTACACGAATATATGTAAAAGGTACCATCCAGCCAGACGGAATAGCAGTGGTGTTGTAAGCACGCACCATCACGCTGGAATTTGTATCAAAGATTCCCGTAAACGTTCCACTGGTATTGGTAACCGTCATCTTATCAACTATCGAAGACCAATACATGGTGTTGTTCGTCAGCTGAATCGTATCGTTCATGATATTAAACTCAGTAAAACGACAAAGTACCGTGCGTGATTCTCCTTTGGCTATCTTGTTGCCGACACCTTTCTCTACAATCTGCATATAAACACCTGTGCCAGCAAACAATACATATTCGTTTTCAGCAACATTCGTGGTACTGTCGTTTGCCAGGAACGTTTCCTCATCGATGACCTTAATGCCTCTTTTCGAAACAAACTCATTGATAGCATCGCGTTCCTTATTTTTCTTATCTGCATACGTCTCATCATGATTGCATGATATCATCGTCATCATGCCCACAATAAAAAGCAGAAATAGCGTGATTTTTTTCATCCTTCTTTATTTAATAATGTGCAAAGGTAATGAAAATCAACCGAACAAGAGAAATAATTTAGATTTATTATCATAAAAGGGAGTTATAGGCGTTCGGCCTAAGAAGTAAACTCCTTATTATTGTAACTGTTCGCGGAAAGCAAGAATGGCCTGTGTGGTAATCTGTTCTGCCTCGGCAATATTGCAGAAGAGTTTGCCGCCTGCTGCGTCCTCATGCCCCCCACCATTAAAAAAGCGGCGTGCCATTTCAGCACAATGGAAGCCACATGATGAGCGCAAGCTCACCAGAATCAGATTTGGCTTCTCAGTATCTTCACGCAACGATATCGACAGTTTCATTCCTTTAATGCGCAACGGCTCGTTGACAAGTCCTTCTGCATCGCCCTTGATAAAATGGAATCGTTTCATCTCATCACGTGTCAATGTAAAATAAGCCGCATGCAGTTCGTTGGAAACACGCATCTTGCGAGAGATAAGATAACCACGCAAACGAATGGCATCGACGCTGTAATTATGATAGACTCGATTGTAAATCAGATCCTTATTGATGTGCTTCTCCAACAGCAAACTGATGATGTAAAATATCTCTGGACGCGTACTGTTATAGGTGAATCCTCCTGTATCAGTCATCATACCACAATACAGACAAACAGCCATCGCGTGAGTCATCGGCTCGTATGCGCCCAACTGCCACAAAATACTGAACAACAGTTCACAGGTTGAGCTTAGTTTTGAACGAGAGATTACCATCGCATCATCCAAATGGGGATTCAAATGGTGGTCAATCATCAACCGATTTCCCTGAAAAGTATCTAACAACGACTGCAATTCCTCTACTCTGGAAGACTCGTTGAAATCCATACAACACACCAGATCTGCCTGCTCGAAAACCGTTTTCACAACTTCAGGCTTCTTGTCGTAACGCAAAATCTGCTGTGTGTTCGGCAACCACTGAAGAAAATCCGGATAGGCATCGGGTACAACAACAGATGCCTCCTTACCTTGTAAACGGAGATACTCGGCCCATGCCAATGATGAACCTACAGCATCGCCATCAGGCGATTTATGGCAGATGACAACCACCCGTTTGCTATCAACAATGAGTTGGCGCAGTTGCGTCAACTCACTATCATTCAGTACATTAATATTCATCCTTGCTTCTTGCTCCTTGCTCCTTGCTCCTTTTAAAACAATTTCTCAGGATAGACACCCTCGTCAACGAGTTTCTGGATGCGGTCAACAGTTGCCTGACGGTCTGCTGCATAGGTAACACCAAACCATTTGCTGGTGGTATCAAGCACTTTAACAGTTGCCGTCTTGTCATTAATAAGCTTGTTCACCATCAACGGAATGAAAAACTCTGCCTTAAGGTTTGTCATGTTCTTCTCATCAGACAGGAACTCCTTGAAGTAGTCCTCGCTGTATCTGAAATAGTCGGGAGTGAAACCCCACATATTCATACTAACAGGAGTATTGTCATCAACGGCTACCCAGTTGCCGTCCTCATCCTTATAACGAACAGCCTGATCAGCACCCGTCTGACTACCATCAGCAGAGGTACGCATAATCTCTGTACGTTCCACAACAGTTGTCAAGTGACCTTCTTCATCCGTTGAACAGATACCACGAGCCACCGTACCGTTTTCGCTAAGCGTATTTCCGACACGGAAACCGACCATCGCATACTGATTTTCTGCACCTTCTGGCAACTCTGACAGGTATTTGCCAATAACCATAAAGGCATCACGATTGTAGAAATCATCACAGTTGATCACGCAGAATGGTTCTTTAATCACGTCCTTGCCCATCAGCACAGCGTGGTTGGTACCCCAAGGTTTCTGGCGTCCTTCTGGTACAGCAAAACCTTCAGGGAGAGCATCAAGACCCTGGAAACACAATTCACAAGGAATCTTATCTTCATATTTAGACAGAATCTGTGTACGGAATTGTTCTTCGAAATCCTTACGGATAACCCATACCACCTTACCAAAGCCAGCCTGGATGGCATCGTAGATGCTATAGTCCATAATGGTTTCACCATTAGGGCCAAGACTGTCTAATTGTTTCAAACCTCCGTAACGGCTTCCCATACCGGCAGCCAAAAGAAATAATGTTGGTTTCATACTTGTATTTTTATTTGATTTTTGTTGTTTGAGCAATTTCACAGCGCAAAGATACAACTAAATAAGTGAATAACAAAGAAAAAGCACAAAAATGAATTAGAACGGCATGCCGATAGCCAAATGGAAAGCCTGTCCATCTTTGAACTTCGCTATGTTATAGAATCCACTCTTACCTGTTTCGTATGGCACATGCAGTCCGACGCCCCAATCTAAACGGATGGTAAAGAAGCCCAAATCGTAACGAAGGCCAATTCCTGTTCCCAATGCCATTTCCTTGATGATATTCTTGAAATAGAACTTGGCACCAGGACGCGTATCATCCTCATGCAACGACCATACATTGCCAGCATCCAAGAACAGCGCTCCATAGACGTTGCCAAACAGATGCGGACGGTATTCCAAGTTGAACTGCACCTTCAGATCACCAATCTGCTCGACATACGACATCCGATGCGACGTGGGGAAATACTTACCTGGTCCTATAGAACGTACATTGAAAGCACGAATAGAGTTGGCACCACCCACATAGAACAATTCTGAATAGGGCGCAAAGTCGGAATTACCATAACACCACAGCACACCGACATTCGCATGTCCTACAACCGAAGACTTTTCAGACAAGTGCCACATCTTGGTGAAGTTGGTTTCTACTTTGAAGAACTGAGCATAGGGGTTTTTGAACATCGTCTTTCCTTTCTCGCTCCATTTCTCTCCAAAGATGACATATCCCAATGATAAGAGGTTCGAGGCTTCACTGACTGTTGTCCACCATGAAATCGGATTACGATAGGTCAGTGGACTGCGATAGTCGTAAGAAAACTGCATCTTGGGGACAAACTGGTCTTCCATCGATTTCTGCAGATAGGGGTTCTCATCCAACAACTGTTCAAACTTGGCCGTCTTATCTTTCATGTATTCATAGGAAAGAGTAAGTGGACTCAACTGGAAAAGCGACTGGGGAGAGGTTTGCCAACGATAGGTGAGTTCCCCACTGACAATATGACGTTTGAAGTAACCAGCACGGTTCAACACATTCATCGAGGCTTTCAGCGTGGTCGTGGGAACATCATAGAATCGCGAACGATGCCTACGCATTCTCTCCATACGTTTCCGACGCTTTTCTGGAGTCAGTTTGCTAAATGGTTTGAAAAGGAACTCGAAAGGATTGAGAATACGAGGAAACTCCAGTGCGGCATCAAAACCGTATTCATAAGAGTTGACACCAGTGGTGGAACCCTCTGAGTCGTGCCCCGTCTGCCATTCGTAGGAGCCATGTAGGTTGAAATCGAGTTTCTCGCCACCACGGAAAGCATTCCGTTTGGTCAAACCCACGATAAGTTCAGGGCCTACACGTCCGTTGGTCTTTCCACGGGCATAGGTCTCTATATAAAAGTCGTATCGTTTGTCTAACACACAGTCGAGGGTCATATCAAGGGTATCGCAGACGGCCGATGTGTCGCGAGGAGTGAAACTGAAATTGGCATAAGAGAACAAGCCTGTACCATTGAGTTTTACAAGACTTGCCTCATGGAGATCGCGACCATAAGGCTCTCCATGCCGAAGTCTCAGTCCGTTCATAATCACATTCAAACGAACGGGCGACCGTTTACCGCTATAATGGAGTTTAAACCAGCGTCTGCCGCGCACGCTGTCTAACCGTTCCATAAAAGAACGTCGCAGGTTGACATCGATATTGCCTATATACCACTTGTGCAAGGAGCGTTCATCCAGACTGTCTGCCATCTGCAAACGCAGGCTAACCTTGCCTGGCACTCTTAGGGTATCAGCCAAATAGGAGGCATTATTTTTCTCATAATAATAATAGCCATTATCACGAAAGAGATTAGTGATGCGCAGTCGTTCTTGATCTAACTTTGATACAGCAAAAGGGTCACCTTTCTTTATATAGGCATTGTCGAGATGCTCGCGGATAAGTGTGTCGGCATCTGTTGGGAAGTTCTCATAAGAAACCGTATCTAAGGTCCACAGATGACCCATATCGACGGTATAGGCGATTTTGCTTTTCTTGGGATGACTCTGTTGAAGGACCTCATAGGAAACTTTTCCGTTAAAATAGCCATTATTCTTCAGCGTACTCTCTCCCACCCTGGCATGGAGGTCTGGACTAACATTACTCATCAGGACTGGAGCTTTGCCAAAGGCTTTGTTTATCCACTTGCCCAAACCTGTGGTCGATTGCGAGAACGAATTCCATACCCACAAGCCAATGGGGAATGGTGAACGGTGGTAGGGACTGCCAAACAGGGCACCATTGGGAAGGGTTGTCAATACAACATTAAGTTCCTCTTGGGTAGCTGTTGCATGTTCGTTGGCCTCATAGTTGGTGTATTTTGTTTTCTTCATTCCCACAAACAACTGATCGTTTTCTGGAATGGCTTTGGTCGAAGAACAGGAAAGGAACAGCCCACATCCGATTCCTCCTAAAAGAAAGGGAGTTATCAAGATTAGAATCTTGTGGCTGAGGCTTTTTATCTTGTATTTTGTCATCGTACTATTTCGTTTCATGGGATGAAGTCTTTGGGGTCGTAACACTATCGCTCTCGGCAGCTCCTACCTGTGATGTTCTATTCGTCTGGGGAAGAGTCGTCTGGGGTGAGGTCTGGGGTTGAAGACGAGTTACAGGAACTTGTTCTTTGGATTTAAATCTGAAGATATCTTTGAAATGATCAAGTTTGCGACGCCACATGAAGCCTACACCAAACTCGCTGAGCTGTCCTTCCAGCCAATCGTAGGCATCACGCTCATAGAAGACCTTCAGATACTGGGTTTCCTTTTGATTCAGACGATATTCCAACGACAGGTTATCAAAGAAGGCACCTGTGTCTTCGGCACCAGAACCTGTGGAAACTCTACCACCAACGACCACGCGCAAACGATTATTCCACAGGCGTTTTGAGAACTTAAAGGAATAGTCGGTGTGGATATTACCAGAGGCATCGGTCGCATTCTCCATACCCGCCGTAATGTCAAGTCCCAACGAACGTAACGCATTACCTGTTATCATATTGATTTCTGTCTGCATAAACGATGCCAAAGCGGTATTGACAGATAGACCACTTGCACTGCTATCAAGATACAAGCCTGAAGCCAACATGGATACAGCAAGTTTGCCTCGCTCCTCTGTGCTCTTGGTGTTCAATTCGTTCTGGACAGTCACGTCTTCTGGTGCATTGATAATAAATTCCACTCCAGGATTCTCCAAAGTCTTCGTCAACTTAACACCACAGGTAAAATCAACCATTTTACCAGTACTAGTTCCATCGGCAACATTGGCCTTTACGGTTTCAGTAGCCGTAATATGGAGTGTGGGATTTGCCGGATTGCCAGTAAACTCAACATAACTACCATCCTGAATATTAAATGTACGCAACGGAATAGCCTGCAGCGAGTATTTCATCTCACCTCTGTTCAACGTATAACGACCGTGTAAGCGAAGATCGTCGGTATTATTATAGGTCATGCGCAACTCACCGCCACCTATCAAATCGATATAGTTGGATTTGTCTGCATTCAACGCACAGACGATGCGGGCTGCTTCATCGATGCTGATGGTCATCGCCATATCCATACCGTTCAATGGCGGACGATTGACTACTTGAGTCGTGGTGTCATTGAAATCAACGAATCGTACCAACTCGTCCAAATGATTGTCTGTTGTCAGCGTTGATTCACGTAATACGTAAGTCATATCTGTAGCACCAAGCACATCGAGTTTACCACGCATCCTCAAAGCATCAAGTGGTCCCTTCATCGAACCGAAGAAATTGACATACGCTTTTCCGTAAGCTTCCGAACGGGAATTCTCTTTGGCATCGATAAGCAGGAAATTCTGCGCACGCATACGAACATTGAGCATCATACGGTCCATATTCGAGAAATCAAGCTCACCTTGAATATTCAGCGGACTGTCGTTATTGGCAAACATCTCAAAGTTTTCAAACAGCAGATGACTGTTGACAATACGAACGGGATCGTCGGCAAACCGCATTTCCACGCCATAGGGAACGCTGACCAGATAGGAATTATTCAAATAGACCTCGCCATTGATATCAAGCTGGTTCAAAGGACCTTTGATGTCAAGCGTTCCTTCACCTGTACCTCGTAATCCGACAATCTGGTCAGGCACAAAGCCGTTGACCATCTCCAACGGGAATTCATTCATACCGAATTTTGCATCGAGATATCCTTTTCCTTCCGAACGGTAATAACCCGTCAAGGTTCCCACCTCATCACCATTATGCGTGAGAATGCCGTCAACATAGTGGGTACCGTCTTCTTGAGGCATATATACCAGCTGAGTACCCACATTTCCCATCGGACAATGTTCATAGATGAGATTCTGAACCAGCATATCGCTGGATATAGACAGGGCATCAGCTGTTTGAACGAGGTGGAAGTCACCATCCAGTACACCTGATACAGAAGGGGTAAACGGCAATACGGAGAATACCTTTTCCAATTCAAAACGGTGCATGTTCACCGTGATATTCTGCAAAGCTGTGGAGTCGCTATCATCCGTATATATCTGAACACCTGCACCATCAGCAGCCTGGAGTTTCATATCGGCAGACAAGCGTTTGTCATTACCAAGGAAAATATAGTTTCCGTCATTGACCTTAAACTCCTTATAACCAATAGTAGATATTGGCGAGGCAATATTCAGACGGATACCATTATCCTCCATCGTACCAATCAGACCTAAATCTAATCCTAAACGGTCTTGCTCATCGTAAATAGTCGCATTGGCTGAGACACCTTTCTCATGCAAGGCGCCAGACAATTGAGCACGGAACACATAGAAGGGATTGCCTTTATGATTGACGACATCCAAATCGTAGGCCATACTACTACCATCCGATTTAAGTGTAAGGTCTATCTGGTCAATGCGTGTTGAGTCTTCATAGACGAGCGAACTGATGTGAGCCGTTCCGTTGACACCTTGCAGATGACTGGACGTGAGGTCGATATCGGCATTTTGGAACTGGATGCCTTGACGTTTTAACAACTTACTCAGAATGTTTTCAGGACCACTCGTCAGCCGCAAGGTGACATCAGGTAATTTAGAGAACAACTCTGGCTGGTCTATCCATTTGTCCTTCAGTTGTTTCTCAAGTGTATTAGACAGGCTTGTTGCCTGGGCAAGCAGATAGCGATAACCGCCTCGGGCATTCAAGTCGAGGTGGAAGTCATGAGTGTCAACAACAGCATGAGTGGTATCACGACGAGTCAATATATCAACATACATATCCTCTACGGCATACTGCTCTGTTTTTTCGCTTACATTCAACTGGCCGACAAATCCCTTTACCAAATAATAATCTCGTAAGTCGGAGGCGAAATCTACATCCACGGCACCTGATATCGTCAGCGGCTGATCAACAAATCGCAAGCTATACAAGTCGGCATAATTGATCTGACCAGTAAGATGCAAATCTATATCATTGGTCTGGAGTTTTCCATTGAGAGCAACACGCCCGTTCATCAGGGCATTCCGACTATCGATGGTTCCATTGATACGACCATTCTGCAAAACTACATCACCATTGATATTGTCTAAATTCCAACGGTCAAACTGGAAACGGGTAATCTTCGCTTTTGCGGTCAACGCTGAACGAGGAGAAAGGAAATCGGTTCCCTGACCCTTCACATCGATTTCGCCCGTGAAAGCATGCAGTCCCTGATTGGGAACGAAATGTTCCAAATGAAGATTATTTGCTTTTGCCTGCAACTGATAAGCCATAGTACGAGCATTGAAGAGTCCCTTCGCCTGTACGATACCACCGCCTTCTGTTGCACGGAAATCAGCTGCATACTGCTGGTTCTCTGCCTTGAACTGTCCGTCGATGCCGATGCCGTGAGGAATGCGTACCTGTTTGTTTACATCTGCAGGCAACAATGCTGTAACAAAGTCCAGATTATCGGCACGTCCTTTCAACGTCATATTGGCACGAAGATTATCCATATCGGTGGGATTGGCTACCCACCCGTTGGCATAGAGGTCGAAGGAACCTGGCAGTTTTGCTGTCAGTCCCTTTACATCGAGGAATTTCATGTTTCCTTCCACACGCCCTTTAAGCGATAGCGGACGGTTGGGCCAATGACGGATAAAATCTGTAGGCATATCACCCAGGAACGCCATCATATCTTGTTTGCCCACAGAACCGTCGAGACGAGCCAGGAACTTTCCAGGATTGTGGTCGTCAAAAGCATTCATATCCATCTGGAAATTGGCAAGGAGTTGTGAATTGGGTGTTCGCAACTTCATGTCTGGCAGCATGATCCGTTTGTCGTCAAGGGTAAAGGGACCTGAGAATTCTGTCACTTCCAACCCACTCTTCTCCTTGAATCGTGCCTTGCGAATGTTGACAGCAAGCTTAGGGGCATAATAATACAGGTCGTCGATGCCTATATCAACATCAGAAAGGGCAATATGACTGGCGTCAAAGCCACTTTGTTGTGGTTTCACAAAGTTCTGGTCATAGTTCAGTGCACCACCGTTCCAGTCTAATTGATGCACTTTATATAATCCTTGGTGTAAATCAAGATAGGTACTCTTCGCCAAAGCTTTCGTCATCCGTGCATGCACAGACATCGTGTCGCCAGGCAGATGCAAGGTGAAATTCGTTTTACTGATAGCGAACTCATCAATATCAATCTTCCAGAAATTCTTGCTCGGTGTCGTATCGGGCGGCACCGTATCACTCAATGCGATATCAAGCCACGAATCTTCCAATTGAGCTGTATTGAGTTTGACGAATGAGGAATCAAGTGCGATACCGTGACTCTCGACATACAAACGTCCTATTTTACCTCGGATACGTGCTTCATGAATGAACATCGCCGTATTCACTTTCGCCTCGTTCAGTTCTAACGCATCTATCTCCACCTGACTGCTGAACAAAGGCAACAGCTGTATATCAACAGCGAGGCGTTTCACATCAGCAATAGTGTCTTTCGTGGAAGGGACAATAGGTCCCATCAACGTATCGGTACGCAATTGAAGCATCCGGAAATCGTCGATCTCTAAATCAAGGGGAAATTTCAAACGGACATAACCGACAGAGACTTCGGTGCCTGTCTTCTCTGAAGCATAATCAGCTACCAATCCTGCCACCCAATTCTGTATAGGGGGAAGATAGAGCAACAGCGTCAATATCAAAAAAAACAATACTGGCGTGAAGACAACGATGGCAAGCCATTTGAATGCTTTCTTCATTTTCGACACAAAAATACATTTTTCTACGAAAACTGCCAAATATCAGCGAAAATTATTTAAGGAAGTGGGGCAACAAAGGTTGAAACTGGGTATTTTTTTATAAGTCCTTCGGTGCAATACGGGCAAAAAGACTATCTGGAAACAATGGACTCGTCACAACAACAGGTTCCTTAGAAACCGGATGAATAAACTCTATCTTGTACGAAAGCAACGAGATACTTCCGTCTGGATTACTGCGTTTGGCGCCGTATTTCAAATCACCTTTGATCGGACTACCGATTGCTGCCAACTGACAACGGATCTGATGATGACGGCCTGTCAGCAGATTCACTTCCAGCAGACAATAGCGGTCGCCCTGTCCAATCACACGATAGCGCAAAACGGCTTTTTTCGAATGAGGCACCTCATGGTCATAAGCATACGACTTGTTTTGCTTCTCATTACGCACTAACCAATGAGTAAGGAGAGTGTCTTCGGTTATGATTAGATGGTTGCAACTCCCCTCTTTCTCCTGAAGAAGACGAGGGTGGGTCTCTACAATCGCCCAATAGGTTTTATGCACCTCACCATTGGCAAACATCTTATTCAGGCGCGTCAGAGCTTTCGAGGTTTTCGCAAATACAACAAGACCGCTGACAGGTCGGTCCAGCCGATGCGTAACACCCAAGAAGACATTCCCTGGTTTCTGGTATTTCCCCTTGATATACTGTTTAACGATATCAGAGAGGGGGACATCGCCAGTCTTATCTCCCTGCACGATCTCCCCACTCTCTTTATATACGATGATAATATGGTTGTCCTCGTAAACGACCTGCATATTACATATTCATACCGCCATCGACCTGAATAACCTGACCGTTGACATAGCTCGACATATCTGATGCCAGGAAGGTAGCCACATTGGCAATATCTTCTACCTGACCACCACGACGAAGAGGAATCTTACTGCACCATTCCTTGCGCACTTCCTCTGGCAGTGCTGCTGTCATCGCTGTCTCAATGAAACCTGGAGCAATGGCGTTGGCACGGATACCTTTCGGACCCATTTCCTGACCAATCGATTTTGCCAAAGCTATCAAGCCGGCCTTTGAAGCAGCATAGTTAGCTTGTCCAGCATTACCGTGAACACCTACGACGCTTGCCATATTGATGATACTTCCACCACGCTGACGCATCATAACCGGAACAATCGCATGGATGAAATTGAACGCAGACTTCAGGTTGACAGCAATCACAGCATCCCACTGCTGTTCTGTCATACGAAGCATCAAACCATCCTTTGTGATACCGGCATTGTTTACCAGGATATCGATACTTCCGAATTCTTCCTTCACTGCTTTCACGACCTCTTCCGTTTGGGCAAAGTCAGCAGCATTGCTGGCATAGCTTTTGGCCTTAACACCCAAAGCAGCAATCTCTTTCTCTGTTTCCTCATTGACCTCAAGGTCTGTAAAAGCAATGTTAGCGCCTTCTGCGGCAAATTTCAATGCGATAGCTTTTCCGATACCGCGTGCAGCTCCTGTAATCAGGGCTGTCTTACCTTGTAATAATCCCATAAGTTATGATATTTGAATATAAATATATGTGTTCTTTGTTTGATTTTTTCCTATTTTAACGTCGATTTGTTACCCAGTTTACCCAGTGCACCATAAACGACTTTCGCAACCAAAGGACGGGATGTTTCTTCCGTCATACCATGTCCCAGACGGCCATATATAAACGGGACCTCAAGACCTTTGATACAATAGTGCGTGATATCTGCTACCAAATCAATATTGTCAATATCGAACTCACCGTCGGCCTTACCTTCCGTGTAAACCTTTCGGAACAACTCCAACTCGTCTTCATCAAAGTTCTTGCGCACCTTCTCAACCATCCAGATATTACGGAAAAATTCTGCACGTAAGTTACCATTACGAACCACCGTCTCACGAATCATATTCAGATGCGTATAAATCAACTCGATAATTTTATCCTGCGGACTGATTTTCTTGGCTGCAACCTCATCCAACTTGTCAGAGAGGCGTTCCAACTCCGACTCAATGACCGCATAATACACATCCTCCTTGCTTTTAAAATAGGTGTAAAGTGTGCGACGTCCTTTGCCTGATGCCATTGCAATGTCATTCATCGTTGTATTGGCTATGCCATTTTTCGCAAATAACTGGCGCGCCACATCCACGAGTTTTTGTCTTGTTTTTGATATTGACATGATAAATTCTTCGGTTTACAGATATTGCACAACACAAATTACATGTGCAAAATTATAGCATTTATTTGACATAGACAAATATTTAACCAAAAATTGCACATCAATAAGAAATGTGCAGTTAGCAGATATTGTTAAAATAAAAGTATTTTTAGAAATAAAGAGAGATTTGTTTGGCCAGTTCAAAAAAAAGAAGTACCTTTGCACACGCATTTGAAATAATGCATGGTTTAACATCGCGGAGTGGAGCAGTTGGTAGCTCGCCAGGCTCATAACCTGGAGGTCGCATGTTCGAGTCCTGCCTCCGCAACAACAGCAGTCCAAAAGGGCTGCTTTTTTGTTTCTACGACAGTACTCTTCAATTGCTCCCGTTCGCACGTTCTTTTGCCGACAAGCTTTGTAAGCGTTGACAGACAACGTTAAGAGTCCTACCATATAACAAGAAAAGGTCGGAATAATCCGACCTTTTTAAAAAAATGAATACTCTTAATTCATATTCATCATTACCTTGTTGTAATAGCGCTGTGTTGACTTCACGCTGTATCTATGTCCACCGTTCCAAAGACGAATACCTTTCTCTACATCATTCTCTGGGTTGTAGTAAGACTGGATAATGACAAACATTTCCTTTGACTTCGTCACATTGAAACGATCAGATAATGTGTAGCGTTTCTTGCTACCGCGGCTCTTCAGAATGTTGTTACACTCTCGAACCAAAACCGGAGAGATCTGCATGGCGCCGGCATATATACCACATACGGCTCTTGGGTTACCACTACTCTCCACTTGAATGATGGCGTCCATCACTGGATTCCAATCAAATTTGTTTGTTTCTTCGCCCGCTACGTCAGCGCTCGCCGAGATAGGAGCCAACATCATCATTGAGATGAATAATACCTTAAAAATCTTTCTCATCATTTTGTTGTTTATGGAGTCTGAACCTCATGAGAAGTATTTGCAATCACTGCAATTGAGCAACATCTACAGAGTTCCCAAAGAAAAAAGAGATTTCAATCATTGAAAGAACGATTCTTGATTCTTACAAGGGATGTTCGCGACACGGGGCTTAGTGAGAAAAGCTACGTCCGAGTCTGGACTCCTGTTTGACTATCGTTTGAATCAGCTCTCCTACAATAGGAGAAACATGATTCATATTTTTATCGTTGCAAAGGTACGAATAATCTATGAAATAGGAATTGTTTGCGTGCACATTTTGGTATATTTTAAGGATTTCTTGATGTAAGTCATTGCCAATTAACATAAAAGTACTATTTTAAACAACCACAAAAAAAAGAGTTCCTTTGTCCTTTCAGACAAGGGAACTCTCATTGAAAAAAGGCAGCTACCTACTCTCCCGCATTGCATTGCAGTACCATCGGCGCAATCGGGCTTAACTGCTCTGTTCG
>Ga0326511_10000078_pt1 | contig 69299 bp, 59 predicted proteins | sample 0_2496_0518_D_FD_203701 | JGI IMG/M metagenome (GOLD analysis project Ga0326511, IMG submission 203701) | Bovine rumen microbial communities from UC Davis, California, United States - 0_2496_0518 | ecosystem: Host-associated > Mammals > Digestive system > Stomach > Rumen | place: USA...
ATCTGGACGAGTTTAATTGGGAAGACATCCTGAAAACGGCGATTCATCTGGGGTATCGCTCACATCAGACTTCAACCTGTGGGCTTCATATCCATGTCAATCGTGACGCTTTCGGCGAAACTGAGGAAGAACAAGAAGATGTCATTTCCAGAATCCTGTACTTTGTGGAAAACCATTGGAATGAGTTGGTAAAGTTTTCCAGAAGAACAGAAACAAATTTAAATCGTTGGGCGACACGTTTCGGATATGAACCGACACCGTTTCAAGTCATGGCAAAAGCAAAAGGCAGTTATGGGCGATATTATGCGGTAAACCTTTGCAATGCTGAAACGATTGAATTCCGTCTGTTTCGTGGCACGCTGAAATTGAATACTTTGCTTGCGACTTTGCAGATGGTGGACAAAATCTGCGAAACTGCTATGCATTTGGATGATGACAATGTAATGGAAATGTCATGGTCTGAATTTATGAGCTACATCACTGAGCCGAGACTGATTCAGTATTTGAAAGAAAGACGGCTATATATCAACGAAATGATTGATAACGAGGAGGAAATTTGATTATGTGTGCATTATTTGGATTTTTAGACTGCGGAAAGAAAATTCCGTTCAAAGTTTTACAGAAATTGGTACAAGCCCTTGCGAATGCTTCCGAGGTCAGAGGCGAACACGCTAGCGGTATCTCTTACATGAAGGGCAATCAGATGACGATTTACAAACGTCCGAAATCTGCTCACAAGATGAAGTTCAAACTCCCGAACCATACCAAAGCGGTGATGGGTCATGTGCGTTATACCACGCAGGGAAGCCAAGAATTCAACCAGAATAACCATCCGTTCAAAGGTCATGCCGATGTAGATTTTGCGTTTGCGCATAACGGTGTATTGCACAACGACAGAGAACTTCGCAAAAACAAACAGCTCCCCACTACTAATATTGAGACTGACAGCTATGTTGCAGTTCAGTTGATTGAAGCACAGAAAGCCCTGAATTTCGACACTTTGAAAAGTATGGCTGAGGATGTTCGTGGAAGTTTTACCTTCACGATTTTGGACGAGACTAACTCCCTGTGGTTCGTGAAAGGCAGTTCTCCGCTGTATCTCATCTACTTTCCTGAATTGAAATTGTATGTGTACTCTTCCACTGGTAGCATCATGAAAACTGCTTTGAAACATTCTCTGCTTCGTTTGATGCACTATGAAGTCATTGAAACTGATGAAGGCGATATTCTGAGAATCTCCCCTGATGGAAAAATCACTCGTGACAAGTTCAATGTTGCATCGTTCTTTAGCCCCAGATTCAACAGCTCCCCTCTTAGATGGTCAACATATGGCTACGGCCATGATTATGACTATTTTGATGAAGAAGATGAAGCCTATGAAAATTTGGTCGACATGTGTAGCTATTTCGGCGTGACAGAGGAGGAAGTCATCTATCTCCGCAATATGGGCTATTCCTATGACGAGATTGAAGAGTATGTACTGGATTTTCGTACAGTTGATGGCGACGACGATGATGACGATGCTTTCTATGACTTTTATGGTGAAATTTGATTTAACAGCCCTGTCAGTTTCAAAGCTGGCAGGGCATCTTGAAAGGACACATATATGAAGAAAATTAGCGATTTTTACTACGGTAAACCTGCATCAGAAAATTCCACCAATTCTGAATCAGCATATCATAAGCTTATGGAAGAATGCGTAAAGCTTTCACAGGAGTTTGAATCCAGATTATCAGATGATGATTTTAAATTATATCAACAGCTTTCAGAGATGCAGACACGGCTTTCCGCAATCACTGTCACTGAAAATTATATTCAGGGATTCCGTGATGGTGCTGGTATCATGATTGATGTGATGCTTGGAAAAAATGAAAGTCCACTGTAAAATTACAATGTTCTCACTCAGCTCCCGACAAACGTCGGGAGTAATTTTTTGTTTGGAGATTGGTATCTCCTCAAAAATCGAAAGCTGACAAAGACAATCTTCACAGGTAAAGACAGAACTGCTGCTGACTCATACTATTATGATGTGCGTTAAACATATTCATCATTACTTTTGCCAACGGACAGTTTCAATCTTTTGCAAGTCTATTTTTCAAAAAAGTGTGCAAACTTTGTAGTGGATATTTTCCCTATACTCCGTGTCTTCTGATACTTGATAGCACTAAATAACACAGGATAAATTTTTCAGCGTAGCTGTACGGTAGCTGTATTTCCGTCACACGAACTTTTGCACGAGAAAAAATATCATAGTAAATTTCAATTCTTATCATCATATTTTTAAATATTACTTTATACTTATTTCATTTCTGCTATTTCAATTTTCGGCTATAAACAGGCAAAAAGAAAAGCACCTACCAAACAACGTGAGCCTCTTTCCTCCACTCATTATGTTTGGTATGGTGCTTTTCAGTGTGGTTGCGGGAGCAGGACTTGAACCTACGACCTTCGGGTTATGAGCCCGACGAGCTACCATCTGCTCCACCCCGCGTTCTAAAAGCATCCGAAGAAACTTCAAACTCAATCAACTGAAATATGAAACTCTCCTGACGACTTTTTTATTATATCACACTTTGATGAATTTGTCAAGTGTTTTTTTCAAATTTTCAAAAATTTTTTCAAGAGCCTATAAACGAGCATTCAGAAACCGACCTCACAGAAATAAGCAAGACAACCGCAGACTTTTGAAAGCCTGCGGTTATCTGTCTTATTAGTAGAAATAGATATAGTTGGCATCAACCCAACCATAATAGTCACCATCATCAGTATCATAGAGTTCATACCATGTCACCCCTCTGGAATAGCACCAACGCTGAGCAGTGACATGCCAATGATTTCCAAGGCTAGTACGGACTTTTGAACGCTCTCCACCATTACAAACATAATCTGTAGTGAATCCGGCAACAGTATCATAGCTACCAAAATAAATTTCACCTTGATAATAGCAGGAATAAACTTCCGGTTTAACGAATACCTCTTCATTTTTAAGAACCTGCATTTGATAGGAAGTTATTGTAGTAGTTTTTCCTTTTGTACCATCATTGAAATAAGGAGTAACATAAGTAATCACATCAAAACCCGAACCAGCAGTTAAATACAAGTCAGTTGTGGTTTCTGCACCTGAAAGGACAAGTGAACTCTCATAACCGTAACATTCCACATAGTAATAGTCATAAGTTCCACCGGAGACAGTCAAGTGATACTCATAGTAATCTGTATTTTCATAAGTAATGACCTTACCGGAACAATTGATAGTGGGAGTCTTTTTAGGGGGAGTGGTTTGTTTTTCAGTCTTTGGCAATTCTGCACGAACGGTTGGCGCATCTGTTTGAATAGGAACATCAGGAATTTCGGCATCTGGAGGAAGTTGCATAATATATCCCATGTTACTTGATTGATACTGTGAATAATTAGTTACATCAGGGAGGTCATTAAGTGTCCAGCCGTCACCCTTTTGCGCAATCCAAAGAGCGAGATAGGGTTCACGGACAAGTTTTCCATTTTGTTGATACTCATAGGCATCATAGCCGGAAGGTTCACGAATGCCGAGCTTTTGATTATAGTACCAAGCATTTTCTTTTTGGAGGATGTAATTTGATTCACCGTTATCAATCCAAGAAAAGGTAAGGTTCATGTCATCATCAATATTGGAAGTTGCACCCATCCAAAGATAACGCAAATTGGAGTTAGTTCTACTGGCATCCTGAACAACTTTCATTAACGCATCCCACTGCGCATCTGAATGAACCGCAGCAAGATGACCGCCTCTTGCTTCACAATCGCTTTCAGCCTGTTCCCAAGTATATTTTCCATTGACGACAATATATTGAGGAATGGCATCATCAATCGCATTTTGTGGCTCTGTTGTTTCCTGAACAGGCGGAGGGGTAGTTTCCGCCTGTTGAGTAGCAGGAGCATCAGAATCGGAAGAAAGAGGAACTTGCATTACATTGGCTTCTGTTTGGGAAGATTGGGAATATTCCGCAGTAGAGGAAGATTCCTGTTGTTTCTTATGCAAAAGCCCGAAGCCCAAGACAGCAAGAATGAGCAATAACAGGAGGAATGGTATCAGCCAAAGGGGAAAGTTATGCGATGTTTCTTGAGGTAAAATTTGAGAATTTCTGTTATTGGGTTCATCTGGAATATATATAGTTGGTCTGGAGGGAGTTGGCGGAATGCTGGGAGTTGGAGAAGCATAGGAATGTTCAGGGAGGGAAGAATTCTGATGTGGTGTAGAAGAGACTGTGGCATGATGGGACTGTGACTGAAAGGATTGGAGAGTTGTATGAGGTGAAAAATCTGAAGAAGAAGGCGACAGCACATGAACCGCTGCACTTTGAGTATGTGTCTCTTGCAAGGTAACATTATGGTGGTGAGAACTTTCTTCAAGATTCCATCCGAGAGCGGTGGTAAAGAATCCAATAATTTCCTCTGCTTTGGTTTGTTCGGTAGCAAATTCAGTATGCATCATAGAAACAGCACGCATTGCAGCGACTTTTTGAGCATTTTCATCTTTTTCGACAGCTTCATACAAAATACTACCAACTCCGCTTTTTATTGCAAGTTGTACCAATGAAGAATTAGGATAAGAATTTCCCAACATATCTTTCAGGTAATTGCTGAATGCAGTGCTATTTTTCAATAGTTCATAGGGATTCTTTCCGTTTCTCTCCGCATAAATACCCATTGCATAACGAATTCCCTCTGCAATAGAAGAAAATTGTTGATAGCTGATGAGCATTTTTTGTTGACATGATGGACACTCCATACCAATTATGGCATCTGGTAACAATGCATTCCATTCATAACCACATTCCGAACACTTCACAAATGATTCCTCCTCTTAATCAATTACATTGCCCCACCAGTGACGGTAACTTCATCCTTAGAAACAGCCGTTCCAGAGTTTCCACACCATTGACAGGTGACAATTCTGTCACCCTCCTGATAACAGGAAAGTTTTCCACATTGTTCACAAACAAGAAATGTATCTGTACGGCAATAAGGACAACCGGGGTAAGTAGCACTTGGCAGAAAACTTCCTTTCAAGCTAACCCTTGTATACCCTTCCGAGTCCGCTTTTCTCTCATCAATTGGAAACGCCCATGTCATTTTCCAGTCATGTCCATATTTTTCGACACGAATTCCGTAGAGCTGTCGGTTTTTACAGCGAGTTAAAACTACTTGTGCTTCTACTTTCATGAATTCACTCCTCCTCATTATCAGATAAAGCGGTATACTTTATAGTTTCGCCTGTTTCATCATCAAAATCATCTTCATCTGTTACCAATTCAGGAGATTTTTCAAAATGTTCAAATTCCTCTGATTCCTCAAAGCGTTGTGATTCTTCCGTCTCACCGGATTCCCCAAATGATTCGAAAAAATCAGATTGTTCTGATTCTTCCTCAGATTCATCAGCCAGCAAGACAGCCTTCTGTTTTTGGAATTTTTCAATTTCCTGTTCTAACATGGTTAATTTTTCGAGACTAGCCGTTTTTTTCTGTTCATCAATGGAAAGATTCAGGAGTTTTTGAACGCTATTTCGACGGTATTCTAATTCTGTCAATTTTTGCTGAATCTGTGCAAGTTGTTGTGTACGTTCAAAATCGTGAATTTCCTCTTGAATGATTTCCGTCATTGTTCGAAGCTTTCCAATGTCAAGGATACCACATACTGACATATCATCTTGACTTCCTCTTTCTGAAAATTCAGGAAGTTGTGCCTCCACTTCAGAAACACATTTTCGGAAATCCGGTTCAGTGAATCCCATTGCCATATGAAGATAAAACCAATGCAAACGGTCAGCAAAAGTATCATCAATCCCATCAGAAGCGGCAAACACTGCAACAGGAAGGTTTTCTTTCCAGATATGGTGACGAAATTCTTCCTTTGCACGTTCATCACAAATAGAAGTACATCTATTCAAGTGGCATTTTTCATCCCATGGAATGGGTTCATCTGTTGTTCCGTTGGAATAAAGGGCAACGCATTTCCCATCACCAATATGCAAGCCAATCCCGAAATCATCACAAAATCCAATACAAATCAATGTTGCGCCATAGGCTTTGAATAAGCTCCTGATTTTTGGTGAAGGGTTCTCAATTTCGAAACACTCTTTTAAATCCTCTTGACTTAATTCATCCTGTTGAATTTCGGAAAAGGGAATATAGTTTTCCTTGTCGGCTTCCGAAACGAGTTGCATTTCTTCTTCTGTGAATGGTGTTCCAAGAAAATCATCACGGACAGCAACTCGCCATTCGTTGACAATTTCATCTGTCAATTTTTGGATTTTCTCATCTTGTTCACTTTCAGAAAGTGAAATCAAGTCAAAGTCATGCAAAAAATCAAAAAGCTTCCTGCAACCAATTTCAACGGCGAATTTTGAGCCTTTGTCACTGCGGAAATAGGGCGCACTTCCATGACCATCCGCCACACCAGCTGTCACCGTGTGCAAATCTTGTATCTGTTGGATAGAATCTTGACAAATGGTATTTTTCTTGACATGAGATGCACCTCTGCAACGAACTGCAAAACTTTCATATTTCATAATTACAATCACCTCTTAGCGACAAAATGATTTCATTCAATTAAAAATCTTCATCGTCCCAATCATCATCACTGTCATTATTTGACGAAGATGCCGGAGCAGGGAACGGATTGGAAGAAGGGAATGAAGAAGACTGTGAACTTGAAACATTGGCAAATGGATTGGAGGAAGGGAACGGAGATGATTGTGAACCTGAAACATTGGCAAATGGATTGGAAGAAGGGAACGGAAATGATGCAGGCTGAGGAGGTGTAACATTTGCAAACGGACTGGAAGAAGGGAACGGAGATGCTGCTGGTTGAGTAGCAAATAGATTCGAAAAGGGAGAAGAAGGCGCAGACTGTGGAATGGATGTCGAAACCTGACTACGGCTTGCATAAGAGGGCATGGATGAAGATGAAAAATATTCCGGTTCTTCTGGTTCTTGATGGTGCAATGTTCCAATCAAAGTATTTTCTGTAGAAGTGGGAGAAACATCCTTTGAATTTGCTGGTATTCTAGCGGTTTCCTCTGTGATTGCTGCGGATGTACTAGCAACTTGTGAAGATGTAACTGCAATAAAGCGAACAACCTTTTTCAATTGGCTAATATCCGTCACATGAAATAACAATTCAGGATTACGGATGAATTTTCTCAGTACATCAAGATTGGGGTCTTCACCAATAGCAAGAGCCACTCTCAAAGATGCCTGATACCATTTATTTTCTTGTAGTTTTCTCAATGCCCCTAACCAATCATCTGTGGGGTCTCCATCGGATAACAACATAATCACAGGAGCGTAAAAACCGGAACTTGCGGAATCTCTGTCCATAAATCCTGTTTTGGAGAGTTTACGATTCAATTCAAGAAATGCTTCACCAAGGTCAGTCAATCCATTCGCTTGAAGGGGTACCCAATCATCGAAGCTATCCATTGACATCAATCGGGGAGTTACCCATTCACAACCGGATGAAAATTCAAGTATTGCAAGCCTTACCTCTGAATCGGCTTGTGAATTAGAAAGTTCTCGTAAATCGGGAATAATTTCTTCAATTGCGGAATTGATTGCTCCAATTCTTGCACCTTCCATACTGCCGGATGTATCAATCAGCAAGAAAATGGGACAAATTCTTTTAGGGATTGCATCTGCACTACCCAGAAAACCAAAATTATTCAACATTGTTTATCATCCTCCTGTATCAATAGGCTGCTGCCAAAAAGGCAACAGCCTGAAATCATTATAAAATCTCAATTACTTCATTTTTGAGAATCAATTTCATACCCTTTTCAATAATACAACGCTCATTAGGAAGAACTTCCACATTTCCAAATTGCCAAGGTACATTCTCTTTATTTTTCAATGCAGCTTTGGTGCGAGTTTTATTCATTGAAATGATGGCAACCGTCCGGCTGCTTTCGTTACGGTCATAACAATCTGTGATATAAGCCTCAACAATCTCCATTTTAGAGAAAATTGGAATGGTATAATAAGGGGTTTTGAGCCATCCATAATGTGGAATCGGTTGTTTACAGCAAACACAAGGCATATTCTTCTGATAATAGCGAGTTTCTCTTCCACAATTTGGGCATTCCACAACTTCTGCACGGAATGCGAGCAAATTTTTAAGCCATTCTTTTTCAGTTACGCCCATTTTATCTTCACACATGACTTCATGGCTGAAAGCTTTTATGAAAGCCGCCTGAATATATTCAGGCATTTGTACCCATCGGCGAATAAAATTATTGTGAATGCCTTGTACAGGACGGTTGGAAGTATCCAGAGGGTCAGCAATAAATACCGGTGCTTCTCCGTAGTAATGCTTTTGACGTTGCTCTGTCATCACAGATTTACTTTGTAACATTTTTCCCTCTAATGGGTGATTACGTATCAGCAACAGGAATAACACCACTGCAAGTGAAAACTGGTCAGTCCGTTTATCAGGGGCTTTTCTTCCCACAACAACCGCAGGAGCCATATAACGACATTTTCCAGCAACTCCGGACTGGTCTCCAAACTGTGATACATTATCATTGTCACAAATCAAAACATCACCTGTGGAAGGATTCATGAAAAAGTTACCATCATTCAAATCTTGATACGAAAACCCTTTGTTATGCAACATCCGGAAACTGTCCACAATGTTGACAGCAGCTTTCAGCATATTATCAATGGAATCAAATTCCTGTTTTCCAATTAAAAAATCGGAAAATTCGTAATATCCTTGTGGGCGCAAATGCATGATATACCCAAAAGAACCATCATAGGCTTGTGTGATTGCCAAAGGCCAAAGAAAATTATTGGTTGGTGCGCCCTGACGAATATTATTGAGTAAATTTTTGCGGAAAGCCTCTGGATTTTTCAAAACACCCTTTTTGTACCATTTCAAAGCCATGGACTTACCATTATATTGTACAAGATAAACATACCCCTGACCGCCTTCACCGAGTTTTTGGACAATTTCAATCACACCATGTCCATCTTCAAGGTTAATTTTTGTTCCCGATTTCATAATTCCCATGATTAAGCTTCCTCTCTTTCGGTTTCAATGATAGTTTCGATTTCATGCAAAATTTCGGCACGTTTCTGCTTAATTTCATTTTCCGCATGAAGTCGCTCATATTCTTCTGACAGAATCATCTCTTCATTGTCACGAATAAAGCCCATAAAATCAGAAGACTGCACACTCTTTTTGAGCGTTGTCACATTTTGTTCTACCAAATCCAAAAAAGGAACTTCAATCGCAATTGCATCCATCACTTGATGATTCAAAATATCTTTCAGAATTTCGACATCTTCCTTAAATTCCTGAGCGATAATTTTCGCTGCTGTCTGGAATCCTCCAGCACTGACACCAGTTCCCTTGTTGTGTTGTTTCTTATAATTGATGAAATAATTCAAGTAATATTCTTTGGTAGTAAATGAAACCTGACTAATCTGTTGGCTAGGTAAGCTGATTTCGATACGCAAACGGTGAAGCAGTTCCTCTTCCAAAGGATTAGGAATTACTGCAAACAAGGGAAGCCCATCTTCCCGAATATCTTTCGAGCGTAAATCAGAAAGAATTGTTGTCAGAACGGTTTCAGCATCAGATTTCCGCATTTCTGCCAACTGCATCAAGAGATTATACAACTCTGAATTTTCTGGAATGACTTCATGAATTCTGTTTTCTGCAAGCAGAACCAATCTTTCACCAAAAGTAGCAGCTTCTTTCCGTCTGTCGTCAGCCTGTTCATGATAGAGAATTTGTGCGTGCATGGGTTGGACATCCGGACGAATCGACAAAGCCTCTTTTGAACCAAACAACGCAAGACTATAGAAATTCGGTCTTTCCTCCTCAAATAAATCAAAACGTGATTCTTCCGTAAAGGGCTGACGAATCAAAATCAAGAATAAATTTCCGGAATAACGGCGAATCAAGCTATTATAATATCCCTCTGGTGCAAAATTTTCGAACTTATTTTTAATGTACTGCTTAATTGATTTTTGAAGTTGTTCATAGTAAGGATGAGAAGCGGAAATTCCAAGCCCCTTCTCAAAGGAAGTAATTAAAGCCTGTTCGCTTTCATAATATTCATCCACTGCAAGATTGACAACGTGCTTGATGAACTCATTATATAAAGTCACATATTTTTCACCACGGACAGTATATTCAGCATTCCGGATTGTTCCGCTTTCGGTGATTTCCTGATTTTTTGCACGGCGTAATTCTTCTTCTGTAATCTGACAAGTAGAAGGGTCAACCAATGTGGTAATATACTCACGCATTTTCTTTGTAATGGGACGTTCGCCTTGATATTTGGATTGTGTTTCATTATAATAAGTTGTCAAAATATCAATAATTCTATCTTTGGAAGTCATCAAAAGATTATCTGCCTGATACTTAATTTCACGGTCAAGGGAATTTTCATCCTGAACCTGATTTTCTTTTTGAATTTCTGCCAGCAATTCCAAAATCTGTTGACGGATATGGTTAATTCTGCGATTCATGACCTGTACACGAGTGGTATCATTATACTCATTCAGTTTATTTCGGATTTCTTCAATCCCATCATTATCCAAGCCATTTTGACGAAGCAATTCCATGCAGGTAGTAATTCCTTTTTCGGATTCTAATTTCGCCTTTGCTGAACCAGCAAACAACCTTTTTTCTACCAAATTTCTTGGCACAACATCATACCGTACAAGCTCCGTCTGAATTTTTTCAAGGTTCATTTGTAAAGTGCTTGCAACGTCCGCACGATTGGCAAAAATGAACACTTTTTCCCCAATAGGAATACCGTCTTCATCCTTGTCAATTGTTCCGAAAAACTGCACTAAAGAATCATTGAAGCTGGGACGGTCTGCATTTACGATTAAAATGACCGCATCAGATTTTTTCATCCATTCTCTGGTCTGTTGTTTATGCAATTCTGTAGGCGAGTCAAACCCCGGAACATCATAAATAATCTGATTTTTCGCCAACTTATGAGAAGAAATCACAATTTTCTTAACTGCGAGGGCTTTAGAAGGTTCTTCAATATATGCCTTGATTTCCGACTCCAATTCCATCCCAGTAAATTCTTTCACTTTTTCATCCAGCAAAGAGGAAAGGATACTACGATTTTCCAGAATCTCTTCCAAATCACGCTGTAAATTTTTTTCCTCAGCAGAAAGGGGCGGAAGCTGTCGAATGGCTTCATCAAGCAATTCCTTTGTCCACTGTCGCCAATCAGCCGGCACTTCCGCAAGTGGGAGACCAAGCTTTCCGATTTTTGATAAAAATTCCGCATTGAATTCCTGTTCGGAATAAAACGATACTTGTGCGCTGTCCTCATTCCCATAACAAATGCTTGTTGCCGTATAAGTACAGCGTTCGTCTTTTGTGGGGAGAATATCAATTTCCATATAAGCATTGGCGAATGTGCTTTTTCCGGATTTTTCCAGCCCAACAATAGAAACTTCAAAGAGATTCTGCTTCAATTTATCCTGCAAAATTTCCAGTTTGCGGAGCATTTCTCTGAGCTTATTTCGTCTGACAACACCAAGCAATTCCTGATATTTGGGGTCAGTCAACGCACGGATACAAGCAATTTCTTTTTCCGTTCGACTGATAACTTCATTACGCTTTGAAGAATTTCCCATATAGCGATTGAAATTATTTGAATGAATCATCATCATATTATTTTTTGCTGTTAAAATTGCAAACATCTGAAAAATTTTAACAGATTACTCCTTTCATGATTATTAAATCAACCTAATAGCACCTTTATTATAACATATTTTGATGTATGTGTCAATGATTTTCCAATACAAAGCTGAATACTCCAACAATTTGCAAGGCATTTTAAATATAAATTTTTCCTGAAAAATATTGACAGAGATATGCATACTATGTTATAATTGAGTTAAATCTGTTAGATTTGATAAAAATATCGTTTTGCTGTTTAGAGGAGATTCGTTATCATGAAAAATATTGATATTGTAAACGGTTCACAGAACGTTTCAACAATCATTCAAGGGTGCATGAGAATGCCAAACTTGACAAAGGAAGAGGCTACACGAGTTATCCGCACAGCGTTTGACTGTGGTATCAATTCCTTTGACCATGCAACCTGTTATGGAAACGGGGAAGCAGAAATTCGTTTCGGAGAAGCATTTCCCTTGACTGGAATCAGAAGAGAAGATATTTTGATTCAAAGTAAGTGCGGTTTATGTTTTGACCGGAATGAATTTGATTGGACAAAAGAAAATATTCTTTCCAGTGTCAATGACAGCCTCCGCCGTTTACAGATTGATTATCTGGATACTTTGCTTTTGCATCGTCCAGATGTGTTATTTGAACCTGAAGAAGTTGCAGAAGCTTTTGATGAACTGCAAAAGTCCGGAAAAGTTCGATATTTTGGCGTGAGCAATCTCATGCCAATGCAAATAGAATTATTAAAAAAGTATGTCAAACAGCCACTTGTCATCAATCAATTGCAACTTTCTTTGGAACAATCACAGTTAATTGACCAAGCTTTGTATATGAACAATAAAACAACGGATTTTTCTATCAATCGTGATGGAAGTGCATTAGATTATTGTCGGCTTCATGATATTACCATTCAGGCATGGTCACCCCTACAATTTGGAATGTTTGGCGGTAGTTTCATTGACCATCCCGATTTTCCGGAGTTAAACAAGGCACTTGCGGAAATTGCCGAACGTGAGAACGTAACAAAAGCATCTGTTGCCATTGCTTGGATATTGAGACACCCTGCCAAAATGCAAGTCATCATTGGTTCAATGAATCCCGAACATATCAAAGAAGCCTGCACTGCTCCAGAGGTAAAACTTTCGCATCATGATTGGTATGCATTGTATCTTGCTGCTGGAAAATTCCTGCCTTGATAAAAAATATTGTCCCTAGAAGGAGTGATTGTATGCAAATTGATGAAACATTTTTTGATGAAAACCCACTGCCACAACTTTCAGCGGCTGAGGTTGCTCATGTTCAGATTCTGATGGGAAAAAATCAGACATTTAATGAAATCATGAATGAAGCAGTTCTTAAAACGATTCCCAAAGAACGAAGACAGACCTATCAGCAGGAACTTGAACAAATTCGCAGTGCTTCTACATCTGACGAAATTATTACGCTCATGCGAAAACAAAAAGAAGTTATGTGCCGTTCTGCGCTCTGTCTTCGTGCGTTGGAATTACAGGAAACAGTCCTTCCAGCCATTGTGAAACGATTCTACAAAAACAGAATTGATAACTTTCTGGAATGTGCGGCGATTATCCTCTATCATGCGGATGAAAAGTACTTGCATGAATTATATCAAAATTATCGTGAAATTTGGTCGCCTTATGCACAGGCTCTTGTCTGCTTGCTGATTAGTATGTGTGACTATGAAAATACTGATGATTTTCTTCTGAAAGAATATCAGACCATGAAACGGCATTATCCAGAAGAAACCTATTATCAGTTTCCATTGTTAGCATTGTATATTTCACATGGCGAAATTTAAAGCATAAATGAAGGGAGTTCTACTTATGGAAAGCAAAATTCACCATCAAACATTTATTATCAGTGTTTCTCTTGGGAAGGGCTGTTATCGCCATCTGAAAATTTCCGGACGAGAAACGCTTGAGGAATTATCTGACAGTATTCTGTGGGCATTTGATTTCGCCAATGACCATCTTCATGCATTCTTCATGAATAATAAAGCATGGGATGATACGGCTTGTTACTCTTCCCCCTATGCAGAGAACGACTGCCCATCCACAGATGAGCATACAATTCAATCTGTTGGCTTAAAAGTCGGTCAGAAATTTCTGTATCTGTTTGATTTTGGGGACGAATGGCATTTTCAGTGCAAAGTTCTCAATATTCTTGATGAAGATACCAAAGAAACAGAACTCATCAAAATCAAAGGCAAACCCCCTGAACAGTATCCAGATTATGAAGATGATGATAATGAAGTTGATAACGAAGAAGCAGAAGATTTTGAAGTCATGAACGAATTACAGGAACTGCTCATTCCTGTTCCGGATTCTCTTTATGAAACAGCATTTCAATTCAAATCCCTGAAACTCTGGAAAAAACTGCATGATAACCAAATTTTTGCGGTACAATTATCCAATGGTGAAATTGGATATTGTACCGTGATGGGCGCACTCGGCGAACATCTTGCATTGGGTTTATATATTGGAGACAAAGGCTTTCATACCTATTACCGCCTTGCAACAATTCCGGAAGACATTTCAGAAAATGATTATTTTGAGTGTTCTATCTCACAAGATTGCTTGCAATGCAGTTTCGAAAACAAAGATGATATGCCAGATGCAGAAATTTCTTCCGTACAGGCTTATGTCAAAGCACATAATATGAATTTGAGAGGTGCAAACAGTTTCCCATCCATGATAGGGATGAAACCCTACCAAATGCCTTGGTTTATCATGGACGAAAAAGATTATGGACTTTTAGAAGAAGCTCTCAAAGCTGGAATTGAAGTCGCTGAAAAGCTGAAATCCAGCAAGCCTGAAAAGTTGGGATTTTCTTCGATTTCTAACGAAATTCCCCTGCTTGTTCCGGAAAAAGATGGTTTTCTGTGGAAAACTTGTCATATTCCGGAAATCAAGTCAGAAGTATTTGCTTCCCCTGAACTGAGTGAAGAACTCACTGCACAAGTTAATGCTCTGAAAAAGGTCAATAAGCTGGAATGCCAACTTATTCACATTCAAAATCCTGTACAGGATTCCCCCGAAGAACCGCCCTATTTCCCTGCTATGCTCTTCGCTATGGAAACCAGAAATGAGCGTTTTCTGAAAAATCAGCCAGTAAAGCCCTATTCTGGGAATGAATCCGAAATTCTGGAAGATTTCGCCTTAAATTTGATTGCTACAAAGAGTGTACCGAAATCCATTTCTGTCATTGATGACCGCACAGAGGCATTATTGTCAAAATTCTGTGAAGCCTGTGACATTAAGCTGAACCGTGTCAAAAATTTCAAAAAGTTGCAACGTGCAGTTTCAAATCTCAGCGGTGATGAAATCAATAATAGTTTTGCACAGTTTATGCAGATGGTTGATGCAGTGCAGAATCTTCCTGAAGAAGCTTTGCAACAGTTTCCACAGGAATTCCGTGAGATGTTCCTAGATATGGCAAAACAAGGGCTACTCCCTCCGGAAACAGTCGAAAAAATCAAGAAAGCATGGAATCTCTCATAAACACGATAACGGAAAATGTTTTTGACGTATGAAATTTATGTGAAATTTGGATTTTCTTTCAGCCTTCATGTATGATTCTCCAAAATCAGTGCATACTATTCCCACAGTGCCGAAACGCTGTATGAATTTGTGAACAAAGGAGATTGAAATATTATGAAAGCAACTGGAATTGTCAGGAGAATTGACGACCTTGGAAGAGTTGTCATCCCGAAAGAAATCCGCCGGACGATGCGAATTCGTGAAGGCGACCCCTTAGAAATCTACACAAGCAGTGATGGAGAAGTGATATTCAAGAAATATTCCGCCATTGGGGAGATGAGCGAAAACGCCTCACAGGTAGCGGACATCATGTATAAATTAGCAGGCTGTCCAGTGGTGGTATTTGACCGTGACCACGTTGTTGCAACTTCTGGAGTGACAAAGCGAGAATTTCAGGAACGCAGAGTTTCTCCCGAACTGGAAGAACTGATGGAAGCGAGAAAGCAATTTTTCGCCGAAGATGGTGCAAGGAAATTTTATCCAGTGGAAGGGGTAGAACAAGCCTCATTAGCAGCGACTCCGATTCTGACCGCCGGAGACGTGACCGGAGCAGTCGCCTTTCTTTCGAATGGGCGCACACAAACCGTATCAGAGTTACAGAAATCCTTAGTAAATGCGGCCGCTCAATTTCTAGGGCGACAAGTTGAATAATCAGCGAAAAATACCCCCTATTCCGAAAAAGAATGGGGGTATTTGTTATTTTTTGGTCATGATGATTTGGCTTCTTTAAACTGAGCGGCTTCATCCGCCTGTTTTTCCAAAAGTTGTTCAAGGAATAATTCCACTTTGCCCTTATTTCGTTCGGTTAAGCACTGAAATTGTTGCACCAGTGCAAGTTCATCCTGAGAAAATTGTGGTTGTGAATTACCTTTCAGAAAATTTGTCCGTCCTGCGAGATAATCCAAACTGACATTGTAAAAATTAGCAAGTACGACTGCAAAATCCAGCGGAACGGTATGTTTTCCCTGTTCATAGTTAGTATATGTGGTTTTATGCATAAATAATTTCTTACAAAGCTCCTCTTGTGTCAAGTCATGGTCTTCCCGTAAGTCTCGGATTCTTTGGTAATGTTGCATAAAGAAATAATCCTCCCTTATTGTATTCCAACAAAATTATACCACAAATTATGTTTTTGAGTTGACAAAATACAATAGATAATGTATAATATACTTAAAATACAACATATGTTGTATTTTTGAAAATTCTATCAAGAATAGAAAGGATGTATTATATGGCAAGTGGAAAAAAGAGTGGATGCCTGACAGCGGTTGCAATTGTAGCAGGATTGGGCATTCTTGGTAGTTGCTTCGGAAATTCTTCAGCTTCCAGAGAAACAGCAAGCAAAATTGGAGAAGTTACAACTCCGAACAGAGAAGAATCTTCTGTGGAAGAAAATGCTGAAAATCCTGTCAATTCAGAACCTGTAGCAAAGATTTCTGACGAATCGTCAAATAATTCTGTTGTGGAAGAAGAACCAACTCCCGAACTGCAAACAGAATATCATGTTGGTGATATCTTGCAAACAAAAGACCTGAAAATTGTATATGTGGCAAGTGGTGAATATATCAGCAACAATGAATTCATTCAGCCAAAGGAGGGAAATAAGTACATATTTTTGGAATTTTATTGTGAAAACATTTCCGATACTGACGAAAATATTTCATCCTTCAGTTTTGACTGTTATGCCGATGGATATGCCTGTGATGCAACTTATTTCAGTGAAAATGAACTTTCGGCAACGCTTTCTGCCGGACGTTCTACAACAGGGAGAGTATATTTTGAAGTCCCTATCAATGCATCAGAAATTCAAGTGGAATATGAAGTGAATATGTGGAATAGTGAAAAAGTATTTTTTGCTTTTGAAGGGGAACAAAATTCCGGATTTGTCCCTGAGGAAAATAACGCTGGAGCAAAAGAAGCATTCCATGTGGGTGATATTGTTCAAACAAAAGACTTCAATATTGCTTATCTTTCCTGCGGAGAATATACCAGTGACAATATGTTTATTACTCCCAAAGACGGCTATCATTATATTTACTGTGAACTGGAATGTGAAAATATTTCCGGTTCTGACCAGAATGTAAGCTATTTTGATTTTGACTGCTATGCAGATGGTGCAAGCTGTGATGGATTTTATGGCATGGATGACGCATTGAGTGCAACCATCTCAGCAGGGCGAAAGGCAAAGGGAACTGTCGCTTTTGAAGTGCCGATTGATGCACAGACGGTAGAAATCGAATTTTTAACCAATTATTGGACTTCTGACCGGATTGTATTTGCATATCAGCCATAATTTCATAAAAATACCCCCCTATTCCGAACGGAACAGGGGGGATTTTGATTGGATTATCATGTAAACAACTGGAAATTAGTCGTTATACATCTTAGTGAGACGTGTCAAGTAGTCGTATCTATCCTTAGCATTCTCAACAGCAGACTCAAACAGAGCAGTTGCACGTTCAGGATTCTGACGCATGAGGGCATTGTAACGAACTTCACCCATGAGGAAGTTGGTATACTCTTCAACGTTCGGAGCTTTGGAATCGAGGATAAACGGATTCTTGCCTTCCTTCTTGAGGTCGGGGTTATAGCGATACAGATGCCAGTAACCAGCCTGAACAGCCTTCTTCTCTTCTGCCTGAGCAGTAGCCATACCAGTCTTGATACCATGGTTGATACAAGGAGCATATGCAATGATAATGGAAGGACCGTCATAAGCTTCAGCCTCACGGATAGCCTTCAAGCACTGATTCTGGTCAGCACCCATAGCGATATGAGCAACATAAACATAACCGTAGCTCATAGCGATACCAGCCAAATCCTTCTTCTTGACAACCTTACCAGCAGCAGCGAACTGTGCAATCGCACCAGTAGGAGTAGCCTTAGAAGCCTGTCCGCCAGTATTGGAGTAAACTTCTGTATCGAATACCATAATATTGACATTTCTTCCAGATGCAATGACATGGTCGAGACCGCCGAAACCAATATCATAAGCCCAGCCGTCACCGCCGAAAATCCACTGAGACTTCTTGCGGAGGAAGTCCTTTTCAGCCAAAATAGCCTTAGCTCTGTCGCAATCGCAAGTTTCCAGAATAGCAATCAATTCTTCACTAGCGGGAGTATTAGCTTCACCATCATTCTGAGTAGCGAGGAACTTTTCAGCAGCAGCCTTAACGTCTTCACGCTTTGCATTTGCCACGAGGTCTTCTACCTTAGCGATAACACGCTTTCTCAAAGTCTCCTGACCGAGGAACATACCATAGCCGAATTCTGCGTTATCTTCGAACAGGGAGTTAGACCATGCAGGACCATAACCCTTCTTGTTCACTGTATAAGGTGTGGACGGTGCAGAGTTACCCCAGATAGAAGAACAACCTGTTGCATTGGCGATATACATTCTGTCGCCGAACAGCTGAGTAATGAGCTTTGCATAAGGAGTTTCGCCACAGCCAGCACAAGCACCGGAGAATTCCAACAACGGCTGTTTGAACTGAGAACCCTTAACAGTAGAAGCCTTGAACTTTTCAGTAACTTCCGGCTTAACTTCCTTAGTCAGACCATAGTCAAAGCCTTCCTGCTGGTCAAGCTGAGATTCGAGAGGCTTCATCACGAGAGTGTCAGCCTTCTTGTTAGCAGGACAGATATTAGCACAAACACCACAGCCTGTGCAGTCGAGAACGGAAACTGTCATGCCAAACTTCAAATCGCCAACAGCAGGCTTCATAGCAGCGAGTTTCATGGACGCCGGAGCAGCAGCCACTTCATCAGCGTTCAAAGTAACAGGACGAAGCACTGCATGAGGACATACATAAGCGCACTGGTTACACTGGATACAAGTATCAGGATTCCACTGCGGAACATTGACAGCGATACCACGCTTTTCGAATGCGGCAGAACCAGAAGGAGAAGTACCATCAGCCAATTTCACGAAAGTAGAAACAGGGAGCTTGTTACCTTCCTGAGCGTTGCAAGGAATCTGAATTTCATTTACAAAGAATTCCAAATCCTTATTCTCAGCAGTTACCTTAGCCATACCCATAGGAGTATCTTCTGCTGTCTTCCAAGCTTCCGGAATTTGTACTTCTACAATACCCTGATAACCTGCGTCAATTGCGTTCCAGTTCTTTTCGACAACGTCCTGACCCTTCTTACCATAGGACATTTGAGCAGCATCCTTCATATACTTCAATGCATCCTCGAAAGGAATAACTTCTGCCAGCTTGAAGAAAGCAGACTGCAAGATAGTATTGATTCTTGTACCCATGCCGGTTTCCTGACCGAGCTTAACACCGTTTACAGTGTAGAACTTGATATTATTCTGAGCGATATAACGCTTCACCTGTCCGGGGAGGTGCTTTTCAAGACCTTCTGCATCCCAGATAGTATTCAGCAGGAATGTACCACCCGGCTTGATGTCGGATACCATATCATACTTATCAATGTAGCTCTGGTTATGGCAAGCAACAAAATCAGCCTTGTTAATGAGGTAAGTAGACTTAATCGGAGTCTTACCAAAACGCAGGTGAGAAACGGTTACACCGCCGGACTTCTTAGAGTCATATGCAAAGTAAGCCTGTGCGTACATATCGGTATGGTCGCCGATAATCTTAATGGAGTTCTTGTTTGCACCAACAGTACCATCAGAACCGAGACCCCAGAACTTGCAGGAAATCGTACCAGCAGGAGCGGTATCAGGGTTAAAGCTGTCATCAAGTGACAGATTTGTTACGTCATCGACAATACCCAGAGTGAAACGCTTCTTTTCGGTGTTCTTGAAGACTGCAATAATCTGATTCGGAGTTGTATCCTTAGAGCCGAGACCATAACGACCGCTGTAAATCTTAACGCCGTCAAACTTAGTATCCTTGAGAGCTGCAACAACATCCAGATACAGAGGCTCGCCCAAAGAACCGGGTTCTTTTGTTCTGTCGAGTACGGAAATCTGCTTTACAGTATCAGGCAGAGCTTCCACGAGCTTTTCAGCAACGAAAGGTCTGTACAGACGTACACGAACCATACCATACTTACCGCCATTAGCGTTCAGGTAATCAATAGTTTCTTCTACAGTATCCATTACAGAACCCATTGCAATGATAACATGCTCTGCATCTGGTGCGCCATAGTAATTGAACAGCTTGTAATCTGTACCAATCTTAGCGTTGACCTTATCCATGTACTTTTCAACAACAGCCGGAAGTGCATCATAGTACTTGTTGCACGCTTCACGAGCTTGGAAGAAAATGTCAGGATTCTGAGCAGAACCACGGAGAACAGGATGATTCGGGTTCAGAGCGTTATCACGGAAATTCTGAGCTGCTTCCCAGTTGAGCATTTCTGCGAGGTCTGCATCGTCCCAAACTTCAATTTTCTGGATTTCGTGAGAAGTACGGAAACCATCAAAGAAGTGCAGGAAAGGAACTCTGCCTTCAATGGTTGCCAGATGTGCAACTGCACCCAAATCCATTACTTCCTGAGGATTGGAAGAGCAAAGCATTGCATATCCGGTCTGACGACAGGCGTAAACGTCGGAATGGTCGCCGAAGATGTTCAGAGCGTGAGAAGATACGCAACGAGCCGAAACATGGATAACGTTCGGAAGCAATTCGCCTGCGATTTTATACATATTCGGAATCATCAGCAATAAGCCCTGAGATGCTGTGTAAGTGGTTGTCAATGCACCTGCGGAAAGTGAACCGTGTACAGTACCAGCTGCACCAGCTTCTGACTGCATTTCAACGACGGTAACAGGGTCGCCGAAAAGATTCTTCTTATCCTTGGAAGCCCACTGGTCTGTGACTTCTGCCATTACGGAAGAAGGAGTGATAGGATAGATAGCGGACAAGTCTGTGAACGGATAGGATGCCCAAGCGGCAGCGTTATTGCCGTCCATTGTCTTCTTTTTTCTTGCCATGAGTTTAACCTCCTGAAATATAATATTGATTAAAATGTTTTGTTCGGCATATAATGAAATGCCTCTACTATATATAATAGCACAAAACAATGAATTTGTAAATAGTTTTTTTGTAAAATTTTACGGTAATTTTTGAACAATTTTCACAATAATTTTATACTGTGCCAAAGTGTGAATATTTTTGTTTTGTTCAAATTCACTGTTTTTCAATTCACAAATTGGATGTTTTAAACAAAGATTACCTGATTTAGTCACTTTTTTGCAAATTTCTATTGACGAATAGTAACTTTTCGGGTATAATGGTTACAGTGTTATATACGGATAACGTATGATTAACACTCGTTTTGTTGTCTCCTTTCTTTTGTTCTACACAAAAAAATTGTTTTGATTTGTTTTTTGATGAGCCGGATTTTTCCGGCTTCTTTTTTTGGAGAGATTTCGTAAAAAAATTTCTGAAATCATTTACAAGTCCGGAAAAATGTGTTATAATAAAGTTATGTGCCGGAAGTCCGGCAAAAATCCAAAGGAGGAATTTTGAATGTCAAATTATTTTATTACCACGCCCATCTATTACCCCTCCGGTAATCCGCATATCGGTCACTGTTATACGACAGTTGCCTGTGATTCGATTGCAAGATACCGCAGAATGCAGGGACATCATGTCATGTTTTTGACTGGTACAGATGAACACGGTCTGAAAATTGAACAGAAAGCCCAAGAGGCTGGTATCTCCCCAAAGGAATATGTTGACGGAATCGTGAAAATTTTTAAGAATCTCTGGTCTTATATGAATATCAAATATGACCGCTATATCCGTACCACTGATGATTACCATGTTACTGGTGTACAGCGGATTTTCAAAGATTTGTACGACAGAGGGTATATTTATAAGGGGAAATACACTGGTAAATATTGTACCCCTTGTGAAAGTTTCTGGACTCCCAGCCAATTGAAAGATGGAAAGTGTCCGGAATGCGGACGTGATGTCATTGATGCAGAGGAAGAGGCCTATTTCTTTAAAATGTCACCTTTTGCAGACAGAATTGAAGACCTGCTTTTGAATACAGATTATCTCCAGCCCCGTACCCGTGCGACAGAATTGGTCAATAACTTCATCAAACCGGGGTTAGAAGATTTATGTGTATCACGAACTTCCTTTACATGGGGAATTCCAGTCACATTTGACGAAAAGCATGTTATTTATGTATGGATTGATGCACTTTCCAACTATATCACGGCTTTAGGGTATGACAATGACAAGTACAACGACTTTGAAACATTTTGGAATGAAAATCATGACAGCACTGTCCTGCACATGGTAGCAAAAGATATTCAGCGTTTCCATGCGATTATCTGGCCCGCCATTTTAATGGCATTGGATTTGCCCCTTCCGAATCATTTAGCAGTACACGGCTGGATTACGTTCAACGGTGCGAAAATGTCCAAATCCATTGGCAATGTTGTCGACCCCTTCATTTTAGGGGAACGCTACAGCCCTGATGCAATCCGTTACCATATTTTAAGAGAAATGGCACTCGGCGCAGACAGTGACTTTTCCAATGAAATTCTCATCAATCGTATCAATACCGATTTAGCCAACGGCTTAGGAAATTTGGTTTCTCGTACCGTGGCAATGGTGGACAAGTATTTTGGTGGAACAATCCCCTCTGAACGTCAGGAAGAACCCATTGACAACCAGCTCAAAGAATTAGCCGTTTCCATTCGTGGAAAGGTGGATGCCCTGATTGACAAAACCCAGATTAAGAACGCCTTAGAGGAAATTTTCACTCTCGTTGACAGAGCGAACAAATATATTGATGAAACCGCTCCATGGGTTTTAGGCAAGGACGAAACCAAAAAAGCAAGACTGGCTTCTGTATTGTACAACCTGCTGGAAAGCATTCGTATCATTTCCACGATGTTAAGCCCCTTCATGCCAACAACGATGCCGAAGGTATGGGAACAGATTGGAGCATCTGAAAATGATGTCACCTATGAAAATGCTGGTAAATTCAATGTATTACCAGAAAATGTCACTGTCCACAAGGGCGAAATGTTATTCCCTCGCATTGACGTAGAAAAGGAAATTGAGGAACTGAATACCATTATCCGCAGTAATCAGCCGAAATCCGAAGAACCGGAATATACTCCAGCAGAATTGGCGGAACAGATTACCATTGACGATTTCGCAAAAGTAGATTTGCGTGTTGCAAAGGTCATTTCTGCGGAAAAAGTCAAAAAGTCCAAGAAACTGCTTTGTTTGCAGTTAGATGACGGCATGGGCGGTCGTCAAGTGGTATCTGGTATTGCACAATGGTACAAACCGGAAGACCTTGTGGGAAAGAAGGTCATTATTGTAGCAAATTTGAAGCCTGCGAAACTCTGCGGAGTGGAAAGCAATGGGATGATTTGTGCGGCTGATTTGCCGGATGGTAGTGTCATTGTACAGTTTGCCGATGACCGTTACCCCTGCGGTGCAAAGTTACGATAATCTTGAGAAGACGGGATTTTTCGTTACCATAAATAAGGAGCGGTGATGCCTGAAATGCAGAATCGAAAAGCATTTGTTCATGAACAGTTCCGGCATATCCTTTCATTTTTAGGGGCATTGCTTCTCATGTGTTTCTTAACAGTACAGTTTGCAGATGTTTGGCAAGATTTCTACTCTAATAATATTATCTTGCCGTTTTATCGGCGAGGGAATTGGGTTATGATTGCAATTTATGCAACTGTACTGTTTTTATTTTTCAAGGTGTACAATGGTTTCAAGGTTGGTTATCTGCGGAAAACAGATATTGTATTCTCACAATTGCTTGCTGTACTGGGTACAAATGTTCTCAATTATCTGCAAATAAGCTTAATTGCAAGAAATTTCGCCAATCCTGAACCGATGTTACTCTTGACAATCAAAGAAATGATTGTGGTAATTTGTTGGACTTCATTGATGCAGCGTATTTATTTTGCCTTATATCCGCCACGAAAATTGATTATTGTCTATGACAGCCCCTTTGCAGCAGCACTTGTTTTGAAAATGAGTGAACGAGTAGAAAAATATATGATATGTGAATCCGTCAGTGTTTCAGAAGGCTACGAACGGATTACCGAAAAAATCCGACAATATGACGGTGTTATCATTCATGATATATCCGCAGATATCCGAAATGCACTGATTAAATTTTGCTTTCAAAACCAACTAAGAGCGTATATTGTTCCAAAAGTATCAGATATTATATTAAGTGGTGCAGATACTCTCCGTTTATTTGATACTCCCCTGTTATTATGTAGGAATCAGGGCTTGACATTAGAACAGAGACTGCTGAAACGCCTGTTTGACATTATATTCAGCGTAATAGCATTGTTGATTCTTTCGCCTTTGATGCTGATTTGTGCATTGGCGGTAAAATGTTGTGATGGCGGAAAAATTTTCTACAAGCAAAAGCGTTTGACAGAAGGCGGAAGGGAATTTGACTGCTGTAAATTTCGGAGCATGATACCCAATGCGGAAGAGCATGGAGTTCAATTAGCCTCCGAGTACGATACACGAATTACACCAGTCGGGCGCATTTTAAGGCGGTTTCGGCTGGATGAATTGCCCCAGCTTTTCAATATCCTGAAAGGAGAAATGTCAGTTGTAGGGCCACGTCCGGAACGTCCAGAATTGACAAGGAAGTATCAAGAAAAATTCCCAGAATTTGAATTCCGTCTATCTGTCAAGGCAGGCTTGACAGGCTATGCACAAGTCACAGGGGGGTATCATACGTCACCTTATGACAAACTGCGCATGGATTTAATGTATATCGAAAACTATTCGTTATTGAAAGATATGCAGATTATTTTAATGACTGTCAAAACCATGTTATTCCCATCCCCTGCCAATCCAGAGGATTTTACAAAGAAATTCAATGATATTGATGATTCACAGGAGGAAAAAACATCATGAAAATAACTGCCGTGATTATGGCTGGTGGAAAAGGGGAACGCTTCTGGCCCAAAAGCCGAACTTCTCACCCGAAACAATTTTTATCCCTGACTTCCGACGGGAAAACCATGCTTCAAAAAACAGTTGACCGTCTGCGTCCGTTGCTTCCCATGGAAGATATTTATATCATCACCAATCAGGAATACTTGCATTTTATCATACAACAAATCCCAGATTTACCGATAAAAAATGCCATTGGTGAACCTTGCCCCAGAAATACAGCCCCCTGCATTGCATTTGCAGCTTCTATGATTCAAAAAAAATATGGGGATGCTGTCATGATGGTATTACCCTCTGACCATTTAATTCATGCAAATGAATTATATCTTGACATCCTCCGGAAAGCCGTCACTGTTGCCGAAACCGAAAGAAACCTTGTTACCATTGGCATCACCCCGACTTATCCGGAAACTGGTTATGGTTATATCCGTTATGTGACAGGAAGTGGAACAAATGGTGTTTATCAAACGGCTGAATTTGCAGAAAAGCCCAACCTTGCAACAGCGAAACGATACCTTCAGGAACATTGTTATTTATGGAATAGTGGAATGTTTATCTGGAAAGTATCAAGTATTCTCTGGAATTTTGAACAATTCATGCCGGAATTGTATCAAGGAATTCAGAAAATTTTCAAATACTATGGAACAAAGAAATTTTCCACCATATTAAATGAAAAATTCCCTGAATTGCCCGCTGAATCCATTGACTATGGAATTATGGAAAAAGCAGACCATATTTATACAATTCCTGCAAGTTTCGGCTGGGATGATGTAGGGAGTTGGCTTTCTGTAGAAAGAATCAATTCCAAAGATGAAAACGGAAACTTTTTTTCCGGTGATGTCATTGGAGTAGATACCAAACGCTGTACGGTTTCTGGTGACTCGAAGCTGATTGCATTACTAGGTATTCGTGATATTGTGATTGTTGATACACCGGATGCCCTGCTCATTTGTCATAAAAATAACACGCAGGACATCAGGAAAATTTTGACAGAACTGCGGACAGAAAACCGCATTGACTTACTTTAAATAGGAAAAGAGGAGGATTATCCATTGAAACGTGCATTGATTACCGGTATCACCGGTCAGGATGGTTCATATCTTGCGGAATTACTGCTTGAAAAAGGGTATGAGGTTTATGGAATCTGGAGAAGAAAAGCCACAATTGATTATGGAAACATTGCACATTTGCGTGATAAGGTACACTTGATTTATGCAGATATGACAGACCCTGTTTCCCTGATTTCAGCAATGAAGATTTCACAGGCTGATGAAGTCTATAATTTAGCTGCACAATCCTTTGTAGCAGTGAGTTGGAATACCCCATTAAGTACGGCTGAAATCAACGCAGTTGGTGTGACAAATTTACTGGAAGCCATTCGCCTTGTTAAACCAGATGCAAGATTTTATCAGGCATCCACCTCGGAGATGTTTGGACTCGTTCAGGAAATGCCACAGACAGAAAAAACCCCCTTCTACCCCAGAAGCCCTTATGGAGTAGCGAAATTATACGGTCACTGGATTACAAAAAATTACCGTGAAAGTTATGGAATGTTCACTTGTTCAGGGATTTTGTTCAATCATGAATCAGAACGCAGAGGGTTAGAATTTGTAACCAGAAAAATTTCTCATGCAGCTGCAATGATAAGCAGAGGAAAACAGGAATTTGTAGAATTAGGCAACCTTGATGCAAAAAGAGACTGGGGACATTCCAAAGATTATGTGTATGCAATGTGGCTCATGTTACAGCAGGAAAAGCCGGATGATTTCGTCATTGCTACCAATGAAACAAGAACTGTCAGAGAATTTGCAGAAATTGCTTTCAAAGAAGCTGGAATTGACATTCTTTGGCAGGGAACGGGTTTGAATGAAACCGGTATCAATCAAGCAAATGGAAACGTTGTCGTTAAAATCAATCCTGATTTTTTCCGTCCGGCAGATGTGGAAGTATTGCTTGGGAATCCGGCAAAAGCAGAAACCATTCTCGGCTGGAAACGTGAAATTAGTTTTCAGGAACTTGTCAAGAGAATGGTACAAAATGACCTTGCCTTACTGGATACAGTAACTGATTGATGGGAGGAGGATATTTATGGGCATTAAAGAAGATATTGATACATTGTTAATTGAAACAAAGGCAGGAAACGCTTATGAAAAAGAGCCTGTTTTAGAGCTTTTTTCCAAAATGGCTGACCAAATCGAAGCATTAGAGGATGAAGCCAAAGAATTAGATAAACAACTTGACAGCAAGAAAATCCCTCATGCAAGTACACGTTCTACCAATAATTACCGGAATGTTCCAAAAGGGGTCTTGAAATCTCCTTTATTTGGAAAAGGTGTCAAGAAACAAGAGGTTTTGAACTATGTCAAAGAAATGATGGGGAGAATGGCGGAATTGCAGGACGATATTCAGCATAAAGAAAATTTGCTGAGAAATTTCAAGTAATACATGAAGATTGCATTTGATGCGCTCCCCCTATTAGGGAGAATGACAGGTATCGGACATTGTGAAGCCGGACAAATTCAAGCCCTCACTGCAATGCACCCCGAACATGAATATACACTCAACTATTTTGCAATCCGTCACTTACAGGAATGTGCCAAAAGTCTCAAACCCTACCTGAAACCAAATGTTACCGCAAGACACAGCTTTTGTTCTGCTTATGGGTATCGGGCAATTTCGACTTTCGTTCCTGTACCGTATTCGCTGTTTTTCGGCAAGCAGAACGATTTGACCCATTTCTTCAATTATATCGTACCGCCACACGTTGAAGGGAAAACAGTTGTCACCATTCATGACATGGTATACAAGGCATTTCCGGAAACGGTCAGAGGTCGCACCAAACAAATGCTTGACTGGGGCTTGATTCCATCCATGAAAAGAGCTGATAGAATTATCACGGATTCTGATTTTTCAAAATCGGAGATTATCAAGTATTATCCGGAATTTCAAGATAAAATCAGAGTGGTATATTGTGGGGTAAATACTGAAAAATTTCATCCTGTCACGGACTTTGAAAAAATTGCAAAAGTCCGTGAAAAATACCATATCCCTGAAAAGTATTTCCTTTATTTGGGAACAATTGAACCACGGAAAAATCTGGAACGATTGATTCAAGCCTATTCTGCATTTGTGAAAGAATATGATAATCCGGCTTCCTTGGTGTTGGCAGGTGGAAAAGGCTGGATGTATGAAGGCATTTTTGAGAAAGTGCAATCCTTACAATTGCAGAATCATGTTATTTTCACACAATATATTGATGAAGCGGACTTGTGCGCCCTGATGAGTGGGGCAATGGCTTTCACATTTCCGTCATTGTATGAAGGCTTTGGAATGCCCCCATTGGAGGCAATGTCATGCGGAACACCTGTTCTTGTTTCAAGCAGTGCCTCATTGCCGGAAGTGGTCGGAGAAAGTGCCGTCATTGTCAAGGCGGATTCCGTGCAATCGATTCAGGAGGGCTTGCATCAAATGCATGATAATTCCCATTTAAGGGAACGCTTACACCATGAAGGCTTAGAACGTGCCAAAAAATTTTCGTGGGAACACAGTGCAAATGAATTATACAAGGTATATCAGGAAATTTTGACCTGAAAGGGCTGAATTTATGAAGAAACCGCTCAGAATTTTAGAAGTCAACAAATTTTATCCGCCACATATCGGCGGAATTGAAACGCTCATCATGCAAAGAGCGGAATATTTCAGCAGTCAGCCGGATATTGAAGTGAAGGTATTAGTCTGTCAGGAACAAGGCAAGGGCATTCAGGAAACTGTCAAGGGAGTTTCCGTCACACGTTGCGGAAGTATGGGAACTTATTTTTCCTGTCCGCTTTCGTTTGCGTTTTTCCGGAAGTTTCGGGAAATGGCAAATTGGGCGGACGTTATCGAGATTCATACGCCGTTCCCCTTGGGAGATATGGCTTGTTTGCTGTCACAAACCAAAAAAAGGGTAGTTATCGCTTGGCACAGTGATGTTATCCGGCAGAAAAAGCTATTGAAATTGTATCAGCCTTTACTGCATGGATTCTTGAAAAGGGCTGATGCCATCATCACCGCCACACAAGGACACATTGACGGTTCAGCATTTTTACCGGAATTTCGGGAAAAATGCCATGTAATCCCCTATCCCTTTGACCCTGAACCCTATCTGAAAGCGAATTGTTCGCCCATCCTCACAAGAAGGCTGAAACATTCAGATTCTGTCAAATTGTTATTTGTAGGGAGATTGGTCTATTATAAAGGTGTCGAATTTTTATTGAAAGCATTCCGCAGGGTGAAACATTGTGAATTATTTCTCTGTGGGACAGGCAAGCTGGAAACGGAACTCCGCCAACAAGCCCACGGATTAAATGTGCATTTTCTTGGGAAATTGAATGATAAAGCCTTGAAATCGGCATTTTCCGACTGTGATATTTTGATTTTACCTTCCGTAGAAAATTCGGAAGCGTTTGGTATCGTCCAGCAAGAAGCAATGATTTTCGGGAAGCCTGTCATCAATACAGCACTTTCCACCGGTGTCCCTTTTGTCAGCATTGACGGCAAAACCGGAATCACCGTCCCCCCGAAAGACGTGAAAGCCCTTGCTATTGCCATCCAGAAATTAGCAGATTCTCCCGAACTCCGGAAGCAATACGGCGACAATGCCAAAAAAAGAATCTTACAGGAATATGATTACAAAAAGCGAATGCAAGAAATGATTGCTATACTTGCTCAAACCCCTTGAAAGGAGAAATCAGCATTGAATGTCTTGGTAACAGGTGCAGGCGGTTTTGTGGGGAAATACCTCATTCAGCAATTGCAAGCAGAAAAACAGAATCTATTTGCTGTGAAATTACCTCATGAAACATTGTCAGTCCAAAATGTGGCAATATCCAACCTTGATTTATTAGACGGCAATTCCGTGAAAGCCTACCTTGAAGCGTACCGCCCAGATGAAATTTACCATTTAGCTGCTCAAAGTTCCGTAGCCATTTCATGGAAAGACCCCCAAAAAACAGTAGATGTCAATATCAAAGGCACATTGAATTTATTGGATGCAGTGCGCACGGTGGAAAATTACAATCCAAAAATACTATTGATTGGTTCAGGGGAAGAATACGGTTTTCCCCTTGACAGCACCAAAGCTATCAAAGAGGATGAACCCTTGAAGCCTGTCAATATTTATGCTGTGACGAAAGCCTGTCAAAATATGATTGGTGCAGTCTATGCCAAAGCCTACGGCATGAATCTTGTGATGGTGAGGGCATTCAATCATATTGGTGCAGGGCAGTCAAGTGTATTTGTCGCTGCGGATTTTGCGAAACAAATTGCACAAATGGAAGCAGGCTTGCAACCGCCAGTTATGAAAGTAGGCAATCTTTCCGCAAAGCGTGACTTTTCCGACGTTCGGGACGTGGTACGGGCTTATACACTCCTTATGCAACATGGAACAGCCGGAACAACTTACAATATTGGGAGTGGTCAAGCCGTTTCGATTCAGGAATTGCTTGATATTTTGATTGGATTCAGTCAAGTTACAGTTACCATACAACAGGACAGCCAAAAAATGCGCCCTGTTGACGTTCCCTTGATTGAAGCGGACATTTCCAGACTGCAGAATGATACAGGATGGAACCCCCTATATTCGCTTAAAGATACCCTTTACTCTGTGTTAGAGTACGAAAGACAACAAATCCAAAAGCCTTGAATATCATCCAAGGCAATACAAAAAGAACAAAAGGAGGAAATACTCATGAAAAAAAAATCAAAAGCCATTGTCTATGAGCCTGTTTCCGGAATTGGAAAGAGCGGTCAGGCTTTACAGAATTTCGGCGACAAGCAAAACGCTTTGAATAAAGAATTACTGCACCGCCTTGATGCATTAGAGAGAGAAAATGCAGAACTCAAGAAAAAAATTGCAGACATAGAAACAAGACTTTCCCTCATGGAAAGTACATTTGTCGCCTTGCAAGAATGCATTGATGAACAGAAAAAAGAACAAGAATTGAACATCAAGCGTTTTGGACGTTGTGCAGCGGCTCTGGATGAAATGGACAGCGAAATCGACCAGCTCCGCCTGAAAACACAGCTCAATTCGAATGCCATTGACAGAATGGTGAAAAAATGGCTGTAAATAAAAATATTTTCGGGATGCTTTCAGGGCAGGAATCAGATGATTTCTTTGGTGACGTATTCGTCACGAGAACCATTTCTGCACAAACAGAACAGCAACTTGAACAGGCTCAACAACAGGCAGACCAAATGGATGAAAAATCCGCCCTTCCTGTCTGGCTTTCGATTGCAAAATGGTTTGATTTTTTAGGTGCGGTCACAATTACCTGTGGAGCATTGCAAGGAAATATTCAAACATGGGAAATCATTGCAATCGTTGTATTATGGGGAATTTACATAGGCTTAACCCTCTTGGAAAGAAACAAACAGAAACAAGTTGCCGTCAGTGACCAGTTCGGCGATTTCATGCAGGATGTTGACAAACTTACCTTGCAAGCCAAACAAGAGCTACATATTCCCGAAAATGCCCTTGATATGGATTTATTGATGTGCGCCTACAAAATGAAAGGTGACGAATTGAAAAGGGTGGATTCTGGCTTGACTTCTCACCTGAATCAGGAATTTTTCGTCTGGACAGAGAAAAATATGCTCTGTCTGGGTCTGTTAGATAAAGTTTGGGAAATCCCACTTGATTCGCTGAAATCCGCCACATTAAGCAAAGAAAAGGCTTCTTTCACTCAATGGCACAAAGAAAAGCCCCCCACTGACAAATTATACAAGCCCTACAAAATCACAGTCAATAGCTATGAACATATCTTCTGTAAATATTACACGGTCAATATTGAGGATGTGAAAGGGGAATTTGTCTTGCTTGTTCCTGTCTTTGAATGGGATGTTTTTTCAAAATTGACCGGATTACAAATGAAATCATAATCATTGACAGGAGGGGGAAAATGGCTGTCATGCAAGCTATTCAAAAATTATTTGGTGGCATTCGTATTCCGTGGAAATTTCTTCTTCCATTTTCTGTTATCATTGGAGTATATACAGGAATGGTATTGACAGTTCCTGCATTTGAGGATACTTCAATCCGTGATATTGGGGTTGGCTTTGAATGGTGGATTTTCTTCGCAATGGTCATCATCAGCAATTCAGAAACGCCCAAAGAATCAGCAATCAAAACTTTCATTTTCTTCTTGATTAGTCAGCCCATTGTATTTTTAGTACAGTCAGACGGAATTGACTTATTGCAACGGTATTATTTTGATTGGTTCATCTATACACTGTTTACATTTCCCATGGCATGGGTGGGATGGTACACGAGCAAGGAAAAACTATATGCACCATGCATTCTTTCTTTCGTGTTGATATACCTAACAAATCATGTTATTAGCTATGTCAAGCAACATCATGTTTTTTCTGCTGTATTTTGCATTGTATTATTTATTGTGCTGATACTTGCAATTATGAAGAATCGCAAATTGAGAATCATTGCTACAATTTTGGGTATCACATTAGGTTTGCTTGCGTGGCTGATACCTTATTTACTTAACAATCGATAGCAAAACCACAAAAATAAGGGCTTACCATGAGGCAAGTCCCTTTTTTTGATTTGTTTGCTTGTAGTCCGTTGTTTATCTCGGCTCGCAAATGAGCTTAATGGCGGTGCGGTCTTCACCGTCAATCTGAATGCTGGTAAATGCCGGAATGCAGATGAGGTCAATACCGATAGGGGCAAGATAACCTCTCGCAATTGCTACGGACTTGATAGCCTGATTTGCTGCGCCAGCACCCACTGCCTGAATTTCGACACTCTTGTTTTCACGGATAACACCTGCGATAGCACCTGCAACAGAGTTGGGGACTGAACGGGAAGAAACTTTCAATACTTCCATAAGAACCTCCTTGAGTAAATAGATAGTTTTTATATAGTGCCAAGAATGAGCTATTCTCATTCCTCTGTATTATACCACATTCTTGTAAAAATTGCAATAGGGTAATACAAATTTTGTGAATTATCTAATAATTAGAGGGGTAATTTTCGTACATTTACCACATTTTTTTTCAAATTCCACAATGACCCCATTCAAAAAACAGTCTCCTTCTGCCTCCTGAAAGCGTGTCGGAAGGTGCAAGCGCATTCTGTCAAGTGCAACATCTTTACGCACACCAAGAATAGAATCCTCTACTCCAGTCATTCCAACATCAGTAATATATCCGGTATGCCCTTCTAAAATACAAGCATCCGCCGTCTGGACATGGGTATGTGTACCCATGACAGCGGTCACACGTCCGGCGAGGTGAAAGCCCATCGCCTTTTTTTCGGAGGTTGCCTCTGCGTGAAAATCTACAAAGATACAGGGCGTTTCCAGCTGTTTCAGGATATTGTCAACCGTATCGAATGGGTTTTCGAGTGTCTGCATGAAAAGCAAGCCCTGTGCATTGATGACAGCAATCTGACAGCTTCCCATGTCTAGGATAGTGTAACCCTTTCCAACACAAGCATCCCCATAATTGGCAGGGCGGATAATACAATCATTGTCAAAAATTTTCCAGTCAGTTCGCCGTTGAAAAGCATGATTTCCGGTGGTGATAATATCCGCACCAGCACGGAAAATCTGTTTCGAGGAGTATGCAGTAATGCCATTGCCATTGGCGGAATTTTCGCCATTGACGACAGCAACATCAATTTGGTAATCCTTTTTCAATTTGGGTAATTGTTTTTGAAGGAACAAACAGCCGACTTCTCCGACAACATCCCCAATAAAAAGCAATTTCATTCTGAATCGTCCTTTCTTTGTTTTAATGCCTCCATCAAACCATTGAGGGTACTGGTATCATAAATTCCAACAATTTCATCAGCGGTCTTGCGTGGTGGCTGAGGTTCTTCCTCTTTTTTCTCGACAGGCTTTCCAGCGTGTTTGAGAACAGGAAGAGCTGCTGGTTGTGTGAGGATTCGTCTTGGAACAGTAGTAGACTCTTCGTCAATGTGAATTTCATAGTGTTTTTTTGGGGGTTCAGCAGATTTGGTTTCTTTAGGAGCAGAAGTTTTTTTAGAGGGCTGATTTTGGGAAGATTTAGGCTGATGAGGGGTAGAAGATTGTTTTTTATGGGATGCTGGTTTTTCGGGAGCATCTGATTTAGTAGGAGCTTTTTTAGTAGGTGGCTTTTGTTCTTTGGGTGGGGAATCTTTAGGAGGATTTTGGGGAGATTTTTGCTTAACAGTTTCGGTTTTTCTGACAGCTTTTTTGCGTGGTTGTTCGGTAGGGGGGGAATCTTTTGGTTTGGGATTTTTTTTCTTAGGAGCAACTTTTTCAGGGATGATTTGAACTGGTTGAGGGGGAGGAGGTAATACAAGATTGGATTCTTTTTCTGGTTCAGTCATCGGCTCTTCTTCCTCTTCGTCCTCTTCATCCTCTTCATTGTGAAGGAAATTTTTCACTCCCTGATAGGGAATCTGTAAAATCAATCCCGCAGTACAGGAAAGAATAAATGCAATTGGAACAACAAGATAACCAGCCCATAACCTTGGAATCAAGTCGGGAATCCGTTCACGCAAGGAAGGCATCATGATATTGATAACAGGGTCGCCCAATAACAATGCCGCCAATGCTCCACTAGCTGCACCAGCAAAAAATCTGTGTAAACTGCTGTCCCCTGTTTTCTCGCTGTGGAATAATTCCAATAAACACAAAGCAATACATAAATTTGGCATTGCTGCAATGCTATTGAGCCACGGACAGTATAATTCCCCTCTTTTCAAACTGCTGTCATATACAATCAATGTTTCACAAATCCATACAGCAACCATGATAAGTGTCACCAACGAACCATGTTTTCTTTTGCTGTATTTTTGTATCAATGCACCGCCAAGATATGCCGCTAATGGGAATAGCCCCTTACACCATTCTGAAAGCAAATAGGTATCTGAAATATAAAGCATTGGTTGAAGGGTACAAAGTGCAATAATCCCAAAAAAGCAAAATCGCTCTTTTCGGCTTGCTAATCCATGCAAAGAAGCATTCACAAAAGGCGCAGCCAATAACAGCCCGAAATACATTGCTGCAAAACGGCTTGTTTCTGTTGCACTGAATTGTATCACCGCTTGAATTTCCTGTGCATGAGAAAGAAATTCATCCAGCACAGCGGAACGCAAAAACAGTGCCAAAATACTACACACCACATAAATATAAATTAACCGGACAAAAATTTTGAAATATCCAGCAGAAAATTTTTTTCGGCTTAAAATATAGCCTGTCCCAGCCGAAAGCACCATTGCACCGGATTGACAGAAACATCTTGCAGCCAATGTTGGAATCGCTGTCCAATCTGCTACAGGTACACTTGAAAATCCGGCTGCATGAATATATTGCAACCCTAATAAAAGCATTACTCCAATACAGCATAAAATATCAATTCCGAGGTTTCTTTCCTTGTCCATATGCATCACTCCATTCAGTAAATTGCTACCCTTTTATTATACCATATTTTAGTGTCATTGTCACGGCTTTTTTTCAAAAAATGAAAAAAATGTACCGGACAAAAAATCCGGTACACTTTCAACTGACAGATATTTCGATTATTCAAATTCACTAGCAGAGAAAACGCCATCCTGATATACAACATGCCCCTCCCTGATTAACGGCAGAATCGTTTCCAAAATACGTCCTTCAGGGCAATAGCCACTTTCTACCAATTCACCAGCTGAACGAGGTGCATCCAACAAAGCCCTTAACAATGGGCGATACATCGGCTCAACACTATCAAGAATTCTCACTGCTTCTTCGTTCAATTCCTGTTCAGAGAATTTCACAAAGACTTTCTTAACCTTCTTCTTTGCATTCTTAGCTACAACTGCAGTAATATTTTCCTCTTTGAGTGTCATTGCCGGTTCAGAAGATTCCTCTTCCACTTCTTCTGGTTCAGGAGTAACCTCTGTTTCTACTTCTGTCACAATAGTAGCTTCCGGAATAATTGTGCGAATTTGCTCTACAATTTCGGGGTTATCTTCTGCTTTTACAGAAGTTGCAGTTTCAATCACAACTGCATCTGTATGGAGTGTTTGAACAGGAGGAATGTCATTTTGAGAAGATACCGCAAAATCGGGTTCTTCCTTTGTGGAAGGCTTTTCCTCTGTTTCAGTCTCTTGCTTTGTTTCCTCAGGAGCAACTTCCTCAGCAACAGTTTCCTCTTCTGTTGTAGCTTCGGTTTCTTCCTCATCTTCTTCGGATTCTTCCAAAGCAGCAGATTGTGCAGACTGTGCCTGTAACAAAACATCTCTTCCAACCTTGATAGCCTCGTCACTTTCAGCAACCATCACAGCAAGAGCAGCATCTTTATTTTCACCATTCTCGATGATTTCAGCCATCATTTTGGAGATGTACTCATCACCAGAACCAAACAAAGTGCAGGCAGCAGCCGTGCGGAGGGAATGCGCACTTTCACTGGAATCTTCCATCACCAAAGCCCCAGCACCAGTGGTATACACTGCGAATGCGATAAACGGCGATTGTTCCAATGTACCGCCCCATGCCTTCACAGAACGCTTAGCACTGTCGATATGATTGACACAGCGTTTCTTGTTAGGGTTCGGAGGAATCAGCACAGAAGGTAACATTTCATGATTCAATGCTGCAACTGTTCCACTACCAATGGAAACGGCTAAAAATTCCCCATTGGATTTCAAGGCAACTGCGGAAACAGTCGCTGATAAATCATCTACCGCATACTTTCCATTTTTTGCCTCTGCTTCATAAGCTGTCATCAACTCACGGAGTGCAGCATCTTTAAATTCATTTTTATCTGTGATGCGCCAAGTCCATTTATTCTGGAAAAATGCAATCATTGTCTCAACATTGATTTTGGCGGCTCTTCTGCAAGCAGCTGGTCTTTTAGTACCTACCGCACCATCCGCCACAACAATGACAGACAAATCTTCATCACAATATGTACCAGCCCGATTCAGGCTGACTTTTCTTTCAGGAGCAGGTGCGTCTGGACGCTTTCTGCTCGTCATATATCCAGCTCCAACTTTCATATTCCTGTTACCTCCCTTAAATCAAATTTTGTTCCTGATAGTCCAGAACAAGACGCTCAAAAAGATTTGTCCATCTTCTTGTACTGCATCCTGCGCCATTGAGATAGATACGCTCCATATCATTGACAAAGCTTTCCGGAATCCCTTCTGCATTCTGGAGGGCAGTCAGCATCAGTCCCAATTTATCAGCATCCTCTGCACCAAATAAAAGTTGGAAGAACAGGGAACGGAGAGAATTTTCAAGATTATCAGATTTAGCCCATGCAGTGGTGAGACAAGTTCCATCATGGAATACCAAAGTATTGGCAGCAACCGGAACATGCTTGTCATTTCTTTCATTGACCTGCTGCATGAGGTTGGCAGCCGCTAAAGTTCTGGTAAATAAACTTCCGGGGGCTGAGCTTGCAGTACCTGCTAACATATCCCCTTTCATTGGCAGGAGAATTCCCCACTCAATATCATCTGTTTTCTTACGGAGCAAAGTACCTTCACAAGGAACGTCAGATTCTTTGCTGACTACAAGGCTGCCGTCCTCTGTGATAAAAACACCGGTAATAATTTCATCTGAAAGGCTCAAAACATTTCCGTCTTTATCTGTCAAAAGGTTTTCAAGGTCGTGCATTTCTGCCAACGCCCTATCTGCTTCCCAAAGACCATTATAGTAGATTGCCGGATGATGTTCCTGAAATGACTTACAAAGAACTGATGCAAGCTCCCTTTGTGTTTCTGTACACGCTACAATCAATAAACGCTTTTCCGGCTGCATATGATAGATAGAACTAACAAGCTCTGGCGGTGTCATTGCTGTAACCTTGGATACATCCTCATTTTTCAGAGACAGAGGATTTACAGCACCTTCTTCAGTGATAACAGCTTCTGTATATTTTTCCAGAAGATGTATCTCCTCACTGGATAACTCTCTAATCTTCTCATCCATAGTGATTCCTCGCTTTCTTATTATGCTGGCTCTGCAACGAGGAAAATTTCCTCTTTTTTATGCCCAGCGATATATATTCTTATTATACCATCTTTTAGACAGGATTGTCAAGAATTCTGCGAAATCCTGCATGATTTTTTATTAAGCATTGTCTAGTTTGCCTAAATATTACCAGTATTTTTTTGCAGTTTGCATAAAAATCAAATCATTCTTTTTTCTCTTTATTAGATTTCCTATGATTTCTTGATTGTTTTCAAGGGAAAAAATTTTATTTTTTGGTTTGTTAGACAGGCTAACTGAATATTGTATTATTCCTATCGATATGGTATACTTACAACAATAACTTGATGCAAAGAAAGGCTGTCACCATGGAAAAAGATTTTGTTTATGCGGATGCTTCCGCCACAACTCCAGTATCTCAAGAAGTATTACAGGCAATGTTACCTTATCTAATAGAATCATTCGGAAACGCTTCCAGCATTTACCAGATGGGACGAAAAAATGAATCTGCGATTTTGAATGCCCGCACCACCATTGCACAATGTTTAGGTGCAAACCCCAAGGAAATCTTTTTTACTTCCGGCGGTTCAGAATCGGATAACTGGGCAATTAAGGGAACAACAGACATTTTGAAATCACAAGGCAAAAAGCATATCATTACCACTGCAATGGAACATCATGCCGTTTTGAATACTTGTCAATTTCTGGAAAAGCAAGGCTTTAAAGTGACCTATTTACCAGTATCATCCAATGGAATCATTGACCCTTTGGACGTGAAAAAGGCAATTCGAGAAGATACCGCCCTTGTTTCTGTGATGTATGTCAATAATGAAATCGGAACAATTCAGCCCATTTCTGAAATTGGTACAATCTGTCACGAACACGGCATTTTATTTCATACGGATGCAGTGCAGGCAGTAGGAAATGTGGAAATTGACGTTCAAAAGCAAAATATTGACTTATTGTCAATCTCAGGGCATAAATTCCACGCTCCAAAGGGGATTGGTGTATTATACATCCAGAACGGTGTCAATATTTCGCCACTCATTCACGGAGGAGGGCAGGAAATGGGGAAACGTGCTGGAACAGAAAATGTCGCTGGAATTGTTGGCATTTCCAAGGCTCTGGAAATTGCAGTCAGGGATATTTCCAAAAAAGTCGAAACATTAACCCCTTTAAGGAATCAGCTCATTGACGGTTTATTGCAAATTGAGGGAACACATTTGAATGGTGACAGAATTCAGCGTATTTGCGGAAATGTGAATATTTCCATTGAAGGCATTGAAGGAGAAAGCCTGATTCTGATGCTAGATATGCAAGGAATACAAGCGTCTTCGGGTTCAGCGTGTTCAGCTGGTTCATTAGAACCTTCTCACGTTCTGACGGCGATTGGTTTAGGCAGAGAATCGGCTCATAGCTCCTTACGGATGACATTCGACAAAAATTTTCATGAAAAAGATGTTGCTTACATTTTGGAAACCGTTCCAAAAGTTGTCAGTCAATTGAGAAGTATGTCCCCCCTCTGGAACGCAAAGAAAGGCGGTTTACAATGAATTATAGTGCAAAAGTCCTTGAACATTTTGTCAATCCCCGAAATTCCGGAGAAATTGAAAATCCTGATGCATTTGGAGAATCTGGTAGCGAAAAATGTGGCGACATCACCAAAATTTACCTTACCATTCAGGATGGTATCATTTCGGAGGCAAAATTTCAGACATTTGGATGTTGTGCGGCAATTGCTGTATCATCCGTCACCACGGAACTTTTACAAGGGAAAACCATTGAACAAGCAATGCTTTTGACAGAATCTGACATTGTTCAGGCTTTGGACGGCTTACCACCTGAAAAAATGCATTGTCCTCCTATCGCAGAAGAAGCGGTCAAATCCGCCTTGTTGAACTACCAGCAAAAACAAAAGAAACTGCTGTAAATTCAGCAGTTTCTTTCATTTTATTGGTATCAATGCCAGAAAATGAGCGTATTTTTCATTGTGTCGTAATAAGTGGGATTATGCACCATCAATAATCCGTCACGAATACCAAGAAGCATCACCCAAACTATCAATGCACTCAAAATCAACAAAATCAAAGTAATCACATAACGGTACATCTTGTTTTTGATGTCGGTTGTCCGAAGCAATACCACAATACACCCAATGAATAACAATGGTGTAATATCGCAGATGTAGCGAATATTCAAGCCACCCATGCAGAAATCCATCCATGCCAAAATCACCGGTACAATGAAACACAATGCAAGAGCAATATTTCTCTGACGGTTGGTAATGCCCTGATGAAATCCGCAAAGTTTCCGCTTGTAGGCAATCGGCATGAGACAAGCCCCAAGCATTGCAAAAGGATTCATTAACGCACTAAACACACCCTCCATATAAACATATGTCCCGTAGTTTCTCAGATGGCTACAGCTTGTTTGGAAATAAGGAAACGTGCCACGCATTTCAGGCAATTGCAAAAAATAATGCAAAAATGCCGATGGTAACAAGGATAACTGCAAATGATTGGCATTGACATTGCTGACAGTCAATTGATACGTTGCACCAAAATCAAACGGGGAACTGAAACGCTTTGCATTATATACCATGATTCCGCCAATTCCCACAAATAAAGGCAAAGCGAAACTCAATGCCTGTGTTATACGGCTTGCAATGGGTTCAGATTTTCTGCATAAAATCCCAAAGAAAAACGGCAATAAAATTGCTGCACTAATGCAAATGCTTGGTCTGGATGCCACTGTCAATGCCAATGCAAGACCACACCCAGCAAATAACAAACATCTCCATAATTTCTTTTTGACTGCCACACCCCATAGCCCTAACCATAATGTTAAAGCAAGGTAACACTGTGCTGATGCAACTGCAACAAAATATTTGTCAGAAAATTCCATGCAGTAATATGCCCCTGTACACGCTGTTAATGCGGGGAAAGATGCCAGTAATAACAGAAAGTTTGGTTTGGTTGTCATCAAGCGTACCGCTGATAATAACGCCATTCCCATGAAGAAAATGGAAAGCGTTGCAAAGAAATCATTTGCCATTCCAGTAGTTGGTATTTTCCCATGAGAAAGAATATAAGGTGCATAATAGGTTAAAACTGGTGCAATGCCGAAATAGCTGTAATAGTTACCATGATAATAAGCATAATCCCATGCAGCTGGAGTATTGAATTCTCTTCTTGCACTATTATCATAGGGGTTTTCGAGTTTTTCCAATTCTGGAGCGACTTCAATTTCAAGGGCAACCCTTCCATTATTGAGTGCATGAAACGTCTGTGTATAAGGGTCAGTCCATGGATATTGTTCTTCTTTGTGGTATTCGGTGAGTTCTTCATATTCTGTCACATCATAGAACTGCATCGCTGAAAAGGTACAAAGTACCACCATGATAATTGCAATTGCCTGATGAGGAGGCTTTCTCCAATCATAGGTGATAGCATACAGCCGAAATTGAATCACTGCCAATACTACCGTACAAATCCCCATCAAAAAAAGATACCGCAGTAATGAAAATTCATAAGGCAATGCAGGGACAGCTAAAATTTCATTCAATGTTACAGGGTTCGCAATTTGTGCAAAATGTAACCGCATAGAATACAGATTCCCATAAGGAGAAAATGACATCACACAAGCATCATCTCCCCCCAAAGTATAGGTATCTGCTACAATCTGATAAGCATAGCGGAAATTATCATCTTCCATATCCATCCATACATGAAATACTCTTGCATCCTTATCCACAACCTGATTCATATGGAAGATGAAACCCCTTGCATTTTGTGGGAGGTCATTCAGGAACATTTCACAATCTCCCTTGATAATGAGCTGATTTCCGTCTTTTTTGAGGTTATCCCCCTCTTCAAAGGTAATATCATCAATGGTTAAAGTGGTAATTTCTCTGTCAAGCGTGAAACTCTTTGCATTAAACACCAATACTTCCGCAGTCAAAACCACAACCCCACACAAAGCAAGCAATTTCACAAAAGAATGCAATTGCTTTTGATTTGGGAATAGTAACTTCAACATCACCAACAAAAAGGGTAACGATGTACTAATTGCAACCGCTAACGGATGGAAAAAATTTCCATACCGAAACATCAACATTGAAATCACCAGCGATAACAACATTAAAATGAATACTTCCCCTGCTACCAGCATACACCCACACCGTACAAAAAAATTAGCATCTGCAACCTGATTTTCGGGTATCAGTGTATGGAAGAATTTAGGAAAATGCAATGAATGAGTTGGGAGTGTCCACTTCTTTGCGATGAGATTCCCCATCAGAATAAACATCACTCCCCATAGTAATGGAAATAAAATATTTACCAGCATTGTTTTGTGATTCTGTCCAATCAGGACAGCTCCTTTCTTGTAATATCTGTATCTTAGTATATCACAAAACAGAACAAATTGCAAGTGTATAATTAGGTGCATCATAAAAAATCCTGCCTTTTCAATTGTAAAGGTAGGATTTTTCTTGACAAAATTGTTAGAATATGCTATAATCAATATTAACAAGGGTACACCAATACGGTAGGCGGTTAAATCCTGCTCCCAGATGGGAGTGATACACATATGACATGGAACGATTCTTTCCAGATGGTCATTGCAGTTTGCAATGTCCTTCTTGTATATGCAGCATTTCATGGTAACAACCATCACAACAAAAAGTAACCGCCCATAGTCTCCAAGCCAAGGGCGGTCATTTTGACTCAAACTTACGGGAGCTAACCGCTTACGGTGCGCCCTTGTTACTTATATACTATCACATTTTATGGAATTTGTCAAGACCTTTCCAGAATTTTTTCTTGACAAAATTGTCAGAATATGCTATAATCAATATTAACAAGGGTACACCAATACGGTAGGCGGTTAAATCCTGCTCCCAGATGGGAGTGATATACATATGACATGGAACGATTTTTTCCAAATGCTGATTGCTATTAGCAGTCTGTATACAGCTTATTGCGCATATTGCAATCGTCACAACAAAAAGTAACCGCCCGTAGCTCTTCCACAGCCGGACGGTTTTTTCAAACCTAGCAAAATGGGAGCTAACCGCTTACGGTGCGCCCCTGTTACTTATATACTATCACATTTTATGGAATTTGTCAAGACCTTTTCAGAATTTTTTCAAAAAAACACTTGCTTTTTCAGTAGAAATGCGTTATAATAGTAAACAGATAACATGTTGACTGAGAGAGTAGCTTTTTCCATTCCCATTCTACAGAGAAATGTACATCTGCTGAAAGTGCATTGTTTGGCGGAAATTGTGAAGTTCACTCACGAGTGGCACTGCCGAAGTATGCAAATATTGTAAGTGGTGATGTATTGCCTGCATTAAAGGCAAAGGAAGTGTTGGCTTCTGAACCAAATGGGTGGTGAACAAGTGTGGCTTGTCCCTTTGGGATGAGTCGCTTTTTTGTTGCAGTGATGCTGACAAATCAAATTTTATTATTTTATGAGGTGAAACTATGAAAGAACAACTCAAATCCATTGAGGAACGTGCAAGGGAATCCATTTCCGCTGTCACTGACCTGAAAGCACTGGATGACCTCCGTGTAAAACTGCTTGGCAAGAAAGGCGAATTAACCGCCATTCTCAAACAAATGGGCAAACTTTCCGCAGAAGAACGCCCAGCCATGGGACAACTCGCAAATCAGGTACGCTCACAGCTGGAAACCATGATTTCCGAAAAAACAAAGGCTTTACAGGAAGCCGCACAAAATGCCCGTTTGACTGCCGAAACAATTGATATTACCATGCCGGCAAAAAAGCCCGAAATGGGGCATTTACATCCGCTCAAAATCGTGGAAAATGAAATCCGTGAAATCTTTTTAGGAATGGGCTTTTCCATTGCTGACGGACCAGAAGTTGAATATGATTACTATAATTTCGAAGCTTTGAATCTTCCCCCTGACCATCCGGCAAGAGATACACAAGATACGTTCTACATCACAGATAATATTCTGCTGAGAACACAGACCTCTTCTGTACAGGTTCATGTCATGGAGACCCAGAAACCGCCTATCCGTGTGATTTCCCCCGGACGTGTGTATCGTTCTGATGCCGTAGATGCAACCCATTCGCCTTTATTCCATCAGGTGGAAGGGCTTGTGATTGATAAGGGCATTACCATGGCAGACCTTAAGGGAACATTGGAATTACTCATGCAAAGACTTTACGGCGATGATTGTAAAATCCGTCTCCGTCCGCATCATTTCCCCTTCACAGAACCTTCCGCAGAAGTTGACGTGATGTGCTTCAATTGTCATGGTGCTGGTTGCCGTATGTGCAAGAACGAGGGATATATTGAATTATTGGGTGCTGGAATGGTGCATCCTTGGGTGTTGGAAAACAGTGGCATTGATTCCAGTGTCTATTCTGGTTTTGCGTTCGGTTTGGGACTGGAAAGAATTGTTATGAGAAGATACCAGATTTCAGATATGCGCTTGTTGTTTGAAAATGATGTTCGTTTCTTGGAACAGTTCAGATAAGGAGGAACACCATGGAAACTTTGAAAGCACTCGCAGAAAGAAGAAGTATCCGCAAATATCAGGATAAGCCTGTCACGGCGGAACAAATTCAGGAAATTATTGATATTGCAAGATTTTCCCCCACTTGGAAAAATTCACAGACTGTCCGCTATTATGCCATTCTTGACAAGGCATTGAAAGACAAGATTGCAGAAGAAGGTACACTGAACTTTTCCAAAAATGCGAACAATATCCGCAATACCCCTGCATTGGTTGTTGTTGCCACCGTTGACGGAATCGCAGGCTACGAAAAGGACGGCACACCCACCACGGCAAAGGGTTCACATTGGCAGTCATTCGATGCAGGAATCGCTTGCCAAAGTGTTTGCCTGTCCGCTTATGATAAAGGGCTTGGAACGCTGATTATGGGAATCTATGATGAAGCGAAAATTGCTGAATTGATTGCACTCCCAGAGGGGCAAAGCATTTCGGCATTGATTGCCATTGGCTATGCGGATGAATCTCCCAACGCTCCCAAAAGAAAAGCACTTGACGAAATTTTGACCATTCTTTGAGAGGTGGGAAATGGAAACACCAAACAAAGAATATCAACAAAGTAAAGTCTATTGTTCTTTGTGTCCTGTAGGAATGTTATTGCTGGGAATGCTGGCATTCATAGTATTTTTTTTGGTAGTGGATGCCATTATTTTTGCATTCATCACTTTCAGCAATCATAACACAGCACTTGGCATCATTTCCCTGCTGATTGGTGCAGTAATAGCCGTCATTTTCGTAGTAGGCGCAACCCAGCACCTCCGCAAAAGAAAAGAAAGGTACACAGAACTGCATCAAATCAGCCTGAACACCTATTTACAGCTTGACGAGGAAGTCAAACAAACTCCGAAGCGTTACGACTGTTTATATGTGCTGAAAGACTTCATTTATAGTCCAGAATGTCAATTTTTGATTCCGTTTGAAAATTATCGTGAAATTTCCATGACAAAAACCCCTGTCAAATATAAATTTGTCCCTTTGGGTTATGACATGATTGTTGAATTTACCACAGAGCAAGACCAAAAATACAAAGTTCGCATTGCCATTCCTTATCAAAAGGATTTTGAAGAAAATTATGCTGATTTTATCAAGGAGCTGTATGCTCACAAGCTCCACCAACAAAAAGGTATTTAAGGAGGTTATTTATCAATGAATTTATCTATGAAATGGCTTGGCGATTATGTCAAGCTGGATACAACCCCAAAAGAATTTTGTTCTGCTATGACCATGAGCGGTTCTAAGGTAGAAGCATTTGAAGAAGAGAAAAAACGCTTAGAAGGGTTCGTAGTCGGGAAAATTTTAAGCAAACGAGTACACGAGAATGCAGATGCACTCTTTGTTTGTAGTGTCGATATGGGCGGAGAAGAGCCTGTACAGATTGTCACCAACGCCAAAAACGTCAAGGAAGGCGATTTCGTACCAGTTGCCACTATCGGAACAACGGTGACAGAAGGCAATCAGTCCATGAAAATCAAGGCTGCAAAGGTCAGAGGTGTGGAAAGCCGTGGGATGTTCTGCGGTCTGGAAACTTTAGGCTTGACACAGAATGATTTTCCCTATGCAGACCCTGAAAGCGTTTTCGTATTACAAGAAGATTGCAAAGCAGGGCAGGACGTAGCCTCTGCATTGGGAGTGGATGATGTATCAGTTGAATTTGAGATTACATCCAACCGCCCCGACTGTTTGAGCGTTATCGGGCTTGCCAGAGAAGCATCAGCAACTTTCAATGTACCGCTGACTGTCAATGAACCCAAATTCACTGGTTCAGATGAGGACATCACAAAAACATTGTCTGTTGAAATCCAGAACAAAGAAAAATGCACTCGTTATTGTGCCGGACTGGTCAGAAACGTGAAAATTGCACCATCTCCACGTTGGATGCGTGAGAGATTGAGAGCATCCGGCGTTCGTCCTATCAACAATCTGGTAGATATTACCAATTATGTCATGCTGGAATATGGTCAGCCTATGCACGCATTTGATTTGCGTTTTGTAAAGGATGGGAAAATTTGTATCCGCAACGCTCAGAACGGCGAAAAGATTACTACCCTTGACGGGATTGAACGTGAACTCAATGACAATATGCTGATTATCGCAGATGCTGAAAAGCCGATTGCAGTCGCTGGAATCATGGGCGGAGAATATTCCGGAATCATGGAAGATACCGTTGACGTTGTTTTCGAAAGTGCCTACTTTGAGCCGGTACAGGTTCGACAAACCGCAAAGAAACTCGGCATGAGAACAGATGCTTCCGCACGTTATGAAAAGGGACTTGACGAAACCTCTATGCCCATCACTTTGTCAAGGGCATTGCAACTCGTTCAGGAACTTGGCGCAGGTGAACCAGTCGGAACAACCATTGACGAAAATTATTCTCATCCAACCCCTAACCATATTCCATTTGATTCCGCATGGATTAACGCTTTCCTTGGGGCTGATATTCCAGAAAGTGACATGGTGAAATATTTGGAAAGCCTTGACATCAAGGTAGAAAACGGCGAATGCATTGCACCGTCTTTCCGTATTGATTTAGCACGTCCGGCGGACATTGCCGAAGAAGTCGCCAGAATTTATGGCTACAATAATTTACCCTCTACCGTCATTACAGGCGTTGCAAAGGCACAATTGACCCCTGAACAGAAATTCACTCGTACCATTGAAGAAACCGCTGTCAGTGTCGGCTGTGATGGCATTTTGACCTATTCTTTCACCTCCCCAAAAACATTCGATAGAATCAATTTACCAGAAAATTCCCCCCTCCGCAACGCTACTACTATCACAAATCCCCTCGGAGAAGATACCAGCGTCATGAGAACCACCACTATCCCCAGTATGCTGGATATTCTCGCTTCTAACTACAGCAAGCGCAACCCGAAGGCTTGGCTTTATGAAGTTTCCAAAGAATACCATCCGACTGAACCCGCCAAACTTCCCACTGAACCGCAGGTATTGACAATTGGATTATATGGCGGTGATGCTGATTTCTTCCTGCTTAAAGGCATGGTAGAAACAATCCTTGAAAAAGTCGGCGTTACCAATCCAAATTATATCCGTCCGGAAAATTCCGACGAAAAGAACGCATTCCATCCCAATCGCAGTGCAGAAGTATATGCAGGTGAAACTTACCTCGGTATCATGGGCGAAATTCACCCCAATGTATTGAAAACTTACGGAATTGGTGTCCGTGCATACATTGCGAAAATCCAGATTCCGGAATTGTTCGCTGTTGCCAATAACGAAATCACTTACAAGCCATTGCCGAAATTCCCTGCTATGACTCGTGACATTTCTCTTGTTTGTGATGAAACTATCCCAGTTGGCGAACTTGAAAAGACTATCAGTGAAGCTGTCGGAAAGTCCCTTGAAAAGATTGAACTCTTTGACGTATATCAGGGTGAACAGATTGCAAAGGGCAAAAAGTCCGTTTCTTTCTCTATTATCATGCGCAATGCAGAAGAAACCATGACCGCTGAACAGGCTGATTCTGCTATGAAACGTGTATTGAAGGCATTGACCAAACTCGGCGCAAATGTCAGAGAATAATTTTTTGAAATATCTCCCCAATTTAAGATACATTTAAGCTTTTCATGCTACAATATGTTACAAGATAACAAAAGAATGATAATCCCCTCTCAATAAAAGATATTTCGCACATACCCCACATTCCCCCGTGGGGTATCCGTGTATCAGAAAGGACTGACAACTTTATGAAACGACTGATTCCCCTTGTAACAGCTTTCACTTTATTACTTTGTGGATGTTCTTCCACTTCCAGTGAAACTTCCTCACAAGTCACCACAGAAACCGTTGCAAAAACTCCGGCTTCCCCTATGACCGTGACTTTTCTCAAAGTCGGAAAAGCAGACGGCATGATATTACAGACTGAAAATCATGCAGTTATTATTGACTGTGGAGAAAAAACAGACGGCTCTAAAATGGTGGATTGCCTCAACGAAAAAGGCATCACAGAAATTGACTGCATGATTCTCACCCACTACGACCAAGACCACATTGGAGGAGCAGCGAAAGTCCTCAATAATTTCCATGTTGCACAGGTCATTGCTGCCGATTATACGGAGGAAAGCAAGGAATATACCAAACTTGTGGAAGCAATGGCAACACAAGACCTTTCTTTCACCATCCCCACCAGTACCATGGAATTTACTTTTGATGATGCACAATTCACCGTCTATCCCCATATCGCCAAAGATTACAAAGACGGTTTTGATAATAATTGTTCTCTTGTCACCAAAGTTACCCACGGCGGAAACATTCTCCTTTTCACAGGGGATGCAATGCAGGAACGATTGACCGAAATCATGAACCTTGGAGACTGCGACCTGCTCAAAGTCCCCTACCATGGCAGAGAAATTGCCAATCTTCCCGAATTCCTTGACAGTGTTACCCCTGAAATTGGTGTTATCTCCACAGATGACGAGAATCTTTCCGAAGTAACCGTTTCTGAACTCTCTGAACGAAACATTGATACTTATATCACTTGTCAGGATGGATATATCACCGCTGTCAGTGACGGCTTGACAATTTCCATGTCAAAAGCTGGACTTGTCAAGGATGAAACCACCAAAATAGAAGCAGAGAACGAAGAGGAAGAAACAGAAGCAGAAGAGTAAAAGAAATACTTGACATTCCCTGAAATAGTATGTTATAATAGAATCATATTACAATGGAGGTGCATTTTAATGCCATTTATTAACATCAAAACCAATCAGCCTGTCCCAAAGGAAAAACAGGAAGCTATCAAATCCGGATTAGGGAAGGCAATTACAACCCTTGCCGGAAAGTCTGAAACATGGCTCATGGTAGGAATTGAGCCGGAATATGTTCTCTATTTTCAGGGAACAGATGCGCCAGCAGCAATGGTTTCTGTAAGCGTTTATGGAAATGGTTCACCCTCTGCCTATGACAAATTGACTGGACAAATCAGTGGTATTTTAAATGATGCGCTGAATATTCCGACAAATCGAATTTATGTCAGCTATTCCGGTACACCCGATTGGGGTTGGAACGGCGGAAACTTCTAAACAGAAAAGCCCTCCCGAAATGGGGGGCTTTTTGATTTATGGATTGAGGAAATCGTTCATGGTAATTTGTACACGAGGGTTTCCGTTTTCGTCGTCGTCAATCATGACAACATTTTCCATGGTAATGGGAGTATTAGGAGTCGCCAATTCTCCGCTGGCATTATAGGAGCGTTCGACTTTCAGGAAATTGTCAACAACTTCCATTCCTTCGGTGACTTCACCAAAAGCGGCATAATTCCCATCAAGGAAAGAACAGCTGTCATCATAACAAATGAAAAATTGACTGGATGCACTGTCAAACATTTGGGAACGAGCCATAGAAACAATACCTCTTTTGTGAGAAAGGGTATTATGAACGCCATTAGCTTCGAATTCACCCTTGATATTAGTACCGCTTCCGCCTGTACCTGTTCCCATTGGGTCGCCACCCTGTGCCATGAATTTCTCCACAACACGGTGGAAACCGATTCCATTATAGAAGCCATCATTCACAAGCTTTTCGAAATTTTCGCAGGTAATGGGAGCTTGTTCAGGGTAAAGGGTAATAATGAAGGTATTACCAACAGCAGAATCTGCGCTATTTTCTGCCACATTTTCCGTAGCGGAAGAAGTATTCGCAGTGTTGCCACATCCAGTCAATAAACCAGTAAAGGCAGAAAATGCCAAAATTCCAGCAAATAATCTTGTTTTCATGTTTGCAATCTCCTTTCAATCAAAAGCCCCCACACAATGGAGAGGGCAAAAAGTAAATCAGTCTTTTTTATTTTTCTTTTCAAGCCAAGTTACCGCCATGTCAAGCGCATCATAGAGGCTATCACGCTCGCCATTTTTGATGATAGCTTGTGTGGGGTCAAGAGTATCATCCGTTGACATCAAGTAAAGCTGAACCTGACCAGCGACATAATAATTTCTGACTTTTTTAGTTTTACCGGCTTGCAGGCGTACAACATAAGGGTCACTCATAAACCCGAAATACATTTCATTGCCCTTGCGTACAAGGGGATAGCCTTTGTAGCACATAAAATTCATCAATAGGACACTCCTTTCATAGATAAAAATCAATTATTGCCAAGAGGTCTTAAATTCCTCCTCTGCATTATCAAAGATACTAAGGTTATAGATTAAGGTATCAAGAGCGGATGAGCGGATAACATAACTAGCAACCCCATTTCTTGCTACGATTGTTTTCAGGTCAGAAACACGATAGAAGCTGATAGTATAGTCATCTCTTCCATTTTGTGAAAGAACATGCACTTCTCCATCCGGTTCACCTTCGGGGAGTTCCCCAATATAGAACTCTTCACCATAGATGCTCAGTAAAAAGCGATACAACAAGCGGAAACGTTCTGTTTCACAGGGAGAACCATTTTTAGTCACGACATAATTTTTTTGTTCCGTGCCTTCTCCCTCGAAATTCAATGTCATACCACCAGCGGAAACCTCCAAATTGGAAAGCGTCCACACATTGGTAGAAAAGATATTTGCAGAAGTAATATCCCCCGGTTGAACCGTCGCCCATATGTCATTATCAGCAGATACTCCATAAATGAGATTCACACCATCAAGCGCAGTATAATAACATTTCTTTCCTGCTTCGGTTTGATAGCTGTCGCCAATGCTAAGAAGGTATTCTTCTCCGTTATCACATTTCACATTGACCGTACAGAAAGGGTCAGAAAGTCCGGTTTTATCGAAATCCTGTTCTTCGGGATGAATCACAGCGATTTCTTCAGCTGTCAAGCCAAAGATACCATTTGTCACATTGACCGACTTTTCCACATTGAGATAAGAGAACACAGGTTCAAGCATCATATGAGTGGCTGCCGTACCGCCGGCAGTATCATCATTTGCGCCCTCATAATCATATTCAAGGTAAATATCCCAATCAAGGTCTTTTCTTTGAATGCGGACAGCTTCAACAATCGGATAATTGTTATCATCCGGCTTTTCAAGGACAGTTTTGGAGATGAACGCATCAGCGGTTTTCTGGTAGTTCATAAGATAAGACGACATTACCAGATAAACATTCCCATTCCATTCACAGTAGCTTTTTCCTGAATTGGTAGGAGAAGGGTCACCAATTTTCAACTGAAAGACATTGCCATCTGCATAAGTGAGTGCAATTTCAGCGAGAGGCTTTGCAAGCCCATATTTTCCCAAATCGGAAGGCGATTCCTCAACAAGTTCTGTTGCATTGAGTCCGCTTCCATTATTTGCAAGGGTATACAGCAAATCATTATCGAAATTGACATCATCATATCCCTGCACAGCATAAAGGGGCTTTTCGCCGTCAGCCTTTGGCTTTTCTGTTTGAACGACAGTAAATTCATCAGTATTTTTGACTTGTATCTTAATGACATTATTGGTTGTTCCTTCATTAAGGGGAATCCCTTTGTCTTCATCATCCGTGAGACTATCAAGGAGGGAACTATTATCAATATCAGTTTCAGTATTTTGATTCATCATACTGACACCAACAGCACCAGCAATCAAAGCCACTAACACAACCGCACCAATGATAAGCCCCTTACTGTTTTTAGACAAACCGCCCTTTTGAACTGTCTGTGTGACTTGTGCCGTACTGCCAAAAATAGTATCTGCTTCGGCTGTGGCATTTTCCGCCAATTCTTGGGGATTTTGTTTTTCTTCACTCATTTGTTGCGTCTCCTCATAATTACAAATACACCAATTGCCATCACAGCTGCCGGAACGGCAAACACAACGAAAATAGAACCACGCATATCACCAGTAGTCATATTCAAAGTTTGTGCAGTGAGTTGTTTTTCAGCAATAATCAAACCGCTGTCTTTTCCAGCCATTTGGTTGACAGCACTAATGAAATATTGCGCATTATTGTAAGATGCATCCTGCATTAAATAATAATCCGCCAACATCATAGACCCCATGACCATGACAGAACTTTGATGAGGAATGTTGTCAATATATTCTTTTCGAACAGAAACGCCCATGACTGTCTGTGCGCCAGCAGATTCTTTTTTATTGTTGTCGGTCTTTTCGCCCATTTCATTCAAGTAAACCGTTTCGGAGGTTTTCAGCAATGCGGAAGTAATACCACCGCCCTGAGATTCCCACAAAAATTCAATGGGTCTGCAAAGTGGCGCAGCAATTGGGAGCGCAGCATTATCCAGCCCGGTAGCATAACTTTCATCCTCAATCGTTGCCAAAGGTACAGCAGCATTTCCCAAAGCTAAAGTCACTTGTTGTGCTGCGCTGTCGTCGCCTTCCAAAGCAAGATTTTTTGTGACGGAAATTCCCCATGTAGAAAGGAGTTCGTCAAGATTGGGAGTATTCCCCTGTGTAAAATCAGCGATATATAGCATATTTCTGTTATACTCGCCATCATTGTAGAGGAAAGCGGAAAGCTTATCAATCGCTGTAGAGGTCAAATCATTGATAGGCGCAGGCAAAATGACAAGGTCATAAGTTTCAGGGCTGAGTTCGTCTGTATAAATGTCAACTTCCTGTACATCATAGCCATTTTTTGTCAAAGTCTGTCCCATCATACCAATGGAGTAATAATTATAAGTCTGATTGTAAACAGGTGTTCCGTTCGCCTTAGAGAGAACAGCCACTTTCACAGGGTCAGCATCTGTCACATACATCAAAGCAGCTGTCAGATTCTGTTCCCCTGTAAATCCTGTAATACTATCTTCTAAGCTACCCTGTCCATAATAGCGATAGTAATACAACTTTTCTTGGTCATAGCTGAATAAATTTCCAGCATTGACAACACGCATTTTGGAATTGTCATTTGCATCAGAGATAATAATATCCCCCTCTGTCAAAGAGCCGGAATAATTTTCCTGATAAGTGTTGACAATATCCGGATTGGTAGAAGGGTCAACAAAAGTCAAGTGTACCTTGTCCGAATACTGTGCATACTTTTCCAGCAATTCGCCTACCATTTTCATAGAAAGACCGCTTGTCTGAAAACTGCTTTCGGACATTAACACCGTGAAATTCACATCTTGTTGCAATCCCTGTAAATAGTTGATAGATTCATTGGAAATTTCATAAATTCCATCCTCTGTCAAATCCAATTTCAGAGGATATTTTTCCATGAGTCCGCTCACAAGAACATTCACCACTACCACAATCGCAGTCACTACACAAGTAATTGCAGTAGCAAGCGCACCATAGCGGAGTTTTTTCTGTGTACCAGCGGACATTTTTTTCTTTTCTTTTTTGGTTTTTTCAGGTTGGGAAGGTTCAGGGGTAGGAAGTGCCTCTTCTGTATCTTCTGTTTGCTCATTGATATTTTTTTCTAATTCACTCATATTCCTGCCTCCTTAACTCCAGCGACGCTTTTCGAATACTCTCACAGTGAAGAAATTAAACAGAACTGCCACGCTGATGAAAAATAACACACTGGAAAGATTGAAAATCCCACAGGTAAATTCATAGTATCTCGTATAAAAAGACAGGTCATACAAAAGATTCTGCAACCATGTAATATTGTTTAATCTTGCTGCCAATAAGTCAATCAAGAAAAATAACAACAAACATACCATTCCGCCTACAGCAGCTGCAATCTGATTTTCTGTCAAAGAGGATACAAATAAGCCAACGGCAATAAATGCCCCACCAACTAATACAATTGCTAAGAAATTAGAAAATAATGTCATCCATGCCACTGTCCCAAAAATAGAAAGAATCACCCCATACAAAAAGCCAATACTTACAGCAATCAAGAAAATTGTCAATGCTGCAAAGTACTTGCCTAATACGATTCCTGTCAAGGAAACAGGCGCAGTCAATAAGCCCTGTTCCGTTTTCTGCTTTTTCTCTTCACTGAATAAGCGCATTGTCAAAATCGGTATCAAAAAAATACTGATAATGAACATGGTTGAAAATACCCCTGCTAAATTCACAGAACTTGCTGCTAAATTATCCATGGTAAAGAAAAAACCACAAATAATATCAAATACTGCCAAAAACACATAGGCAATACTTGAACTAAAGAAAGCACCGATTTCACGGCGATAAATTGCGCCCATTATGCATTGCCTCCCTTATCTTGATTCATTTGTACCTGTTCGCCCATAGTAATTTTCAGGAAGATGTCTTCGAGAGTCATTTCCATGGTTTTAAGGAGCAGGATGTTCCAATGATTTTCCCTTGCAATGCGGTTAATTTCATAACGAATATCCTGATTTGGCAGTGCTTCAATCTCATACTCCCAGATACCCTTTTCTCGCTCCATATCCGCACGAACATACTGTATCCCCTCAATGGTACGGATAGCCTGCAAGACTGCTGCCTTTTCGCCGTCCATTCTCACCATGATTCTATGGTCAGTAGCGACTTGATTGGAAAGATTGGATGCAGTATCATCAGCGGCAATGACACCATGATTGATAATAATAACACGGTCACAAACTGCCTGAATCTCTGAAAGAATATGAGAACTTAGAATGACTGTATGATTTTTCCCCAATCGCTTAATCAGGGTACGAATTTCAATAATTTGTTTCGGGTCAAGTCCGACTGTGGGTTCATCCAGAATCAAAACAGGCGGATTATTGATTAAAGCCTGTGCCAGCCCGACACGCTGTTTATAGCCTTTGGAAAGGTTCTTGATAAGACGGTTTTCCACGTCCTGAATCTTGCAGAGTGTCATCACGTCTTTCATGTGGGAACGTCTGGGAAGTCTGCATTTTTTCAGGTCAAAGACAAAATTCAAATACGAATGCACGGTCATATCAAGGTAAAGCGGTGGAATTTCCGGAAGATAACCAATATAGGATTTCGCCTTAATAGGGTCTTCCAAAATATCAACACCGTTAATCAATGCTTGTCCGGAAGTAGAAGAAATATATCCGGTCAGCATATTCATTGTAGTAGACTTTCCAGCACCATTAGGGCCCAGAAAGCCTAAAATTTCGCCGTCGTTTACTGTGAAACTAATATCGTTGACGGCTTTTTTATCACCATAATGTTTTGTCAGATTTCTGACCTCTATCATGGAAGTTAAGACCTCCTTTAATGGAATTACGTTACTATTATAAAGTATCTATGTGTCAGAATGGTGAAAGCTCTTTGAAATTTGTCTGCAAGCATTCAAATCTTGATGCATTTGCTGAGTTAATGCTTCCACAGAGGAAAATTTCTGTTCGGGTCTGAGAAAATGCCACAAAACAACCTGCAACCTCTGCCCATACAAATCGCCGGAAAATCCGTCAATGTACGTTTCAGCAAGGGGCATTCCGCAATAATTGACTGTGGGTTTTCTGCCAATATTAGTAATAGATGGAAACCAACCTTTTGGCGTTCGGGTACTGGATGCATAAACTCCATATGCTGGAATCAGTTGACCCTCTCCGAAAATTTGGTTGATAGTCGGGAAATCAATTGTCCGACCTAATTGTGCGCCGTGGGTGACTTCCTGTAAAATCAGATACGGTTCACCAAGTAAAATATTCGCCTTTTCGAGATTCCCCTCTTTCAAGAGTTTTCGAATTTCCGTAGAAGAAACCGTTACACTGTCAATTTTGACATCCTCGACAATCTCCAATGTAAAGCCATAAATTTTGCTGAACTCCTGCAAATCATTGACATTCCATCCGGCATTTTTCCCAAAACGAAAATCATGCCCGCAACAGAGGTATGATGCGTGTAGCTGTTCACAGAGAATCCGCTGAACAAATTCTTCCCCTGACATTTCGCATATTGTCTCAAAAGGCGGTGCAAGAATCCGTTCCATCCCACAGTCATTTTCTAACATCCATATTTTGGTATTGGTGGAGTAAATCCATTCCGCTTGTTTTTGTTTCGCCATTTCGGCACGGAATGTAAAGGCGGAAGGAATCAGCCCATTTTCTTTTTGATGGTATGCCATTTCTAAAACTTTTCGATGTCCAAGATGAACCCCATCAAATAATCCCATTGCAACTGCTGTTGATTTTGTATGCATATTCAAAAGCGTTCACCTCTCTGAAAGATTGCGTTCAATTCTAAGGCAATCGTTTTCGAAATCAGTCACAGCCGTTCCAAGAAAACCATCCGGCATTCCGTACACAGAATACCGCTTTGCATTGGAAAGCTGGTGTTTCAATTGAGAAAGCCCCAACTTGACACCATTCTTATAATGAATGGTCTGTTTCTCGTCAAGGTGAATTTTCGGCAAGTCATCAAACGCTTTTGCAATGGGGAGAATGACGCTTTCTATATTGCCACTATCTGCCAATTTCTGAATTTCATCCAAAGTATGACAATCAGCAATTGAAAAGCCACTTGCAGAAATGCGCCTTAAATCGGTCATGATTGCACCACAGCCCAAACCTTGCCCCATATCGTGAATCAAAGTCCGCACATAAGTCCCCTTACTGCAATGAATCTGTACCGTACCAATTCCAGTGATTTCTTGAAATTGCAAAAGCCGACTTTCATAAACAGTAATTTCCTTTGCTTTGCGTTCAATTTCTTTGCCCTGTCTTGCAAGTTCATACAGTTTTTTGCCGTCCACCTTGACAGCGGAATACATAGGAGGAATCTGCATGATAGTTCCATGAGGTAAAACCCTTGAAATATTGCTTTCTGTAACACTGGAAAAATCACGGATTTCCAAAATATTCCCCGTACTGTCCTGTGTGTCGCTGACTTTCCCAAGCTGAAACTCTGCGATATAAATTTTATCTTCATTGGGGAGGATTCCGCAAGCTTTGGTAGCATAGCCCACAAAAACCGGCAACACTCCGGTTGCCATCGGGTCAAGCGTACCAGCATGACCCAGACGGCGCATTTTTAACATTCCTCTCAATTTTGCAATCACATCAAAAGACGTGAAATCTTTCGGCTTATCAATCAATAGAATTCCATTCATAGTGCAGGTTCAACCACTTTCAGGAGTTTTTCACGAATTTCATTCATTGTTCCGGAAAGCGTGCATCCGGCAGCTTTGACATGACCGCCACCGCCTAATTTTTGGCAAATTTCAGAGACATTGACATAATCCGTGGAACGCATAGAAATTTTATAAACCCCTCTTTTTGGTTCACGGACAGTAATTCCGACCTGAACCCCTTCCGGCTGAGTAGACAATGTTGTCAAGCCTTCCATTTCGTTAATGGTAATGCCGTTTGCTTCGCAAATATCCAAAGTTGCCCATACAAGGGTAACTTTTCCCTCAAAATAAAATTCCATATCTCGGAACATTGCAATTTCAACTTGCAATTGCGCACGGCTTTTGACAGTGAACATTTCACGGTTAATCAAATCATAACGAATATTGGGAAATTCTTTCATCATTTCCGCTGTAAAAATATGCGCTTCAGGGGTTGCACAGGAATACTTGAAACAGCCTGTATCTGTTGCAATGCCGGTATATAGGCATTTGGTAATTTGTTCCGTAAATGTCACCCCCATAGCACGATAGATTTTATACAGCACCTCACAAGCGGAGGAGGCATCCGGTTCAAGCATCAAATATTCTGCATATTCCCGATTGGAGATATGATGGTCAATGCAAATATTGACACAATTTCCATATCGTTCCTCTAAACCGCCAAATAATGCCGTTTCTGCAACATCCACGGAAATAACGCATTTCGGCTCAAAATCCTCTTCCGGTTCTTCTGGTAAGAGAAAGTGAAAGCGTTTCGGAATTGGGTCATCACACAATACCTTTGAACGAATTCCCAATTGACGGAATACTGCTTGCAGGGAATACCCCGAACCAATACAGTCCCCATCCGGTGTACGGTGAATGAGAATATGCACATCTTCACAATGTTTCAGCATTTCCGCTGTTTCCTGAATGGTGAGCTTTTTCATTCGTTTCCCCCTTCCATTTTTTCCAATTTTCGGGTAACTTCTGCACCTCTTGCAATGGAATCATCTGCAATGAAATGCAATTCAGGGCTTTTCCTCATTTTCAGCCGTGCAAAGAGTTCACGGCGGATAAATCCTGCGGCACTTTTCAGTCCCTTGACAGATTGCACAGTGTCCTCCCAGCCATTCAAGCTAGAAACATATACTTTACAATGTGAACCATCTCCGGCAAGTTCCACACGCACAATCGAAATCAGACTACTGACACGAGGGTCTTTGACCTGTCGGAAAATATCGGTCAATTCTCTGTGAATGTCCTCTGACATTCTGTCATTTTTAAAACTTGGCATCTGGTTCTCCTTTAATTCAATTAGATGTTTTCGGGGTTTGCAATGGTATAATCATCACTTTTACCGAAATCTGTTTCTTCTGCAAAGGCTTTCAAATCTGCTGTACCCTCATCATAGGAAATCAATTCTTCTGCGGTGATGGGGGTAGTCACGTCTGCGAGTTCGTCAGTTTCAGGTTCTTCAATTGCCGGACACTGCCCCAACAGAATCCTCTTAACAGATTCAAAGAAGAAAATATCAAAAGGGCCAAACTCTTCCCATGCTAATGCCTCATCACAATATTGAAGCATATCTTTGGTACTCATTCTGTTATATTCCATGTTATAGCTCCTTGATTATTCAGGGCGGTATTCTTCCATGACATACGCTTCGAAAATATCCCCTGGTTTGATGTCGCTGAATTTCTCCAAAGAAATACCGCATTCATAACCGCTGTTGACTTCCTTGACAGCATCCTTGAAACGCTGCAAACCTGCGATATGGTCATCAGCTACAATAATTCCATCACGAACAACACGAATCATACTCTTATTTGTCAGTTTTCCATCAAGGACATAAGAACCGGCAACCGTTCCCACGCTGGAAATCTTATAAATCTCACGAACTTCGGCTTTTCCGAGAATCACTTCACGGAATTTCGGTGCAAGCATACCCTTCATAGCAGTGGTGATTTCCTCAATGGCATCATAAATAATGCGATACAAGCGAATGTCAACGCCGTCTCTGGCTGCACTTTCCGCAGCACCATTATCAGGACGAACATTGAACCCAACAATAATGGCATTGGATGCATTGGCTAACATAACATCACTTTCCTTGACTGCGCCCACTGCACTATGAATGACACGGACACGAACTTCATCATTAGAAAGCTTTTCCAGAGATGTCTTGACAGCTTCCGCTGAGCCCTGTACATCCGCCTTAACAATAATTGGCAATTCTTTTGTTTCGCCTTCTGCAATCTGACTAAACAAGTTATCCAATGTCAATTTTGTAGAACTTGATTGGAATTGAGCCTCTTTGAGTTCATGCTTTCTTTGGTCAACCAATTCTTTTGCAAGTCTCTCATCTTCCACCGCATCAAAAATATCACCAGCACTCGGCACTTCATCCAAACCAGTAATTTCAACAGGCACAGAAGGCGCAGCTTCTTTGACAATTTTTCCGTTGTAATCCGTCATGACACGGACTTTTCCCACGGAAGTACCAGCAATGATAATATCCCCAGTATGCAAAGTACCCTTTTGTACCAGCAACGTAGCGATAGGACCTCTGCCCTTATCAAGGCGAGCTTCTACAACAGTACCCTTTGCAAGGCGGTCAGGGTTTGCGGTCAATTCCTTGACTTCTGCCACAAGGAGAATATTTTCAAGCAAATCGTCAATACCCTGCCCTGTTTTCGCAGAAACCGGAATACAAATCGTATCACCGCCCCATTCCTCACAAACAAGACCATATTCTGTTAATTGTTGTAATACTCTGTCAGGGTTAGCGGCTTCTTTGTCCATTTTGTTAATGGCAACAATCACGGAAACTCCAGCAGCCTTAGCATGGTTAATGGATTCGACAGTCTGGGGCATGATACCATCATCCGCAGCCACAACCAAAACGGCGATATCGGTAATATTTGCGCCTCTTGCTCTCATGGAAGTAAATGCTTCATGTCCGGGGGTATCAAGGAAGGTAATGACCTTATCATCATATTTGACTTGATATGCACCAATATGCTGTGTAATTCCTCCGGCTTCGGATGCAGTGACATTGGCATGACGGATTTTATCAAGAATAGATGTTTTACCATGGTCAACGTGACCCATAACGACAACGATAGGCGGACGAGGCTGTTGATTTTCTTCGTCATGTTCTTCGGATTCAATCAAACGCTCCTCAATGGTCACAACCACTTCATGTTCTACCTTTGCGCCGAGTTCCTCAGCAACAAGGGAAGCTGTATCAAAATCGATTTCCTCATTGATGGAAGCCATCACGCCTAAGCCCATCAATTTCCCGATAACCTTAGAAGCTGTCACCTTGAGACGAGCTGCCAATTCACCAACCTGAATGGTATCTGGAATCTTGACTTTCAATTGTTGCTTTCTTGCACGTTCCAATTCCAAACGAGAAAGCCGTTGCGCCTCTGTCTCTTGTTTTCTTCCGCCCTTTTTGTTACGCTGTGCAGATTTTTGAGTAATCTTCTGCTTTTTGGGGGAAAAGCTATCCTTATGGCGGTCAGCTGGTGCAATTTGTTCATAACGTTCATTATATTTATCAAGGTCAACGTAAGAACCACGGGTATCAACTGTATGACGCTTTTCGGTGGTTTCCATACGTTCCGTAGACATCACACCACTGAGACGGGTTTTTTCGCCGTGAACTTGGGGTTGTTTCGCCTTTTTCTTTTCTTCCTTGCGTTTTTTAGCAGAAAGTTTTTCAGGGGCTTTTTGTTCTTTGACTGGAGTTTCCACTACAGGTTCTGGAACAGGCTCAACCTTTTCAACCTTTTCAATTTTTTCGTTTTTTTCAACCTTTTTAGCCTCTGCCTTTTTCTCCTGTTTGTCGGATTTTTTGCCCTTGTTCTGCTTATCCTGCTTTTTGCCGGATTTTGGGTTATCCTGCACAAAAGCGGAATGAGGCTGACTTCTGGAAGCAAAATATTCGTCAAAGCTATCTGTTTGGGACTGTTGACTGAAATATTCAAGAGCGAGATTCAACTCTTCTTCTGTAATCGCAGAGCCGGAATTTTTTTTACTTCCAGTCTGTTCTTCTAAAAATGCTGCTAATTCCTTTGAAGACATTTGTAAGTCCTTAGCGGCTTCTACCAGTTTGATTTTCTTTGCCATAGGCAAAATCCCTCCTAATCTGACGGCTGCTGTGCGGTATCCTGTTCCGCACAGAGCTGGTTGATTCTGTCAAAAAATCCTGCATCAAGGACAGCCACAACCGCCGCCCTTCTCCCAATGGTGAGACTTAATTCTTCCATTGTCATGGGAAGATTGCAGACAGGAACATGATATTTCTGACAGAAAAAATGTACCTCTTTCCTACTTTTCGGTGAAATATCAGTGGTAATTATCACACCACCACGGATTTTTCCGGTTGGAAGAAGTTCTTTGACAGTTGCAAAGCCCAATCCCATTTTACCAGCCTTCCGGCAAATACTAAGAATTCCCCTCAGTTTCTGATAAAGCATTCCGCATCACCTCATATACTTCCGGAGCAACCCGACAGGAAAAACTTTTTTCCAATCGGTGACTTTTGATGGCTTTTTCAAGGCATTCTATCGAACGACAGAGATAAGCCCCACGACCAGCCAATTTTCCGGTAAAATCAAGAGTAATATCGCCCTCTTTTGGCTTGACTACTCGAATCAGCTCTTTTTTGGGCTTCATGGTATTACACCCGATGCACATACGCATTGGGATTTTTTTTGTGCCTGCCATTTTCAAGCATCCTCATCAAGAATGATTTCTTCAGCTGTATCATCCTGAACAATTGTTTTTTCTGCTTCATCCTCTAAAAAAATTTCATCCTCATCATTCAGAGATGGAGTTTCTGAAATAGTTTCCGTTGTATCTGTTGCTTCAACTTCAAATAAATCTTCATCCTCATCAACTGTCCCTGAGAGAATGGCTTCTTTATGGGGAGGAAGTTCAAATTCTTCTTTATCGGATTTAATATCAATCTTACATCCAGTTAAACGAGCGGCAAGCTTTGCATTTTGTCCCTTATTGCCGATAGCAAGGGAAAGCTGATTTTCCGGTACAACGGCAATGGCAGAAGTTTTCGGGGGCTTTTCGTTGCCTTCTGCATCAATTTCCGGCTCTGGATTATCAAGAATATAAACCTTGAGAACCTTTGCCGGAGAAAGTGCATTTGCAATATATTCTGCTACGTTATCACTGTAAGGGATAATATCAATCTTTTCACCATTCAATTCCTTCACAATCGCAGAAATTCTGGAATGTTTTGGGCCAATGCACGCACCGATTGCATCAACATTGGGGTCTTTGGAAATGACTGCAATTTTGGAACGTGAACCAGCTTCACGAGAAATGGACTTCACTTCAACAGTACCATCATAAATTTCTGGAACTTCCAATTCAAACAAACGCTTCACTAAATCCTTATGCACACGAGAAAGCTTGATAATGGGCTTTTTGTTCTTATTTGCAATCTTAGTGACATATACCTTGATACTCATACCTTCTCTGAGTACTTCATTCGGCATTCTGTCCTGACGGAGTAAATATAATTCCGTCTTATCGTACATCAATGTAGCAGCACCTCGACCGGGTTCAACTTGTGTTACAGTACAGGTAATAATATCGCCCTCATACTTTTCGAACTTTTCAAGGATTTTATTTCTGTTGATGTCACGCAAATCGCCCCTGATGGATTGTTTTGCCGACTGTGCAGAAGCACGCCCAAATTTCGAAATATCAAGCTTACGTTCCAGAACATCCCCCACAATTGCAGTAGGGTTAATGGTTCTCGCCTCATCAAGGGAAATTTCCGCATGACTTGTGGGAACTTCATCTACTACCCTTTGAAGCAAAATCACATCAAAAATTTTCTTTTCGGGGTCAATGTCTACTCGTACACATTCCTTATCTTTGGTATCAGGATAAATACGCTGTACAGCCTTTTGCATTGCGGTTTTTACCCCATCAATGACTACCTGAGTATCCACACTATTCTCTGTACCAAGGTCAGAAAGTGCATCAAAAAAATTGTTATCCATTTTTGTTCATACGCCTCCAAAAAAATTATCAATAACGGTTTCATCCGTTCATTAACTGAAATCAAAATATAACTTCACAAATGCCAAACTCTGGAAAGAATACTTTTGCTCGGTATCATTGACTTTCAAAGTGATTCCCTCTTTGTCCCAATCTTCCAGAATGCCGACAACTTCACGGCTTCCATCCTCAAACGGACGAAACCCACGAACACGCACTTCACACCCAAGACAGGCATCAAAATGACTTTCTCGCACTAAATCCGCTTCCAGTCCGGCAGAACTAACCTCTAAAATATAGCTTTGTGCAATAGGGTCTTTTTCATCCAATAAATCACTGACAGGAGTGGTCACTTTTTCACAATCGTTAATACCAATTGTATCCGTTTCACTGTCAATGAAAATGCGGAGATACCAGTCTGCACCTTCTTTTTCATAGCGTACATCCCAGACCAGATAGCCCAATCCTGTTACAATCGGAGCAATCATATCATAAATTTTCTGTTCTGTACCGCCGAATTTTTTCAGCTTCATACCATGTCATTCCCTTCTTTTCAATAATGAAAGACCGGAATTTTTTGTTTTCCGGTCTTCTTCATCTCCTCAATTACATTATACCATACTTTCCAGAAAAAAGCAAGCTTTTTTTCAAATTTTTTTCAAATTGCCGGAAAATGCAGAAAAATGGTATCATTGAATGGCTCTTGCCTCCATATAATAACGCTTATCCTCTGCATGACCCATGGAAAAAGTTTTTCTTGGTAATGCGCCGTCTTTCTCTACACTTGGGAATAAATCCTGTTTATCCATATCCGGCAACAAAAAGCCGATTGCATCCGGCTGTGCAGAAAGTTTCGTGATAGTTTCCGTACCATGAATGTAATCCACTTTCCCCGCATGACCCGAAAGCCATTCATCCAGTGCATTCTGTAAACTTCCTACAGACAAATTAGAAGTTGTATGATGGATATATAATTTCTTTTGTGCAGTTCCATTGACAATCGTCACCCACTGAGATGAGGGCATTTCCGATAATGCAAGTGTATCCTGCAAAAATTTGGTTAATGCCTTGGTATCCGTTTCTGTGACAATTCTATGAATGGCTTCAAATTGCAGTGCATCACTATGCAGATTCACCAATTCCACAAGGGCATATCTTGCCGGATGGTCTTTAATATTGGGATGATTTTTCTTGAATTCTTCCCAATATGCTTTTGCAGTGGCTAAAGAATGATTCCCGTCACCCATTGCAAATTGAATTGAACCGGATTTTTTGGTAACAATTTCCAAAGTATCAAGGAATGCTTTCTGCTGTTCGGGGTTCATGAGAAATCCAGCAATGCTTCCGCCCTTCTGCATGAGGTCAGTAGAATATAATTTCTGCATTGCACCCTTGGCATTGGTACAAGTGCCAATTGCCATATTTTCGGGGTCATCAATCAAAATCATAATATGCGGCAATTCAAGGGGCGCACCTGTGCGAACTTTCATTCTTGGAGGAATGCGTTCTAATACTGTGGCTTCTGTCGCACGGACAGGGGACTGACTGCCCTTGTGATAATCATAGGCTTCCAAATCGATTTTCCCGATAACTCCAGCCCTTAAAATGCCGTTACTTTGCATACGTTCTGTATAAATCATTGCATTTTCGTACTTCTGGAAAATCCCTTTGTCAAGATATTCTCTCATGTGGGAATGAATGTCATCAATCTTTTGGTCAACGTCCGGCATTGTAAGGTAAATTTCCGGTAAAATTAAATGCAATGTAGAGGGATTTTCGCCGACAATTTCAGCGGTTTCTTTCCAATAATCAGCATCTCCTGTGAACTGGTCGCAGGCTATCACACTCCATTGATAAGGAGGATATTTCCCGAAATCCGGCAGGAGAATCTCTGCTGATGTGAATATCTCGTGCATGGTACACGCTTCCTTTCCTAGTGAACTGCTAACAGTATACCATATTTTCAGAGAAATGTCAATGTTATGGAGAAAAATAATCCCCCTGCCATGGTGACAGAGGGAAATTTTTATTCAATTTTTAGCTAATCCAGCCATCTCTCTGATTGATGCGAGTCGCCCAATAAGCAGAACTTCCAGCGTTTCCACTATTGCTATGTCTTCTGATTTTAATTCTATACCATGTGGCACCGCCTTTCATCTGCAAAGAACCACCACTGCGAACCCACTTAGCATTATGAACCACAGAGCCAGTATTGCCATTATAGACAGTTACATCCATTGTAGTACCTGTTGACTGTCTCCCATTTGCATAGTAGGAATAAAAATTAACATAGAAGTTTCTTCTTCCAGAATTCACATACAATTTGTGTTCAGTAGTCCAAGAAGTTCCTCTTCCAAAACACCCTGTTCTCCAATTATCCGCCGCACTTGCTTTCAAAGTGGAAACAGTGCTGATTTCTTCCGAACCAGTGAATTTCTGAATCGCTGTAGGCGCAACCGTTGCAGAGAAAAGCATCATACCAGCAAGGAGCGCACTAATCACTTTATTTTTTGCCATTGTCATAAGAGTTTCCCCCTTTATTTGTTATTAATAGTTACCGGTTTACCGTTAATCATATTATAGCATAACTACCATAAAAAGTCAACGGTTTTCCGGTAATTTCTTCTTCCAAAAATTGTGTATGATATTTGTATAGTTTCAACAGTTAAACGTTTACCTTAAAAAATTTATTTTTTCAAATTATCAACGGTTTTCCGGTAATTTCAAACTTAAAAAAATGCTATCATAATCATAGAAAACCTATGAAAGAGGTGATAGCATGAATATTTCTGAAACAGTTGCAAACCGAATTTTACAACTTTGCAAGGAGAAAAATTTAACCGTGAACAAATTAAGCACCATTTCCGGAATCACACAATCTACTGTTAATGATATTGTGAACCACAAAACTAAAAATATTGGCATTGTAACAATTAAAATGCTTTGTGATGGACTTGAAATCAGTATTACAGATTTTTTTGATACCCCCGAATTCCGAAACTTGGAACAAGAAATGTATTGACTCCATACAAAATGGGGCTGCTGCACTGCTATGTGCAACAGCCCCATGTTTTTTTACTTTGTTCTTTTCCTAGGCTTACAACAGCCAACTGTGTTTAGTAGAAGAATCACTGCTTCTTTCTGCGACTAATTGCCATCGCTAACATGGAAATTGCTAAAACAGTAACTGTAATCGGCAATTCAGCAGAACCAGTTTTCGGTGAAGTTGTGCTAGAACCAGAAGAACGTGAACTGCTGGAAGAACCGGAGCTTCCGGAAGAGCTAGACTTACCCGAAGAACCGCCACTGGAAGAGCCAGAAGAATTGCCATTTGAAGAACCACTTGTCTTTTGGCTATCTGTGGAAGAATTGTTAGACTTAGTAGTAGCAGTAGTACCATTCTCCTTATCATTTCCGCCAACATAAGTATCGTCGGAAGTAGTACCAGTTGCATCATAATTTCTTACAATTGCGCTGGTAGTAGTAGAGGCATTTTCCTTGTCATTTCCATCAATGAAAGTATCGTCGGGAGTAGTAGCAGTAGTACTGTTTTCCTTATCATCCCCACCAATGTAGTTATCATCGGAAGTAGTACCAGTTTCGTCAAGATTCTTTACAATTGCAGTGGTAGTAGTACCATTTTCTACGTCATCTCCATGGAGGTAGAAGTCATCAGATGTAGTGGTAGTAGTCTTTGTAGTAGCTTCCGTGGTTGTTGTAGTGGTGGCTTCTGTGGTTGTAGTGGTGGTAGCCTCTGTGGTTGTGGTGGTAGCCTCTGTAGTTGTTGTAGTAGTAGCTTCTGTAGTTGTAGTGGTAGTGGCTTCTGTGGTTGTGGTGGTAGCCTCTGTAGTTGTTGTAGTAGTAGCTTCTGTAGTTGTAGTGGTAGTGGCTTCTGTAGTTGTTGTAGTAGCTTCTGTAGTTGTAGTGGTAGTGGCTTCTGTAGTTGTTGTAGTAGCTTCTGTAGTTGTAGTGGTAGTGGCTTCTGTGGTTGTGGTGGTAGCTTCTGTAGTTGTAGTGGTAGTGGCTTCTGTGGTGGTGGTAGTAGTAGCTTCTGTGGTTGTGGTGGTAGCTTCTGTAGTTGTTGTAGTAGTAGCTTCTGTAGTTGTTGTAGAAGTGGTAGCCTCTGTAGAGGTTGTGGAAGTAGTAGATTCTGTGGTAGTAGTGGTAGTAGCTTCTGTAGTGGTAGTAGTTTCTACATATTCAGCATCACTAACAACAATTGTATTGGAATCCTTGATTACAATAGAACCATTTTCATCCTTTACTTCCTTTGTACCAGTGGTAACAATCAAGCCATCCTTGACAGTGAAAGTCAATGCACTTTCAGTTACCTGATAAGTTTTACCATCAGTACTCTTGAATGTAGAGCCAGTTTCTTGAAGTGTGTATGTTCCATCAGGAAGATTTGAAATTTCCATGGGCTTTGTGCTGGAAATCCAAGAAATACCAGATTCAACAGTAGTCAAACCAGAATTTTCAGAAACAACAGTCGCCCAATCAATCTTATCAGTGCTGGTCAATGTGAGAGTTGCACCAGTAAGCTCTTCTTCACCAGTCATGGACTTTTTGCTGATAGTAATCATCGTGCCATCTTTCATAGTAACAGTGGTTTCATTGCCATTCTCATCAACAACTCGACCAGACTTGTCAACTGTGAAAGTAATGTCTTCTGCGTACTGGTAACCAGTCGGCGCACTTGTCTCACGGAGTGTATAGGTTTCACCTGCAATCAGTGTACCAACGATTTCGTGAGACTCGCCTTCAACGGAAGTCCATCTTTCAACAACGTTGCCATTCTTGTCGAATACGGTCAGAATTGCGCCGCCAATTTCTTTATCGCCTGTGATATCAGTCTTGGAGATTGTTACCTTGGTAACATCATCCTTCATAGTAACAGTGGTTTCATTGCCGTTTTCGTCAACTACTTTACCATTTTCATTGACTGTGAATGTAATGTCCTCAGAATAAGCATATCCATTCGGAGCGTTGGTTTCACGAAGTGTGTAGGTTTCGCCTGCAATCAACGTGCCAACAATTTCGTGGGATTGACCTTCAACAGATACCCATTCATCAACCTTGTGATTGTTCTTGTCGAGAACAACCAAAGTAGCACCACCGATTTCCTTGTCGCCTGTAATGTCTGTCTTGGAGATTGTTACCTTGGTAACATCATCCTTCATAATAACAGTGGTTTCATTGCCGTTTTCATCAACAACTTTACCATCTGCATTGACTGTGAATGTAATGTCCTCAGAATAAGCATATCCATTTGGAGCATTGGTTTCACGGAGGGTATAAGTTTCATTGGGAGCAAGCTTTCCAACGATTTCGTGAGACTCACCCTCAACAGATGTCCATCTCTCAACAACATTACCATTCTTGTCGAACACGGTCAGAATTGCACCGCCGATTTCCTTGTCGCCTGTAATATCAGTCTTGGAGATTGTTACCTTTGTGATAACGTCTGCGTCTCTCATGATAACAACAGTTTCATTGCCTTCATCATCAACAACTCGACCATTTTCATTTACCTTGAAGGTAATATCTTCTGCGTACTGATAACCAGTCGGCGCACTTGTTTCACGGAGTGTATAGGTTTCACCTGCAATCAATGTGCCAACGATTTCGTGGGATTGACCTTCAACAGATACCCATTCATCAACCTTGTTATTGTTCTTGTCGAGAACAACCAAAGTAGCACCACCGATTTCCTTGTCGCCTGTG